>Ga0172380_10007948_pt1 | contig 11771 bp, 11 predicted proteins | sample Leawe162metaG_FD_119747 | JGI IMG/M metagenome (GOLD analysis project Ga0172380, IMG submission 119747) | Leachate microbial communities from a municipal landfill in Southern Ontario, Canada - Leachate well 162 metaG | ecosystem: Engineered > Solid waste > Landfill > Unclassified | place... | reverse complement strand
TTGCCGGATGCTCAGCCAGGGCAGGAGTTGCACCGAGTGGCCGACCTCGCGAACGATCCGCTCCCCGAGGGCCTTTTCCTCCGGACTACCCCAGTTAATCAGGATGGTCGAGCCAGGGTAGCGCGCCACAACCCGCTGCGCCAACTCGATCCATCCTTCCGGATACCACAGTTTGCGGCTCCATGTTGTGCCGACCTGGAACAGGAACAATGGCCGTCCCGGCACTCCGGACAGGTACTGTTCGGTTGCTGCCTCGTCTTCCGGCGCCGAAACAATGGCGCCTCTCAGGTCCATGCCAACGTAATCGCGGTCAAACAGGGCGCTGACCATGCGCAGGTAGCGGTCGGTCACATTACGGTCGGTACTGCGGAAAGGGATGCGGCGGGTGGTGAACAGCGCGTTGATCTTTTCCTGCAGCACATCGGCAGTAAAACCGACCCGGGTTTTGGCACCGCTGAACCAGCAGGCAAGGCCGCTCTTGAGGTTGCCCTGCAGGTCAAAGACCAAGTCGTAGCGCCGCTCGCGCAATGCTGACCTGATCTGCCTGATATCTCGGAGAGTTTCGGCCGACAGCTTGTTGCGCCGCCACTTTTTGCTTCTCATGACGTGCAACCGTGTCAGCCGCGGATTGTGCTCCAGAATGGGCAGGAACTGCTCTTCCACCACCCAGTCGATCTCGCAACCGGGCGAAACCCGGTCCAGGTAGTCGATCACCGGCAGGGCATGGACGACATCTCCCAGGGAGGATGTTTTGATGATCAGGATGCGCATGCTAACGGTTCTCCTTGGTGGTCTGCTCGCCATAAACCGCATCCAGCATTTCATGCATCCGCATAACCGGCCAAACCTGTGCCTGAGAGCGATTTTGTTGTTCCGCGCCACCATACACCAGTCCCGCTCCGCCAGTAAGGGGTGGGGAAACTTTTGAAAAGGCCGCCAGATAGAGTTTTTATCGAAGCATGAAACGAAAAGCTTCACTATACTTGGTGGGATCTATAGTCGCGCTATTGAACCGGAGCCTTCCACCCATTCAAGCATCATTTTTACGCCATTTTTCGAGTTGACGTTCGGTATCCAGTTGAACAAATTTTTTGCCATGCCTATATCTGCTACAAATACACGCTGGTCGCTCTCCCGAGGAGGATGTTTTATGTAGGAAAGTCTCACGCCATTGTACTCTTCCAGAAGATCAAACAGTTCAAGAAGCGAGAGGCTGTTTGACATGCCACCTCCGATGTTGAACACTTTGCCGCGCACTGACTTAATGTTATCCAGAACGGCGTAGTAGAGGCTGATCATGTCATCGGCATGCAGCACGTCGCGTACCTGCTTGCCGTTGCCAGAGATGGTGAACGGCTTTTTGATGGTCCCAATTTTAGTAGCCACTGCTTGCTGGCAGAACCAGCCGATCCAGCCCTGATCATAAGTTGCGAACTGTCGCCCGCCATACATAGAAGAGTGGCGGAAAACAACCGTATCGAGACCGAAAATGCGTGCATAATCAAGCATGTATTGATCGGCAGCGCCCTTAGAACAACCATATGGGGAGTGAAAATCCAACGGGGTGGCTTCATCAAAGCCATTTGGCCTATCGACGCATTCATAGCGAGTAGTTGTTTCGCGATAACGGTATTGTTCCAGATCACCGTATACCTTGTTAGTGGATGAGTAGACGATCATTGCAGTTGGGGTGTACAACCTCACCGCTTCCAACAGGTTTAGGCTCCCTATGGTGTTGACTTCAAAATCCAATTTGGGGTTGACGATGGAGGTTGTCATAGCGACTTGGCCAGCTAAGTGAAATATTGCATCTGGAGATGCTGCACGGAGCGTTGTCGTTACGTCATTTGTATTTCTGATATCGCCGTGGATGAAATGAAAATCTCCTAGGGACTTGAGCCAGGAAAGATTGGCTTGTGATCCTTCCCGGCAAAGATTATCGAACACTGACAGCTCATAGCCCTTGACCAGAGCATGAGCCGCTAGATTGCTTCCCAGAAATCCGCACCCTCCTGTTATCAATAGTTTCATCCTTTTATCCCTTCGTGTGAATTAGCAGTTTTACGCTCTTCCGCAATCATTTTTTCTAGTCCTTCTCTCAGAGAGAATTTTGGAGCCCACCCAAGTGATCTAAGCAAGGTGATATCGGCGTTCGAGTTCATTGTTTCGTGCCTACGATAAGGAAGAGCGCCGAAATCGAGGTTACTTGTGGAACAGCACAGCTTGTATACCAACTCGACAAATGACCTTATGGATACAGGGCAACCTGAGCCAAGGCCAACATCTAAATATTCCTGAGGAAGCTCGTTTTGGTGCTTCAATAGGGCCAAATAAGCTTCAACCGCATCGTAGATATGGATGAAATCACGCTCTTGCTCCCCAGTGGTCAGCGGTATAACTGGAACATTCCGTAAGCACTGCCTGACGATGTGAGTTGTGAATTTGGATGTGGAATCTCCAGCCCCGTAAATATGCTCCAACTGTACATTGACATACCTTGATCTATTTAGGTTCGCGACCATCCGTCCCCATTCGGCAAAGTGATTTTTTGTCAGTGCATATATATTGAGACGCGGATCAAGAGCCGTGTCGGTGTTTATAAATGTCGGTGTCTTGAATCGAATCGCGGCATCGAGCAGGTGAACAGGAAGTTCTGTATTCGACTTGAAAATATCAGGGTACGATTCATTATTTCTGCCGTAACATGTGGCAATATGAATGACGGCATCGAAATGACCGTGTTTTTGAAAAGGAAGTGCCAAATTATCCGAGCAAAAGTTGTACCATGATATTGAATTTGCAATCTCGCCTAGACGATTAAATGACGAACTAGGCAGTTTATAGGCTGCAATGTCATATCCTTCCTGTAGAAGACGCCTAGCCAAATGACTTCCCAGATAGCCCGTTGCGCCGGTAACTAGTACTTTCATCGCCTTGCAGCCACCTTGATCGCCTCCACCATATACCCCACCATCTCCTCCGTCATCCCTGGATAAACGCCGACCCAGAATGTATCCCGCATAATCCTGTCGGTTATGCTGAGATCTCCGATTACTCTGTAGCCGGTTTTAGCGGTACGCATTTCGTCGAAACAGGGATGCTTAATCAGATTGCCGGCGAACAACATGCGGGTCTGGATGCCCTTTGACTCCAGATGGTTGACGATCCGGTCGCGGGTAAGGCCGCTCTTTTCACGCACTGTGAGCAGGAAACCGAACCAGGAAGGATCGGAGTTTTCTGTGGCCTCCGGCAAGATCAGGCGATCTTCCAGACCTGTCAGGCCATCGTGCAGAATCCTCCAGTTCTTCTTTCTTGCCTCGATGAACCCGGGCAGCTTCTCCAGCTGGGCACAACCGATTGCGGCCTGCATTTAAGTTGCCTTCAGGTTGTAACCAAAGTGGGAGTAGACGTATTTGTGGTCATAGCCGAAGGGGAGTTCGCCAAACTGCCGCCCGTAACGGTTGCCGCAAGTGTTGTCATGGCCGGATGGGCACCAGCAGTCACGGCCCCAGTCACGGAACGATTCCACAATCTGTTTCAATTGGGTGTCGTTGGTGTAGACTGCACCTCCTTCGCCCATGGTCATGTGGTGGGGCGGATAAAAACTGGAGGTGCCGATGTGGCCGATGGAGCCGGTATAGTGCCAGGCACCGTCATACTGGTAACGTGAGCCGAGGGCGTCGCAATTATCTTCCACCAGCCAGAGGTCGTGTCTGTCGCAAAATGCCTTGATAGCTGTCAGGTCAAAGGGATTGCCGAGTGTGTGGGCCAGCATGACGGCCTTGCTTCTCTCGGACAGGGCCGCTTCGAGTTGGGTGACATCAATGTTGTACTCAGGTAGCGTCACATCTACAAAGACCGGCACCGCACCGTACTGGATGATGGGGGCCACGGTAGTGGGGAATGCGGCCGCCACGGTTATGACCTCGTCTCCGGGGCGGATTCTGCGCTCACCCAGTTTGGGCGAAGTCAAGGCCATGAAGGCCAGGAGATTGGCCGAAGAGCCGGAGTTGACCAGCGAGCAGTGTTGTACCCCGAGATATTCGGCAAAGGCCTTTTCAAAGCGCTCGCTAAAGCGGCCGGTGGTAAGCCAGAAATCAAGGGATGCGTCCACCAGGCTGGTGATTTCCTTCTCGTCGAAGACCCTGCCGGCATAGGGGATGCGGTCACCGGGGGCAAAGGCTTTCCCTGGGGCGTGAACATGACGATAATAGCGTTCAGCGGCCTCAAGAACCTCCTGCCGCAGCTTCATTTCGTGTTCTTTATTCACAAATGTGCTCCTAAAGGGTTTTGGTTGGTGCGGTCCTGCGAGCAGGCGGCCTCGTACTGTGCGATCTGTTCCAGGCATACGGCGCGCATATCGCCTCCACCATGGTAGGCCTTGGTCCAGGTGACTATCTGGTCGAGGGCCGTGGCAAGGTTCCAGTGCGGATGCCAGTCCAGCCCCATTCGGGCCTTGGAACAGTCAAGTTTTAGATAATGGGCCTCATGGGGGTGTTCGCCATCATCGATGGTGTATCCGGCAGCATGCCCCCATTTCTCGCACAAGGAGCGTACTATCCACTCCACCGGTCTGGCGTCATCATCGCCAGGGCCAAAATTCCACCCTTCGGCAAATGCCGTGCATTCTTCATAGAGGCGCCGGGCAAGCGTCAGATACCCGGACAGGGGTTCGAGCACATGCTGCCAGGGGCGGATGGCATAGGGGTTGCGGACCCGGATGGCCTCCCCGGCCAGGATCGCCCGGATGCAGTCCGGGATGAGCCGGTCTGCAGCCCAGTCGCCACCGCCGATGACGTTGCCGGCCCGGGCCGAGGCCAGGGCCACCCCATGTTCGGCATATCTCAAAGGATTGAAGTAGGACGAGCGGTACGCCGCAGTCACCAATTCCGAGCAGGCCTTGCTGCTCGAATATGGGTCATAGCCGCCCATTGGCTCATTCTCGCGGTAGCCCCAGATCCATTCTCGGTTTTCATAGCACTTGTCGGTGGTTACGTTGACCACCGCCTTTACTGATCCGCACTTTCGTACTGCCTCAAGCAAGTGTACTGTTCCCATGACATTGGTTGCGTAGGTTTCCACCGGAATTTTGTACGAATCCTGCACTAGGGGCTGGGCGGCCATGTGGATAACGATCTCCGGTCTGACTTCGCACATGATGCGGGTTAGGCATCCGGCATCCCGGATATCCGCAATACGCGAATTTACAAGCTCATCCATACGAACCAGCTTATACAGACTCGGTTCAGTGGGCGGATCAAGGGCGTAGCCAGTTACCCGAGCTCCGAGACGCGAGAGCCAGAGGCAGAGCCAAGAACCCTTGAAGCCGGTATGGCCGGTAAGGAATACCTCTTTTCCGTTCCAGAAGCTCATTCCCACGTCTTCCACGGGGCACTGCCGGACTTCCAGAGATTTTCGAGGTGCGTTTTGTCGCGCAAAGTATCCATCGGTTGCCAGAAGCCAGCGTGTTTGTAGGCAACCAGTTCCCCATCCCGGGCCAGGCGCTCCAGCGGTGCTTGTTCCAGAACCGTGGAGTCATTGTCGATATAGTCGAACACTTCTGGCTGCATAACAAAAAAACCTGCATTGATCCAGTTGCCGTCACCTTTTGGCTTTTCCTGGAATCCACGGACACGGTTGTCGTTGTCTAGGTTGAGGGCACCGAAGCGCCCACTTGGCTGGGTCGATGTGACGGTTGCGAGGCGACCGTGTTTCTTGTGAAAGGCGACTAGCTCGGAGATGTTGACATCAGAGACGCCATCCCCATATGTCAGCAGAAAAGGCTCGTCACCGATATACTGGCGAACGCGTTTAACTCGGCCGCCGGTCATGGTTTCCAGGCCAGTATTGACAAGAGTTACTTTCCAGGGTTCCGCTGAATGAAGATGGATCATCCGCTCATTCCCATTGCGAAAATCAAAGGTCACATCCGCCTCATGTAGAAAATAGTGGGCAAAATAATCTTTGATATAGTAGCCCTTATAGCCTAGGCAAATAACGAAGTCGTTATAACCGTAAAGCGAGTAGATCTTCATGATATGCCACAGGATCGGGTGTTCACCGATCTCAATCATCGGTTTGGGCTTCAAATGGGATTCTTCACTGATGCGGGTGCCGAATCCCCCAGCTAGGATGACGACTTTCATAGGACTGCCTCGTTTCTGGGATGGAGCAAAGCCGAAGTTACGAATGGCATGCGATTTGTTACAATTTTTTTCCGACGAGTTTAAAGTACTTTTTGCACAACTTGAACCAAAGGCGTGCCAGAGGAAGTGGTAGGTGAATTGCTGGCCAGATAACTAACCAAAAGCTGCGATAATGCTTGAAAACCGGCCTTAAGGTTTGATCGAAATCCTCTTGAAGAAATTTGCCTCTGTTCGTGCGCAATCTGAGAATATTAGATGGGAAAAAGCTTCTAATCATTGTCTCGACTATGATCCTAAAGTATGACGGATCAATTCCACGGTGTGAAAAATATTCAAAAACCCTGTTCATGTTTGGACCAAAGACCCTGCATAATTGATAACCGCCGGTGTTGTTTTCCTTTGCCGCGAGCGTAAAATCTTCCACATACAGGTTGCGTTCCGCATTGAGCAGGGAGGAAAAGGTCCACAAGAGCAAAACTAGAAAAGAACCTATAAATGCATCATAGTTGAGATCAGTATCCACCAGGTTTTTGTTGATGATATTGCCAGAAACAAAGGTCAGCATGACATTGACACGACCAATGAAGTCTGCCTTGCCCGAGTAGATGGTTACCCCTTTGGATTCGCCTCGTTTGGGGCGCTCAATGCGGTGGTCGTCGGTGTAGGAATGACTCCTGACGTGTATGACGCCGTATTCCTCCTGCAACAGTGGAAGAATCCTTTCAAGGGAGCCTTCAAGAAGAATATCGTCATCGGAGAATATCCAGACATATTTACCAGAGGCGAGGCGAAAGGCCTGGTAAATATTACCGTCCATACCGATATTTTCTTCATTGCTTACATAGCTGATCTGGTGTCCACCTGCTTTATATTTGTTGACGACATCGTCGGTATGATCTTGGGAACAATTGTTGGAAATAACCACTTCCACTACGTCTTCATGTCCCCGCACCTGGCGGCAGATGCTGTCAAGGCAGATGTCGAGGTAATCAGCGCGATTGTAAGTGGGGACAGAGATGGTTAACATCTTTTGTTCATGGCTGTTCATAACACCGCCTCGCTGCGCAGTTTTTCAGCATCACAGCCAGGCTCAGCAAGAGCCTTTGACAGATAGAAGACGGCTTGGTCTCCTCGGCGGCACAGATTCAACTGCCGGGCTTGTGACTTAAATTGTTGGAGTTTGCGGCGCGAAAAATAATGCTTCAAATTGCCGGTGGCGGTAATCAGCGGAATCCCCTTTTGATACAACTCACTTCCCAAAAACTGATCGCTGGTGGAATCATAGTATATCTGCTCTATGTCCAGATTGAGCTCCGCAACACGCGCCAACTCAGACATCGACTCGACTGAGTGCAGATAGAGGTGCCGAGGGGCATCGAGCTGTACCCAATGGATGCCGTAGGCATCGAAGGCATGGCACGGCACCACCGGTATCCTGATGATGCAGGTACCACCATAGGCGAGGAGACGTTTAACCTCTTTCAAAATTTCGGCCGGGTTGTCGAGGTGTTCGAATACATGATTAAACTTAATGATATCCCATTGCCCTTCAACTTCGTGGAGTGTCTTCTTGTCAATCGTCAACCCCTGTCCGTAGTCGATGGCTTCCGGGATATAGGGGTCAATACCTTTTAGATGGGTGAAGCCCAATTCCTGCATTTTGATCAGATCTCGTCCGCTTCCGCATCCCACGTCCAGAATCCTGCTCTGATGGTGTAGGGGGACCTTCTGGAAACAGCGGAACTGCCCATACGCTTCAGGTTTCAATCCAGCAAGAAATCTGCCCGGCAATCCCTTCCTGAAAAAAATATAGTCGAATTTGAGCCGACTGAGCATGTGCGGTCGGTTTTTTCGGTGCCCCGATGGTGTATAGCTGTAATAGTTCTGAGGATAGTGCCTGGACAGGTCGTCAGGAATATCCTTGATTTGCAGGCAAGCACATTTTCCGCAGGTAAAATACTCATAGGGTTCACGGGTCCCATACATCATCTCGAAAAGCATGATCGGAATATTATTTTTCATATTGCCACAGATCCTGCATTGCATCTACATCTCCCCTGTCTGATTGCCTGATAAAGCCATCATTTTTCGAATACGTTTCATTCTGAAGCCAAATGCCGCTCTTTTGAATATGCTCCGGGGTTGCATCCCTGGCAATTGTCGCAACCGATTATCAATCTTGAACCTCATGCGAGCAGCATTCGATTGGTCCAAATCGGCAATGTAGCTTTCCAGCAGGTCGAGAATCCGATCCCTGGCATGGCGGGGACGGTAGCTGATTGCAAATTTGTGTTCCAATAACCGCTTATTGCTTTTAAGAAGTTGTTTTGTTAACTTGGGGATAGTCTTGAACGAAGCGCTCCCCCGGTGATACACAAAAACATCCTCACAGCATATAAGGCGCAATCCAGCGTTCCTCACCCGAAGACAATAATCATCGTCCTCATAAAAACCGAGCCCGTATGTTTCGTCAAGCAAACCAACCGTATCTATCATATCCCGCCTCATGGCGACACAAAAGAAGCAAAGCCGCTCCATCGGGACAATATCACCACGACTCATCCTGGCCCATAGCGCCCCCTCGTTCAGAATCTCTTCGGGTGTGATGCCGGCTGTGTAAATCGTCTGTTCATTTCCAGCTGCATTGGAGACCGGTCCGGCAAGCCCAATGACAGGATCGGCTAGTATGCTTACAATCCTCTCCAGCCACCCTTTCGTAACTCTCGTATCGTTATTCAGTAAAACCAGGATTTGGCCGGTGGCGGCCTTGATAGCATCATTATTTCCACCGGCAAAACCACGATTTGTTGTGTTAAAGATGCACTGTAACCGAGATTCCTTACCAGCCAAAACCTTTAGATAATGCTGAGTTCCGTCAGTTGACCCATTGTCTACGACTATTACTTCATAATCAGGATAATCGGTTTGTTCAAAAATGCTTTGCAGGCATGGCACAGTTGTTTCGTTGAGCCCGTTATAGCTGACGATGATGATACTGACTGATTTATCGCTCACCGCTTTTTCAGCCACAACGTTTTCCATGTTCGTCTTTTTCTAGGTATAAAATCCAACGATTTGTCCCAGTTTGACTGTTTGATGACGCCGAGAAAGGTTTCGGCAAGCATTGATTCGGTCTCGCCAAGCATCAGACTCTCCTCGTACTGCTCAATATAGTGAAATACCTTGAACAAGGGTTCGATTGGGATAAGGCGGATAGGCTCGTATTTGAGTACAGTCTCGCCGTACCAGAACATTTCACTGGAAAAGATTTGGATAATATCGGAAAAACTCTGCTTCCTCGGTTCCAGGAATTGCTCAGCCATGGCCTGCCAGACAGCAGATGAGCAGATCGTCGGTATTGGGCCAAAATTAAATACCTTCCGGGGTCGTCCAAAATATTTTTCCGCAACATCGAGTTGCGAGTTAAAGCTGGGCTTGATTTTCTTTATGCCCTTGCGCGCCGCAAATTCTAGGAGGTCCTTACCCTCATGCAGGACCGTAAAAGGTGTTTCGCTATCATACATAAAATCCTGGATAAAAAAATCCCTGATAAAATATGCATCGGAATCCAGCATGAGATAGTTTTTACACAATCCCAATCTCCAAAATTCTGATTTGACAATCTGCTGCACAAGTCCGCCGGGAAGTGCCTCCATCAATTGAGCCGAATGGCGAGGATTCGATTGTAATATATTCTCATCCTTGAGCAGGATATATGTCAACCCATCAAGTTTTTCGCGGAATAAATTCATGTCCGCTGCTGGGACGGAAATGTAGAACGGTAAGCGGTCAACGTTGAACTTCTCTATGCTTTTCACCAGTTCTCTAGCGCGAAGAACGTCATTCTTATAGGATTTGCAGAGTAAAACAAAGTTGTCCATTACTGATTTATTCCCTGTTCCTCAAATTTAATGCTTTGGTAGGCTGTCGGCCAGCGTCACTATACGATAAACGGCATCTTCCACCGTAAAGGGAGTGAAATTTACGTTGTCCTCAAGCCCGTTAGTTTCCCAACATCTGAGCAGTTCTAGAAGCTCTGCCTTCACTCCTGCCTCATCCAGCGCGTTGATGGCTAAGTGGCCGCGTTCCGACAGTATCCGCTCCAACTGGGGATTACGCCAGACCAGGCCGATTACAGGCCTTTTGGTCCAGAGGTATTCAAATAATTTTGACGGAATATAATCTTCACAGAAGGGATCACTGCCATGCAAGAGAATCAGTACGTCTGATTGCCGCATTGCTTCGAGGACGAGTTGGCGCCCGCTTTTACCAGAAGCTGCATCATTTTCCAAGCGGCCATGTTCCACCACAACCCCTGGGAGAGGGTAGTCAAGCAGGGTTTTGCGGGAAATTGCATCAAGCCTGGAACCATAGACATCTATCTGCACAAGTTGGCTGTATTCCGGATGATCGCTCAGCAGTGCATGAAGAGCCTTGATGACAATAGCCAGGTTCCTGGTTTCTGCCAGGGAACCAAAATGCCCAAAATGAATTTTGGAGCTGCGCCGGTAGACGGCACCTTGAAAGTCCGGCTGTTGTACTCCAGGAATGATCATGTGTCCCCGTTTGCCTAAAATGGGGTTGCGCATGGCGGCTTTTTCCAGTGCCCCCTCGGTGAACCACCATGCTGCGGAGGCATTACGGCAGATTATACGTTCCAGGTACGCTGCCCAGCGATAAGCCATCCTGCTTCCCCGCCAGTGGTCATGGATCATCGGGTCATGGAGTTCGGCAATCCACGGGATGCCGAAGCGCCTTGCAAGCAGATAACCGGCAAAATGGGCGGAATTGGCTCCGCCGGTCGAATAAACAAGAACCGGCTTGTGTTTTTTTATGAGATGGGCTCCTGTAAAGTAGGCCATCACAAACCAGGACCACTGGCTTTCCAGGTGAATGAAAGCGCGCTCAAGCAGATAAAATGGGAGTATCGCCAGTGATACGAATCCCTTGATCAGTTTGAATATAAAGGGGTTGCGAAAATGCTTCTTCAAGATATGCCGCATGTCGAATTTCAGGCCCGAGGGAGCGATTGCCGGTACCTGGTGGTGTTCTATTACCAGGTCCTTTGTCCCTGTCTGGGCGCTAACCACCACCGGGGTAACTCCCATTTCCATTAAAACCGGTATTTTATCGGTAATGGTCTGGCTGGCGGCCCGGCCATCCATGTTAAATGCATGGGAGAGGATCAGCCATGTGCCACGTCTGCTGGCCTTGTCCCTGATGGGTTCATTCATTTATTCGTTCCTGTTCTGTTGTTACTGTTTGGAAAAGTCGCATCCGTAAGGCAGATGGCGACCGCAGATAGCACTTCGTCCACCGTAACATCCTGAAGACATGGGCTTGCCAGGCGACCGCTGTCATCACATCCTGCTTTTCCGCATGGCACGCACTTGCGGTCCTTCTGCACGACAACGCAGTTTCCGCGACGCAACAGTCCCCGTTCGGGGGGGCATTCCTGATCCGCCGGGCCTTCGTTATACCAAGGAAACCACCGGGAGGTAAAGGTCGGGCCGTACAGAGCAGCCATCGGTATCCCGGTGCTTGCAGCCAGATGGCTCACGGCAGTGTCCAGCCCCAGATACAGGGCCGCATGGCCAAGCAGGCAGGTCATCTGGCTAAGAGTTA
>Ga0172380_10007945_pt1 | contig 11775 bp, 16 predicted proteins | sample Leawe162metaG_FD_119747 | JGI IMG/M metagenome (GOLD analysis project Ga0172380, IMG submission 119747) | Leachate microbial communities from a municipal landfill in Southern Ontario, Canada - Leachate well 162 metaG | ecosystem: Engineered > Solid waste > Landfill > Unclassified | place... | reverse complement strand
CTACTGGTCGACGAAGGCAATAGCACTTTTTTGGAGTGTATAGGACATGGCCAAAGTTCTGATTCCATATGTATGTAGCTTTGCGTGCTTTCTTACCTCATGGATTATTGCCGAAAGGACAAAGTATACGTGGTTCGTTTCCGTCTCAACGCGCGAGGCCGTGATTATTCTTCGCGGGCTTGGTAGTGTCTTTGCGTTTGCAGGTCTCATAGGTTGTATATTGGAGTACATGAAATGAACAAAGGAGGAAAATGCTAAGCGTGGCCTGGGAGCAACGTAAAACTGCAAGGGTCATTTATAATGCTGACGGCCCGATTGCGGTTTTTACTGGAGGCTATGACAACGAGGCCGTAGCAATGCTAAACGCGTCTGGGTATCTGCAGAAAGTAGTCACAACCAATCAAGGAGTTGAGTACATCTATTTGGGTTGGAAGCCCTATCGCATCAGTACCAAAAACGGACATGTCATAGCGGTTGAAGACTGGTCGGTTTTGCCTCCAGATGAGCCGCACTGGAGCCTACAGTTACATTCGGGGTACATGGCCATTCAGGGGTGTATTTGGAGTCCCTCGGAAGCTGAGGCGATAAGAAAGGTATTGAATTTGTTCTCGGGAAGTTTTGTTCAGGGCAAGGAGTAATATGGAGTACTGCCAGTTAAGCGAAGCATTCGATCTTTACGACGTTAGTCAGGTTGCGATTGGCTTTCCGCAGAATCTTGAGCTGGTTATGACGTTCAAGAAGAACGTGCTCGTTCAAGTCGTACTCAATACTCGCGAAGAGCGCATCGAACTTTCGACGTCGCAGTTGGAGGTTCTCGTAGATGCGTTTCACATGATCTTCGAAAGTCACCTGACTACGTCGGCGAGCCTTCCGGGAGAGCGAGCGTGACCGAGGAATTGCATTACGACCACACTCTGAACGAATACGCAATGTTTCCTGCAGGGGTGGGAAAGGCCTTTTATGTGGGATTAGTTCTTGAGGCCGCGTGCGAAGCCCATCCAAACGTCGCGCTCGTTCAGTGCTTAGAGCCGATTATGTTTCAATCGAAGATCGAATCGGTGCGCTTTTGGGTAGCTCGAGGCAAGCTGCACAACTACAGAGCATCTGCCCTCGAGACCGAGCTAGCGATCACCAGCATTTGTGCAATGCACCACATCTCATACGATGATTGGGAGGCCTTTAGAGTCGTATGCGCCGAGGGGGATGTTCAAAACAAGAGTGATTGGCTTCCGTGGTTCGAAGCGTATTTTTGGGCCCGGCGCCTCCAGAAAGAGGTTGCGCGCCCAAAAAGGGTGGTCCGAATTTTTGGCTGTCTAGCAAATGATTTCGTTGACGACCTTCGATGGACGCGCCCGTAAAGGAGTATGATGCACTATAAGGTGTCGCGTTATATAATTCAGATCTCGCGTTTCGAGCTTGTCTTCAATGCTACCTCTGCGGAGGATGCTCGACGGCAGGCAAGAGCTGCGGACACTTCGACGCTTCAAATTTCGAGTATTACGATGGCCGACCGTGTCGGGCAAGCGATTTTAACGCTTACCCCCGCGTTCGAGATCCTTGAGACGGCGTGCGATGCGGTCGAGGATTTTTTGAACGATCTGTTCGATACGCATCCAAAGGATTCCGACTCGTTATAGGGAGGCTCCATGCACATTACGGTTACTGAGCGGGGCACGTTTCGACGCTGTCGGCGGATGTGGGACTATAACTCCTTCAATCGCCAAAGCTTAGCCCGAGTGGTTTCAAAGGGGGCATTGGCGACTGGGCGCCTAGTTCACCTCGCACTGTCTGAATGGCTTCAACACCCTGAGGAGTCACTGGTCGAACTGTACATGCACTTTGCAGCTATGGAGCTCGAGGAGGTAAAGCGAAACTACCAGGCCACGATCGGCGTTCCGATAAGCGACTCGGAGCTCGGCGGCGTCTACGACGCTATCTCGACGGGCCATACTGTTGTTACTCATTACGAGGAGTATTACAAAAAGCCCTTGCCCGAAGGCTTCTCTCTCGTTGCGGCTGAGGTTCAACTAAGCGAACCAATTCCAGGGACAGAACACTTTCTCGAAGGCAAGCTCGACGCAATCGTACAGCATGCAAATGGATTGCAGTACGTGCTAGAGCACAAGACCTTTAGCGTCCCCCCAAGAGAAACCGATTTGCAAATGAATGACCAGTTCTTGGCATACGCCTGGATGCTTATGCGCCGCAATGGCGGGGGGCGCATTGGCGGAGTAATGTACGACGGCGTATCCAAAAAAGCGTCTTCCAAGCAGGGCCTCGAGGGATTGTTCCACCGCACGGTAATTATTCGGCCTCCAGAGGAGCTTGCGGAGTTTGAACGCAACTTGCAATGCGAGGCCGACGACATGGCCGAGGCGCGAATCTATCCGAATCGTCAGTGGAACGGCTGTTGGGATTGTGACTACGCAGATCTGTGTGCCGTACAATCTCGCGGCGAAGACCTCGAATACTTCAAGGGGCAGTTCTTCGTTCAACGTCAACGCACAGGAGCAATCACAAATGACAATGAGTAATCGCTTCGCGGGCCTGACCATTTTGAAGGCCAATGAAACAACCGACTGGGGGCTGTGTATGGCTATATACGGCGCTCCTGGAGTCGGCAAGACGACCTTTGCAGCAGGTGCTGCCGATTCCAAGTACGGTTCTCCGGTACTATATCTGGATATCGAATCGGGAATACGTTCCATCTCACATCGATCTGATATCGATACCATCCAGATCACGGCTTGGGCTCAAGTGAGCGCTTTCATCAACAGCCTTAAAAGTCAGGCCGAACTAAGGTGGCGGACTATCGTCATCGACAACATGAGCGAACTTCAAACGCTGACTCTCAAGGCGGCCATGGGCGACTCGGAGATGCCGCAAATTCAGCACTACGGTAAGTCGACGGCAGATGTTCTTTCCTTCGTTCGCACCTGTCGAGACATGGCGCGCAGTCGTGCGATCAACTTTCTCATGATCGCTTGGGAGTCTCCCGAGAAAGACGAGTCGACGGGTCTAATTAAGCGGGATATCGGGTTCACGCCTTCTTTGGCAAAGACCTTTCCCGGACTCGTCGATCAGGTTGGGTACCTCGTCGCAGACGACCGGGCGCCTTATCGACGCACTTTGCACTTCGAGCCATCTATTCGTACTGCGGCAAAGTTTCGCCGCAATCTGAGCGAGATCGCGGCCGAGATTCCTCTGACGTTCTCGTATGCCCTGCAGGACAATCCTCTTGCGGACCTCTTGGCCACCCTCGTAGGTGGGGAGTCATGGCCAAAGGATCGATATAAGGAAGCGGGACGAAAGTAGGAGGCGCCTATCGAACACTCGTAGTCGTGTCGTTAGTCAACAACATGCATTTGAAAGGAACCTAGAATGCCGCAAGTAGATTTTTCTGGCGTCGTCGAATTCACCCCCATCCCGGAAGGAACATACGATGCGACTCTGACCTCCGGAGAGGTTGTCGCAGAGGCAAAGACGTCCAAAAAGCCTTACGTCTCGTTGACCTTCACGGTTCTGAACGGTGAATACGCTGGGCGAAAGCTCTTTCGCAACTTCAGCCTCCAGCCCCAGGCGCTGTGGGCCTTCAAGCAGGCCATGGTGCGCCTCGGCGTAGATGGGGACACTCTGAGTAGACCGATGGAGTTCGACGAGCTGACCGCCCTTATTGCCGAGAATACGGGCGCGCAGTGTCAAGTCGACGTCGGGCTCCGAGAGTATCAAGGCGAGCTTCGCAATGAGCTCCGCAAGATCCTCGAACCTGTCTACTGATTCACCTCTTCGTGAGGGCCTTGAGATGCAGCTCCGCGTTCTATCGGAGCTGCATCTCGAAGTACTCGGCGACGACCCTCTACCGATGGTGTGCATCGTATGCTTTAGCGTCGAAGGCGAATGCTCCTGTCGAGGACCAATACTGTGGCCCCTAGACCACGCGATAGCATATCTATCCTCAAAACTGGAAAGATAGCGCATGGACACAAAGACGTTTCTGAGGACGGTTATTACCACTCCAGAAGGTTGGTTTTGTCTAGCCCATAGTAATGGTTCTCATTGGAAGGAAGAATGGTTTGAATGGCCGCGCCAGATCGATGAGATTATTGCAGAGGTCGAAGCGCGGCCAGAGGAGAACGTGTTCTTCTCGGCGCACCTATTCTCGCAGGCTAGCAGCCAAAAGAAGTTTGCACTTCCTTCAAAAACAATCCAGGCGGATCTCGATAACGCAGATGTCTTAACACTGCCAATCGTTCCAACGATTCTAATAGAGTCGAGCCCAAATAGATATCAAGGCTTTTGGGTACTTCAAACCGTTCCGGATCTAGACGTATTAGAAATTCTAAGTCGCAAGCTTACATACGCGATTCCAAAGTGTGATCGTAGTGGCTGGTCGATCGGACACCGCCTTCGTGTTCCTGAGAGTTTCAATCACAAGTACCTTGAAGGCCCGCAGTTAGTTCAGATCGTCGGCGCCAGTTTACAAACTTATGCAGTTGAAGAGCTCGAGCTTCTACCCGAAGCGCCGAAGCAAGCAGTTGCAGAATTTGACGATGAGTGGGTCGAAGGAGCGCATACATATACCTCCGGCCCTCTAGAACTATTAGAAAGTATTCGCTCTACGATTCCGCTACGAGTATACGTCCAATACAGTACCCTAGCGAAGGATCGCTCGGCTACTTTGTGGGCACTAATGTGTGCAGCCTTTCGAGCAAATCTTGATCGCGATGCAGTATTCTGGTTGGCAAAGAATTCGGCGAACAACAAATTTGAAAGTCTTGCATATCATGGTGATCGAGAACTTGCAAAGGACGTTCTCCGTGCAGAGCAAGTTGTAAAGAATCGAGTCACTGACCTTCGCACGGCGGTCCTCGAAGCGCGAAGGTTGTCGGGAATCAATGCTGAAAAAAGGCAGTACATTCAACAAATTGTTCTAGAGGCGATGCGCAAGGCCGGTGAATTCGTTAAGACGTCCGAAGACACTATCTGGTATATCAACCGCGAACAAGGCAGGCCGATGACCTTGTCGCAAAATAGTGAATACCTTCAAACCTATTTGGATTTGCAGTTTGGACTAAATGCAACTGAAGTCGAACAGTCGTTCGTAATCGCAGGAATAATAGCATACGCGCACTCACTGCCTCCTACAGCAACGGTTGCATCGTTGTGCTATTACGACTCTATTGCGAATATGATCTTGTTGCACACCGGTCGAAAGGATGTTATACGTATTACTATCGAAGGGGTATCGACGGTTACCAATGGCGCTTATGGAGTAATCTTTCCTTGGAACCCCGTAGTCGAAGCCTTCAAGCCTCGAGAGAGCGGCGTCGATTGGGCTCAAGAGCTTTTTACAGACTGTTTGACAAATGTTATTAGCTGCTCGAAAGAGGAGGCGTTTGCACTATTAAAGGTATGGGTGTTATTTCTCCTATTTCGAAATGCTGCAGTTTCAAAACCTATCCTGGCCCTATTTGGGCAGCCTGGAGCCGGAAAGTCAACGCTTTTTCGAAGAGTGTATGCCTTTCTATACGGTCCGCGAAAGTCGTTGGGCGCGGTAACAATTGCAGAGGATTTCGACCATTCTGTGGCAAACGACCCTCTACTCGTTTTGGACAACGTTGATAGTTGGGAGAGGTGGTTGCCCGATCGCTTGGCGCTAGCGGCTTCTAGCAGTGATATTACAAAGCGTAAACTTTATACCGATCAGGATACAATAGTTCTAAAGCGGCAGGCCCTAATTGGCCTCACAGCGCATAATCCTCGATTCGGCCGAGAGGATGTCGCCGATCGAATGTTGATTCTCATATTCGAAAGGCTGTCACATTTTCTACCTGAGGAAGACATCATAAGGCATCTTGTCGATGCTAGAGACTTCCTGTGGAGTTCGCTGATAGAGGACATAGAAAAAGTTCTGCGCGAGCCAATGCCTATGGCGATTGAGGTTCCTCAGTTTCGTGTCGCCGACTTTGCGCGAATTGGGCTTAGAATCGCACGAGCGTTAGGAATTGAAATCGATTTCGTCGCAGCGATCACAAGCGTCACAAAAAGTCAAAAGTCCTTTAGCCTTGGCGAAGAGCAGCTACTTGTGACGGCTATTCAAAACTATGTCCTTCATAGAAAGGGAGATGCTGAGTTTACAACGACGAGTGCTCTATGGACCCAACTCGAACTGTATGCGCCGGATCCTTTGTCCTTTACTAAACTATATCACAATGCGGTCTTGTTGGGAAAGAAACTATGGGCATTAAACTCAAGCCTACGAGAAGTTTTGGATGTTGAGTGGCGCCTCGGACCTGAAGGAACACGTCTCTGGAGGTTCGCGAAAAAGGAGCAGATCGATGGGTGAAGGAAAGTCCCGGCAGTTCATGATTAATATCGAGCCCACCCTGTACGAACTTTTGCAGGGCGTTCTCAATGCCGAGAATGTTTCAGCAAGCAGCTTCATGCGATCGTTGTTGGTTGCGGAGCTTAATAGGCGAGGCCTCTTGACGGAAGAGGTTATGCTAACTATTCTAGGAGTTCAAAAATGAAGATATCAGTGACAAAGCGCTTCACCTTCGAAGCGGCCCATCTGCTACCTATGTACGAAGGCCCCTGTGCGAATCTCCATGGGCACTCGTATGTCCTCGAGGTCACGGTCGCCGATATCGTCGGCAGTGACGGGATGGTTATGGACTTTTCAACTCTGAATCAGATCGTCAAACCCATCATCGGAGCCCTCGACCATTCGTTTCTCAACAACGTCGTAGAAACTCCGACGGCTGAAAATATTCTGCTGTGGATCAACGAAAAGCTCAAAGATGTGGGGCTTTGGGCAGAAATGTTGACCTTGTGGGAGACCGAGAACAGCTACGCAACTCTATTATGCGAGGACTCTGCGACATGACGCTCCAAGACGATCGAACTCTTGAGCTGAACGTGTCAGAGATTTTTGGCCCGACTTGGCAGGGAGAGGGCCCCAGTACGGGCCGCTTTTGCGCGTTCCTGCGATTGGCCGGGTGCAATCTTGCATGTCCGTGGTGTGATAGTAAGTACGCCAGAGTCGGACAGGTAATGACTGTTACTTCAATCGTGTCCAAGATTCTTGAAATTCCGACGCGTCGTCTAATTATTACTGGCGGAGAGCCGCTGCTTCAGCAGGCGGGTGTTCAAGCCGTAATCAATGCCGTGCAAAAGGTTCAGTTTGTCGTTGAGATCGAAACGAACGGAACGATTGTTCCGCAGCTTACGGGGGTACATCAGTACAACGTATCTCCGAAGCTCCTCAACGGCGCCAAGGATGTCGATGCTCAAGTCATTCAAGCTTTTCGACGTGCCGGCTGCGAGGTGTTTAAGTTCGTGTGCGGCACTGTACAAGATGTAGAGGAGGTTCGAAACCTAAACATTCGGCCCGAGTTTGTGTGGATCATGCCGAAGGGCGTATCGGTTGCGGAATTAGATGCTTCGTTGGCTGCAATTGTTCCAAGGGCCATGAAGTACGGCTACAATCTCACTGATCGGCTGCATATTCGCATCTGGGGAAATAGGAGAGGTCACTAATGGAGTGCAACAAAGAGCAAGTTCAGCTCGAGGCCCTATTAAAGGGCTCCTTCGGAACAGAATGCTGGGACGATTCGGCTCTTGACACCGCTCGAAGAGTTCTTGCATACTGGAATGAGTTTCATCGTACGGATGAGAGATTCGTCTTTACGACCTTTGACGCCGTTTCTAATCAAATGATCGTCGTTAAAGGCATCGAGTTCGCGAGCATGTGCAGCCATCATCTACTTCCCTTCTACGGCGTTGCGAACATTGCCTACATCCCCCACAAGCGCATGGTCGGCCTGAGCAAGATTCCGCGCCTTGTAGATTACTGGGCGCATCGACCTTGCACGCAGGAGGCGCTGACGGCGCGCATCTCTCATGACTTAAAAACACGTCTAGATGCGATGGGAGTTGCAGTAGTTATTGAAAGCACTCATACATGCATGGCGTGTCGAGGCATTCGTGCGACGCATGCATCGATGGTGACCTCGGAGATGTTGGGAGTGTTCTTAACCTCAGGAGAGGCCCGCGCAGAGTTTCTGGCCCTTACGAAGTAGGCGCCGTCAATGCCCGGCTTACTAGGAGTAATATGAAACTTGCAGCGATAATGCCTGAAGAGGCCTTCGATTTGGATGAAAGCGATTACAACTTTTGCTTCGCCGAGATCGCACTGCGCAATCCAAGATACGCGGCGTACTATCGCAACGCCGCAAAGCGTGGAATTGTAATAATGGACACCATGGTATTCGAACATCAACGTCCATTATCGACGCCAGACTGGCTCGACGCCATCGACATTGTTCGTCCGACTGTCACGATCGCAATGGACGTCATGCAAAACGCCGAAGAGACAAAACAGCGTTATCGACTACTGCGCCAGCTGACTTCGACTCCTTTAATGGCCGTCGCACAGGGCGCGACCTTCGAAGCCCTGGCGGATTGCTTCGAGTACTTTCTAGAGCGAACATTTTGGATCGCATTACCCGTTCAGGTTGTAGAGAGGCGCCAGGAGCGCTTTAAGTATCTCGACTTTCTACGGGCCGTCGGCGTCCCGAGTACGACGAATATCCATCTTCTCGGCGCTTCTAGAGATGACCTTCTTTGGGAGCGTAGCTATAGCGATCTTCGCTTTGTTCGCGGCGTCGACACGACGAAGCCTGTCGCTGCAGCCTTAAACGGTATTCGGCTACCTTCAGACATCGATGAGGCTACGACACGACCACAAGCGTACTTTACAACCCCGCGACAGCGTTGCATTGACGCTCAAGAAAAAATCACCTCGAATATTTCTTACTTGCGCTGGATACTTTAATAGGAGACGGTATGTCACACGTACACGGTCCACTTTGTCACCAGCAAGGTATTACCGGCTTTGGCGATCCCCAAAGCGAGGTGATGCTTATCGGAATCGCGCCCGGACGGGACGAGGTTGCTCAAGGAAAGCCATTCGTCGGACCTTCAGGACAGCTCCTGAATGCTATTTTGAGCGGTGTGGGGTGGAGTAGAGATAGGGTCTACTGTACCAATCTAATCTGCTGGCACAAGGACTCTCCTACGCCCGAAGAGATCCGTGCGTGCTTCCCGCGTCTGCTTGCGGAGATTGAACAAATTCATCCGAAGTTGATCGTTCTTTTCGGAAGCATCGTAACCGCCGCTGTGCGAGGATCTGAAAAACTCGGGCGCGGAGCGGTGCGCTGGTACCCTGAATATGGCGCCTATGTCATGTCCACGTTTCATCCGGCGGCGGTACTTCGAGGAGAGTCGGTTCTATTCAATGATATCGTTCGAGATCTTGCAAAGATACCGGAGGTTCTAACGTGGCCCGACGACGGATCTCGAAGCGCGGTCGCCTACGAGATAATCGAAACTCATGAGGAGGCTCAAACAGTCCTCGACTTCTGCGAAGGCAAAGAAGTAAGCATTGATGTCGAGACGGATAGTGCGCGAGACGAGAAGCTCGACGTCCTTGCCGATCGAATTCTTTGCTTCAGCATTAGTGATGGTGAGCATACGTGGGTTATTCCGGATCGCGCCGCGCAAGGGCTGCGGTGGCCTGATGCGCACTGGATATTTCATAACGGGTTGTTCGATACTCAAAGCATTCGGCAGAACTACGGAATTCAGCTTCCGATTTACGAAGACACTATGCTCATGTCGTATTCGCTTGACGAGCGTTCTGGCTATCACGGCCTGAAGGCCCTTAGTGCGGAGTACTGCGGGGCTGAAGACTATGCTGATGATATCAAGGGGTATCGAAAGGCGCATGCGTCTCCACCGGAGGCTCTTCTATACGAGTATAACGCTAAGGACGCTGCGTATACCTATCGCCTGTACAAGACTCTTCTCGAACTTCAGCACTGTGATAATGTGCGCGGCTTCTATAGAGACATTCTGATTCCTGCGGCTAATGCCTTCAGCGAGATTCAACGCCGAGGAGTTTTCATCGATCAGGAGAAGATGCGCGAGCTTGCCCTTGACTGGCTGCCGCGGCATTTAGAGATGGACGACGAGATCACGGCGCTGGCAAAGCTATATGGCTTTCCGGGCGAAATCAATTTGAACAGCCCCAAGCAGCTTTCGCATTTGCTTTACGACATCTTAAGGCTTCGAGGCGGCCCAAGCACTGCGAAGGCTATTCTCGAGACACTCGACCACCCGTTCGTGACGAAGCTATTGGAGTTTCGGCACCTCGATCACATGGTCGGCACTTACATCCTGGGCATCAAGGACGACATCAAACGAGATGGGCGAGTTCACGCGGATGTAATGTTGCATTCGACGGTCACTGGAAGGCTGTCATACCACGAGCCGCCATTGCAAACGATTCCTAAGCAGTACACTCTCGGCGATGACTATGGACGCCTCCGAAGCATCTTTGCAGCATCCGACAAAGACCACGTCATCGTTGAGGCGGACTACGGCCGTATCGAGATTTGGTGCGCCTACTTCGAAAGCGGAGATCCGCAACTATTATCCGACTTACAATCCGGGGACTATCATGCGCGGTCGGCTTCTATCATTCTTCGCAAGCCTCTAAGCGAGGTTACGAAACAGGACCGCTTCACTTCGAAGTTTGTCACCTTCGGGATCATGTACGGACGTGGCGCCGCAAGTCTGGCCGCCGGAGAGCTTAAGTGCACTATGGCCGAAGCTGAGGGCTACCTTGCAAACTGGCTCGAGAGGTATCCGATCTATCGGGAGTGGCGTGAGAACACGCGACGGCGGGCGGTTTCAGTGGGTGAACTAGTTGCTCGCACAGGGCGCAAGCGGCGCTTCGGAATGATTCGAGGTCAAGAAGCTCACAAGGCTTTGAACCAGGCGTTGAACTTTCCGCTGCAGTCACTGGCTAGTGATATTACTCTCACGAGTCTAACCGAGCTCCATTATCTGTTGAAGCCATACGACTCGCATATCTGTTTTACGGTTCACGACTCAATCATTTTTGAGGTCAGCAAACAGCACTACGATAAGGTACTCCAAATGATTCGAGATGTAATGACTCGGCCACGGTTCCCCGATATTATGGGTGTCGACATCGATATTGCTGTCGGCCCGAATTGGGGAGAGGTCGTGGAGATTGAATGATTCTCACAATCGATCCTGGAGTATCGATCGGCATAGCGATTCATATGCCCGCGGGCTATAGCACCTACGTCGCTCAAGGAGAGGAGGCTATTTGGGTCCTACTAGCGGAGTATCCGTGGAAGGTCGTCGTCATCGAGAACTTTCTGACCTCGGGACGAATTAGCAAGTATGGGCTTTATACGGTTCGCATGGTCGGCGGCGTTCAATCGATGTGCTATCATCTAGGACTGCAGCTGGCCGTACAGATGCCTGCGGCAAGATATCCATATGAATCGGCTGCCAAAGGCATGTTGAAGGCTTATCCTCATGAGGTTCATGAGGTGGCCGCATTAGCGCACCTACTTCGTTGGGAAGGCGATCACAAGGAGGTTTTATGGCTAGAGACACTATCGAACCGCGTTATTCATTGATTCCATTAGATGTGCTTCGACGAATTGCCCTGACCTTCGCCGAAGGGGCCCCCAAATACGGCGATCGTACCTGGGAGTCGGGACTAGCATACTCAGAGGTCATGGATCATGTCATGGAGCATCTTGCCAAATATTGGGAGCATGATGTCTCCGAGGATCATCTGGCAAAGGCCGCTTGGGGTCTAATCGCCCTGATGTACTACGACGCCCACGATCTCGCCGGCGCCAACAACGACTGGAGCGGCCAGTACATAAT
>Ga0172380_10007944_pt1 | contig 11775 bp, 13 predicted proteins | sample Leawe162metaG_FD_119747 | JGI IMG/M metagenome (GOLD analysis project Ga0172380, IMG submission 119747) | Leachate microbial communities from a municipal landfill in Southern Ontario, Canada - Leachate well 162 metaG | ecosystem: Engineered > Solid waste > Landfill > Unclassified | place... | reverse complement strand
TTGGTTTCTTCCAGCCGTGATCAATTAACGATGTATCTATGTAGGTCCTTACTCTGCCAGGCTTGGTGTGATCCGGTAGCCTGGCTGGCCGTTGAGGTCGCATTTTTCAAGATATCCTTTCTTGATTAATTGATTAATGTACTTGCCTACACTCTGATATTGGATTCCAAGTGTGTTGCTCAAATATTTATGCCGTCCGATCCAATAGCCATTCTCCCCAGCCGATAGCAAAAAGTATAGCAACCCCTTGCAGGTCCAATTCAGGTCTTTATCTTTGATAAATTCCATATTCTTTGATTTATACACTTTGTTCCACCTCCTCTTGATTTCCCCCGTTGATTTATCAACATAATCTGTTTTGTTCATGTGTGTATTATAACATGATTTTACTGCGCAAGGAATGTAATTGTATTTCCTGTATTTGATCGTATTAATCAGGGTTGCAGCGCATGCACAGCAGCTGAGTATGTGTTGATAGCTACAAGCAAAAATAGAGTTTTTAGGGCTGATCCTCTCTCTTATCTAATCTTAATATATAATTATCTTTTACACATAGCCCCGCTCAGGGCTCCCGCAGCTCACTCATCCGCCGCCCAGGATGATGTGAGTGCTGTCCCCCTGGTACTCATCCCTCGTATCCATCGATCTCCATCCCAAGAGCCTGTAACCCTGTGGATAACCCGACACCGCTTGACATCAGCCTGTGGATAACTCATAATCTGTGTTATGGATGATCCACTGTCCGACAAGGCAATCACAACCCCTGCACAGCAACGATCCGCTACACGAGAGGCCAGACGCGCTGCTAACCGCGCTGCTCATGCAGCCGCCAGACTATCCGAGCCGCGATTAGTCCCGGTGCCTCGTAACGATGCAGCTACTAGGCGCATACCCACGTCTGTTAATACCAATACTCACCCAGATAACAATATCTGCTCTACTGCAACAATATCGTCGGATATCGCTACCACTCCTAACATAGATAAGGCTAACGATAAGAGCCCCGATCCGGAGCCTGTTCCTGGGCTGTTATCCCATGCTCTCCCGATAGTTGAGGCGTTCCGCGCTGCCAGGGCTAATGTCCTGGCCGATCTGCAGATTGATGTCGTTGATGCTATCAGGCAGCAGGATTTGAGCCGTGCCCCCTGTAAAGACCTGGCGTTGATGCTCTCCACTCTGCACAACTTAGAGAGGCTAGAGAGAGGCCAGAGTACCAGCAACGTGGATATCATAGCGGCTAGCATTGATCGGATTAGTCGTCGAGCTATACATCCGGATAAGGTAGTAGATGTATGATACCGCTACCTGTAGTGCTTGGCACGATAATGCGAGTACTACGTAACAGATATAGTTATCGTAATGAGCTGAGAGACAGTCAGTAGTAAGGATACAAGGTTACAGTGTCGCATAATAATGTTTATGATATGGTGAGGCTGGGGGGGGGTAGGGGGTATACCTTGACAGCAGAGGACAGGAGTATCTATACGGTCCCTTTGTAAAAATGTTGTAGAACATAATAGAAGGCAAGGAAGGAGTAAGGCATGAGAGAAGAGATTAACTTTACAGTAACGAATGAAGAGATAAAGCGTAGGGAGGCGAAAAGGGTAGTGATTAACAGGGTTATTGAAAGAATAAGAGAAAGTCTTATAGCGAGGGTGGTTGTGGAGTATTATTCGGTTATTTTATTTGGTGGATACCTTACGATATTGTGGTATGTATTGGAGCATACAAATGGATGGTGTTTCTAAGGAAGCAAGAGAGGATGAGGAGGGCACATGGGATTTCTAGGAGAGGAGTTTACAGAGGCGGAGATAGAGCACTTGTGCGAAGGTGGAATTGTTTAGTGGTAAGGAAGGCAGCTAAAGAGATATTAATACCTGCTGGAGTATTACCGATCTGTGGGATAGGGAAGGCTAGTTGTTTCCTGAGGTTAAGTGACGGAAGGTGTAGGAGTTTTACTAGTTGCAGGTTACAGGAGAGAAATGAATAAACAAGAAGAAGAAAACGTTGATAAAATGATTGATTATTACGCTAATGATTGTGTAGCGTTTTCCAAAGATCAATTATGTTTTGGGCATCCGGATAGCAAATTTAAAATAGACCATCAGCAGGTTAAGCTATGGGAAACCTATCAAGAAGTAATCCTGGCGAAGCAGAAGGCAAGCAGGATAGCTGATGGAGCCAAAGAGGAACAGAGCGATAAAGACAAGAAATATGCTAAGTTGCTGGGGATCGTCGTAAGGAGCTGTAAGGGGCCCGGGAAGAGCGCTGGCGTTGCGGCCATAATAATACATTTCATGTGCTTTTATGGTAGAGATCAGTTGAACATGACAACTGCGCCAAAGTTTGACCAGATTGTTGATATTTTGTTTAGGAGTATACAGGGATTAATTGATGAGAGTTTCCGGATATTGGGCAAGGCAAGTATTCCGTGGAATTTTCTAGGCAAGCAAAGAGATAGGATTTATAAGAAAGTTGGAATAGAAAAGGATAAGTGGTCATCGACGTGTGTAATGTTAGCGAGAACTAGTAAAGCAAGCAATGGAAATGTTAATGCTGACGCGTTACAAGGGTATCATAGCCCATATCAGTTAATCGTGATAGAAGAGGGCTGGGGAGTTCCAAGAATAGTATATCAAGCGTTAACCACAACCTTAACTAAAGAAGTAAATTTAGCAATAATAATTGGTAATCCTACGAATAACGATTCCTATCCGAATGATGCCTGGGTAAGTGAATATTGGTTGCCTATACAGTTTAATCTTGATTCAAGCAATATAATTACTCAGGAGTCAAAAGATAGGATAAAGAACGAATATAAAAATTATCCTAACTTATACCGGGTATTTGTTGATGGTTTGCCTCCTTTAGAAGATAACGATACGATAATGAGGTTCTCAAGAATATGTGAATGTTTCAATTTAGAGTTACAGCCCGAAACCTACAATAAAGAACCAAAGATATTAACTTTTGATCCTGGGATGGGTGGAGATAATAGCGTAATTGGAGTTAGACAAGGAATGAAATGGCTAGAATTTGCTGAGAGGAAATGTGTAGACACTGATATAAACATAGATTTCTGCAAAGAATTTATTACGATTTATAATCCTGACAGGATAGGTGTTGATGCTATAGGGATAGGGAAAGGAGTATATGATGGGCTAGTAAAGGATTATGGGGAAAAAGTAAGGAAAGTAAACTTTAATGATGGGCAGACATTTAAAGAAGAAAACTTTAAGAATAAAAGAGCAGAATTGTTTATGAAACTTGCGAATAGCGTTAATGCCGTTGCTATGTCTTTCCCGGAAAACATGAGGTTAAAGGGGGAATTAAACGCGATAAAACTTATTAGCGATAAAGTCCCTTTACAGATAATATCTAAGCCAGACCTAAGGAAAGAGCTAGGAAGAAGTACTGGGCTAGCTGATGTGTGTGCCATGAGCATGGATTTCGACGATATAGTAATAAAGCAAAATATAGTTGATACTGCCGAACGATATCACGAAGCAATAGAGGATGGAAGGAGTTTTCTAAGCGCATGAAAAAAACTAAAATGGATAGAGTATCAGAAGAATTTACTGAATTTGATAAAACCACTGCGAAATTGTTTCATTTATTCCAGCTAGTAAGGATCACTGATTTGAATATGAAAGAACTAAAAGAAGCTAATATTTTATTATTTGAGGCTAGAAAACGATTAGAAATGATTGTTGATTCCTTGGAGGTAGTCATGCGCAGAAACTTAGCAGACGGAATAGACTTGATTGATAGACATGAAAAGGAAAAGATACGAAAAACAATATTGACAAAATCGAAATAGCTTGATTTTAGTTTTTATATTTTGTATAGTAAGGATAGAAAGATGAATGAAACAAGAAGGAAGGCTTTTGAATTTGCGGGTAAAATAGCCTCCGAACAGGAGCTAGATTTTGCGACTGTTATCATACAAGTAAAGATACAAGACGGGAAACTAATACATAAACAATGTGAAGTAACTGAAACATATAAGTAATTAGCTGACTATTAGCGAAAGCATAGAGGCGGACAAGGACAAAATCCTTATCCGCCTTTTTTATTGGGGAAAAATGTTAAAGAAGACAAGTTCTAACGGGAAAATATTCAAAATAGGAAAACATTATCACGTTGTCTACTTTTTTCCTGATGGTTCTGGGATCACGTCTGAGGATGCCGGACATAAACATCCAGTAAAACCAGACAAAACAGGCAAGGTTATTGTTCAAAAAGTAATGGACCACGATCATGATATCGAGGAAATTGAACTTATTGAGAAGAAAGAAAAAGTTTTAACAGATAGTCAAATAGTTTCCCAGGCACATACTAAATATAAAACAGCAAAAGATATTTCCTCAGACGCAACTACTGATGGAGAAGAATCAGAAGAATTTTATATTGGGAACCAATGGTCTGCAGCCGATAGAAGTTCTTTAAAGCTACAAAAAAGAGCCTGTTTGACAATTAATGAGATAAAACCAAAGTGCGATATGCTATCCGGCCATCAGCGACAGAACAGGACCGATATCTCTATGCTCCCAACCGAGGGAGGGGATGAAGAAGCAGCTGACATAATAAATGTTCGTATTAAAAATATCTGTCAACAGAATAACTATGACCATAAAGAGACTAGAACTTTTGATGACATGGTCAGGGTCGGACTAGGGTGCATGAGAGTAGAAATTGTTGCCTCTAAGACTGATGTTGGAGAGGTATCTGTTAGTAATAAATATTGGAAAAATTGTGGGTTTGGCACTCATATGGAGATGGATGGGAGAGACTCGGAGTATGCTTACATAGAAGAAAATTTAAGTATGGGCAAGCTCATAGAGTTATACCCAGAAAAAGCGGAAGAAATAGAAAAAGATTACGCGATAGTTAAAGAAAGAAAGAAAGAAGCACTTAGGAAAAATGATAGGTACACCGGGAATGGCGAGCAATTATCTCTTTATGTAACTGATACAGACAGCGATCTGGTTGATATTTCAAAAAAAGAATACAAAGTGATTGAAGTCCAAAGTAAGGTTTATAAACGCACCCCGATTTTATTTAATGCCAGGGATAATTTTTATTTTAATGCTGCTGGAATGAGCGATTCAGACATTAATAAAGCACTGAAGATTGAAGAATTAAAGAAAATAATCGATGTTCGCTATCATATTCAGATAACTGTCTTCGCTGGCAATGTTCTTTTGTCTGATGAGAAATCCCTCTTTTCTGAGATCAATATTGTCCCGTTTTACGCTAACAAGGTTGGTGATTATTGGTGGGGAAAAATACATGAAGCTAAAGACCCTCAAAGAGAGCTGAACAAAAGGCATTCTCAGATAATTGATATTATCAACAAAATGTGTACCTATGGGTTTGGATTTTCTTCTGAGGCCTTCGAAACCATAAAAGATTATAACGATTTTGTATTAAATCATAACAGCCCAGGATTTATTGCTAAATTCGCGGCTGGGTTTAAGGAACACATGTACGAATTTCAGGGGGTAAAGTACCCCTCTGAGGTTGTTGCATCGTCTCAATTAAGTTCAGAAAAAATAAACACTATAATGAATATTTACCCCGAAATGCTGGGTGGGTCTGGTGGCGCTGAATCTGGGATTGCTATGGCTCATAAGCAAAGACAAGGTTTGGTTGGAAATGAATACTTATTCGATAACTTATCTTTGTCAAAAAGAAGAGTGGCGTTACTTATTGTAGAAGCTATTCAGATAGTAGATTCTCCTGAAAAATTATTAAGGATAGCAGAAAATAATCAGAATAGTATGTTGTCAGATAATCAAGGTAGGGATTTATACCCTAAGTTTACGCCAGAAGAAGCGATACAAGCTGGTAAAGTATTCGGCTTAATATCTTCACAAAACTTACCCTTAATCCAGCAACAAATGGAAAAAGCAGAAGGACAAATATCCATTGAACTAAAACCATTATTTGACCAGATTCAACAGATGGCAGATAAAATTCAGCGAGAAAAACTATTAAAACTATTAGCCAATATTGAGTTAACGAAATATGACCTTGTTGTCTCTGAAAGCCAGAGTAGCCCAACGACAATGATAAGCAACTATATTATTTTGTCTGATTTGTTTAGAGGCCGGCCGGATGCTCCGATGGAAGAACTAATAACCTTAGCTCCTGGATTAGCGAAGAGATACAAGGATCGGATAAAAATGAAGTTAGCTGCTTCCAGCCAGGCTGCTGCTAAACAAAACGAGATGAAATATCAGACGGAAATACTGAAGACCTTAATTAAAAACAAAGCTGATAACGAGCAACAATCCGGAATACCACAAGAATCTCTTGCGCCGGGAGTTAGCTTATAGGGAACACCTTCCTAAACGGAAGCCCAGGGAGAATTAAATGGCTACAGAAGTAATAGAAAAAGAAGTGAAAGATATGGATTATACAGATTTGACTGCTGAATTATCTCGTATTAAGTCAGAAGCTACTGGAGCACCTGAAAAAACTCAGCCAGAAGATGACAAAAAAAATATAGAAGATAATCCGTCAGGAGAAAAAACTCCTGAACAAACCGCAGATGATAAAAAAGAAGAATTTGTTTTTGATGATACAACCTATAAGGAAAAGGGATGGTCTGACGAACAAATATCTGTTATCCGATCCAAAGAGGAACAACTTTGGCACAAAGAACAATTTATCAATAAAAGGAATGCCGAGATAGGTTCTTCTAGGAAAAAAGAAGTTGAGTTTTCACAAAAGGAGCAAGAGCTAAGACAAAGGATATCTGATCTGGAAGCTAAAGAAACTGAGCTAAAAGATAACTTTTACAACAATCCTGATGAATACAATAAAACTGTTTCAGATAAAGTAAAAAACCAAATAGAGCTTGATAGGATTGCCGCTGAAAAAAGGTTTATTGCTGCGGAGCAGGCTGTGTATAGCAAAGTTCCTGATTTCGCGGATTTGTTGGACAAAGATATCCCGGAAGTAATCAGACAAGATGGAATCAAATTCGGCCTGAATCCAGCAGAAACAGAGAAGGTTATTGGAAAGTTCAAACGAGGCGAATGGAGATACATCAAGGCAGAAGACATTATCGGACTAGCTGAGAAAGCAAGGTTTATTAAAGAAATCAGGATTCGAGATGAAAAAATAAAGGAATTATCAACCGCTCCTGATGAGGTCGGAAAAAAAATCCAAAAGATTGCTAGTCAGCGTCCGGTAATTAGTGGCGGGTCATCTTCAAAAAACAATGAGAAATCAGTTGATGATATGACCTACGAAGAATTGCAAAGGGAATTAAACGAGCATAAAAACAAAAACAAATAAGGAGGCATACAATGAGTGATCTTAATATGGGAACAAGCGATTCACGTACCGCTAAGATTTGGCACAAAAAATTAAATATGGATGTTTATAAGGACTCTTTTTTTACTAGCAAGTTCATTAGTAAATCAGGAGATGGAATCATCCAGGAGTTCGAGGATCTCACCAAAGCAAAGGGTGACAAAATAACCATTGGAATAGTTGCCAGAGGTGATGACGGATATTTGCCATCAGGAACTAAAGTTGATGGGAACGAAGAGGATTTAATAACTTTCAATGATGACGTGACTGTTGATGAGAAAAATTTTGGTATAGCGAACTCTTCAATGATATCAGAGCAAAGAGCTTTTTATGATATGCCAGATACAATGTATAACTCTCTAACTCAAAGAGCAGCGGAAAAGATGGATAAAGAATATTTTACCGCGCTTGATACAACAAATACTATTTGTTTGTATAAGACGGCTGGAACGTTAACAGCTACGTCAACTATAGCGACTGCGGTAAATGCCGTAACTGCTGCTGACAAGATTAGCCCGGAAACTTTAACTGATATTAAGCCTATGTTAGTTACCGGATTCAACCGAAGAGTATACCCTGTTAAACCTGTTCGAGTTGATGGTCAATATTTCTGGGTCGTTTTGGTTCATAGTGATGCTCTTTCAGACTGGGAAAACGATACTACAATCCAGCAAGCAAGACGCGAAGCACTTAATAGAGGGAAAGACAACCCAATATTCACCGGAGCATGGGCAGTATGGAACCAATTCATTATCTTCGCACATGAAAACATCGGGATTGGGTCGAATACTTCAAGTATCCCATATGCTAAGTGCCACATTTTAGGGCAAGGAGCTTTAGCCTCTGCCTGGGCTAAACGGCCTACTGTAGAAGCAAAAAAACCTGCTTATACTTCGCAGGAAAAAGGCTGGGGATATTTTTCAATATTTGGAGTTATTAAGCCTCAATACAACGCATATGATTTCGGTTCAGTTAATTTAGTCGTAGCAAGAAGAGCTTTAAGCAATATTACCATTTCTTAATTGGTAATAATAAATAAAAACTAAGGAGAACATATATGGTAATACATAATTTATGCACTCAAGCATATAAAGGTTATCCGGCAAAAAGTAAGTTCTTTGGTGGGATAGCTCTATTTACTCGAAGATTTATCGGAACAGACTTAACTAGCCCTATAGATGGAGTCACTCCTGTAGATGGAGATAGTTTCAAAATAGGAAAATTAAGCAAGCATCATTTCGTTAGGGAGGTTGCGACTATCGTAACTGATGCAGATGATACCAGCGATATTGTAACCATTGGATATACAGATGGAACGAATACATCCGCTACAGCATTCGGTAATGCAGGTCAGTTGAATAGTACAGGAGTCGTTATCGAATCTGATGATTCACTGTTAATGGATGAGGACGATTATTATATCACTATAACTGTTCCAGACATTAGCAACCTGGATGATGACTGCGAATTTACTATAGCCGCTGTTCTTTGGGATATTTCCCCGGCTGGAATAACTACGGCAATAACATCGCCAGTATAAGATAAAAAGGAGCAATAATGGATAAGTTAAAAGAATTATCACCAAAGGATGTTCAAGCTACTAAACTACTAATCATTGGGATAAACGATATCATCAAAAAAGTAAATGAAATTATCGACGTTTTACCAAAAGGACAAATAGTGAGAGTAGCGATTAAAGAAAAAGAACCAATTCCGCAGCAAAATGAAATTATTCGAGTAAACACTATTGCTAAAGAATTGGGAGTAAAGTCAACCATCGTAATCGATGCGGCTAAGTCACTAAATATTCCGGTTATTAATCATTTATCTGGGATCAAGCCAGAAGATGTTGATTTAGTTAAATCTAAGGTAAAGGAGGTTCAGGATAATGAAAAGAAATAAAATTATTATTGCGCTTTCAGTAGCGCTGATGTTGCTTTCTAATATTGCATTAGCGTTATCTACCGCAGATACCGATGTTCCAATTATAGGAGCTGGAAAAGACCAGTATGGAAGAAGTACTAATGGTGCGGCAATCCAAACGATTGGGATTAATTCATCTGGTAAAGTTTCAATAGATAAGGGGGCTGTCGGTACAGTATTTGGGGGAACGATTGAGACTTCTGGGGCACAAACAATTACTGGTGCGACTACATATACTAGCTCAGTATCATCTAACCCCCTAGTAAAAATCGTTAACACTAACGCTGGTGCAACCGGAGCAGAATTAAGATTCCAGAAGGATTCGGCTAGTCCTGCTGACAATGATGATATAACAGCGATCACTTTCTATTCTGACACTGATTCTGCTAATGCAAAAGAAATGGCTAGGATATTAGTAGAAGCCACTGATGTCAGTACTGGAAGTGAAGACGCGGCGTTTGACATTGATGTTATTACCGCGGGAACGGAAAGAGAATATATCGGACTTGGCGGTAGTGAAATTATCTTCAACGAAGATAAGCAAGATATTGATTTTCGTTATGAAAACACCTCTACCATTAACGGTATTGTGTTTGATTACGGTACTGCTGGGGTTGGGATAAACAAGGTTCCGGCTTCTGGCACAGAGCTAGACGTTAACGGAGATATTTCCGCAAGCACGGCAACTATTACTACTATTAATGCTTTCACCCTTGGAGGGAAATTGACAGCGGGAGCCATCGAAGTAGAGGGAACCAATTTTGACATAAATGGTGGATATGCTGACGGAATAACCCTCGGAAGCTCTGCGGCCACTACTCTCAATTTTACTAATATCAAAATAAGTCCAGCTGCCGCAGTTGGAACGGTGTCTGTGACAGCGAATAGATGCGTTACTGTCAATATAAGTGGAACGAACTATAAGCTATTACTTTATCAGTAACAAATACGTCCGGGGCTGGGAAACTAGCCCCGGACATTACATGGAGAATAGATGGCCTGGACACAGAACAGAAACGATATAGCCAAAAGAGTCCTTAATATATGTGGAGTTATTTCTGTTAATCAAACTCCTACTACAGCACAGTATTCACAAGTAGGAACCGTTATACAATCTGTCATTGAGGACTTGCATAATGACGGATACAGAGGGTCTCAGATAGAAAAAACCTCGATGGACTTGACGGATGGAGATAATTGCTATGACACAGCCTCCGGAACGTTAGAAGTTATTATGGCCTATATAAACGATGGGTCGTCTGATTTGCCTCCATTAATCCAACTAAATGAATCACAATACTATGGATTAATCGAGGAAAAAGCAGATGAAGGAGTCCCGACTCATTGCTATGTAGAAAACAAAGAAGACCCTGACGTTTATTTATGGCCAACGCCTGATAGCAGTACTTATGACCTGCATTATATTAGGATAAAAAAATCAGCATCAGTTGATACGTCTGCGTCTACGGTAGACCTTGAAAAAAGATGGATAGAAGCGATTACATACCGCACAGCAGAAGATATGTGCGACGAGTTAAAAGTGAAAGAAGAAAAAGCATTAAGAATAGCATCTAAAGCAAAAAGTTTAGTTAAAAAAGCAAAAAGTTTAGATTTCTATCGGCAGGACGGAAATAATGGTTCAGAAGGGGCATATCCAAACGCTTAAGGAGGAATTACTTATGAATAAATATTTGTTGGCAATAGTCTTTGTCTTTATGTATGGAGCTGCTTCGGCAGCAGAAAGTATGCATACTTTCTATCCTAAAACTAGACAAGAAGAGTCTGAGTACCTTAGGGAATATGAGTACAATAAAGAATCAATAGCGACAAGTAGCTACGTGGATTTAGTGATAAATGATGTCTCTAAATTCCATGGAATACTGTATAACAGGCAATCGGTAAGCTCTGGTAGCCCAACAATAGAGATCAGATACGCTGAAATAATTGGAGGTACGGTAGTCGCTACTGCTTCGATTACAGAAGATATCATATACTTCATCAAGCCTTATGCAGAAAAAGCTACGATAAGAATTACTAATTCAGTAGCAACGAATATTACGTTAACGGCCAACATAACTTTGTTTGTCGATAGAGTGTCGGTCCTATATGATGCATCCGGAAACCCTTTATTTACCCCTACCAATCCCGGATACACTTCATCCAACGTAACCGAAGCCTCGGCGGCTGCAATCCTTGCCCAGTTAGCGGAGATAAACACGAAGGTTGACCAGATATCGGTTAATATCCTGGCTGTTGAAGCGCAACTGGTTACTAATAATATGGAATATATCTGGGAAGAAATGGCATTTGTTACTGCTTCTTCTGTTGCTGCTACAGTAGTCGCAACTGGAAGCCATATAGTTTTTATTCAGAATTTTCACACTACTGGAAACATTTATGTTAGGAAGAACGCAACGGCGGTCTATGGAAAAAGAGGGGTATTAATCCCACCACAGAACGGGTTATACACTTGCCTTGGATGGTTAGTATCAGGAGACACTCTAAGCTATGTTGCAGCAGATGCAG
>Ga0172380_10007943_pt1 | contig 11776 bp, 6 predicted proteins | sample Leawe162metaG_FD_119747 | JGI IMG/M metagenome (GOLD analysis project Ga0172380, IMG submission 119747) | Leachate microbial communities from a municipal landfill in Southern Ontario, Canada - Leachate well 162 metaG | ecosystem: Engineered > Solid waste > Landfill > Unclassified | place... | reverse complement strand
CCGCGTTGAGCGCCAAAATGTTGGTCTGGAACGCGATGCCGTCGATCACGCTGATGATGTCCACGATCTTGCGCGAGGACTCGTTGATCGAGCTCATTGTGCCGACCACTTGATTGACCACCGCGCCGCCCCTGCCGGCCACGTCAGATGCGCCGATGGCAAGCTGGTTGGCCTGCTTGGCGTTTTCGGCGTTCTGGCGCACGGTGGAGGTCAGCTCTTCCATGCTGGAGGCGGTTTCTTCCAGGCTGGAGGCTTGTTCCTCGGTGCGTTGCGACAAGTCCTGGTTGCCGGTGGCAATTTCCTTGGAGCCGGTGTTGATGCCTTCCACCGCGATCTTGATTTCGTCCACCAGTTTCTTCAGGTTTTCCACCGTGGCGTTCACGCCGTCCTTGGTTTGGCCGAACAGGCCGGGGTAGTCCTTGGTCATGCTCTGGGTCAGGTCGCCCACCGCCAGTGCATTGGCGACACGCATGATGTCCCGCAGCCCGGTGTCGGTCACGTCGGAGAGTTGGTTGAGCAATTCGGACAAGGTCTTGGTGTAACCCTGCTTGCCGTTCATGTCCATCTTGACGCTGAAATCGCCGCGTACGGCTGCGGCTTCAACGATCTGCTGGATTTCGGCGACGATCTTGGTCAGCGAGTCCACGGTGCTGTTCACGCCAATCTTGGTCTGGGCGAAGACGCCGAAATATTCTTTGGTGATCTTCTGGGAGAGGTCGCCGTTGGCAAGCGCCTGCGCGACGCGGGTCACATCGTTCAGGCCGGTTTCGGAAACGTTGGACAGGCTGTTCAGCAGTTCGGACAATTCTTTCGTATAGCCCGCCTTGCCGCTTAGGTCCATCTTGACGCTAAAGTCGCCGCGCAGCGCTGCGGCTTCGACGATGTTCTTGATTTCGCCGACAATCTTGCGCAAGCTGTCCTGCATGACTTTCAGCGAGTACACCAGACTGGTGGTGTCGCCCGGCCTGATCTCCAGCTCCATCGACAGGTCGCCGCCGGCGATTTTATGCACCGCTTCCGCAGCGTATTCCGGTTCGCCGCCCAGTTGTTTCAGCAGGCTGCGAACGATCAGGAAGGCGGTCATGGCGCCCAGGATGAGGGCGATGGCGGCGAGGACGACAATCAGGGTCATCGCGCTGCCGACTGCTTCGGCGGTGTGTTTGCCGCTTTTCTCCATCGCCTTGGCCTGGTATTCAATCAGCTTGTTAATTGCGTCGATATAGGCGTTTTGATGGGTGCGCATATCGCCCATCAGGAATTCTTTAGCCTCAGCCAATTTGCCTTCGTCGATCTGCTTGACCAGAGTGTCGCCCGAAACGATGAAAAGACCGCGCGCGTCGACCAATTTGGCCAGCAACGCTTTGCCTTCCTCGGATTTGATGGTGCTCTTGAGCTTTTCGATACGTTCGCCGATGATTTTGCGCGCTTCCGGAATGCGCGACATTTCCTTCTGGATTTTGTCCTTGTCGGTCAGAAGCAAGGCATTGCGGGTGACGCGCGCTTGTACGTTGATGTTGTCGATAATATCGCTGGCCCACTGCGTCTTGGGAAACTTGTCGTTGACGATGTCGTCGATTTCCCCGTTGAGGTTATTCAAATCCTTGATGCTGAGACCGGCGATAATCGCCAGCAACAGCAGCACAACGCCGAAGCCTAGGCTCAGTTTGGTGCCTACTTTCATGTTTGCGGATGCCATCTTTAGTTACCTCCGTGAATTTTTAAATCGGTCAGGCGTATGCCACTTCGACCAGTTCCATGTCGCGGCTGGTCATGAGTTTTTCGATGTCCACCAGGATCAACATGCGCTCATCCACGGTGCCCAGCCCCATCACGTACTTGGTGTCTATGGTCGAGCCGAATTCCGGCGCGCTCTTCACCTGCTCGGGCTTCAACGTGATCACGTCGGATACGCCGTCCACCACCATGCCCACCACGCGATTGGCGACATTGAGGATGATTACTACGGTGAACTGGTTGTATTCGACGCTGCCGAGATGGAACTTGATGCGCATGTCCACAATCGGCACGATAATGCCGCGCAGGTTAATCACCCCCTTGATGAATTCAGGAGTGTTCGCCAGCGTAGTCACTGCATCGTAACCGCGGATTTCCTGCACCTTGAGAATTTCGATGCCGTATTCTTCCTTGCCCAGCGTGAACGTCAGAAACTCGTTGCCCTGGTTGGTCGCCGAGCCGGCTGCGGCTTCCTGGTTGGATGTTTGCGTCATTGCTGCCTCCTTAAAGACTCCCTGAAGTGATGCTTTTTAAATTCGGAACAAAAACAAGTATAACTTAAGTTGGGAGTTAGGAGTGAGGAGTGAGGAGTGAGGCTGGAGGTGAGAGGGGTTGCTTCTCGCCTCACCCCTCACCCCTCACAGCCTTTTCTCTAGTCTCTCAACGTGACGCCCCAGGTTGTCGCTATCATTTCCAGTTGCCTCATGGCCAGGTCATAGGAGAAGTTGCGCAGATAGAGTGCGAGTTCTTCCAGGGATTGCGACAGCTTGGGGTCGGTGAAGGTGCTGCGTAGGGATTCGATTTCGTCTACGCTTTGAAAATCGTAGGTGCATAACATGCCGACCAGGGTGTTCAGCGCCACGGATAATGCCTCCCGGTCGATGGCCGAAGTTGGCGCATTTGCTTTGTTAAGATCGGGTTTGCCTGGTCCAGCTTCGTTTAATCCCGCCTCGTCCAAACGCGCCAGCGTTGCGAGCCGCGCTGCGAGTTCCGTTTCCAGCGCCGCCAGATCGCTACGGCAGGCGGCGGGCTGCGCTTCCCGGCAGCTTTGTTCCAGTTGCCTTGCCGCTTCATGCAGCGCATTGGCGCCCAGCGTGCCGGATGCACCCTTGAGGGTGTGCGCCAGCCGCCCGGCGGTCTTGAAATCGTTGGCGTCGAGTGCTGCGTCGGCGCGCTGGGCGAAGTCGGCGTGCGATTCGCGGAACAAGCGTAACAGCTTGAGGTATTGTCCGACTTTGCCGCGCCCCCGTTTCAGTGCGCTCTCCACATCGAAGCCCGGTAGGTCGAACGGTAAACTGCCACTCTGCGTATCCGCCACGGAAGGCGCTGTCGGCAGTAACGGCTGGTCCCGCTGCGGTAGTGGGGCAAGCGCCTGGAGTAGCGCGCGGAGCAGCTCATCCGGGTCGATGGGCTTGGCGACATGGTCGTTCATGCCGGCTGCGAGGCACAGTTCGCGGTCGCCCGACATTACGCTGGCCGTCATCGCGATAATCGGCAACTCGCGGAAGCGCGGTTCCATCCGGATACTCCGGGTGGCTTCATAGCCGTCCATCAGCGGCATTTGCAGGTCCATCAGCACGGCATCGTAGGTTTGCTCGCCGACGCGGCGTAGCGCCTCAATGCCGTTGTTCGCCACATCGGCCAGGATGCCTGCCTGTTCGAGCAGCCCCAGAGCGACCTGCTGATTGAATTCGTTGTCCTCGACCAGCAGCACGCGGGCGCCGCAGAGGCTTTTCAGCGCGTGTTGCGCTTCGGCTGCGCGGGAGGATGCATCCGCTACGGGTAAAGGTGACGGCGCCGCGCGGACGAAGGTGCTGAAACGGGCGGTGAAGTGGAATGTGCTCCCGCGCCCCGGCATGCTCTCGACTTCGATTTCACCCCCCATTTTTTCGACCAGTTGCTTGCAGATGGCCAATCCCAGTCCGGTGCCGCCGAAACGCCGGGTGGTGGAGCTGTCGGCTTGGGAAAACGGCTGGAACAGTTGGGCCAATTGTTGCGGCGTCAGGCCGATCCCCGTATCCCGCACGCTGAAACGCAGTACGATCTCGCTATCGTTATGGGACATGAGCTGGCAGGAGGTGGCGACTTCTCCCTGCTGGGTGAATTTGACCGCATTGCCGGCCAGATTGACTAGCACCTGGCTGAGCCGCAGGGGGTCGCCGATCAGGCCGAGAGGAATGGCGGGATCGATGTGAAAAAGGATGTTCAGGCCTTTTTCCTGCGCGCGCTGGGAGATGAGGGTGGCGACGTTTTTGAAGGTTTCGTCCAGATTGAAGCGGATGGATTCGAGTTCAAGCCGATTGGCCTCGATCTTGGAAAAATCGAGGAGATCGTTGATGATGCCGAGCAGCGAGTTGGCCGCGATATTCACTTTCTGGACATAGTCGCGTTGTTTGGCGCCGAGTTCCAGTTTGAGGCACAGGTAGGACATGCCGATAATCGCATTCATCGGCGTGCGGATTTCGTGGCTCATATTGGCGAGGAAATCGCTCTTGGTGCGGCTCATGGCTTCCGCCGCCTCCTTGGCCGCCGCCAGTTTTTCCTGCAACGCCTTCTGCTGTTCGATATTGAGGTGGATGCCGCTGATGCGGGTCGGATTATCCTGGCTGTCTCTTCCCGTTACCCGTCCGACGACCAGTATCCATTTCCAGCCCGCCGCTTTGGTTCTCAAGCGGGCTTCGACCCGGTAAATATCGGTTTCTCCCCGCAAGTGCGCCTGAAACGCTTCAGATACGGCGACCAGGTCGTCCTCATGCACCAGGTCGAGAAAGGTTTCCATGGCCGCGGGGAGTTCGCCCGGATCGAAGCCCAGTTGCCGATACCACTGGTCGTTAAAGATCGTCTCTTTGGTGACCAGATTCGAGTCCCAGGCGCCGGTGTTCGACGCATCCAGCGCGAATTCGAGGCGTTCGCGGCTGAGTTGGAGCTCTTCGTTCAACTGTATGCGCTTGGTGATGTCGCGGCTGACGCCGCGATAACCGAGCAGATTTCCTTGCGCATCCAGCACCGGAACCCCATTGGTTTCCAGAATTACGAGTTCGCCGTTCTTGTGCCGGCTGATATTCTCCTGCATCAGGATGGGTTGTTTGGCCGCAGCCAATCCCCGAAACCGTTCGCCGGTGCGCAACGCTTCTTCCGGCGGCATGAAATCGAACGGCGTTTTGCCTATCATCTCCAGTTGCGCGTATCCCAGCATGGTTTCCACTTGGGGGCTGATATAGCGGTAGCTTCCTGCCGCGTCGATTTCCCAGATGCAATCGCTGGAGGTCTCGATCAGGTTGCGGAAACGCTCCTCAACCATTTGCCGCCCTTCTTCCATTTGCAGGCGTGCGCTGATGTCGACGAAGGCCACCACTGCACCGACGATCCGCCCATTCTGGAGCGCGGGATAAGCCCAGTATTCCACCGGGACGGCGACGCCGTCCGCACGTTGGAACAGCTCATTGTCCATGTGCGCGCGAGCGCTGGCGCCATGCGCCACTTTGTGGATGGGACAATCCTCCCAACGGTAAGGCGCGCCGTCCGTCCGGCTGTGGTGAATAATCCCGTGCAGCTTTTTACCCAGCAGTTCTTCCTCGGCGCACCCCAGCATCCGGCAGGCTGCCCGGTTGATCAGCAGGCAATTGCCGTCGCTATCGATGTGATACATGCCCTCCTCGGTCGAATCCAGGATCATCTTGAGGCGTGCTTCACTTTGCTTGAGCGCTTGTTCCCGGAGTGCCAGTTCGCGCTGCTGCAAGGCTGTTTTTGCCGCCTTGCGCACGGCTTCCAGCAGGGATTCGCGCGTGAACGGCTTCAACACGTAATGGTCGATGCCGACCTCGATTGCGTTGATGAAAAATTCTTGATCGTTGAAAGCCGTGGTGACAACGATAGGCGTATCTGCGTCGAGCGCTTTGATGGCCGCAGCCATTTCCAGGCCGTCCATCAGCGGCATGATGATGTCGGTGATGACAATATCCGGACGATGCAGGCGGAACAAATCCAAGCCTTCCCGACCGTTTTCCGCCACGATCAGATTGCCCGTGCGACGCGAAAGGAGTTTGATGAGCTGTTGCCTGATTGCAGGTTCGTCCTCAACGTACAACACGTTCAGGGAAAGCAGCGGGTCGGCGGCGATTGATGGGAGCATAGGGTTTGTTTTAGAGGCTAGGGGCTAGAAGCTAGGGCTATAAAAGCCGGCGCGTAGCGTCGACCCCTCTCACTCCTCACCCCTCACCCCTCACCCCAACTTCTTCAATTCGTCGAGCACTGCGGTGAATTGCCCATCGAAGTCCAACCCGCGTTCGAATAAATGCAGCGCTTGTGCCACGGAGCCTCTCACCGTATCGTCAACCGTTTTTTCCTGACTCTCGGTAAGCCCCAGGGAGCTATAGATTTTTTCCATTCTTTCGATCAGGGTGTAAAGGATCAGGTAAGTGTCGCGCTGTTGTTTCCGATATTGTTCGCGCAGGTTTTCAAGTGCATCCCGGGTGCATTGCGTCACCAGGTGCAACTGCCTGCTCCGGGCTTGCGCCTCTTCCTGCCGGAAAATCGCCTTGGCACTGGCCTCAGCGCCTTCGGCAATAGAGGCGGCATTGTCGCTGATACGACCGCACAGGTCGGGGTTGTCGGTCGGCATGTTGCTTACCAGCAGGGAAACATGCTCGTAATTGACGATCATCCGCGATTTGAACTGAAAAATGCGTTCGAGGCCGTGCATCATGCCGAATACCGATTCCTCCAGCGGCGAGGCCGGCCCCTGTTGCGTGAAGGTGTATGCACCGGATGGGACGCGAATTTGCACCAGGCTGGTCGCTCCGTATTCCTGCATCGCGTCCATGATCATCCTGGCAAGCGTGGGGTAATCGCCGCAAGTGAAGCAATTGCGCAAGAACTGCAAAACCGTGCCGCTTTCCCCCAGATTGGCGAGAAAGTTCATGGCCATTTTCTGTATCGAGTCTTTTTCCTGTGCCAGCCGCCAGCGTTCGGCTTCCAGCTTGATGGCTTTCTCGACCTTAATAATCAATTCATCCGCTTCGAAAGGCTTGATGACGAAATCCGTCCCCCCCGATTCATAAGCTTTGAGCCGTTCTTCCAAGGTGTCGTGGGATGACACGAAAATGACCGGCAACGGATGCCCATCCCGCCCTGCCTGCAAGCGCCGACAAGTCTCGTAGCCGTTAATTCCCGGCATTTCGATGTCGAGCAGCACCAGATCGGGAGCGAAATCCGGGACATTTGCCAGGCACGCCTCGCCTGAAGCCGCCGCCTGCACCTCGAAATCGTCTTCGAGATTGGCTTCCAGCATTCCGAGGGTGATAGGGTCGTCATCGACGATCAACACCTTGCCCTTTTTTCCAGGCGGTGCTTCAGGCTCGAATGGGGTTGTTATCAAGTTTGGTCCTCCTTATAAATGGGACGGATAGATTCGACCCTACATCGGGCAAATTCGCCGTAGGTGCGCAGCGATCTAAATTTACCCTGAAGTCACATGCCGGCTTCTGTCGTTACCTGTATTTCCAGCGCTGGGCTCCAATTCATGAGCTTGTTGAAACGATTCCAATTGAAGCCCGTTTCGGGAGACGACATGCGGCGGCATTGCCGTAGCGCGCCACATAGTTGCTGGATGTTATCCATGATGCCGCTTTTGACTTTTGTCGGCAGAAGATCGAATGCGGCATCGCTGTGCGGATTTTTTGCCGCCATGAAATCGCCTAAATTCCCGCTTTCCGTGCTGCAAGTCACCAATAATACCGGCGTTGGCCCGACGCCGTTGAGGATGGTTATTTTCCCCGTCGGCGACGCGTCGGGCGAATGCAGGCATTGGAACACATTCATCAGCACGATGTCGGGAGCAACCTCCTTCAGTAAATCCATGGCATGGTTGCCGGACTCGGCAACCGATATCCGGTAACCTTCCATTTTCAGCAGTTGATTCAATATGCGTCGCCCGTTCGAGTCTTTCTCCGCAATCAGTATATGCATCTTTCCTCTCCTTTATTCGTCGCAATGGCTGGGGCGCCCCAGAAAGAAATTGAGACCGTGAATCTTGGAGAGAGTCTAAACCACTGAGCATGGAAATCTATTCGTTCTTTCCCTTAGAGATATAGGTAGAACTACCTATTGCCGTTCATGAGCAGACCTCGCATGATGCTGTCGGAGTTGGAGGCCAGGGTTTACGGCGCGCCGCCCCTTTACTAGTATCTAGCCCCTAAGCCGGACAATTGCCGGAATCAAAAAATATTTACCGCAGAGACGCAGAGTCGCTGTGATTTCTCCGCGTCCCTGCGCCTCTGCGGTGAAAGCATTTTAGCCGGAGAACCGTGCCAGTGCTTGGTCTACGACACATTTTCCGCAAACAATGTAAAGACTTGGCCGATAAGTTACTAAAAAAACCGATGCCGCCCGCAGCCGCTTCGCCCGACAATATCGAGCGCACTAATCTCTACATCCCGTTGCTGGCCTATGCCGTGGGGGTGATTCTTCTTGCCTTGGCCGGCTACCAGACCTTTCGGCAAATCGAGAGTTTGATCCAACAGGAGAAACTCCAAGATCTGAACGCCATCGCCACAGTGAAAACCGGGCAAATCGTTTCGTGGCGCGCGTCGCAGGAGCGACGAGGCGACGCTATTTCGCGCACCACCCTGTTGCCGTCGGAGTTCGAACAGTGGTTGCACGAAGGCGCGCCGACGGGGCCGCGTCAACAAAGAATCGCCTATAGGGTGTCCGGCTGGCAACAGGTGTACGGCTATCAGATCGTCTCCCTGGTCGACCGGCAGGGCGCGGTCAGGCTCACTACGAGCGGCGGCACGGCTTTGGATCGGGAGGATATTGATCTGGCGCGACAGGCGATGGCGGCAGGCAAGACGATATTGTCGGACATCCATAACGACAGCGGGGATGGGAAAGTCGGCATCGACCTCGCCGCGCCACTGATCGTGCATGACGAAAACCGCAGCCGCGTGGTTGGCGCTGCGCTATTGCAGATCAATCCCGGCGATTTTCTTTATCCCCTCATCCAGTCCTGGCCGACCCACAGTTCGACCGCCGAAACGCTGTTGGTGCGCCAGGAAGGAGGTAGCTTCCTGTATCTCAACGAATTGCGTCATCGCAAGGATAAGAAGGCACTGACCCTGCGCCTGCCGGTCGATACGCCGGGTTTGCCGCCCGGCATGTTTTTGCGCGGCAAGCTGGATGCTTTGAACGCCGTGGACTACCGGGGGGTTGCCGTGGTTGCCGCGGTGTCCAGGGTTCCCGGCACGGCCTGGCTGATGGTGGCGAAAATCGACAAGGCGGAATTGTTTGCTCCGATACTGAAGCTCAAACAATGGTCGGCGGCGGTGGGACTGGTCTTTCTGACGATCTGCGGCGTATTGTTCTTCGTCTGGTTGCGGGGCATACAGGCGCGCGACCGGCATCTCAAGGCGCAACGCGACGCGGCGGTCGAGCGCGAGTTGTTGCTCAAGCATTTCGAATACCTGACCCAATACGCCAACGACATGATCCTGGTCGCCGACGAAAACGGCAAAATCGTCGAAGCCAATGAACGTGCGGTGAGCGCCTACGGCTATACGCGGGATGAATTATTAGGCATGACTATCCTGGCTTTGCACCCGCCGGTCGATGATCCCGCCGTTTACAACGAGCACATGGTGCGCTTCAAAGAGGCCGGCGAACTCATCTTCGAATCCGATTGCCGTCGCAAGGATGGCTCGACTTTTCCGGTCGAAGTCAGCGCCCGCGTTATCGAAATGGCAGGGGTCAAGTATCTGCAAGGCATCATCCGCGACATCACCGAACGTAAATTTGCCGAGAATGCGCTACGCAAGTCCGCCGAACAAATCGAGGATTTGTACAACAACGCCCCTTGCGGCTACCACTCTTTGGACAAAGACGGTGTCATCATCCAGATCAACGACACCGAGTTGCAGTGGTTGGGTTATGCACGCGATGAGGTGATCGGCAAGTTGAAATGGGCGGATTTAATAACTTCCGCGAGCCTGCCGGTTTTTCAGGAAAATTTCCCGCAATTCGTCAAGCAGGGATTTGTGCATAACCTGGAGTTCGAAATCATTCGTAAAAACGGTATGACGTTTTCCGGGATCGTAAACGGCACAGCCATTTATGACTCCAGCGGCGATTTTGCAATGAGCCGCTCAACGCTGTTCGATATTACCGAGCGCCGTTTGACGCAAGACTCTCTGCGCGAAAGCGAGGCGCGTTTCCGCACCATGGCGGACAACGCCGCCATCATGATCTGGATGGCCGATGCGCAGGAGGGGCGCGGCTACCCCGGATGCAACTTTTTCAATCAGGGATGGCATGATTTCACCGGGCTTACGCTGGAGCGGACGCAAGGGCGGAATTGGCTGGAACTGGTGCATCCCGACGACAGTGAGCGCTGTCTGAATGCCTACCGGGACGCTTTCCGCCTAATCCAACCGTTCACGCACGAATACCGCCTGATGCGCCGCGACGGGGAATATCGCTGGATGCTGGATAGCGGCGTTCCGCGTTGTGCCGAGGATGGGACGCTCATCGGCTTTACCGGCACCCTTATCGACATCACCGAGCAGAAAAATGCCGAGGCCATGCGTGGCGAAATCGAGCGTATCGGGCGCCTCAATATTGCGGTGGAAATGGCCTCCGGCCTGGCCCACGAACTGAGCCAGCCGCTGTCCGCAGCAAACAACTATCTGGCCGGCTGCCTGCACCGCATGAAGGAGCCGCACTGGGATCAGGAAAAACTCAAGACGGCGGTGGAGCTGACCTACAAACAAACCGAGCGTGCCGGAAAAATCATCAATCATCTCAAGGAGCTGATTCGCAATCAAGGACATGAGCGTTTGATGGTGGATATTAATACACTGATCCGCGACACGGTCAATTTCGTCGAGCATGAAATCAAGCGCCACGGCATCGCGGTTTTTATGGAATTGCCGCCTTTGCCGTTGGTCAATATCAACAAAATAGAAATCGAGCAAGTGCTCCTCAATCTGCTCAAGAACGCCATCGAAGCGATGCATGCCGCACCCGAGCCGGTATTGCGCATTACCACCACTTACCTGTGCAATTCCGCGCATATCCTGGTGACTGTCAGCGACACCGGGCACGGCGTCCCCAGCGCCGAACTGGCGACGATTTTCAATCCCTTCCAAACCTCAAAAGGCAACGGCCTCGGCTTGGGACTGGCTATTTGCCGTAGCCTGGTGGAAAATCACGGCGGCTTCATCTGGGCCGATGCGCAGCGGGAATTTGGGGCGGAATTCAACTTTACATTGCCTTACGGGACGGCTCATGATGAGTAACAATACCATGCGGCCCACGGTGTTCGTGGTCGACGACGATGAAGATATGCGCGACTCCATCCTGTGGTTGCTGGAGTCGGTCAATTTATATGCCGAGGCGTATGCCGGCGCCGGGGCGTTTCTCCAGGCGTGCGATCCGCAACGCGAAGGCTGCCTGTTGCTGGACGTGCGCATGCCGGGCATGAGCGGTATGGAGCTGCTGGAACAACTTGGTTCCTGCGGCATCCACCTGCCCGTAATCATCCTCACCGGCCACGGCGACGTGCCCATGGCGGTGCGCGCGCTCAAGCACGGCGCTTTCGACTTTCTCCAGAAACCGTTCAACGGCCAGGAACTGCTGGACCAGATCAACGCTGCACTCAGGCAGGATGCCGAAAGACACCGCCAACGCCGCGAAATGCATGTCCTACATGCCCACTACGAAGCGCTGACGCACCGCGAAGCGGAAGTCATGGAACTGGTGGTGGCCGGCAATTCAAGTAAAGCCATAGGACAAAAACTCGGCATCAGCCCCAAAACCGTAGACATCCACCGCGCCAACATCATGCGGAAGCTTGATGTGCATACCATCGCCGAACTGGTGCAGAGCCGGTTGGCGTTAAGGGGGGAGGAGTGAGGGGTGAGGGGTGAGGGGTGAGGAGTGAGGAGTGAGGGGTGAGGGGTGAGGAGTGAGGAGTGAGGGGTAATGTATTCACGCACGGATCAATGCCAATATTTTGTATGGAGCGTATTGAAACAATATGTTACAAATT
>Ga0172380_10007942_pt1 | contig 11777 bp, 12 predicted proteins | sample Leawe162metaG_FD_119747 | JGI IMG/M metagenome (GOLD analysis project Ga0172380, IMG submission 119747) | Leachate microbial communities from a municipal landfill in Southern Ontario, Canada - Leachate well 162 metaG | ecosystem: Engineered > Solid waste > Landfill > Unclassified | place... | reverse complement strand
CGTCAGACTTTCGTCCATTGCGGAATATTCTCGTCTGCAGCCTCCCGTAGGAGTATGGACCGTGTCGCAGTTCCATCGGTGGGGGTCAGCCTCTCAGCTCCCCTAAGCGTCGTAGCCTTGGTAAGCCATTACCTTACCAACTAGCTGATACTACGCAGGCCACTCCCGAAGCGAAAAACCTTTACCCTTGCGGGACTATCGGGAATTACCCAGTCTTTCGACTGGCTATGCCCGACTTCGGGGGGTGTACCTACGTGTTACTACCTCGTTTGCCGGTTGCCCTTGCGGGCCCCCTTGACTTGCATGACTTATCCACGCCGCCAGCATTCACCCTGAGCTAGGATCAAACTCTCATTAAGAATAGGCGGAACAAAACAATTCACATCTACCCAGCGCCAAAGGCGCTGGGTCTATTTCGCCCGGCATCTCCATGCCGGGCTCTCACGTATGTAGTATGTCAAAGTGCAAAAGAAACCCCGTCCTACCGAGGCAGGACAGTAGGGTCATAGTATAGGAAGGGCTGAGTGGCGTCAACACCCCCTTTTGGCCACTATCTAAGCGGTATAAAATCGAACCCCGCAGCTGCGCCAGATGGCAGCTGCGGGGTGGCAGAAGAACTGAGAAAACAGGCGTTCTAGGGCTCGAAGGCGCCGGCGTCGTCCATGCAGCTCGCGGCCTCGCGAGGCTCTGTCGGAGCGGGCAGGTAGCTCCCCACCCACAGAACGACCTTGAAGCCGCGATTCTTGGCCAGTGTGTGGGCCCGCCAGAAAGCCTGCTTCGCGGCCTTAAGTGCGTCACTGAGTTCTTGGTACTCCTGTTTGTTCCCGTCGATGCTCTGCAGACGCACCTGTGTGCGGCACAGCTCGTCGAACCTCCCGGCCAGCTCGCGCAGTTTTTGGTCGACGAGTTCCTGCGTCAGGAAGGTCGAGACAATTTCATCGACCAACCTGTCACTTTCCTCCTTGGTGCCACAGTACTCCGTACCGAGCCCTATCGCCGCGGACCACCCAAAGATGCCGACGAAGACGAGAGCCACGACGGTGGCGGCGTAATAGTCACCCCCCTGGACTCCGAAGAGCCAGAGGGCAAAGACTACCATGGCCACCGCGACGACGGCCATGCCCTTGAAAAACATTGGAAACTTCACGTGATTCGGCATGAGAAACTCCTTTCAAGGATCATTCAACCGGAGTTCTTCTCCAGAAGAGAGACGTTCTTCGCCTCTGTATTTAGATTAGCATACTCTATGCCCCGTGTCAATACTTGCCAATAAGAGTAACCTGAATGTATGATAACATCATATTAGATTATATTACTTTTATGTCTACCCTCTCGGTACCCCTCACCCCCAAGCTCGAAGCGTTCATCAACGATCAGGTCGCGAGTGGCCGTGCCGCCAACAAGGCCGATGTGGTGCGCCGCGCCCTCACCGCAATGACTGAAGAGGAGGCGGTGCAGGCAGTGCTTCTTGCTCAGGAGGAAATTAGTTTAGGAAAGGGCCTCACTGGCGACTTACGCGAGCTCATGAAGCACTTCTAGAGTGCGTGTATGATCACGCTCATATATGCGCCGCGTTTTGTACGTTATTTTAAACGCTTGCCAAAAGACCTCCAGGAAGAGGCTCTTGAGAAGATAGAGTTATTCAAAGACAACAAAAACCACCCAGGACTTAAGGTGCACAAATTGCACGGTAGGTTCTCGAGCTGCCTTGGCTTCTCGGTCAACTATAAAACCCGAATCGTGTTTCAATACATCTCAAAGACAGGAGTCGCCCTGCTCGCCATAGGCGACCACGATATCTACAACTAATAAACTAGGACATCCGCAGTCCTAACAGCAACATTGCGCCTCGCGGTGGGTGACGTATGATAGAGGGAGCCGTCACGCTTTGTCTAAGGTTATGAAAACCCCACAGCGCCCATGAACGCTTCTGAACGAGAGCGTGTTGTTGTTTCTGTAGGAGGTTCGCTTATTGTTCCCGACGCTATAGACGTCGACTTTCTCACTCGTTTTCGAGCACTCATTTTACGTAAAGTTGAGCAAGGTTTCTCTTTTTCTATTATCACTGGCGGCGGCAAGACCGCGCGTCGCTACCAAGACGCAGCGGGCGCGGTGACTCCCCTCTCACGAAACGACCTCGACTGGATAGGCATACATTCTACGCGATTGAACGCGCACCTCTTGCGTACGGTCTTGGCTGACGTAGCGCATCCACACATATTTAAGAACCCCACGGCCGACATAACCGCTACCGAGCCCGTGATTGTGGCCGCTGGCTGGCAGCCGGGGTGGTCTACCGACTACTGCGCCGTACTGATTGCAAAGAATATTGGCGCGACACGCCTCGTAAACCTCTCGAACATTGACTACGTGTACGACAGCGACCCGAAGAGAAACCCCGCTGCAAAAAAGATTGAGAAAACAACCTGGCCAGAGTTTCGCACCCTAATCCCAGACCATTGGGACCCAGGGCTCTCCTCCCCCTTTGACCCTGTTGCGGCCAAAGAAGCTGAGGCAATAGCCCTTGAAGTGGCAATAATTAACGGCTCGCACCTCGACCGCTTTGAGGCGTATCTTGATGGCAAGCCTTTTATAGGAAGCGTTATCTCGTAACCTTTTCCAAAATACTATCTACCTGTGCGTGGAGCTCCTCGAGCGTGCCGTTGTTCACAATTTTATAATCCGCTATTGCAAAGACTCCCATGACATTTTGCTTTGTTGGGTCGGTGTTGGTGTACTCTCTTTGATCCTCCTTCATGAAGGTATCAAAATCAACGCGATCTGTTTCGGTGGCGCGCTTTTGAATACGCTCGTACCTTATCTGGGCATCGGCATCCACTGCGATGACGATGCCCCCTTGTTCATGAATGAGTCCGACGCTTTGCACCTCGCGCACCGACTCGACAATCGCGTCATCGGTCGGATCAATCTGCTTCAGAATCTCCGCAATAATATATGTCGCCCCGTGCTGCGCACGAAGATCATTTGCAGTGTTCATGATTGTCGTTCGATCAATCTCGAGGCCACGGCGCTTAACTTCCTCGACGATAAAAGCGCGCACTGAAAAATGTTTAAATCCATTCTTCTCTACCAAATAATCAACGACCGCCCCCTTACCCGCACCATTGGTGCCGGTAATGCCAATGATCATTTCTTAACGTACCACTTAGCAAACGGGACAAGGAGCGGTGCCGCTACCAAGATAGAGGAGTAGGTACCTGCAACGACACCCACAAGCATCACGAGCGCAAAGCTGCGGGTCGCCTCTGCGCCAAAGAATACAAGCGCGACCAGTGCGAGCGCAGTGGTGAGGGAGGTGTTGAGGGATCGCGTCAGCGTCTCAGCAATACTCTTGCCAATCGTGAGCTCAAACGGCTCCTTGATACTGTTCTTCTCATTATGTGCGAGGTGCTCGCGAATACGATCGAAGACTACGATAGTGTCGTTGACCGAGTAGCCAAGCAGAGCAAGCAGGGCGGTTACAAAAAGTGCGTCGACCTCTGCACCAGTGAAGTGCGCAAATATCGCGTAGAAGCCTGCCGGCACAATGAGATCGTGCACCAGCATGGCGAGCACAATAACGCCGTACACCCAGCTCGGTATGGGGCGCGAGACTTTGCGGAAGGCAAAGGCGACGTAGAGCCCAATAGCAAGCGCAACCGCAAGAAGTGCCCAGAGCGACTTGGTGGCAAACTGGCCGCCAAAGGCAGGGCCAACCGAGGTGTAGGCAAGCTCAACAGGCTCCGCATCTTGCGAAAGCGCAGCGAGCACCGCTGCATGCTCCTCGGGAGTCATGGCGTGCGTGCGCATCACTATGGCGTCGGCGCCCGACTCGCGCACCGAGACCGCACCGAGCGGTACGGTCGCCACCTGCTCCTGCACCACGCCAAGCGCGGGGCGGCCTTCAGGGTAGCGCACCTGCATCAATGAGCCTCCGGTGAAGTCGATACCGAGCGGGAGGCCGAGGTATACCACGGCACCAATAGCCACCGCCAAGATAACGCCGGTAATCCAGAAAATAAGGGTGCGATATTTTGTGATGATCATATGTTTTTCATGCCAGAGCCGAGCAAGAAGCGCCAACGCCCCTGCCCTGTCTCAGGGACCAGGGCAAGCAGATACACGCGCGACACCGATACGGCAGAGATAAATGACGCGAGCGTACCGAGCACAAAGACCAGCGCAAAGCCCTGCACAAGGCTCGAGCCAAGCCAGAACAGAATACCGCCCGAGATGAGCATAGTGAGGTGCCCATCGCGGATAGCTGACCACGCGCGCGCAAAACCAATGTGCACGGCCTCGCGAGGATTTTTACCATCACGTAGCTCTTCTTTGGTGCGTTCAAAGATAAGCACGTTCGCGTCGACAGCCATGCCCAAGGTGATAATGAGTCCCGCAATACCAGAAGCCGTAAGCGTAATAGGGATGACCTTGATAGCCGCAAGCATGAACGCCAGATACTGTGCGAGTGCCACGGCGGCAACCAGCCCTGGGAGGCGGTACCAAAGAATCATGAAGAGTGCGATGATGCCGAACCCAATGATGCCCGACCACACACCCGCGTCTACCGCAACGGCCCCCAACGTAGGACCCACGGCAGAACTGCTCTCCAGAGAGATGGGTACCGGAAGCGCGCCAAAGTTAAGATTGTTTACCAGGTCGCGCGCCTCTGCGGCTGTGAAGCGGCCATTGATACTTGCCTGCCCGCCCGTGATAGCCTCCTGTATGACGGGTTCTGATATTGGTTGTCCGTCGAGGAAGATTGCCAGAGTCTGCCCGACATTGTCTCTCGTGAGCGCGGCAAAAAGCTCGGCACCCTCGTTATTAAAATTGAGCAGGACCAGCGGCGCAGACAAGCCTGCCGTCGCGCCAGAGCCAAACTGGAGCACAGCACTGTCGAGATACCGGCCCGTGAGTCCGGTGGATACATACGCAACCTGGGTCGTGGTGCCGGTGCTTGTAGTGGTCGCGAGCTTAAACTCAAGTGTTGGCGTCTTACCCAGCGCCGCGACCGCCGCCTTGATATCGGTAACGCCCGGCAGAGCGACAATCAGTCGATCTTCTGACGTGCCCGAGAGCCCTCCTGCGCGCTGCGTCTGCACCAGTGGCTCCGCCACACCGAAGAGGTTCACGCGGCGGTCGATAACACCGTGCAGCGCCTCGAGCGCCTCGCCACGCTCCCCCTCTGGGGTCTGGCTCATATCGGCCCTGTAGACAAGCTCTGTGCCACCAGCCAGATCAAGACCGAATTTGAAGGCGTAGCTACTACCAGGGTTAGCCTGGGTAGACCACACAAAATAGGCGAGCAAAAGCCCCACAACAAGGGCAACAACGGAGAGCACTCGGTATCGAGTCATGGGGAGAGTATAGAGGATATCGCCTAAAAAGAAAACCCGCCCGTTTGACGCTCGGCGAGCGTCACTGCGTTTTCAAACAAGCAGGCCACCGCTATGGGGCCAATGCCACCAGGGACCGGCGTAAAGAGCGCACACTTCTCGGAACACGCAGGGTCGGCGTCTCCCGCTATGATGCCGTTCGACTCGCTCGTTGCTGCGTCGATAAGCACCACTTCCTGCTTTAATACGTCGGGCGTAATCAAATTGGGCACGCCTGCACCGGAGACAATGATGTCGGCAGCGCTGAGTGCTTCAAAAAGATCTGCCGTTTCTTTGGTCACCACGCTCACCTCGGCGCCCTGTTGCTTGAGCCACGTTGCCACCGGCGCCCCGACCAAGAAACCCCTGCCGACAACCACGGCCCGCTTCCCCACCACCTCGACACCACCGACCTCAAGCACTTTTTTAACCGCACCAACAACAGGAGGAAGCAGCGCGCCACCTTCTCCTTTTTCAAATCTCTCACGCGCAGCAGCGGAGAGAACGTCGGCGTCTTTCTCGAGGGGCAAGGCGTCGCACGCAGCATTGGCGTCAACGCCTTCGGCGAGCGGTAGCTGCACGATAACTGCGCTCGCGTCCTCGTAGGGCGAAGGGTACGGCCGGACCTCGAAGTCGCACCCCGCGTCGGCTGCGCGGGCCGATTTTATCTTCAGGTACGACTTCGTTGCTGGTGTCTCACTGCCCACGAGAGCCACGACCTTGGGTCGCCGCACAAGTGCTTCCGCGCGCAGCTTGGTTTCTGCGAGGATATCTCGTGCCAAGGCTCGGCCGTCGATAATCATGTTCCTGAAAAAGCGAGGAGCGCGCGCAGTGTCTTGACCGCAACGGCGAGGTCGAGGCCGAGCGAGCGGTGCTTGAGATAGTACAAGTCGAGTGAAAGCTTGCGCCGAGTACGAACCACGTCCGCCGGTCCCTTGGGCGCATCGTAATCGTGTATCTGTGCCCAGCCCGAAAGCCCTGGCACGATGAGATGTCGGGTACGGTAGTGCGGAATCTCGCGTTCATACACTTCCACAATTTTTGGCAATTCTGGCCGCGGACCTATAAACGAGAGGTCCCCACGCAACACATTCCAAAGTTGCGGCAGCTCATCAATACGCGTCTTTCTCAAGAAACCACCAAAGGCCGTCACGTGGTTTCGTTTCTGCAGTTCAGGATCGCCACGATCGTCGTATGGCAACGCACGCGACCGAAGTTTAACGATACGAAAGACATGACTACCCTTTCCAACACGCTCCTGATGTATAAATGCGGCCCCATTTTGGGCGTACAAAATACACGCGGCCACGACAATAAACGGGAGCGCGACGACCAGACCTAACACGGCCAACACCACGTCAAAGACGCGCTTTGCTGCATCGTACATCGAACGTCCTTTCGGAAGATTCTCAATTAAGCGCGCCGGATCAAGATGATCGAGGGGCACTCGGTCAAAAATCTCTTCATAGAGCGCTGCGAAATCGACGACCGCCACGCCGTCCACCACCGCTGCGTACAGTGCCGGCAGACCTCGTGCGATATGTGGATCAGAAAAATCGAGCACTACCATGCGTACCCCACCGTTAACCGCTGTCTGTACCTGGGTAACAAAATCGTCACTCGCTTCAAAATGCGCCTTGAAGTGCAGCAAGTACCGAGGATTCTCCCTGACCTCTTCGTAGAGCTCGAGCACAGCGGGCCCTGTGCCAACGAGGACTGCGGGGATTCGGTCCTCGACCTTGAGTTCCTGATTCATCCTACGAAAGCGCCACAGACTCTCTGCGAGTACCGAGACCACGAGGTACAGCACGAGGATCGTCTTTGGCGCAATGGTAAATGGCAGGACGAAGAAAAGAATTGCCGCGATAGCAACCGTGGTCGCCTGCGCGCCGAGAATGCGTACCCCCATCACGCGGCGGATCGGGCGTGTCTGCTTCTCGTAGAGCCCTGCAATATAAAAGACCACGAGCGATATAGCAAACATCGGAAGAAATGGAATGAGGTTTTCCTCGAAGTAACCCCAGGCTGGCAATGCAAGGTTACGGATAGTAAGGACTACCCACAATGAAAGGCTTAGAACGAGGAGGTCCCCAATGACGAGGATGATTGTTTCGCGTCGATCAAAAGCCATGACTATAGATACTATAACCTTACAAGATACTGTACAGTTGCACCATGGGTAGCCTTACCAACAAAAAAATACTGTACGTCATAACCAAGTCGAACTGGGGCGGCGCGCAGGCACAGGTCTACACCCTTGCCACCCACTATCACGAGAATGGCGCGGAGGTGCTGGTGGCCCTAGGCGGCACCGGCGAGCGTGGCGCCCCGACGGGCCGCCTCGCAGAGCAGCTCGCGGCCGCCGGCGTTCGTACCGTATTCCTCCGCTCGTTTGCGCGAGATGTGTTTGTCGGCAGTGATATCCGCGCGCTCATTGAGCTCGTGCGCCTGTACCGCAAAGAGCGCCCCGAGGTTGTGCACCTGCATAGCTCAAAAGCGGGGGGTCTCGGGTCGCTTGCCGCCCGTTTAGCGGGCGTGCCGAAGATAATTTTCACCTCTCACGGCCTCGCATACGACGAAGACCGCAGCCGACCGGCTCGGGCACTCATCTGGCTCTCAACCTGGATGACCTTTCTCTTGTGCCATACGGTCATTGTGATTTCGCAAGACACCTATCTCCGCGCGCGCACGCTCCTCTTCTGCAGAAAGAAAATCTGTCTTGTGTATAACGGCATCGCTGAACAGCACCTCCTCGCGCGCGATGAGGCGCGAGGGGACCTGCTCCCCCTCCCTCCGCCAGAGGGCACGCTATGGGTTGGGACTATCGCTGAGCTCACGCACAACAAGGGCCTCACGTACCTCCTGCAGGCGGCCGCACTACTCAAGAAACGCGGCGTCTCTTTCGTGCTGTGCATCATGGGCACCGAGGGCGAGGAGCGCCCTCTGCTTGAGCAGATTATTACTGAGGAAGGTCTTGCTGGCTGCGTGCATTTGCTCGGCTTTGTGCCGAATGGCGCAACGTACCTCAGCGCCTTTGACGTGTTTACCCTCACCTCCGTCAAGGAAGGGTTGCCCTACGTGCTGCTTGAAGCAGCACAGGCTCAGTGCGCTGTGGTGGCAAGCAACATCCCTGGCGTTACCGACATCCTCGACACAAACACCGGCGTCCTCGTACCACCCAAAGATGTCACTGCCATAGCCGATGCCCTCGAGATGCTGAGCAAGGACTCCACTCGGCGCGCAGCGCTCGGCACACACCTACACAAGAAGGCCGCGACTCACTTCTCCCTTGCTCATATGTACGAGCAAATTTCTGCGCTCTACGGTTAGCCGCCCACGTACTCGTGGGCGGCGGCGGGGTCACGCGTCGCCCCTCGGCTGTGGCGTGCGAGCGATGCCACAATGCCAAGCGACGCAAACTCAAGAACCAAATGTGAACCGCCAGAACTCATGAACGGGATGGTCGTCCCCGTTACGGGCAAGAGGCCGAGGCTGATGCCGGTATGTATCGTCACGTGTGCCGCAAAGAGTACCAGCACCCCAAGCGTAAAGAAGGCGTCGAAATTGGTTGCTGCGGCTCGCGCTATCTGTGTCAGACGTGCGAAGAGAAGCGAGTACAACGAGAGGAGTAGTAGCACACCCACAAAGCCCCACTCTTCGGCAAAGGCGGCAAAGATGAAGTCCGTTTGATATTCGGGCAGGTACCGGAGCTTTGACTGTGTCCCCTGGCCAATACCCTTGCCAAACAACTCTCCCGAACCTACCGCGACTTCTGCTTGGTAGGCGTTGTATCCTGCGCCGTGAATATCGTGAGCCGGATTGACGAATGAGACAATGCGCTGTCGCTGGTACTCCTTGAGCCCGCCAAACCAGAGCACGAGGCCCGCGACAAGTGCCAGTAAGCCGAGCGCAGCCAAGTGCTTCTTTGATATACCCGAGACCAGCATCATACCGAGCCAGAGTGCACTGAAAATGATCGCATTACCCATATCAGGCTCAAGCACGATGAGCAGAACAAAGACGAATGCGTAGGCACCTGAGACCAGAATATGTCGCACGTCGCCTATCTCCACGTGTCGGCGCGACAGATACTTGGCGAGCAGCATAATCAGCGAGAGCTTTGCGAGGTCGGCCGGCTGAAAGGAGATCGGCCCGAGCGAGAACCACGCCCGAGCACCCATGACCGGGCTGGCAAACAGCAGCAGTGCCGCAAGGAGCCCTGCAGACACCACATAGAGCGTCATCACGATGGGCGTGCGTCGAATAAACCGCAGATCAAGTACCGAGAGCGCCAGGTACACGACCACCGATACGCCAAGCCAGAGGAGCTGGCGCGAGGCAAGCGAAGCTCCCTGACCAAAGGTGTTCATGGTCAATATGCCGATGAGCGAGAGCGTCACCGCAGGGACAAAGACCGTCCAGTCTCCTTTTAGTACACTCACGGCAACCCTGCCTGCGCAGGCAGAGGAATAACCGGCAATACTTCTACGCTCACCGCCTGCGCCGCAAATGGCTCGTTCCAGGTGAAGGTTGCGTACGCTCGGTCTTGCGGTGCGAGCGCGGGAACAACAGTTGCCGACGCCGCAACGACGTTACCAGTGGCAGTGTCACGCACGAGCGCAATGAGACGTACCTCAAAGAGCGCCGTGAGGGTTGGGTTGTACAGGGTGGCGTTCACTCGAGGAGCGGCGAGTGTGCCGCCGAGCGGCTGCACGTCGACTCTGGGCACGACGCGCGGGTCGGCCTCTACGCGGTACCAATTGACTGACGACGAGGCAATAGAGAGCGTGGCGCGCGTGCCTAGCTCACCGCCGTAGACCACACCAGGAATAAAGACCGGCACGGTGGCTCGAGGCGGCAAATCGATCGTACCCTCGACTGCCTTAACAAACGTGAGGTCAGCATTATAAATCCTCACGGTGTAGGGCACATCCTTGGCAGCAGCGTCGCTGTTTCTGTTCTGTACCGAGGCAACAAGATCAACACGGCCCGTGCTGTTCCGGAGTAGCCGGGGCGCTGGCGTAGAAGGCTCCACGGCCTGAGTGCCGCACAGGTAGGGGCAGGGGCCACCACAATCCACGCCGTACTCCTCTTGATTCTGCTTGTTATCTACGCATGAGGGCGGCGCATAGAACGACACGGCAAATACGACTGCGAATACAACAATCGCTACCGCGATTAACGTCGCCACAATAGTAAACCGCCTCTGCGCTGCCCAGTTCATTGAGACAGTATACGACATTGTTTTGTTAGGTGCGCGACCTAAATCTCTTGAGCGTAGCGATTAGAGATTGGAAGTACTCCTGCAGTAAAGCGACTTAGAAAACAAGAAGTGCCCCTGTGGTAGCAAACGCCGCCGAGATCCTAAAAGGATCCGGCGGCGAGAGAGGTGCGAGTAGAAGGAATCGAACCTTCGACCCCGCGTTTATCCACGACGCTGGCTGCTGTTATGGCCACTCGCAGCAGTCAACTTAACCGTGGACGCGGTGCTCTACCAGGCTGAGCTACACCCGCACAACTGGTCGGGACGGCAGGGTTCGGACCTGCAATAGGTCACTCCATAGAGTGACGTCCCGATAATTAAAGATCGCGAGCTTCAAGTGCTCAGTTCTGGCGGTTAGCTACTCTCCCCAACTGTAACGCTGAGTACCATCGCCGCTAGGAGGCTTAACTTCCGAGTTCGGAAAGGGATCGGGTGTGACCCTCCCGCCAAACCACCAGAACCGAACACTCGAATGTGTTTCGGTTTGATATACAAATAAGCAAAATGAAAAGATATTTTGAAGTGCTAAACAGCAAGTGCCACACAGAGTTCCGCACGAGAGACTGGACTTATTAGTACACCTCGGCTCCACACCTCACGGCGTTTCCACCTAGTGCCTATCAACGTAATCATCTCTTACGAGTCTCATAACGATTCCTAATCTTGGAGCACGCTTCCCGCTTATATGCTTTCAGCGGTTATCGCAACCCGACATAGCTACCCAGCGGTGCCCTTGGCAGGACAGCTGGTAGACCAGTGGTCAGTTCATCCCGGTCCTCTCGTACTAGGGACGACCCTCCTCAAGAATCAACGCCTGTAGTAGATAGGAGACCAACCTGTCTCACGCATCTAGTTAATCGTGCAAGCCCGACGAAAGGGCTCTGCACAACGTTGCCCGCCTTACAGCGGGGATCGGACTGTAACTTCATCCACATTTTTCAATGTTTAGGATGATCAACATTCAGTCTCTCAGGGCAACATTACTTTCATAATGAATTCCCTTGGTATTGCCCTTCTGTACACAACAGAGTCGGGTTTCACCGATATTAGTTGATTTGCTAACGTACGCATTCCTGCGTACGACCGCCGTAAGTATGTCTTTCGCACAGTACGTCTCCACGTACCTAACAATTGCCTCG
>Ga0172380_10007940_pt1 | contig 11778 bp, 10 predicted proteins | sample Leawe162metaG_FD_119747 | JGI IMG/M metagenome (GOLD analysis project Ga0172380, IMG submission 119747) | Leachate microbial communities from a municipal landfill in Southern Ontario, Canada - Leachate well 162 metaG | ecosystem: Engineered > Solid waste > Landfill > Unclassified | place... | reverse complement strand
TCTTGCCCTTGGCCTCAAGCATCTTTCTCAAGGGCTTGAGCTGAAAGCCCTCGACCAGAAGCTGGTCGAGGGCCATGATTTCATTGGCCCATTCAAGCGTCGAATCCGTTGCCGGGTAGCGCGTGGCATCCATGTGCGCTTCGCTCCGCGGCTGCCACCACTCCGGCGGCGCAGCGTTGAGCTTTTCGAGCCTGTACTTCAAGAGATGGAGCGGGTCGTATTCGGAACTGAACTCGCCGAGTATGTCATTCTCGTGCGCCCGCTTGGAGATCGTTCCCTTCGACCACTCGTTGAAGGACTGCCAGTAGCGCTGCTCTTCGATCGGGAGACGTGCCAAGTCACCAACATAGGCATGCACCTGCCCGGCTTCGTTGATGTCGTAGCTCTTGAGATACCACGCGTTGCGGCAACTGATAGACCGGTCATCGAGGCTGTATTTTTCTGGATCGGCCTTGAAGCGGTGCAGCACATCGGGCCGGAAGAATGCCGGCGAAATTTCCCAGGGCAGGTCCGATTTCTGGAAGTAGTTCGAGAGGAACTCCGGTGCACACGACGTTTCGACTTCGATGTTGTTCTTGCGGTCGAAAATCTTGAACGTGGCGTATTCCTTCTTCTTCGTCGGATGTGTTTCCTCTTTCCACTCGTCGATCAGTTGTTGCAGCGGAATGGTGGAGCGGACGATCATGCGGCCATTCACGTAGCTGGCATTCCCGATGCTGCCGCCGTGATAGAACAGGTCGGGGGCCTTGCGATCGATGCGCGGATGGTCATCCCAGCCGTTGAAGGTTCCAGACTTAAGTCGGGTGAAGTCGAAGAAATAGACCAAAGCCATGTCCGCGAGCGTCATATACGTGGAGAGGTCCTTGGCGAGGATCGTGACCGCGGTGAGGCTCTCGCGTCCCGTGCCAAGATCTGTGCGGATCAGACGGATAACGTCCTCAATATCGCCACGGTCATCCAGCCGGCAATAGGCGTTGCGCTCCGGTACGAAATGCAAGCCGAGCGCATGGACAAGCTTCTGGCTCAGTTCGATCGGACTCTCGCCCTTTTGCACACCGTCAAACGAGCGGCGGAAGACCAGCTTCTCGCCGCCTGCCAGCGATTTCCCCGAGCACAACGGCGCTTCAAGGTAGACGCGATGGCCTTCGCCGCCGCCGTAGCTCTTTTGAATGGCCCAGCTCTCGTCGGTCTGCACGAAAGCGTGCATGAGGTCTTTCTGGTCCGCAGGCGAGACTTGCTTGAGCGGCGCGAGTACGGCATGGACGAGCGTCGCCGGAGCACTGGCATAGATCACCATTTCCTCGCTCTGCGCGTTCTCCTTTAAGAAAGCCACAGAGTCTTCGGCTGCGATCAGCCACTCCGCTTCGCCGGTGGCTGGCGCTTGGGAGATGGCCTTCAGAGCAGCAATATTGAGTCGTCGCGCCATCACGCGCCTCCAATAGGGCTTTGAGCTTGTAGCCTACCGTAAACCCGCCGTTGGCAACCGGCAGGTTGTGGCCGGGTGCCGAAGAAAGGCATCGTCCCGTCAATGACTGCAACCGCTGCATTGCCGCCGTTGGCAATTCGCGGTCCAACCACGTATTGCACGAAACTGGCCATCAGGATTCTGGGTTACCCAACCCTAGCTTGCACAGTACGGAGTAATTCCCGGACGGTGTTGGAGCCAAGTTTCCAACCCTAGATTGCAAATAGCCAAAAAATGATAACGCTGCCCTGGCTGCCGCCCTGTCTTCAATGGCGTAAGACTGCCGCAGGCATTTTGATCGCCTTTTTCTATTTTGTATTTGCCTGCACGAGCGCGTCTCGTAGGTTTCCAGTCAGAAGCGCGATCGTAGCCACGAATTCCCGCTTGCCATCTTTGTTGGTTTCGACCCGTCCCATCTGCTCAAGAGTACGGTATAGCGCTGCCTCGGCGGCGGCTACCTCCAAGTCCCGGTGTAGCCTGGCAAGGTCTTCCAGGTGCCGCACACCTTCAACTCGCAAGGCGTCGCGTTCCTCGGCGATCACTCCTTCGCGCCCGATCCCTGCATCCATGAGGGCAAGCGTTCGGACTTGCCCTTCGCGGGAGGCAGCCAGATCCGCCCCCAGGGCGGCCAGGCGGGACAGCAAAGCTTCCTTTTCAGCGGCCGCTTCCTTCCGGAAGGCTTGCGCTTCATCGCGGGCGCGTTTTGCGTCCTGCCTGGCGTTGTCGACCTCCTGGGCCGCTCGCTTCTCCAAGCCCTCGATCACCTCGCGATCGCGCTGACGCTCCACCTGGAAATTCTCCGTTTGGGCATCCATCCGTGCCTGCAGTACCTGGTAACTTGCCATCTGGTCGGCTAGGCGGCCCGCAGCCGCCTCGATCTGCTCACGACCCTGGGCGATAGCCTCAGATGCCGCCGCAAGAGACGCTTCCGCTCGGGCGGCGCGCTCTTCGGTCTTCACGCGTTCGTCGCGCGCCGCCCGAGCATCGGCTTCCGCCGTGCTTTGCGCAGTCGCAGCGTCACGCGCCGCGTCGTTGGCCGCCTGGATAGATCTTGCGGCCGTATCCTGGTCTTCCTGGCGCCGCAGGACGAGGGCCTCACGTTCCGCCGCAAACTCCTCCTTGGCGTGCGCGCAAGCCGTTCGCCAGAGGGCGGCCACCAGGTCACCCGATTTGTCGAGGAGCGGAGCAGGGACGTCCGGCGCATTGACACGGAGATAGGCCATGTCCCGCACGAAGTCCCAGAAGGCGTTCATGGCGTCGTTGATGGTCGTGGCCGAGCCATGGCCCAGCAATGCTCGTATCCGAGTTGCGGCCGGCTTCTCACGGAACGTGAAGTAAAGCGCGATGGCGAGATCCCTCACCATCGCCCGAGTGTCGTCTCCATGGATGGCGCGGATCTGCGCCGCCGCTTCTTCCGGCGTTGCTGCCTGGCTGATGATTGAGGAAATCATGACCACCCCCTTGAGATTACGCGCCTAGCGGCCGGTGTGGCCACGGCCACACCGCACCTGTAACCGAATCGTACCACGGTGGCGCTGTGCCGCGTGATGTGAGTACACCATATTACTGGTCTTTTATTACTATAGCGCTTGCGTTATTGGTCATTAGCTGTATAATGACGCATATCAAGAGAGGAGCAGGACGATTGCTATTTCGAAAAATGACCTCGGCTTTGCGCGCAAGAAATGGCGGTTACAGGCCGTTTCTCGGACGCGTTCCCCACGTTTTCATGGCGAAAATGCGGGAATCGGCGGACGAGCTTGGCGCCTGCTCTGCACACCCCCGTTGAGCGCCCCTCAATCTGACCAGGGATAACAAATGCACCTCAAGATTCCCGTAGTTCGCAGCAACCACGCCAGCATGCCGGTGCAATCCACAAAGGAAGCAGCTGGCTTCGATCTTTGCGCGCACATCATTAGCGACATCGTAATTGCGCCCGGACGACGCGAACTCGTGCCCACCGGGCTGAAAATGAGCATACCCGAGGGCTTTTGCGGACTTGTATGCCCACGCTCTGGGCTGGCGCTCAGAAATGGCGTGACGGTTCTCAATGCCCCCGGAATCATCGATTCCGACTATCGCGGCGACATCGCCGTAATCCTGGCCAACTTCGGAGACGTGCCGTTCACCATCAAGGCCGGCATGCGAGTCGCGCAACTGGTCTTCGTACACCATCTGCGAACGCTCTTCGTGCCGGCGCAAAGTCTTGATGTCACGGACCGTGCTGCAGGCGGGTTCGGCAGCACGGGGGCCGTATGATGGCTACGCCCATCGAATCGTTCTTAGAGCCGGCGCTGACCTTGGCCGATCTCTGGTAGCAACGCCCGCGATCCCTATATCGGCAGCGTGATGAGCAACCATTCTGGAAAGCCATCTCCGAACGCGGGCCTCGTAAGTCTGCGGCTACCACCTCATTCAGTTGAGGTGGAGCAATCGTTAATAGGAGCCCTCCTCCTCGAAAAGACCGCGTGGGACACCGTCGCCGACGTCGTTCATGAGAGCGACTTTTATCGCGACGATCATCGCCGGATATTCCGTCACATAGGGCGACTGGCTGAAACAAACCAGGTCATCGATATTCTCACCGTCAGCGAGTCCATCGAAAGGTCCAACGAGACCGAGCAGTCCGGGGGACTTGCATACCTCGGAGAGATCGCCAATAACACAGTGTCCGCGGCAAACGTGCGCCGCTACGCTGAAATCATCCGTGACAAGGCCATTTTGCGGCGACTCCTTGCTGCTTCCGACGAAATCGCGGGTATCGCGCTCAACCCGCAGGGCAAAGACACAAAACAAGTTCTCGACGAAGCAGAGACCAAGATCTTCGCGATCGCCGAAATGGGCGCCAAAGCCACGCAAGGCTTTGTCACCGTTCAATCGGTATTGAGCGAGGTGGTAGACAAAGTTCAGCAAGCGTACGAAAGCGACGAACCGCTTGCAGGTACGGCCACCGGGTTCAACGATCTCGATGCACTGACCTGCGGACTTACGCCGGGCGACATGATCGTTGTGGCCGGACGACCATCTATGGGGAAAACCGCTTTTGCGCTTAATGTCGCCGAACACGTGGCCACGGTGCTCGGCCTCCCAGTTGGGATTTTCTCGCTAGAAATGTCGAACAATCAAATCGGAGCACGCCTGCTCTCCTCGAGCGGCCGTGTCGAACAGCAGAAGCTACGCACCGGCAAGCTTGGCGATGACGATTGGGACCGCCTGACGGTGGCGTTGGGAACCCTCCATGTCGCCCCTCTTCATATTGATGAGTCCGGCGCGCTCAACATCTCCGACCTGCGCGCACGCGCCAGACGCCTTCATCGCCAGTGCGGAAAGCTGGGACTCATCGTGATCGACTATCTCCAGTTGATGTCGGCAAATCGCGAGGGGGAAAACCGAGCAACGGAAATCTCGGGAATATCGCGCTCAATCAAAGCGCTTGCGAAAGAACTCCAGGTCCCGATCATGGCACTTTCGCAGCTGTCGCGAAAAGTCGAGGAGCGCGTCGACAAGCGCCCACTGATGTCGGATCTGCGGGAGTCTGGCGCAATCGAGCAGGATGCGGATATCGTCCTCATGATGTACCGCGACGAGTATTACAAGCCCGATACGCAGGATAAAGGTATTGCCGAAATCATCATCGCGAAACATCGCAACGGTCCGACTGGTTTCATCCGGTTGCAGTTCCAGGGTGAAGTTGCCAGGTTCAATAATCTAGCCACCGGTGGGTATAGCCGCTCATGACCGAATGTCTCCACGCCCCGGCGCAGCTCGATCTATTCGAGCACGTCGCGAAGGCCTACCTTACTACCGATGATGGGTTACTAGACAACAGCACCCTTTATCGTCAAGTCGTGGCCCGCGCCGGCATTGCCGAGAGCGCCCTCTTACATCGGGTTCCGGTCGGTCGCGCCGGCCAAGCCTACAACGTGCTGAAGCGCAAGGTTCGTTGGTACCAGCAGACTCTCAAAACCATTGGCCTGATCGAGCATGTCCCAAATGCCCGCGGCGTTTGGCAGCTGACCGGCAAGGGGCGACAAGCTTTAAAGCGCGCCCTACCGGAGACAGCGCTGGTCGCATTCTCGACCGCCCTCGGCGTGGCCATATGGGCATCCAGTGATCGCGTATTCGGGAGGATCAACGAGCCAATTCACCTATACCTTTGTTCACCGCCCTACCCGCTCCAGCAGCCGCGCGCCTACGGCAACCCTTCTGAGCCGGAATACGTCGACTTCGTGTGCCGAATCCTCGAGCCAATAGTGCACAACCTGGTGCCAGGTGGCTCGATCTGCCTCAACATATCCAACGACATCTTTCTTCCGAAGTCGCCGGCGCGCTCCCTATATCGCGAGAGGCTTGTCATTGCGCTTCACGAGCGCCTCGGGCTGTCTAAGATGGATGAGTTCATCTGGCACAACGGCAGCAAGCCGCCGGCACCGGTCGCTTGGGCTAGCAAGCTGCGTGTGCAACTCAACACGGCCTGGGAACCGATCTACTGGTTCACCAACGATCCGGCCCACGTTCGGTCGAACAATCGCCGAGTTTTGGAACCGCACACCGAACGCCACCTCAAGCTGATCGCCGAAGGTGGTGTCAAACGTATCATCGCCAACTCTGATGGAGCATACCGCCTTCGCCCAGGCAGCTATGGCGCGGCGACGCCCGGCCGGATTCCGCGGAATGTCCTATCTTATGGACATTCATGCGCCGACCAGCGTGCGTACAAGCGGAATGCGCGTGAGCTGTCGCTCCAAGCCCACGGCGCCGCCATGCCCCGCTCCCTGGTCCGCTTCCTTATCCAGTTCTTGACCGAGCAAGGCGACCTGGTGGTCGATAGCCTGTCAGGAAGCCAGACCACCGCCATCGAAGCGGAGGACCTGGGCCGTCGGTGGCTGACGACGGAATGGATATGGGACTACCTTCGCGGCGGAGCGGAGCGCTTCCGCGAGGCAGCGGGATACTGGCTCAATCCAGCGTTCATCGCCTGCGGCGCCGATATTGTGGGGGCCTAAATGGCGATCGTGCGACTAACCCAGATCGACGCCCCGAAATCCAAGGACGTCTCGCCAGTTTTTCCGAACCTAGCGCTCATGAAGCTGGCGCATTGGCATCGTGCGCGCGGCGATGAAGTGGTGTTCACAAACAGCGTCTTCAAAGATCTCTTTGAACCGGACCATTACGATCACGTCTATGGATCTGCCGTCTTCGACGTGTCCTGCGATAGGGTGTCGCAATTTCGGCGCGAGTGGCCGAACGCCATCGCTAGCGGCACGGGAACTGCCGACGACGGTGGTATAACGGTCGAATCGATAATCGGCACGCCCCTGTGGCAGTACGAGTACTACGATTACTCGATCTATCCGGAGGTCAAGGCTTCCTTCGGCTTCGCGAGCCGCGGGTGCCGGCTGAATTGCAAGTTCTGCGGTGTGCAACGCAAGGAAGGTAAGATCGTCAGCGTCAATAGCATCGCGAATATCTGGCGTGGCCAACCCTGGCCCAAGAAGATCCACCTTCTCGACAATGACTTCTTTGGCAACCCAGAGTGGAGAGCCCGAATTGCCGAGATCCGGGAAGGTGCGTTTCGCGTTTGCATGAGCCAGGGAATCAATATTCGTTTGATCGATGATGAGGTCGCTGAAGCCCTCGCGTCGCTTCGGGTCGAAAAGACCTCTAAGTCCGGAAAGGTAAAGAAGACCTGGCTCTTTCAAGAAGCCGGGTTTAAAAAAACCTGTCTATATACCGCATGGGACAATCTCGGCGACGAAGCGATTTTCTTCCGGGGCGTTGATACCCTTGAGCACGCCGGCGTCCCGGCGAGACACCTGATGGCCTACATGTTGGTCGGCTTCGACCCGTCAGAAACCTGGGACAAGATATGGCACCGTTTTGATCGTATGGTCGAGCGCGGTATTCGCCCATACCCGATGGTGTACGACAAGGCGCGCACCGACCTGGTTGCGTTTCAGCGCTGGGTGATTTCCGGCCTCTACCGGACGACAACTTGGCTCGAATACCGTCGCGAGACGAAGTCGGCCGAGAGCGTGGCTGCCTTCAAACGAAGCCGCCTTGGCCCATCCAGTCATCCTGGCAACCCCGCACCATGAGCGGTATGTTTGGGGCATCCCGCCCGATGACAGGGCACAAGAGCGTGGAGTGGTATACCCCGCGCTGGATATTTGACGCCCTGCGCATCGTATTCGACCTGGATCCTGCAAGTCCTCACGATACCGAAACAGACGTTCCGGCCGGGACCAAATACACCATTTTTGATGACGGATTGGCCAAGGACTGGTTCGGCCGCGTATTGCTCAATCCACCGTATGGTCCGGATACCGGTCTTTGGATGCGGCGAATGGTCGCGCACGGCAATGGCGTTGCACTGGTATTCAGCAGGACCGATGCTTCCTGGTGCCAGGAAGCAATGCAATCGGCGACTGCCATGCTCTTCTTGGCCGGCCGACTCCAGTTCATTCCGGGAAAGGAAAACGGACATAAGAGAAGCCGCTGCGGCGCCGGCACTGTTCTCTTCGCCTGGGGCGAACCTTGCGCTACTGCCGTGCAGCGCCTCGCGCCGCACGGCGTATTTGTTCGGACTGCGAACGGCGAGCCAAGTGGTGCTCAGTCCATCAATGAGTCCGGCGAACCAGAGCTTTCTTGCGAGTTCCCCCATCGGACGCTAGCGCATCAACCAGTTGAATGCGCCTCACTCTCACTGCAGTTCAACCAGTCACCTAGGAGAACGTAATGCCGAACACCGAAATGGACCTACGCATCGATGCCGCATACATTGCCGGCCACGTACTGTCTCGCTCCAATGAGTCGGACCCTCGGAAGCTTGCCCGGAAAACAACGATGCTGGCCCAGCATCTCGTCGAGTATCTGAGGACAGGGGAAGTTACGCCGATTACTCAATCCCTGGATCCGACGACCGGCAATACCGTAGCCAACGGAAACGGCGCACGAAAGGACCTCGGTCGCCAGCGTCACGATCGCCACTAGAACTGGCTTGGCCAGCCACTATACAGAAATGCGAAGCAGGAGGTCTTCAATGTCCAGCACTCAATCTTTCAAGCCAGGGTCACCAGCGTTGCTGAGTTACCGGATTGCAAGTCCCCTGCGGCTGTTCTTCATCGTTGCCGGTATTCTTGTTCTCGTTGACCTCGCAGCCGGCGGCTTCACCTGGTGGTTTCTCCAACAGACGAAGGCGTTGTCGGAGCAAAAAGCTGAGTCATATGCGCTTGGCCAAGCGCAGCTACTTGAAGAATCCGTCTTGCGCACCTTCGCGCACCTGGACGGCGCCCTACTCGGGTCGGCCGATGAATACCGCCTTTACAAGGATGGGCGACTGCCCCGAGAGGCGTTGAACGCCTATATCGCCCGCGTCACAACAAACCTCGCCACACCGTACGGCCTTCGCGTTACCGACCGGTCCGGAGTTATTGCCTTTGGGGATAACCGGAACGCCGCACCCAGCAGTATTGCTGATCGACCGTTTTTCACGGCGTTGCGCAACAACCCAAAGGCCAGTGTCGTCTCTCAAATTGTATCGTCAAAGGTGCCGGGACAGTCGTCGCTCGTATTCGCCCGCCGAATTTCGGCGACGGACGGATCTTTCGACGGCATCACCTACACCGCCATATCGCTCGAGGAGGTTGGCAAACAACTTTCGCGAGCCGCTGTCGGTTATAACGGGTTCGTCGCCTTGCGCGATGAGGCCGGCCTCGCGCGTTTCACGGGATCAACTGCAGTCCGAGACGGGCTTGCCCGCACGGCGAGCGCGGAAGATGGCGTGCCACGTCTTTACGCATTCCGCCGAATTGCCGACCACCCCCTGCACATCATTGTCGGACTTGACCCATCCGCCTACCTCGGCGATTGGCGGGAGATGGCGTCGACCACCGTGGCGGCCGTACTCGGTTTTCTCGTCCTGTCGGTTCTCATTGCACGCCGCGTGTATGGGGATTGCCGCCGGCGGCTTGCGGCTATCCATGACCTGGCGGGCCGGGAAAATGCCTTTCGCACCGTCTTCGAGGCCGCTCCCGTCGGCATGGAGCTAGTTTCCCTGGATGGCAAGCTGCTCAAGGTGAATGTTGCGCTGTGCGAGATGCTCGGGTATTCGATGGATGAGTTGAGCGGAAAGCCACTGGCCAAGGTCACCGATCCGGATGATATCGAAAAAGACCGTACCGCCGTCGAACTGGTCATTTCGAACAAGAACGACTCGATGAAGATCGAGAAACGCTACATCCACAAGGACGGCCACACGATCTGGACGCAGCGCACCGTCACCCTCGCCCGGGACGAGGCCGGCAAACCCTCCTACCTGATTGCCCAGATCGAAGACATCACCGAGCGCAAAGAGGAGCAGAGCGAGATCCACGGGCTTGCTCACTATGACACGCTCACCGGCCTGCCGAACCGCCGGATGCTGATGAATCGACTCGGGCGCCATCTCAAGCAAGCGCACTGGAACCAGAAGGTTCTGGCCCTCATGTTCATCGATCTGGACGGGTTTAAGAAGATCAACGACACGCTGGGCCACGACGTCGGTGATGAATTGCTCAAGGCGGCCGCCGGTCGTCTCTCATCCTGCGTTCGCGGCGATGACACCGTCGCCCGCCTGGGCGGCGACGAGTTCGTGGTGATCCTGAAAGAAATTCCGGATCCCGCCAACGCGGCCTTGGTGGCCCAGAAGGTCGTTACCACCATTGCAGCGCCTATTCAGGTGGCAAGCCACGAATTGCGCGTAACCGCCAGTATCGGCATTGGCATCTTTTCGCCAGCCAAGCCCGTCGACATGGACGAGCTGATCAAGCAGGCCGACACGGCGATGTACTGGACAAAACAGGCGGGGCGCAACGGCTACCACTTCTTCGACTCGAAACGTGCCGCCGAGCAAGCTGCTTAAGAAGCCCCCAACGCACCGAGGCCTTACAACATGACCGTCAAATCAGCTCAATCGTGGTTTAGCCCTCGTCCCGCCGCTGCGCATCGTCCTCCGTTGGACACTGTTCGGACGTATAGCCTGGATCACGCCAGAACCGGTGGGCGGGCCGCGCCGCCCCGCGACTTCACCGCCGCCGACAAGGCGCTGATCCGCTAGGTGCACGGTTACATGTCCGCGCTCCAGCTCCTCGGCATACTCAATGAGCGTCTGACATGCGACCTCGGCGGCACCGCCGCGCCCTATACCATTGAGCAGCTCCGTGCTGAGATCGCCAGCGTATCCAGCGCTGTTCCGACCACCGGCACCGATTGGGGCAGCGTGCGCAAGCTGTTGGCCAAAGCCCAGCGCGCCGGCATCCTCAATACGATCACCGAGGAAGTCATCAACGATTTCGCGGTAGTGTTTTCCCTCAACCAAAGGCAGGTGCTGACCCTGAAGGACATCGTTTTGCAACGCGAGGAGGAAGAGGCGTGAAGCACTCCGTCATTCATCGCAATGAAATGTTCGGTGCCACCCTGGCTCTGGGTGGTCCACCCATCGACCTCTCTGAGTACGCTACCACGGGTCTCCTGGCCCTCGCGGTCGGCCCGAGGGGAAACGGTAAGACCAACGCCGGCCTCCTGATCGCTGAGCAGCTCGCCGCCCAGGGTTGGGTCAGCGTTCTGATTGATCCAGAGGGTGAAATGGAGTCGATGTACGGCAAGGCCGTGGATTGTCCAGATGATCTGCGCGATCACCTGACCCATCGACGGCAGGCAATCGTCGTCGTAACCGCGAGGGATGCCGCGGAATTTGTCCCCTACGGCCGCGCTATCCTCGACGCCGCCGAGGAGCATCGCAAGCCGCTTTTCGTGTTCATCGACGAGGGACAACTGTTCAGTGCTCCGAAGAAGAGGAAAGACGGCGTTGGCGAGGCGGCGGACATCATCAGCCAATTTGCTGAGCGAGGACGCAAGCGTGCCCTTGACCTGTTCGTAACGGCACATCGCTACACCGGCACGCTCCATCGGACGCTGTTTGCCAACAAGAACCTGACCCTGGTCGGCTGTCAGGAGGATCCAACCGCTTGGTCGAACCTGGCCCAGCAGTTCCGCTCCTCCGGCATCGAGTTCAAGGATCTCAACGCGCTCGCGCCCGGCGAATTCATCTGCTTCAGCCGTCGCGGCATCGAGAAGATCAAGATGCCGATGGCAGATGGGCTGAAGAAGGTCGCGCCGAAGGCGAAGACGGTCAAGCGCACGCTGCCGGCAACTTTCAGCCAGTGGGACCGCGCAATGCGCGCGCTCCCGACCGAACGCCTGAAAGCGCTTTCCGACCCGGTCGTCGAACTGCTCGGCGCCGTCGCCGGCCTGCCGACGCAACAGATGCTTGC
>Ga0172380_10007939_pt1 | contig 11778 bp, 18 predicted proteins | sample Leawe162metaG_FD_119747 | JGI IMG/M metagenome (GOLD analysis project Ga0172380, IMG submission 119747) | Leachate microbial communities from a municipal landfill in Southern Ontario, Canada - Leachate well 162 metaG | ecosystem: Engineered > Solid waste > Landfill > Unclassified | place... | reverse complement strand
CTGGTTTCGATGGCCAGTTTCGGGCATACTTTCCGCGATGGCAGCCCAATATCCCTACAGTCTGACCGATGCCCTGAGGCTTTTCGGGTGGGTTGGACCGCCCGCAGTGGTCTATCGGGGGGCTCTCTTGGACGGTCGACGGCGGGCAGCCGTGGCCGAGAGCCTCGGACTGTCGATTGCGGGCCACTCGGTGGCCGCCACAACGGCGCGCGAGGCCGCCCGGCGTCTCGTAGGAGCCGGGCACTACGAGCGAGCGGGCACAGCTGGCCTGCTCCCGTTCGACGCGCGGGATTCGGCAAGCTGCTTGGCGTGGCTCGGCATGGTGCGCCCCAACCAAGCTATGGCCGGTCGACGAGTCCACGAGCCACGTATTCGCGCTGTGGCGATTGAGAGATTGATCGCACTGCTCGACCGAGCGACGGCCAGGGGTGACGACTCGATTCCGTGCGTGGATATCAGGGAGGTCGTTGCGCGATGGCGAAGCTGAGCCGCAGATGCCCGAAGCTCCGAACGCTGCGAGAGCGACTCGCAGGGCAACAACTCGTGAACGTCCACGTCATGCTGACACACGACGCGCTCGGCAAAGTCAAGCGACTCGCCGAGCGCGAAAACGTCCCCGCAGCTGCGATCATTCGGCGCGCCGTCTCAGGCTTCGTCAACAATCAGGGATGAGAGCAGAGGGGACCCGTCAAGCATTTTGAAGCGACGGCTGACCCTGGTGTGGCCGTGCGCTGCGCATGTTGGATAGAGCACGGTTGGGATTCCAAGACGGTGCAGGTTTCGGAAAAAGTAGAGGTCTTCTGAAAGCCACACATCGTCATAGACTCCGACGCGGTAAGGAGCTGTGGACGGTGGAAGAGTCTTGTGCACCTTCACCAGCTGTTGCGTTCCGTCCCCCAGGTGAATGAAGCGAAAGCGAGCTGCCGTCATGGCGACGCAACCGAGGCCGCCGAAGACGAAGCGGTCGGTGACGTAGTGAGCTATCCGTTCGTCCTGCCCCTCCCTGCCTGGAGGTAGTCTCAGAGCATACGAGCACACCACGACAGGCGAGATTGGGTCGCACGCAGCGCGGCCTATGATTCCGATGAGGTCCACCGGTGTCGGTCTTACATCGTCATCGAGCATAACGACGATATCGGTATCAGAGGGCATTCCCGTCGCCACGATTGCGCCGAGCGCACAACGAGACGAGGCAATCTCCGAGCCTCCCGTGTTCCAGCACGTCACCGGGTCCGGGCACCATTGGCGAGCGGTAGCAGTCGAGCGGTCCTCGCCTGCCTTGTCCCGGCAAGGGCCGACGAAGATCACGTTGAGGCTTCGAAGTGTTTTCTGACTTGTCATGATGCTAGTGACTCCTTCTTTTCCACTCGGCCGCACCGTGCGAGCCGTTCCAGTTTCTTGCCGTTCACCCATGCAGTGATAGGCGGCAGCCCAACGCGCTCGGCCTCGCGAGGCTTGCCCGCTCGCAGGAATTCGGCGCGCTGCACTTCCTCTGTTTCCCATTCCTCCTGCTCGATGGTCCGCACCTCAGAGGCCGCATCTTCTTCGCCCGCTGGCGGGCGGTGGATGCCAAGCACCATGGGGATCCCCTCCCACCGTGTCCGACGTACTAGGGTCCCGGTGGTGGGGCTCTGTTCGAGCGCTATCGTTATGTGTCCGAGAGCTCGTCCGCCTCTGGAGACCGCCACAAGCTGGCCCTCTATTGAGTGAGCTTTGAGTTCGTCCGACCTTAGAGAGAGCTGCTCACCGATACGCTTGCCGATGGTCCGCCCGTCTTCGGAGAGTTCCTTCGGTTGGCTATCTGGCCACTCGACGCGGAAGGTTGCTAGCAGGTCATCGGCGCAGAGTAGAGCGGCCTGATTCCTGGCCATGTAGTCCGCCCACGTAGTGAGGCGGCCGCAAAGCTTCGTTACGGTGTCCGGAGCATGCTTGCGAGGTGGAAGAAAGCCTTTTCCGCTTCGCAGGCGGCGAAACCGCAGCGGGCTGTTGACGGGCAGCTGGCACAGCTTAGTGACCTCGCCGACCAAACCGTCCGCCTCGCCGGCTAGCTTGACGACGTACGACGCCAGAGCGTCGGCCGACTTTGCCCGCTCAGCTGTGGACATTGGTCCGAAGCCCGCCCGCAACAGCACGTCCGCCAATTGGCGAGAAGCCAAGATAGCATCGCGCCCCGTGATGCCCTCGTGCTCTTTCGCCGCCTTTTCCTCGTCCAGCCAATTGGCGAACTGAGGATGCCAAATCATCCAGTTCTGATGAGGCCATCCCGAGCGATGCGCCTCCGTAGTGCTCACCCAGGTATTCCGTAGAGGTTCCCACCCCATCTGCTTGAACCAACGTCGCAAGGACCGCATGAACTCTTGACCGATTCGCTGGAGGTCCTTGAAAGCCTCGTCTTGGTTCTTCCACGGGCGTTTTCCGGAATAGGTTCCGAGTCGGTCCAACGTGTTGACGAGGAAGCACCACCCCCTCGGATCGAGCGGTTCGGATGACTTCGTGATTCGCGCGAACTGAACGTGGGCATCGTGCTTCCGGCACACGGGACAGCGGTACGACCCGCACCGATACGGCCGCCGCTGCTTGAGGACGCCTTGCCCCGTCTTCCACGTCCAAATCCACCAGTCCCTACCGCCGAGCTCATGGCAATGGTGGCACGCCTTGCCAGCGCGTTCGGGAAGGTCCGCGACCGTGTATCGCCGGCCCGTTCTGGGGTTGATTCGTCGATCGCGTTTTTCGACGCATTTTCCAGAGGAGTACTCGAAATCGAGGTCATCGAGATCGCATCCGGAGAGCTGCTCGCGTTCCTGGGGATCGCATCCGGAGAGCTGCTCGCTCCCAACGCTCGCAGAAGAGCCCCCATCACCACTCAGAGGACCGTACGAGCATCCGGGCGGAGCTTGCTCCCCCCCCCTCCCCGGGGCGCCAGGGGGAGGCGGCCCGCCTCCCCCTGGACCCTCTCTCCGGGCTCTGGACTGGCGTCCTGCGCCCCCCATTGACGAGCGCCGTTGCTCGTTGTGTTTCCTTCGGGGGCCATTGGAGGCCCCCTGCGGAAACGGAACGATGGTCGCAACGGCGCTCCTCAATGGGTCCCCCCCGACGTCAACCAACGGGAGCCTTCGGCACCCCTTGGTTGACTTATCCTTATGCTGACGAGAGCGCCCACGAGTCCCGCAAGCTTGCTCCGACCTAGCTAAGCTGCGCAATATGTAAGGTTTTCCAAGACCCTTACCTTTTTGCATAGCTCGCCCGACTGGCCGTCTTGGGTGGCGACCGTGCCGAATCCGGGGCTCCCAGCTGAGTTGCAAGCTCCGGCCGACGACCCCAACTGCCGGGAGGCAGAAATGGACGCGAGAGGATTAGCCGTTGACGGCGATGGGCTTAGGTGCATCGCATCGAGAGCCGCAACGGCGCCCGGAATCCCGACCACAAAAAGGCGAACCCCCGGGCTCTTCGAACATCCCGGGGGTCTTCCTCGAACCCCCTCGGCCTGCAGACGCCTTAGGGGTTCTTACGTACGTTGTGACGCAGTATGCGATCGAAACCGCTACCAGGCAAGCGGGCGCGTTTTCGCCTCTGCAAGGATGTAGAAGACGAGGTCCGCCGTCGCTCCTTTGGAATGCTCGGGGGATACTGCATGGCGCTTGACCGCGCACTCTACGGCCTCGCGCGTGTACTCCACGAGGCTCACAGGGCATCCGAAGGGGTCATGCATGCGGTTGAGCTTCAGGATGAGCCCCTCCGGAGTCTCTTGGCATCCGAAGACGAAATCGAACAAGCCGCGGAGGCCTCGGTCTGGTTCGAGTGGAAGTCCGAGCCGTGACTGTACGGCGTTCACAAATCGGGTGAGGCCTCCGAGCATTTCGACGTTACCCGTCGTTCCAGAAAGGGCATCGGCGCAACCGACAAGCAGATCCCAATGGGGGGGACCGAGAGAGACGCCCGTCCCGTCGGGGCCATGTATCCGCCCCGACGCCTCGATGAACGCCAGCCCGAGGGCGAGCGTTGCGTATTGCTGGCGGCCGTCAAGAGCTTCGAAGGCTGACCACAGCCGACGCATCGGGCCATCATTCGGTGGGATGTCTTTGGGGCTCATGGGGCCCCCTGGTGGAGGTCGGAGGAGATGGGTTTGATGAGCTGGTCTAGTGACATGATGGTGACTCCAAGAGAAAGGCCCGAGCAGCCTTCGCCACCCGGGCCCGAGCAGTTCAAGCAACAGGGTTCACGCTCGCTTCTGATTCCAGGGAGCCCGCGGATCGTCTGAGGTGAAGCTCTGAGACTCCGTGGCAACCCGCACCCCAGCGGCGGCGGCCATGGCGCACTGAACGCCCGGATCGCCTAGAACGTCCTCGGTTCGAGCTACCGACTCGCCGGAGGCTGGCACGCGCAGAGCGTCAGGCTCTGACCCTGGGGCTCCTCGGTGGTCCACCTCGTGAGCTTCGCCAGGCGCATGCTCTGGCCACAACCCACACGTGGGGCCCGGTTCTGCCCCCTTCGGAGGCGGCCCAAAACGCTCGACTAACTCCTTGATGAAGGTGAGGACTTCAGCGTTGGGATTGCGCCTCTCGGGTGGCGTCCAGTCGACCAGCAGGCGCACATCGATGTCAGCGGATCGCAAATCGCCGTCGAGATTCACCCAGTAGATTGGCACTTGATGAGGAACGTCCAGATCGTCCAGTGCTTCCAGGTTGACAGCTTCGGCCAACACCATCGGAAGGTGGCAGCCGGCGAGAGATACGAGAGTGCCGACGGCTCCACACGTGATTTTGACTGTCTTGGTTTCTTCGGTCATGAGTCTTTCAGGTTGGGGCTAGTGGTTGGGGTTGGGGTTCAAGCGGATGGGGGCGGCTCCCAGAGTTTCAGGGTTGCGACTGGGACGTCGTCCTTGCTCTCGATGCGCCCGGGAGACATCTCCCACGACACACGGCAGAGACGACCGGACTCGGTTCCGTCTCCGGTCTTCAATGACATCACGGTCAGAGGGGTTTTCCCTCCGCTCTTCAGGGTGACTAGGCTTCCGACTTCGATCATGGTTTCGACTTCGATCATGGTTTCGACTTCCTTTCCTTCGAACGCGTTGCAAAGAGTGTGTGACAGAAAACTGACTATAGCAGCGGACCGGAGATGGCTGCGAGCCGCTTGCAGGCTGGCAGCACTGAGAGCCTTCTGAGAACGCGCCCCAGCCCGAGCCCCGGACAAGGCCCCAGTGATGCGCAGCCGATACGAGATAGCAGAGCGAAGGACCGCCGACGTTGGCTCGTCTGTTTCATCGGGAGGGATGCGCAGGAGTTCGAGGGCCCAGGCCCGCCACTGAGTGACCTCCAGCCGGCGCCGTTCCTCCCACCAGGAGCGGTCGGCCTCGGTCTGGCTCATGCGTGTTCATCCGGAGGGCAAGCGTCGGCGCGGTGGGCGAATTGCAGAAGGAACGCCAGGACAGTTCCCGAGGCGGCTCCTCGAATGTCCTGGATTTCCTTTTGCATCAGAGGACCGACCCGAGACATCCGGGCGCACACGTTGACCACAAATCGAAATAGCTTGATGAATGAGTCTGTCTCGTTTTCCGCCTTCGAGAGCTCGATCACGATTCCGCCTAGTAGACCGAACTGGTCGGGCCGAATGTTGAGATCAAAGCCTCTGACTTGCTGGTGTTCCAGGTTGTCCCTTGCGGCTCTCAGGATGGCCAGCCCCAGGAACTGGGCCGATGCCAGCTGTTCGGCGCTCACGGGCTCTTCTGGTCGTTGATTCGATTCGGTCATTTGCTTTTCTTCCTCTTGTTGTTGGTTGGTACGTTTCACGTGAAACGCCACATTCACGCGGGATTGCCAGTGCTCAGCCGCTTGCTGTGAGTCCACGACGTTGGCGTGCGTCGTCATGGTGTGGTGCAGGTGGAGACGGCGTCCGAGAACGACTGGACGACACCCAGCAAAGCGCCGTCGGAGATGGCCTCGACTGAGGACCCAAGCTCGGTCGCAGCCGGCGGCCCGCCGACGGTGAAGTCATCGCCACTGACCGATAGGACGAGCGTTTCCCGCTCCTCGTCCACTGACAGGACGACCACAAGCTCACCCGCTATCGGCTCTCGGACGAGCTCCGGAGCAGAGCAACTCTTGTAGCGTAGGACCTCCGAGGAGCATTGCTCGGCGGATATCGCGAGGCCGTCGCCAATGCAGGTGACCGAGCACTCGGTGTCGGGTTCTTTGGAGACACAGGAGGCGAGCAGCAAGGAGGCGAGCAGCAGTAAGGCTAAGAATAGGGGTTTCATGGGTTACCTTTCAACGTTGCGTTCGGGAGCTTTCGGGGAATGGTGCGAGCAAAAGTCATCGGGAATGATTGGAGGGCGATGGCCGGCCACGTCGGGAGGATTCAAGAAGCACACGCCGTGCTGTTTTCGGTCCCTCTGGACGGCGTCGTCGTGTTCGCAATAGCGAGGGAACACCCCATAGAGGCAATGGGAACACTTCGGCCGCGGAGGCTCCGGAGCCGGAGACAACGAGCCCAACAACGACCTCACGGCATGGGTCACGGCGTTGGCTTTCTGGACGTTGCCCAATGAAGTTGGACGGAGGAAGAGATCGGGTCTGCACTGCTTAGCTTCCACCATCGGGGATTTGGGCAATTGGCCGCGCCTACGCGTAGGACGAAGTAACACTCCAGCGCCGTCCCCTGAGTGTTCGGCGCGACTGCAACGAACCATTGGTGATGCCTCAATTCCGCGACGAGTAGGCCAAGAGAATCAGCAGCCAGAGACGTCCCCACCGGCTGGGGTAGTGGGCCATTCCAGCGCCCCAGGCTGGTGGTCTTGTTTTCTGCCGGAGACCATTCGCGCAGTCCCGGGGAGACCAGCGAGCAGATCAGATCCAGCTGGGACACTTTCTTGTGATGGCTTCGCTGTGGGATCCTCTTGTTCATCGTTTCGATTCCTTCTTGTGGACCATCTCGACGTTTCGCACTTCACAGTCGAGCATGGGGCTCGCGATTTCCTCGAGAGCCTCACGCAGACATTCGCAGCCGAGGCACTGACGCCCCCCAAAGGGCGGGGACGTGCTGAAGAACTCGGGTTTCTTGTCCCATGCATCGAGCCCACGCTTGGCAATGCCTTGCACCCGCGAGAGCACGTAACGAGCACTTGCAACAGCTCGCACGACGACGTCGTCCTCGATACCGAGCCGCGACAGCTGCAACCGGCGGGTGACCAGTTCTTGGGTATGCCTCGAGAGGCTGGACGACAGGGAAGAGTTGAGGGCCTGCGCCTTGTGCAGTCGGAGCTCGAGAGCCTCGCCACATTCTGCCGCACTCCGGATAGCTGCTCGCAGGGACTCATCGGGAGGAGTCACAAGCCGTTCCAAGACCGTGCGACTATCCTCCGCGAGGCGGTTCAAGCATTCTTCGGCCGTGGCAAGGTGGCGTTGCAGCGCGGCCGCGTCCTCGCACCGCGTCCTAGGCTTTGGCGGTGTCGCGGTCATTGGACCTCAACCCATTGGAGCACGGGACCGCAGACCACGACGACGTCGCCAGTCAGAGGCAGCAGGCCACGGGCGAGAGACCAGGACGGTGCTAGCGGCTGATTGTCTTGGCCAACTCCCCACCCCCGGGGAGAGTCGACGGCGGCGGATAGCCACTCCCACGTAGCCCCGGGGAATTGATCGCGAGCCTCCGACAGTGGGAGGCGCACGGGGCCGCCTGGGACGTATTCGCGCAGGGGAAGCCAACGTAGCAGCTTTACGACGGCCCTCTTCGGGGTGCGCCCGTAGAGGTAACATTTGACCATAAGGTTCAAGGGTGACTCCTTTGGGAAACTCACTTCCCAAAGTACCTTACGGCAAAAATCTCACCTCTTCACCTCCCCCAAGTTGGTGAGAAAACTCTTCACAGTCCCCGCAAAAAGTAGCGGCTCGTGGGGAAGAGGTGAAGCCCACGAGCCGCTCAGCAGACCTGTCAGCGTGCAACGTCAGGGAGTGGCGGACCGCTCCCACACAGTCACCCAGCACGCCGAATTGTTCAGCTTCGCGCCGGCGACAACGCCAGTCAGGCACGTGAGAGCCAAAGCGATGGCGTCGTAGTTCTGATCAGCAACGAACGAGGGTTCCAGGAACGATGCATTGGATACCTCGGGTGGGTATAGCGTGCCGTTCACATGGTTGTTCGGGCTCGACATCGTGGCATTGGCCTGGAACACGGGGGCCGCGCTGTCTGCCACCAGCCAGAGCCCGGTTGCAGCAATGCGGCGATTCCATCGCGGGATGAACAGGTGAGAATGGGTCAGGTCAGGGCCGGAGACGGCAAAACCGGCGTTGATCGTGTACTTGTAACCGGCCCTCATTGTGACGGGCAGAAACAGAGCGCCGGCGCCGCTTTCCCATTGGACGGTCACCGTAGCGACGGCTCCGAAATCGAGGGTCGAGTCGAACCCCTTGTCCGCCGCTACTAGTGAGGCGATGTCACCCGATGCGACGACGGGGGGGCTGCCAAGGTACGGGCCTTCAGTTGCTTCCCTGAGAAATCCACGAGGCATGAGAACGTCCTTTCAAGGCCGAAAATCTATCGGCGGTTGGCGGTAGTCTCGTCTGTCTCGTGCTCGTTGGCAACCCGGCCACGTTTGGGCGTGCGTGGGTACCCCTGAATCCCCCCGGATAGAGCGTTCAGGGCTCCCCCCACTAGGGACCGGAAAGCTCCGCCGGCGAGTTGCTGGGCTGTGCCAGGGGGGCCCGTGAGGATGAGCAGGAGGGTTTCAGTCAGCGGGTTGCGGTCGTCATCAGCCATGGCGCCGATCCTTTCCTCGCCGCTTGTCGCCGTCAATCAGCAACCTGGCCAGGGTGACCGGGTCGGCTGGCTTGGCTGCGGGCTTGGCGGGCTTGGCTGCGGGCTTGGCGGGCTTGGCTGCAGGCTTGGCTGCAGGCTTGGCTGCAGGCTTGGCTGCAGGCTTGGCTGCAGGCTTGGCTGCAGGCTTGGCTGCAGGCTTGGCGGGCTTGGCTGCAGGCTTGGCTGCAGGCTTGGCTGCAGGCTTGGCTGCAGGCTTGGCTGCGGGCTTGGCCCGGCCCTTGTGCGACCCGCCGAGGCTCGGCTGTGCGTCGAAGGCCGCAAGGTCGCAGACTTCACCTTTTTGGTCGGCAGATGTGGGCGGCGTGGTCCCGAGCTCGGAGCGGATGGCGTCGACAGCATCCTTGAAGTCGAGCGGACTCAGGAGGCCGTCATTGATGGCGAACCGGACCCACGACTCGACCGCATCCCAGGGAGTTTCCTCGCCATCGCACGAGGCATCAACGAGATTCTCGCGAATGTATGCGAGTTCCTTTCCCTCGCCGAAGACCAGACGAAGAAATCCGGCGGGGCCGTCAGTGTTGCGTGGGGGCCAGTCGTCGGGATGCCACGACGGAGCGAGCTTTCTCGGATCGAGTTCCGAGGAGCTGGCGCACGCCACGGGGGCGGGTTGCTGGCCAAGGTCCAAGCCGGCCCATTCCTTTTGTTCGCGTGGAGCCGCCACAGGTGGAGCCGCCACAGGTGGAGCCGCCACAGGTGGAGCCGCCACAGGTGGAGCCGGCGCGGGCAGCTTGGGGCGGCCCGAGTAGCGTAGTTCGACCTCCGCAGCGAGGCACCCGATCCCGAGCTCCAGCATGGGCATCAGCTTCTCAGTCACCGCAGCCCACCGAGCGGATCGGGCCTGGGCTTCCTCGATAGCGACAGCCGATTCCGTCTTGGCTGCTAGGACGTTCTGCAACGCGTCCAGTAGCTGGACATTCTGAGTGAGCAGGCTTTCGGACTGCTTCGAGAGCGCTTCTAGCTGCACGCGCGCCGAGCCCATCATGGCGTCGACATTGCCCACCAGAATCGTCACGGCCCGTTGCAGGCTGAGCATGCCGTCGGACTGAGAGCTCGCTGCGGAGTTCCTTCCCTTGATGGTTACCGGCAACCTCGCCAGGCACGACCCGGCGTCATCGACTGCAATCAACTCGACCGAGTGAGAGCCCGTGGGGAGCTCCTCGCCGATGCGCTGGATGGTTGTTCGCACGGTGTCAACGAGAGCCGGCGAGGAGGTCGCCCACGTGCCGTGTACCTGCCCACCAATCTCAAGCACCACCTTCGCCGCTCGCACGTGCGCCCCGCCCACCTCGGTCACGGTGCCCGCTTGTTCGCTCAACCAGTCTTCGTAATGTGACAAACCCATTTGGTGACTCCTTAGGCCAGACAGCGCCGCCGGCGAGTCACTACCGGCGGCGCGTCCAGCAAGACGAGCCTATCACCGATGGGGGGTCAGTGCCGGCGCGCGAGAGAAGCCACGTAGAAGCCGGCGAGGGCAACCGCCACGACACCGGCCACGATAGCGCCATAACTCAGCGCTTTTTTCACGTCCTCTTTGGCATCCTCGAGAGCCTCGGTGATGTTTTCCTCGGTGGCCTCCGACCACGATTCTTCGCCCGGATCGGCGGGGAGAGTCTTCGGGACCCATGAGGCCATCAGCAACCAATCGGCATTCGCGTAATCGTGCGAACGTTGACCCATGGCATTCACGGCGAGGCACGGCCAAGCGATGGTCGCCTGAGGGCCGCGCCACCAGAGCTCGAGTTCGAGATACCAGGGCTTGCTAGTCGCTCTCGCGAGAACGGGCAGCTCATCGAGCTGCTCTCGGCCCTGGATGAGGGTGGCACCTGACAGCCCGGTGGGAGTGTCTTGGTGGGGGAGCACGGCGATGTGAACGGGCCGCGCCGATGACACCCGCCACTGATGCTCACCGGTTGAAATCAGTTCCTCGGGAGAGCTTCCCGGCTGGTCGCCGGAGATTGTTCGAAACGAGTACTGCGTGAACCCGGCAACCCAGTCGGCAATCTGGTCGGCGCTGGCACCGTCGCGGTCCGTGCGTGCAATCAGCCAGCGTTGGTATCCGGGGCGAAGGATGAGGGTCGGATCGGCCATGGTTACACCGTCTCAAGCAGACGGTCGATCAGAGGCTGGATCGAGTAGAAAGCAGCGACCTTGCCCGTGCTCGTTTCCGTCTCAGTGATTGCGCCGCCGGCGGCGTTACCGTTGAGGATGGCAAAGACGCCGTCGCCAAGCACCTCGGAGACCGTGGCTTGGTGTTGGTTCTTGGTAAAGTAGGCGATGTCTCCGACTTGCGGAGTCTTCGTTGTGGGAAGGTCCAGCTGACCGGGTAGGGCTAGACCCGCCGTCCAGTGAGCATCGGTCAACCCCACTTGGCGCAGTGCCCACAGGATGAGCGCACCACACCAGGCCTTTGGGTGTGGCCCTCCAGAGACCCACACATCCGCCCAATATTTCTCGGCGTCGGGAGACGCCATCTCGGCTCTGATGGTGTCAACTAGTGTTGTTCTCATGATGCGATTCACATCCTCATCGTTCGCCGGAGGAGCGTTTTCCGACTCGCGACGCTTTGGCACGATTGCAATTGCCGCCAGGGTGAAGGCCCCGACGAACAGCCCAAGATTTCTCAAACCCTTCTTCATCGGCGCGCCTTCCGTCTCAGTAGATACGCTCCCCCCGCCAGGAGCAGGAACAGGGCGGCAAGCCCAAGAGACCCACTCTGGGGGCTCGACCCTAAAGGGACGGACGCCACCTCCGGAGCGGCCGCGATTGCGGCTGGGGCATGACGGTCGACAGAGGCGAGCACTCCGAGGAAGAGCTTTTGATACTCCTCCACGGTGGCCGTGTAATAGCCCTCGGACTTGAGGGTTTCAGCATAGGCGTTCTCATCGCCAGCGAGCAACGCCGCCCACGAGTTAGGGAACGTGCGTTGCATCATTGCGAGATAGTCCGCGACACCGGCGGCCAGAG
>Ga0172380_10007938_pt1 | contig 11778 bp, 11 predicted proteins | sample Leawe162metaG_FD_119747 | JGI IMG/M metagenome (GOLD analysis project Ga0172380, IMG submission 119747) | Leachate microbial communities from a municipal landfill in Southern Ontario, Canada - Leachate well 162 metaG | ecosystem: Engineered > Solid waste > Landfill > Unclassified | place... | reverse complement strand
TTATTGATTCAGTAGTAGAGGGGTCAACAACTGTTATAGAATCTTTAAGATTAATTCTTTCTATATTAGTTGGAAATATGACTAAAGTAGAAAGCTCTACTATTTCAACATACACATTCCGTGATACAACAAATAGTACAAATAGGGTAGTTTCTTCTAACACAACGGGTTCTAGAACGATTGTATCAATAGATAAATCATAAAGAGAAAAAAACATATGTCAGAAGTTTTAACATGTTCTATAATTGGAAAGATTGTATCTGGTGATGGGGAAGCTATGGAGGGGGTGGGAATATACGCTACTCCATTTGACTCTCCCTCTATAGTATCCAGTACTGGGTATGCATTATCTCCATCGGGAGTTTCTATTATAACCTCATCAACTGGAGAATTCGAATTAATCTTAATTAGAAATGTAAGATTTACAATACATATACCAGAAATAGGATTAAAAGAAACTATATTAGTCCCAGATTTAAGTAGTGCGTCTATTTGGGGTTTAACTGATATTTTTGCAACAGGAGAACCACCCGTAACCAACCCACAAGAGGAAAATACGTGGTAAATAAAGAAAAAATAAGATCTATATTTGCTGAAATTTCTGATCCTCAAGAAATACTACAACGAACTCTTTTGAATGTGAAAGAAATAAATGAATTAATATCTAATTTAAGTTATACTTCTTTAAATAAAAGAGATATAGATTATTTGTCTGAATCAATAAATAATATAAAAAGTTTATTAGAAACAGGAAATCCTAGCAAAGAAAATATATCACAAGAAATTGATATATTTAAAGAAATTATTGATCATATTTATAGTAGTATAGAAGATTTACCAGATGACGCAGAGGGTATTAATCAAATGTATTTAATATCTGATATTTATATTAAATTTTTAGATAATTTTATACCTTGGATAAACTATTTCTTTTCAAAGAATCAAGAACAAGTTTCTCTAGAAACAAAAAAACCCTCAACTACAATAAAAGAAATTAAAAAGCAAGATTTTGTTTCTAACAAAGAAAATTCTTTAAAAGAAGACTTAAAAAATCTTGAAAATTATATATATGAAACAATAAATATTAAATTTATAAAAAATATATTACCTTCTATATCAGATAAGATATATTCTAAAATAATAGAAACAAAAAATTTAGGTATACCTGTTATAAATAATGAAGAGTTAAAAAATGGATGTGTTTTTATTGTTGTTGAAGAATTAAATAAAATTACATTAAATGATCTTGGGTTTTATACTACTACATATGAACATTTTGGTGAAGATACTATTAACAATAGTATTAAAAAAATAAAAGAATCTATAGCCCAAAAGATAGGGATAGAATATTATGATCAATATAGTTCAGCTATTAATAGGTTTCAGGTAAAGTAACATGAGATGGACAACGCCAGTTAGAGTTGACCCAAGATCAGTTATAGATAAGTATCATCTTTATGAAAGAACTTTAAACTTATTAAGAGCTAAAATGAGGGGTGCGGGAAGTCCCTGTACTTATTTTCGTAATTCTGCTATTACACTATATGGCACAGAACCAGAAGGTTTGGTTAAATGTTATTGTTGGAGCAAATCTGGTGATGATTCTAATGCAAATCAGATAAAATCATCACCAGATCGTGATCATGCACTATGTATGGGTACAGGTTATTTAGAAGGATATCAAAAATATGGCTATCATCACTTAGTAGTCTCTACTCCAAGTGATGTTACATTATCATCTAATAATATTTCTGTACTAACAAATAGTAATGGGACACCAACTGCTTTTTCTATAAGTAGCCCAACTTCAACACTTGAATACATAGACACTGAGAATTTTATTTTAGAAAATTTTCAAGATATAGATTTTTTTATCGCAAGGGATTCTACTGATCCTGCAATAAATAGAGTAAAATATTCATATTCAATAGATAATGGGATATCTTGGTCAGATATTACTATGATAGATTATTCCTTAACAAGATTTGGAAATAGAGAATCAAGTGGATTTATATTACCTGTATTAACACCACAGATAAAATTTAGAATAACTTTACAAAAAAGAACAGCATCTAGTCCAAGTCCTTCTTTTAACTCTATTCGTTTTAGATATAGATATCAACCAAATTTAAGTTATATAGATCCACGATATAGTGATATTACTTTACCTTCTTTTTTAGCATCAAGAGAACAAGCTACATTAGAAGTATCACAAGGAGAGTATGGATTCACCACAAGAAGACCTATGAGATGGTGGACATTGCCTGAAGCATCTATAAAAAATAGTGATATTATAATGTTTCTGGCTGGAGAATTTGAAAATCAAAAATATGAAGTAAGTAATCTTATTCAGCATACACATGGCCCATCTCTTCAATTATTACATAGAAGTTTTGAAAGTTCATTTTTAAGAGATAGGCAAGATATAATAAGAATTTTAGATTTATTAATTTAATAAAAATAGAAGGATGTTAACTATGTTTAAAAAAGCACTTGGGGAACTAGATTCAGGAGCAGGAACGGCAGATGATCTTGCTAATAAAGTTATTGAAAAAAGCAAGGAAAAATTATCTAATGATCCAAATCAAATGCAAGAAGTGGTAAGTGAAGTGGTTAATGAAAACGCAAATAATGAAGGAAAACTTTTGGAACCTACACCAGAAGGAACTCAAAAAATTACAGATTCAGTAAAACAAAAATTGGAGGCTAATAAAATGAGTGGGACAAGGGATTTATTGCAACGTTTAAATGTAAAATATGGTTCAGAAGAACTTGATTTAAATACAGCATTAAAAGTATGGAAACAAGCTAGATTAACACCGGAAATGATTCGTGATCAAATAAAAAATGATGTTAATGTCAGAGTATCATTAGCAGAGGCTAAAATACTATGCAAAATAGGATCTGAAGTTAATTCAAGTTTTCAAGAAATGGGTATTTCTGGAGAAATGGATGTTATAACACAAAATCTTATAACAAAAAATAGTGTTAAGTTAACACCGTCTGTTAGAGCTGCTGTAGAGAAAGTTGGGCATAATCTTTATAGAACAAAACAAGCATCAACAGTAATGTGGAAAATTGATCTTAAAGCTATGGATAATGGTCAGCAAGTTCCTTATCTTTTAAGAGTAGAAGATAATGATACTGTTGAAAAATAAAATTAATACGTTTATGGCTCCGAAATCATATTAATTTTATTTTTATAGGGATACATAATGGGAATATGGACACCATCTAACCCAGATATTTCATCTGGTCCTTTATATGAATTTGGGTTTCAAAAAATATTAAGACAAACAAAAAGTGTTATTGTTAATATTTTAGTTAATTATTTTTCTGCACAGAATAAAGCTTTTGTCACAGTTATGCCAGAAACAGAATTAATGCAGAATACCCCAAATACTACTGCTAAAACTAATATTTCAAGGGATTTTCCATTTAAAGAACGTAAATTTCCCTTGGTTATTGTTGGGATATCAGATGCTAAGGAAAAAAAGATAAATATTGGATCTGATAATTTTATAGATACTGAAATCTTGACAACTCCAGATGGAATTAAATATGGAGTTGATGTTTTTGCTGGAATGGCAGATATTGACATTCTTATAGCTATAGTAACAACATCACCTGATGAAAGATTAATGATATCAGAATCAATATTTATGTGCTTTTCTCATTTTAATAGAACTCAATTTGTATACCAGAATCAAACGGGGGAATTGTTTTCTATTGTTCCAGCAGGTGGCCCCATAAACTTTGGAAGAGAAACAGAAATAACTGATATTTCTAAAACCACAATACTATATGCTATTGATGTATCTTTTACCTCAACAGTAGAGTACCATTTTAATGATTATACAGATGGAAAACTATATGAAATTACTCAAATTCAGCTAATTCCACAGGATTTACTACTACATAATGATTAAAAATTTAAAGTATAATTCCTTAAAATTCATCTAAAATTTTCTAATTTTTAGTTTGTCACGTACTATATGAATGTATAAACTAAAAGGCACAAATCTAATATACACAGGAAAACGGATATGTCATTAAGTTATAGATTACCGGGAACACAGATAGAGGAAATTACTAGTCCATCATCAGTTAATCCCTCTTCCCCACAAAGAACTCCTTGTTTTATAGGAACAGCTAGTGCATATATAACTGTAACTAATGAAGAAGTCACAAGAGGGTCTGGTTTGACCGATAGTCTTGCATACACTTCATCTGGAATTTATGAAATTATACGTTGTGGGTCTCAAAAAGGTCTAGGAAACTTTGTTGAAGATACCCATTTTACACTTGTTGCAAACCAAATTCTTTGGACTTCAACAGGTGTTATGGATGAAAACGCAAAATATTATGTTACCTATAAATATATAAGACCAACAACTGATTATATATACAAAGAGTTTTATTCTTATGAAGACGTTTTGGCAGACTTAGGAGATAATATTCCGGGTAATCCACTTGTAATGATCGCTAATTTGTCATTTAGATATTACAATCTTCCTAAGATAGCCACTGTTCAGGTTCCTGTTGGTGAAACTATTGATGATTATACAGAAGCCCTAGATTTAACAAAATATAGAGATGTTCAAACTCCCGTATGCTTAACAACTAATCCTTTAGTTCAAAGCGTAGTTGTTGCTCATGTAACTGAAAGAAGTCTTCCAGTTAATGGACGATATAGAATGACTTATTTAGGTGCCCCCGTTGGCACCCCTGTTGGGACAGAAGATGATCCAGATTCTCTAAGAGGATTAGCCGCAGCAATTAAAAATGAACGAGTTTGTTTTGTTAATGCAACCCGTGGTCTTTACTATTATAATGATCCAGATACTGGTGAACAAGCTTCAACAGTTGTTAATGGATCATTTATAGCCGCAGCTATCGCCGCTTATAGAGATTCTTTTATATATCCTGCTGCAAGTTTATTAAATAAAACTGTTACAGGTGTTGAATTATATGATGAAGACTATGATGATTATTATTCTGAATATATGTTAACTCTTGCTGGATCAAGTAGTCTGTATCTTGTTGCACCTTCTGGTGGATACATGAAGGTTATTGATGACTTAACAACTGATAATTCTACAGTTGAGAGAAATAATGTAAATATTATCACAGCAAAAGATTATATCGCAAGAGATGTTGCTATCCAAATGGACAGAACATTTATAGGTTCTTTAATTAAAAATAGACCTCAATATGGTGGTGTAGTTCTTAATTATTTGAAAACCTTATTTAAAACATATTTAAATAATAATGTTATTGAACAAGTGGGTGACTTAAAAGTAAGTCTTCCTGCAGATAGGCGTGATACATGTAATATTTATTATTCATATTACGCAATATATGTAAATAAATTAATTGATGGAACTTATTCAATATTGCTATAAAAGTATATGCTGAGGTAATTAAATGGCCATTGCAAATCGTGTTCTCCCTATAAACTATGCTGCATCCAGAGACAATTTAGCTGGTACTATTCCTAAAACTGCTATACAATCTGTTACAATGGCGGTTCGTACTGGTCCGGGTCAGTTTGCAGTAGGATACATCCAAGAATTTGGATGGACAGCAGATCGTGATGTAAAAATGGTTCATCAAATAGAGCCATATCCTAATGGAACTTTTAATAATCAAGCTACCCTTGGTGGAACTGATTTTGATCAATCTATGTATTGGCCGGGGGAACCTGTTGAAGGCATTCCCGGTAAAATAGATGGAATTCCCATTACCTTCAAACGTGCAGTTCTATATACTTCAAATATGCTTGCTGCTTTTTCAAGATTAAATGGGGCAGGAAATTATAATGAAAATGTTCCTGTAACAAATGATGCTGTAAACGATACTGCAAATGTTAATAAATATGTTTCTATTATTCAACAAGTAAGACCAATTGACATTTATCAAATGTTTATTTCTCCTGTTACTGGTCAAATAGTATTTGGTAGAGTTTTTGAAGAGTGTTGGTTTACAAAAATAACTGAAACTATTCCTGCCGCAAATGCAAATGAAGAAATTGTTGAAGATGGGGAATTAAAGGCTGTTAGAGTACGCCCATATTATACACTAACTGGTGAAGTATCAGTTGGTGCAAACCCATAATAATAATTTTTTATATAAAATAAAATAGTTAGGAGATGAATTTTATGAGACAGAGAGATCTGATGGGGACATCCTTGCAATCAAAAGATTTTATGACAGATGAAGAAATCTTACAACATCAAAATAAATCACAAAAAGCACAAATATTACAACCACAAGAAAAAATAGTACCTACCTTGTCTGATATTAATATTCCTGATATGGAAAATATTGAAGGAATACCTGCTGCAAACAAACGATTAGATATAAAAAAAGAAATTGATTCAGTTTTCAATGGAAAAGTAAAAACTATTGAAGATCAAATTCAAAGAGACGTGCAAGAAGCACAAAACAAAAAATTTAATTCCATGCCAAATACACCAAAAGACGTACTTAAAAAACTTATTGCTCATGGGGAATATATGGAAGATTTCCAAGTATTTGGAGTAACATGGACATTACGAGCAATGGATCAGGGTGATACTCTTTTGATGATGGAAGAAGTCAAAGACACAATGATAAGTCAAACAGGACGTATTATTGCAATTATGTTTGGTACTGTTATTTACTCAGTACAAGCAATTAATGGGACTTCTATTTATGAGTGGTTTGATGAGATAAAACCTGTAAAATATTCAGATAGAATGGAATATCATACTGCTGTGAGATATGCTTTTAGAAAATACTTAGAAGCTATGCCCCCAGCAATTATAGATGAATTATATTCAAAATATCTAGAGGTAGATGCTAAACGTATTTTAGCATTAGAAGAACTAAAAAACTCCTAAGTCGTCCATCAGAAAATTGGGAAGATTTACTCCAAGTGATGGGCGACGAAAACTTCGCCAAATATTTTGTATGTTTGCATTATAATTGGAATCCATATTCAGAAAATATAAAAAATATTCCATTACATTTTTGGACAATTTCTTTTTATATGCTTCAAATGAAACCTCTTATTAGTTGGAAACAAACACTGGAACCACATGCTGAGTTAATTGGGCAATTAACGCATCCCGATATATATCAACAATATTCTAAACTAAAGAAAGAAATTATAGAAAAAGAAAAACAAGGTTTACCAAAACAAGCCTCTTATACTGTTGGTACTAAAACAATTACGCATGCAATTGCGGATTCTCATTATGATATTAACAAAGGGTTAGTTGATTCAGATGGCAAAGTTATAATACCAAAAGAAAGATATGAAAAACTTATGAATAATGGTTCCTCAGGAATTGCAGTAAGTTATTAGGAAATTATACTATGGCAGATAAAACAGATCTTCTTGGATCAATTTTAGATTATTGGCAAGGATTGCAACAACAAACCCAAGCCAAACCTGCAGGTCCAACGGGGGTGTATTCACAAACAAAACAAGGTCTTCAAACAATGGGGGGCGATGTAAAAGGAATGTCCCCCGATGAAATTGAAAAGATCTCAAAATCGTATGGGGATATTGGAAAATTTGCTAAAGATATAAATAAAAGCATAAAATCTCTTAATATGATTCAATTAAAAACAAAAGATTTAATGCATCGGTATAGTATGTCTTGGAAAGACGCACTAAAATATACTGAAAAAGAATTAAGAACATCCAAAAGTCTTTCAAAAGAAGAAAAAGCTAGACATGCAGATATGTTATCATATCTTCTAAAACAACAAAAAATTGAATCAGAAATAAGTAAATTACAATTAAAACGACAGGCAGCAGAAAGAGTTTTTGGTAAAGGAACCCTTGCATCAACAATGATTGGGGGTGGTATGCCAAAAGGACCGGGAGGAGAATCCAAACCGGGTTTAGTTGCTGCGGGTGTAATGATTGGTGCAGCATCTGCTATATCAGATGCTCTTATTGAGGGAATGAAAAAATCCTTCTCAGGAGGAGCTAAAGGTGTTCTAGATGCTGTTGGTGGTACATTTACTAAAGGCATATCTGCATTATCACCAGCTATAGGTGCAAAAGTTGGTGGTTTAATTGAACTAGTTATTGATGTAATAATGTATGACTGGGAAAATCAAATTGCTCTTGCAAGAGGTGGTTTGCATGCCTTAGCTAGAACTGGCCAAGAAGATATGATGGCTAGTATGGGAGCACAAATGTTTGGAATGCCAAGAGAAATGGCATTATCTTGGAAAAAAGCTCTTTGGGATACAGGTACTGCTGGAACTGAAAAAATGATGAGGCAGTTTACCTTATTAGGTTTAAGTATGGACTATGGGGCAGAAGAAACTGGAAAAATGACAGAGCAATTAATTTCTGCTGTGGGAGACCCCCAAAAAGCTTTAGATAAACTAACAAAAACTTTTGGTTTTGCTCAAATTGCTGTTAAGAAAACAGGAATTGATACAGATAAATGGGTAAAAACATTAACTAAATTAGCACCAGAAGCACGAGCAAGTAATATTGGATTTCAAAGTGTTTTAGGAACAATGAATATTCTTAAAGATTCAACTAAATATTTGGGTGCTTTTGGTGTTGATTTAAGAACACAAATGGGAGAAGTTTCATCAGCAATGGTTAATGTTGGAAAGAATTGGGATTTGGCAATGCATGCTTTTGTAGGGACATCTCAATTTGGTGGAAAAGATGTAATGGAAAGTGCTTATAAATCAATGTTTGGTTCTTCTGCAATGAGGGCTATGCAAGTAACCACCGCTGGGACAATACGTATGCCAACTAAACCCGGAGGAGGACAATTTCAATATACAGATGAGGGGCTTCTTCCCGGTCGTTTAGAAGCTATGCGAGCAAAAGCATTAGAAGCTGGAAAAGGTGTATCTAATCCTTATCAACGTGTTGAAATAGAAAGAAGAATGTTAGAGATGATGGGAGTTAAAGATGTTGGTGCTCAAATGCAAATGTTAAAAGAGGGTGTAAATTTTAAAGATTTGGCAAAAACCCCTGAGTTTAAATATGCATTTAAAAGTAAAAGTCCTGAAGCAATATTAGGTAAGATACTAAGTGTTAGTGATAGAACTGAAGTTATACAAGGAGCAATTAAAGATATTTTAATAGGAATATTGGGTACAGTTATAACAATTGGTAAAAAAATGAGTAGTCCAATGACAGATTATAGTAAAGTATTTGAGGGTTATGAAAAGAAAATGTTGGGGGGTTTTGGAGGAGCAAAAGGAGCTGTTAAACCGGGAGTAGAAAGTTTTTTAAACGAATTTGAAAAGATAAATAAAGGGGCTGTTCCCGGTGGTGCAGCAAAAAGTACTTTAAAATCAGTAGGATCACTTATGCCCGGAATAAGTTCAAGTATGGTAATATATGATCTTGCAAAAAAATTAGTTCCTTCTGGGGGTAGTGGTTCTTCTGGTGGAGATGTAAATGTCAATTTAGTAATTGATGATAAAGTTGGTGTACAGACCTATCTTAAAAATGAACAAAAAAAAGCAAGTAATACTCAAGGATACTAAATCATGGCAGGATTAACACCTTTTCAATTTTCATCTAGGCTTTTACAGGAACAAACAACCACAAGCCCTATGGGAATTATTTCTTTAGGAGGTTCATCTATAGGATCTGGATTACAAACCACATTTTCTTGGTATGAAATGTGGATGAACCCCGAAAAAGTGGATATAAACTCAGCATATATCCAAAAAAAGCAACACACTGCTGGATCTATTGTAACTTATCATTATAGAAGAGAAACTCCTATGATGACAGTTTCTGGTTATTGTGGATGGATAGCTATCCAATCACAAGCTGATACAAATAGCATACAAAAACAATTTAATATGGCTCTTGGTAACACACAACATGATAGAATGCAGTTACAAAAATTTTTTACAACAGGAAAATTTCAATTATCATCTGATGCACTGAGACCTGCAAAAAATACTCTCACAAGTGATAATACAGATAATTCCCCCAGAGTTTTTCTAAAAAGATTAAAAGATATTGCTGATGAACCAATGTATTTTAATGATAGTCAAGGAATAGAACATTATAATATAAAATATATAAAAATATTTACAAAACAATACCCAGATGGCCTTATTTGTGAAGGCTATTATACAAGATTTCAAGTACCAGAAGCGGCAGATGATCCTCAAACTGTATCATATAATTTTGAATTTGTTATTGAAAACATGACTCCAGCAACCACTATAGACAATAAATTGGGAATGTTTGGTTCAACAGGCCAAGGTGCTGCTATAGGAAGTATATTAAGGGCAGTCTAAATGGCATATACAGACGACGCACAAAAATTTTACGAAAATAAATATTCTACAACTCGTAGTACTGATAATGGCCATGTTTTTGGTACATATACAAATGGCAATATTACATATGATATTTCTGAATTTGAAAGAAAAAGAGAAGATGGTACTACAATTATTGATTTAACACCAGAATGCAGGGTATTTATTTTTGGTGCAGAAGTTACTAAAGATATACAAAATGTAAGTATTAGAAATAGTATTGAAGGAAATCATTGTACAATTCAGCTATCAAATCCTCGCGGGAAATATGAAATTAGTAAAGCTGATCTTCTTAAAAATTGGAGAGAAGATAAAGACATACTATCATGTTATGCATATGAATACTTACAAAAAAGAACTGGTGTAAGTAAAGATGTTTTGCAAGTACTTTCAGCAAATCCTTCTATGCAAAAAAATACTGTGGGTGGAAGAAATGGCATAAAAATAATGGACATTGTTCAACAAACAATGAAATTTTTTACTGCAGGAACAACTGGAACACCCAGCCCATTTAATGTAACAAGAATGGCTTTTGAAACTAAGTTTTTTAGTGGTATAGATAAACGTGTTGGAGATTTTGTTTTTGATTTCAGAGATCCAGTTATGGTCTTCATGAAAGGACGTTTTTCTCCATTTTGGTATTTTGCATTTACAGGAGTTCTTGTTAGTTGGGATACTAATGATACTTATGGGAATGAGCAATCTATTTCTTTAAAATGTGAAGATTTACTTCTTTTATTAAAAAGACACAAATTCACAAAACAAGGATCTCTTGTTAATGGTGGAAACTGGGAAACATCTTTTAGAAATATACACTCAAAAAATAAATTTAATATTTGGGATACATCTTATAATGCCCCAAATACACCTATAGATGAAGCAATTAAAATGCTTTTTTATGGAACAGATTATAATTCAAAAGTAGAAAATTGCTTTCCATTAGCTTCAAAAAAAGGAAGTGATATGGTAAGCAGACCAGAATATACAGATGAAGTTCGGTCTTTTTTAGAAAAAAATTACAAAATAGGAAAGGCACTATACCCAAATGGTCAAATGAACTCTGAAATTTTAGAATCAGATTTTATGCTTACTTATGGGGAAAACGATAATTGGACTAATTTTGATGGGACACCACGGGCTGGTTATTTAGTAAATGTAACAGATGTATCGGGAATTCAATCTTTTTCAGGAAATGGAGCTGGTTCTCTCAACACCCTACCATTTAGTCAGTGGCTCAATATATATCCACAATTTAATAAAATTGAATTACCTACATTTGATGGTAGAGAATTACAATATAGGTATGATGCTTCAGTAAGATTTTGGGAAGTAAGACCAATGCTTCCAACAGATAAGGTAGCTGATAATAAAAAATCAGGTTGGGTAGATGATGGCGCAAAAGCACTGGGGGCAGCAGGTATACACCCAGCAATGCCATATGAATATATAAATAATTTTGATATG
>Ga0172380_10007937_pt1 | contig 11779 bp, 10 predicted proteins | sample Leawe162metaG_FD_119747 | JGI IMG/M metagenome (GOLD analysis project Ga0172380, IMG submission 119747) | Leachate microbial communities from a municipal landfill in Southern Ontario, Canada - Leachate well 162 metaG | ecosystem: Engineered > Solid waste > Landfill > Unclassified | place... | reverse complement strand
TTCTTGAGCCCATACTTGAAACTTCGGCGATTCTTGCGTCAAAATAAAATTCGTAATTCCATTTCCTTGTTTCGAATATTTTTCTGCAACAATTTCAGCAACAGAATCTGACGGATCAAAAAGATTTATTTTTAATCCTGCGATTGCAATTTCAGACAAAAATATTTTTTTAATGAGTGGATAGTGCGTGCAGCACAGCGCAATTGTTTGCACAGTATTCATGGATGCTGACCGTAACATATTGCGAATTTCCTGCTCTGCTAATGAAAAGTTGCGCTGTTCGATGTGCGATGCGAGCGTTGGCAGTGCAATTGAAACGGTATCTAAACCTGCATCTGAACATGCATGCGCATACATTCCGGATTGTATTGTTGCAACTGTTGCGCATATCGCAATTTTTCCCGCCTTCCGGCCAAGACTTTGCAAACCCGAAACACAAGGGCCAACCATTTCAATCATGTCGTCCGAACTGTATTCTTCGCGCTGCAAACGTGGTCGAATAACTGCTGCAGAAACACTATTGCATGCCCAGACAATAATATCAGCACCTGCTGCAAATAATTTTTCCGCACCCACTTGTGTTAACTTCTCAAGTTCTTCACGACTTTTTGTACCATACGGCATATTCGCCGTATCCGCAAGATACACAATATCGGCTTCGGGCAATGTGCCGCGAATTGCAGACAAAACTGAAAGACCGCCAGAACCTGAATCAAAAACTCCAATCATAGATTGATACACAATAGTCTTTTTTTCGACCATTTGACAATACCCCCCAGGGGGTATACACTAATTTCATCTATGACTCACCCACAAAAACCCGCACTCGTTCGTCGTCTTAAAATTATCGAGGGGCAAATTCGCGGTATTCGCGAAATGATTGAGCGCGATGTCTATTGCATCGACATAATCACGCAAGCTTCTGCAATTAAACAAGGTATATCAAACGTTGAGGATAAACTCCTTGAACAACATCTTGGACACTGTTTGGTAAATCAAATCAAAGCAGGCAAATCAGCAAAAGCAACTGAAGAAATTATAAAAGTCTATCGTTTAAAACGAAAATAATATGAAAATCTCAGTATATTTAGCATCAAGCTTAGTTGTTGTCGGCATCGTCCTCGGCGTAAGTTACGGCTATTACCTCACCCCTGAATACAAAACTTCAATGTTCGAAAACGGCACCATGAGTTTAGGTCAGGCTAATAGAACATTTGATTTGCGCTATATAAACTCAATGATTGCTCACCACCGTGGTGCGATGCTTTTAGCTGAGCAGCTTGGAAAAAATACTACTCGTCCTGATTTAAAAAGCCTATCACAAGCTATCTTAGCGGATGAACCAAAAGCAATTGCCGAACTTTACGCGTGGAAAAAAGATTGGTACAGCGACACGAAACTTGTACGAGACCCGATCGTAGCGCAGCTTGGCCCTGCTGGCGATAATTTCGACTTGCGATTTCTTAATGCCATTATTGCACATCACGAAGCAGGTATTGAGATGACAAAAGAAACGAGACAAAAATCAACGCGCGGTGAAATATTAGATAACGCAAATGCAGTTGAAGCGTTTCTTTCAAACGGCATTCAAGCACTCAAAGGCCTTCGAGCTACATGGTACAACATTTGATACTATGAAAACTGAAATCTTAAAAGTCACCGGGATGCATTGTGCCAGTTGTGCCTCCATTATTACAAAAAAACTTTTAGCGCTGCCCCACATTGAGTCTGTCTCTGTAAACTACGGAAACGAAAAAGCAACTATTTCGTATGACGAAGCTCAAATTTCATTAGACACCATGAACGAAGAGGTCGGAAAACTTGGATACGCGTTTGAAACCGGGGACGAACATGGCACGCCAAAAGAAAGCGAGCTCGACGAACTTGGCAATAAAGTTGCCTTTATTGTCCCGATAACACTCACGATATTTGCACTCATGATGTGGGATATTCTTGCTCGAACAACTGCGTGGATGCCGAATCTTCCATTTCCAATGTCGCTTTTTAATACCATTTCAATGGTGCTGGCGACAATTGCATTGTTCTGGGTTGGTAAACCATATTTACGCGGTGTAACTCGATTTATGCAACACGGCGTTGCAAATATGGACACACTTATCGGTCTTGGAACGCTTGTTGCATACACGTATAGCATCCTAATAACACTCCTCCCTGTGCTCGGCACGGTCCTTCGCGTTCCAGAGTACACATATTTTGATGTCACCATAGTCGTCATCGGTTTTATTACGCTTGGTAAATTTCTCGAGGCGCGTTCAAAGAAAAAAACCGGCGATGCGATTGAAAAATTATTAAACCTTCAAGCAAAAAGTGCGCTCGTTATTCGCGACGGCAAAGAAATCGAAATTTCAATTGATGCCGTTGTACACGGCGATCACATCATCATCAAACCGGGCAGCAAAATTCCCGTCGATGGCACGATTATTGAAGGTGGCTCATTCGTCGATGAATCCATGATTACGGGCGAACCGATCCCAACTGAAAAAACAGTTGGCGACGCCGTTGTTGCAGGAACAATTAATACGAGCGGCTCATTTCTGTTCGCCGCAACAAAAGTTGGCAAGGAAACATTGTTATCTCAAATTATAACCATGGTTGAACAAGCGCAGGGCAGCAAGGCTCCAATTGAAGCGCTTGCGGATAAAGTTTCCAGCATTTTTGTACCAATTGTCCTCGTAATTGCTACGGCGTCGCTTATCATCTGGCTCACCCTCGGGTCTCAATTTCTTGGATTTTCTGAGGCGCTGTCGCTTGGAATTCTCTCATTTGTCAGCGTACTTGTCATCGCATGCCCGTGTGCGCTCGGACTTGCAACCCCAACTGCAATTATTGTTGGCGTTGGTAAGGGTGCTCAAAATGGAATTCTCATAAAGGATGCTGCGTCGCTTGAACTACTCCACAAAGTCGATACTATCGTCGTTGATAAAACAGGAACGATTACAATCGGCAAACCCGTTGTTGTTAATATCCAGAATAACTCAACGATGAGCGAACATGATTTCATTCGCATCATCGCCACACTCGAAAGCAAATCTGAACACCCGATCGCGCATGCAATTATTCAGTACGCAAAAAATCAGTCAATCGAATTAGCATCTGTAAAAGATTTTTTGATCATCCAGGGCAAAGGCCTAAAAGGACTTGTAGACAATGTTGAATATTTTGTCGGCAACGCGCAATTGTTAAACGATCTGAAAATTTCTTTTGATCAAAAACAACTTGAGCAATACACTTCACAAGGAAAAACTCCGGTGCTTGTTTGCACGAAGGATGCCTTTCTTGGGTTCGTTATGGTTGCCGACGAGGTGAAAAAAGAATCGAGAGACGCAATCTCGAATCTTCATAAACTCGGTATCAACGTGATTATGCTTACGGGCGACGACGAAAAAACCGCGCGCTATATTGCATCTCAGGTTGGTATCGACGACGTTGTTGCACATGTGTTACCGCAAGATAAGATGGCTAAAATTATTGCACTCCAAAAAGAAGGTCGAATCGTTGCAATGGCAGGCGATGGCGTTAACGATGCGCCCGCTCTCGCTCAAGCAAACATCGGCATCGCAATGGGAACAGGAACTGATGTTGCAATTGAATCCGCAGGAATCACACTCTTGCACGGCGATATCTCGAAACTCGTACAGGCAATTAAATTATCGCGCATGACCATGCGTGGCATCAAACAAAATCTCTTCTGGGCATTCATCTACAACATTGTTGGAATTCCTCTTGCTGCAGGATTATTTTATCCGATATTCGGATGGCTACTCAGCCCCGTATTCGCAGGATTCGCGATGGCATTATCTTCAGTATCTGTTGTCACAAACTCACTTCGCATCAAAACAAAAAAACTATAACCTATGGAAAAAAATTACACCTTCCATGTAAATGGCATGCACTGCAAATCGTGTGTGCTTATGACCGAAAGTGAATTAAATGAACTTCCAGAAATTAGCGCGGCAAAAACAACGCTTGAGACAAAATCAGTTGCAATCACGGGCGATTTTGGCGACAAAGAACCAACAGAAATTGCCGCGGAATTAACAACAGTTCTCAAAAAACACGGGTACGAAGTGACGGTTGAAAAAACCGCCGACGATAAAAAACTTTCCGAATTCAAAATCGCCGTACCCATCGCACTTGCGCTCGCGGCGTTTTTTATCCTCCTGCAAAAACTCGACATCGTTAACATCGTCGATACGAGCACTGTATCCTACGGAACCGCGTTTGCCGTCGGCATCATTGCATCGCTTTCAACATGCATGGCCGTTGTCGGCGGTATCGTTCTGTCAATGTCTGCAACGTTCAGCAAAACTGGAGACAAAATTAAGCCACAACTATTCTTCCACGCGAGTCGCCTCATCGCCTTTTTTATTCTCGGCGGCTTCATCGGTCTCATCGGTTCCGCATTCACGCTCAGCAGTACCGCAACATTCATACTCAGCCTTTTGATTGGACTCGTCATGCTTTTACTCGGACTCAATCTCCTTGATATTTTCAGCATCACCAAAAAACTTCAGCCATCGATGCCGAAATTTATCTCGAGACATGCCCTCGACATCACAAAACTAAACCACCGTTTCACCCCAATCGCAATCGGTATCGCCACATTTTTTCTCCCCTGCGGCTTCACTCAATCGATGCAACTCTACACACTTTCAACTGACAATTTTTTAACCGGAGGACTCACCATGCTCGCCTTTGCGCTCGGCACACTCCCCGTCCTCGCACTTGTCAGCTTCAGCTCATTCAGTATCCAAAACAATGCCCGATCTGGTATATTCTTTAAGACCGCAGGACTTGTCGTGATACTTTTTTCGCTACTTAACATCCTCAGCAGTCTCGTAATCATCGGCGTCATTCCACCGCTGCTTAACTTCTAGTATGAAATATCTCATCATTGTTTTTGCATTAGTCGCTGCCGCACTTTTCGGCGGCTATCTACTCAGCAATAAAAAGCCAGCCTCACCGGCAGTCGTGTCAGGAAATAATGTAACAGTCGTAAACGACAAACAAATCGTCGAGATACGCGCAAAAGGCGGTTATCAACCGCGCAATAGTGTTGCAAAAGCAGGTATCCCAACCACACTTCGTTTTTCAACAAAAGGAACGTTCGATTGCTCATCATCCGTTCGTATTCCAAGCCTCGACGTCGACCAACTTCTTCCACCTTCAGGCGTTGTCGATATTCCGCTCGGCGTGCAACAAGCAGGCACACTCCGCGGAACGTGTGGTATGGGAATGTATCAGTTCTCAATCAAATTTGAATAGACCACTTAATCACGGCGAAGCATTTTTTCTTCACGACGAACTCCCGCAAAAATTATTGCAGCAAGAAGCAGCGCGAAATGACATAAAATCGACGGGAATCGAAACCCGAAATGCGGGACCACAACTAAAAATACAAATGTTGGAATCGTCATCGACATGATTGCGGCCGGGTAATATAAAAACAGTACCCGATCTTTTCTGCCACGATTAACAAGATACGCATTAAACGAAATAACCGTCGACGCCATAATGAAGCCCGCGTAATAGATGCTATACCCCCAAAACGCGAGAAACCCAATATCAGTATTTGGAAAAATATGCGATGTAACAAAAACTGTTTCGCACAGTGTTTGTGCAACCATAATTCCAGGGGTCAAAGCCCCAACAACGGCAAGTATTGGAACCGCATAAATAAATGCGATCTTCGTGTGCGACAATTTTTTCTTGAGGTGGTACAGAACACTGTGTAAACCAACTGCTGGTAAAAAAGAATACGCAACAAACCCAACCTTCGTCCAAAGTTCAACAAATGGCGTTACACACATCAAAAATTCCGAGAATTGATATGACCCAAGGAGCGTCATAAAAACCGGACCAAATTTTGCCATCCGCGCCTGCTTATAGCGCACACGCATATAGATGGCGAGTGTAAATTCAATGGCTGCAGTTGCAAATGAGATAGGTGGCGTATAGCACATACAAAATTGAGAGCTCGAATTATAGCATAAATTAAAAAACTCCCAGGCTTGAACCCAGGAGCTTTTAATTTACATGATTGTTTTTTTATGTCGAACCGCGAATCCTGGGCTTCGTCCGCGTCGAGCAAAACTCGGTCCTGGCGCGCGGCGAGGACGGTCGCTTGCAGGCTGTGGATCTCGCATCTGAAGTTGCGGTCGAGGCTCGCTCGATGGAGCGGCAGCGCCTTCTGTACGCGGCGCCATGCGAGGACGTGACTGATACGCTGGGCGTTCGCCACCTACACTTGCATTATTAAACGCAGGACGTGCTGGACGATCATCATTCGAGTGGAACGATGGGCGAGCTGGACGTGAATTTCCACCGCGCTGGAATGCACCACCGCGATCATTATATTCACGGCGCATACCACCGAACTGTGGACGGCCTCCGCGATCGCCACCACGTGGACGCTCTTCGTAGAACTCGCGTGGAGCTTCCTCAACATGAACCTGAGATAAATCAGGTGCCTGCTTTGTTGGAAGTGGCATGCGAATCAAACGCTCAATCGCGCGAACATCCGACTTCTGGTCTGGAGTTGCAAACGAAATTGCGTGACCTGGCATACCCGCGCGGCCGGTACGACCGATGCGATGTACGTAATCTTCTGATGCATCTGGAAGATCGAAGTTGATAACAAGCTCGATTCCCTTTACATCGATACCACGAGCTGCAATATCAGTTGCAACGAGAACGCGATATTTTCCATTCTTAAAACCTTCGAGCGCAGCGCGACGCTGACCGAGTGAGCGATCTGAATGAATTTCAGATGCTGAGTGACCACTCTTAATCAACGTGTTGGTGATGCGATGTGCGCCGTGCTTTGTTCGTGAGAACACGAGCACAGAACCCTTAACTTCGCCCAAAACTTTTTCAAGTAATTTTGTTTTTTCATCTTTGCGAACAAAGATAATTTCCTGCGTAATTGTTTTTGCAGTTGTTCCCTGCTGCACAACCTCAACACGAACTGGCATCGCCATAAAGCGCGCTGCGAGCTGCATAATTTCAGGTGGCATTGTTGCAGAAAATAAAAGCGTCTGGCGCTGATTCTGTGGAGGAAGCGCTTCAAAAATACGCTTGATTGCAGGCATAAAACCCATATCAAACATACGATCCGCTTCATCGAGTACAACGATTTCAACATCCTTCAAATTAACATTGCGCTGTTCCATGTGGTCCAAAAGGCGGCCCGGAGTTGCAACGATAATGCGTGGGTTGCGGCGAAGTTTCTGGGTCTGGTTGTACATTGACATGCCACCCATCAAAACGACGGTGCTCATACCAAATGCGCGAGCCATCTTTTCAACTGTTTCTTCAACCTGAAGTGTAAGTTCGCGAGTGGGAAGAACAATAAGCGCGCGGCCACGTGTCTGCTGGAGGCGCTGAATAATTGGAATGCTAAACGCAAGCGTTTTACCAGTTCCTGTTTGTGCGATACCCACAACATCCTTACCTTCAATTGCGAGAGGGATAGCTTGCTTTTGAATTGGCGTCGGTGATGTAAATTTTGCACGTGTAAGTGCGTCGAGAAGTGCTGGCGCAATTCCGAGTCCGTCAAAAGACGGCTGCTGAGGCTGAATAGTCTCTGTCATATAAGTGATTAGTGACCCGCGGTCTCAAATTGGTCACTATCTATGACGAAAATGGAGTCGAGTCGTGGCACCCTTCGGTGCGCTATTTATAGAAGACAAGGATACCAGAGACGCGAGATTCTGTCAACCATGGGAAATGGCAAAAAAATAACAGCCACCCGCACGCAGTCTGCGCACAAGTGGCCGTAGGTTAGATGAGGGTATTCAGCCCTCGTTAGAATTTAATCGCGAACATTGCGCCATTGGGCCCAAACGTAAGAGATTTCGCAACCCCCCACGACGAAAACCCAACGCCGAGAGCACATGCAGCAGCACCGACGCCCCAGCGCGTCCGAGCACTCGAAAATGCATCGCGATACGCTTGTTGCTCGGCCAGCGTCGCGGTCGGTAGCGTATTTGCATCAGACGTTGCGCTCGAACCGCTTACCATGAGCGCGATGCCAACGATCGCAAGCCCAACGCCCGTCCCTGACTGCCACGACACGAGTTTGCGAGGCTCGAATGTGATACGCGCGGCCGCCACAACTTCCGGCAGCGCTGCCGTTCGCGTTACTTCGACGCTCACCACAACGCTTTCCCCTTGCGACTTCTCTCCGACAATCGGCGGCGGCGTTTTTGCCGCCTCGAGCACAGCGAGCTCATGATCGCACTCGAGGATTTTCTCCTCGGCAGCGCGATAATTTTCGAGCCCGATTCTCGGAAGGTTTTTATACACACGGAACAAATCCCGCGCCTCCAAATACTTCCGCGCCTCCTGTTTCGCCCGTGCTGCGTTGAACAGCATGAGCGGCACCTTCGAGAGTTCATACGCCTGCAGATACAACTCCGCCGCCGCGTCAAACTCTTTGTGCACAAAGGCTTTTTTGCCTTGTGCCGCAATCGCATTCGCGCGCGCCCGATCCGCCCCCGTCTGTGCCACCGCGCTCCCTGCGCAGCAAGCCAGTACAGCAACTAGCAAAGCGGTCCACAAGGACCGAAAAAACATCTTGCGAGCCATGTCGGTCCTTTCGTCCTGCGTCATGAGCATAAGTGCTGCGCGCAGGAACTTATTATACTAACAATTAATTCAGATTTTGTCCAGAGTGGCTACTTCCTGGGTAGTTAAATTTGAACTATACTAAATTCCTATGATTTCAACGCGACTTTTTTCATTTTTTTTCGCTATAATCCTGCTTTTTCCAAGTGTGACCGCGCATGCCGCTCCAAGTGTGCCCGAATACGCGCCCGACGAGTATTTCCGCGGGACGATAACCACAATAATTCGCGAGGACGGTCCTGACGAATCCGGAATTACGCAACAATACGTTTCTGTAACACTCGAAAATAACAAAAAACAAGAGGTCGTGAACACGGTCGACGAAAAAATTAGCCGCCGCCGCGTTTCCATCGGCGACGATGTTGTGGTCATTAAAGTCCCTGGAAACGATGGGGCTGATATTTACTATGTGAGTGATTACTACCGAATGGGAAAAATTTTGTGGTTCGCGGCACTATTTTTCGCACTCGTCATACTTCTCGGGCGATGGCGCGGCATAACCTCCATTATCGGACTCGCCGGAAGTGTCGCCGTGTTAACAGTCTTCATAATCCCGCTCATCGTCCGCGGCTATAACCCCCTCGTCGTTGTAACGTCAGGCTCGGTTATCATTATTTGCGTCTCCATGTTTTTTGCACATGGCTTCAATAAATCAACCCAAATCGCCGTCGCAAGCACCGGAATTACACTCGCCATCGCATCTATTCTCGCCTACCTCGCCGTTACGGTCACCTCGCTCTTTGGAACCGGCAGCGAAGAAGCAATGTTTGTCCAAGTTGGCGGAGCGGGCTCGCTTGATTTGCGCGGCATCCTCCTCGCTGGTATTATCATAGGTACCCTTGGTGTTCTCGACGACATAACAACCGCACAAACGGCCGCCGTCCGCGAACTCCACGACGCAAAATCAACCATGAAATTCCGCGAGATGTTCACCCGCGTGATGCGCATCGGCCACGAACATATCGCATCGCTCGTAAATACTCTTGTCCTCGCCTACGCCGGCGCATCTTTTCCGCTTTTTCTCCTTTTTTACACAACAAGCGCCCAGCCGCTCTGGGTTATCATCAATAGTCAACAAGTCGCCGAAGAAATCGTCCGAACACTCGTTGGAAGCACCTCGCTCATTCTCGCCGTCCCAATCAGCAGTGCAATTGCCGCCTACTATTACACAAAAAATAACGCGTAAACCACTATGACTATTTTCGAAGAATCACTCGCATTCCACGGCGCACACCACGGTAAACTCGCAGTCGCATCAAAAGTTCCGCTCAATGATTCACACGATCTCGCGCTTTCCTACACACCCGGCGTTGCCGAAGTTTGCCGCGAAATCGCGCGCGACAGCACCCGTGCGCGTGACCTTACGCTCAAAAATAACACCATCGCCGTCGTCTCCGATGGCTCTGCAATTTTAGGACTCGGCAATCTCGGCGCCGCTGCCGCAATTCCCGTTATGGAAGGAAAGGCGATTCTTTTTAAAAAATTCGCAGATGTCGATGCGTTTCCGATTTGTCTTGCAACGCAAGATACCGAGGAAATCATCAAAGCCGTAAAATTAATTGCGCCTGTTTTCGGCGGAATTAATCTCGAGGACATCGCCGCGCCGCGCTGTTTTGAAATCGAACGCCGCCTCAAAGAAGAACTCGACATTCCCGTTGTGCACGACGATCAACACGGAACCGCCGTTGTCGTTTTAGCAGCGCTTATCAATGCACTTAAAGTTGCCGGGCTTTCGGGCGACGCTGTTAAAATCGTAATCAATGGCGCGGGCGCGGCCGGAACTGCAGTTGCGGAACTCATTCTCGCATACGGCATCAAAAATATAATTGTGTGCGACACGCAAGGCGCGATTTACAAAGGACGTCCAGAGCTGAGCGAAGCTAAATCTATGCTCGCAGATTTAACCAACCCCGAAAATATCTCAGGTTCGCTTGCTGAAATTGTTTCTGGTGCACATGTATTTATCGGCGTTAGCGTTGCGGGCGCACTCACAGCAGACATGGTCAAAACCATGCATGTGAATCCTGTTATTTTTGCGATGGCAAATCCCGTTCCTGAAATTATGCCAGACGTTGCAATCGCTGCCGGCGCGTTTATTGTCGCAACGGGCCGTTCTGATTTTGCAAATCAAATCAACAATGTACTCGCGTTCCCGGGCATTTTCCGAGGCGCACTCGATAACCATGTTCGCTTGATTACAACAGACATGTTTGTTCAGGCAGCAAAAAATTTAGCGGCGTGCGTTACAGAGCCATCGCGCGAAAAAATTATTCCAGGAGCATTCGACGCTTCGGTTGTGCCTGCTGTTTCACGAGCAATTAAAGAGTAGCACGCGCACGCTTCAATCGAGCAATCGCACGCTGCGCGCCAAGCACCTGAATCAGCTGGAATAAATCCGGCGTATTCGAGCGACCCGTAAGTGCAAGTCGCAAAATCATCGCAACATCGCCCAAGTTTCCTTTAAACTGCGTTGGATCCGCTTTAAACGATTTTGTATCCGGCGCAAATCCGTGTGAAATCGCAATTCCGCGCAATTTTCCGATCCACGAATCCGCTGTGTCATCCGCGCTAATCGCCGCAGCAGCAACATCTAAAATCGCTGCCGCCGTTTCTGCATTCATTTTTTCAGGCTTCGCAAACAAAACCTCTTCCGTCATAAAATACGCAATCGACTGCCGAACATCGCTCCACTTTGCAATGTCCTTGCGAGTTTTTTCGCCACCGCGCTCGATACCAAAAATCGCATGCGCATAATCCGCATTTTCCGCGAGCCATGCCGCAAGCTCCCTGTCATGCTTTTCAGCCCATGCAACTACCTCGCGATACACCTCACCCGCCGACATCCGCGCAATAATCTCCTTGCTAATATCCGCAAGTTTAATAAAATCAAACAGCGCGCCGCTGATATTTACTTTGTTCAACCGAATAACAAAATCCGCATGTGGCTTATTCGGATTTTCGCGTCGCCAATCTTCAAAATTCGAGTTCGCTAAATTGAGTAAATACTCGGTTACCGCCTGAATTGGATACCCTTCGCTAAAATAAAATTCGACGTTCGCCTCAGGATCTTTGCGTTTGCTGAGCTTGCGCTTCGATCCCGTTTCATCAACTTTAACAATCGGCGCAATAT
>Ga0172380_10007936_pt1 | contig 11780 bp, 10 predicted proteins | sample Leawe162metaG_FD_119747 | JGI IMG/M metagenome (GOLD analysis project Ga0172380, IMG submission 119747) | Leachate microbial communities from a municipal landfill in Southern Ontario, Canada - Leachate well 162 metaG | ecosystem: Engineered > Solid waste > Landfill > Unclassified | place... | reverse complement strand
CGACCGGGCGGGTCGTCACATCAACCGTGGCCGGCCAGATCACCGTCGCCTGGAATCAGGTTGCCGGTGCCACCTCGTACAATGTGTATTATCTGCAGGCAAGCTCGACGCCGACGAAAGCGGCTGTGCTGGCCACGACTCCTGCGACCGCCGCCACGCCGCCTCTCAACGTGACTGGCCTTACCAGCGGCGCAACCTATTACGTCCTGGTTACGGCGGTAAACGCCGGCGGCGAAAGCGGAACACAGACAAATGTCCAGGCAATAACAGTTCTGTGATGTTATGAGCCGATGCTCCCCCGGTGTTTTCGGGGGAGCATCGGCTTTATTTAATTCCTGTTCCGGTGGTAATTCATGAATCAGAAAGCCCTGCTATTCCCTTTACTGGCGGCTCTTTGCAGCCTCTTCCCCTTTAATACGGAAGCATATGCCGCCGATGCCGAGGAACGCCAGGATGTGTACACCCTCGGCGAGGTGGTTGTTTACGGGAAGCAGTCCGGTGTCCAGACAACTCAGACGATACACATCGTTACCGCCGAGGACATCCGGAGCAGTGGCGCAAAAACCCTGGAGCAGGCCATCGCACTGTTGCCCGGAGTAAATGTAAGAACCGGCGGTGAAGGTGTCCCGCGCATCGATATCCGGGGGTTTCGCACCCGGCACGTTATCCTACTGCTGGACGGCATCCCGATGAATTCGGCCTTTGACCAGCAATTCGACCCCACCATCATTCCTACGGAGAACATCGCGGAGATCAAGCTCACCTCGGGTGCCAGTTCGGTGCTCTACGGCCAGGGAGGACTCGGCGGCGTCATCAACATCATTACGAAGAAGGGAATTACGGGGGTGCAGGGAATGGTTGCCGGAGAAACCGGCGATCATGCGCCGTATCGGGGCAGGGGCAGCATCTCCGGAGCAACGGATCGATTCAATTTTTTCCTGAGCGGAAGCGCCACAAAGATGGATGGCTATCCACTTTCCGGCGCTTTTAAACCCACTTCCGAACAGGGTGCCGGGTATCGTAGTAACAGTGACAAGGTAACGAACAACCTTTTCGGCACGGTCGGGTTCACTCCGAACAGTGACGTGTCCTTTGGCCTGACGTTCAACGTCACCCAGGGTTCATACGGAAAAACTGCCAGCACAATCAATGACCCATTCGGTCTCGATCCTTTTGCTTCCCCGCCCAAATACGTCAGGGTTGATAAATTTTCCGGATTATCACTACAGCTTGCAGCAGATTACACCGTGACGGACCAGCTGAATCTCAGGGGGTGGGCGTTCATCAACCGGTTTACGGAACATCTGAACCAATACGACAGCAGTGATTTTAATTCATTCAACCGTGTGGCCGGTTCATTTCAGGAACAGGTGGTAACATCCGTCAAAGGGATAACCGTGCAGCCGCGCTACGTAATGGGGGATGTCGGCGTGATCAGGGTCTCTCTTGCCGCCGAGGGGGACAGTTGGGAAAACAGCGGCCCGCTGACCGTAGCACCAGATACGTATACTCCGCTTGAAGCGAGCAAGTCTCTGGCACTGTACTCAGCCTCCCTTGAATACGAGCTGTCACCGTTACCAGGACTGGGACTCGTGGCAGGCTATGGCCATTATCTGCATACGAGGGATGAACTGCGTGATAACGACTACAGCCTGCTTGCCGGCGCCAGTTATGACATTTCCGAAGAAACGCGTCTGAAGGCATCTTTCAAGCGAAGCATCCGCTTTCCGGCCCTGGGGGATTTGTACGCTCTTGACAAGGGCAACCCGAATCTGGCTGGCGAGCGGGCCTGCAGCTATGAGGCGGGGATTGAGCAAAAGCTCCCCCTGAACAGCTCCCTCGGTCTGACCGGGTTTTATACCGTGGCCAATAATCTCATCCAGAACGACCAGACGAGCGGCAAAAACACCAATCTGGCGGAGGTTCGCCTTGCGGGTGTTGAGCTGTCGGCAACGGCGCAATTCATACAAAACCTCTCACTACGTGCTTCGTATGCCCATCTCTACTCTGAAGATCGCTCGCGTGCGGGAAGGGATCAGCAGCAGTATACCCCCGGCGACAAGGCGTCGCTGGAGGGGAAATATGATTTTGCTTCCGGCTTCTCTCCCTGCGTTTCCGTGCTGTATGTCGGCAACCAGTATTTTTACACGAAAAACAACGTTACCCCTGTACAGAAGGGGAAGCTGAACGACTACACGCTGGTTGCCGTCAAACTGAGCCAGAAAGTATGGGCCAACAAGGCTACTCTCTCCATCGGTGTCAACAATCTGTTCGACGTAAACTACGAGACGAGCTATGGCTTTCCGCAAGCCGGGAGATTTATCTATGGCGGCATCGAGTTCAGGATTTAGGTGATGGCGCCCTGTGAGGAGAAATTTCTGGAGGATTGCCCATGAACCACGGCTGGCGGCTGTTTTCACCATTATTGATGGTCGTTTTTCTCTGCCTGCTGCTCTGCGCCTGCACCAGCGACACCCCATGGCGCTACGACCCCGGAGCGCCTGATCGGCCGTTTGGCCTGGCTGCAACGGCGGACAACGGCCAGGTCTCGCTCAGTTGGCCAACAGCAGGCAATGCCGCGGCATATCGTATTTACGTTTCGACGACCCCGGACGGTGCCGCTGCCAACAAAACCAGAATCGCCACCGTAACCGGCACCTCGTATACCCAAACCGGTCTGACGAACGGTACAACCTATTACTTTGTGATCACGTCCGTTAATTCCAACAGCGAAAGCGCAGAGTCCAACCAGGTGTCGGCAACTCCGGCACTGCTCGGTTCCTATGTCCAGGGAGATGTTGAAGGCACATGGAACTTCAATGCTCTTGTGTCGGGAGCAGGTGCCGGTTGGATGCGCGGCACTCTGGCCGTTGATAACGCTGGTGCGGTAACGTTCAGCTCCTTCCTCGACAGCTCCGGACGTGTCCGGCCTCCTGCCGACCTGTTTCCGGCATTGTTCGTAAACTCAGCCGGCCAGGTGCGCGACACGAGTGCCGTCATCCCCGCGTTTCAGGGGGTAATGGCTGCTAACCGGAAAATGATCGTTGGAAACTCCTCCCCTGATGGCACGTCCCAATCGTTGGTCATACTTCAGAAACAGGTCCCCGGCATCACCTTTTCCAATGCCGGAGACCTTCAAGGGTTCGGCAACACAGGTGGCGGCGGGCGCCGTTTCGTCTACCACCAGCTTTCAAGCGGATTTAACCAGGAATGGGAGGCTGCCGCCGGACAGATCGGCAGAGATCTCTCGATCAAATACACATCGGTAAACGCACCTTCGAATCACGCCCTGCCGGGGGATAAAGCCAGCATGGTGAACATATCGACCGACGGCATTGTGACGGAGAGCCGGACAACCGTCTTGCCGCAACCGGCGGCGGTGATCGACAAGGGGATCATGTCAGCCGACAAGTCGGTAATCATAGGAACCGCCACGGATTCAAGCGGGGCGTCGCCCCGATATATTTTGCGGATTTATCAGTTGATTACTATGATCGCCAATGACTCAAATTCGTTCACGGCAGCGGATCTGGCCGGTACGTACGATCTCCTGACGTTGACGGGAGGCACAAGCACCCTGTCGTCAAACGGAGACATCACTATTAATGCTTTCGGTTCCGTTGCATTTTCATCCTATACCGACAGCAGCGGTGCTGGGAACCTGCCGCCAGATTTCACTCTTGCCGCAGACGCGAGCGGAAATCTCACCAATGCAGCCGATGCATCTTTGCTGGGCAAGTTTTCCTATTTTAAAGAGATGTTCGTAATGACCAAAACCGACTCTTCTGGAGCCTGCAGCCTCAGCATTGCTCTGAAACGTCAGTTCTGAAACGGTTGCCTGACAGAGAGAACGGTGATTGTCCTGGAAACGTGTAAGGAGCCTTGCCCCGGCTTCCTTATTGACAGTGGTGAAAAGCGTAGTAGATTGACTTGGATACAAGTAATTCATCTTTTCCATAGACATGTAACAACAGGCGCAGGAGGGGGCATATGAGTCACAGGTATGAAGTCGATACCAGGTTTATAGGTGAAACCCTTGTCCGCAAAGGCTTTATGAGACAGCAGTCTGATACTCCCTCGCTCAGGCTGGTTCCGGATCTGAATGTCGTCAAGATCGGCGGGCATGGAGCAATCGACTACGGTCGCGAGGTTGTCATGCCGCTCATGGAAGAGATCGGCGAACTGTCGAAACAGCACAAGATGCTGGTTGTCACCGGTGGCGGGGTGCGGGTTCGCCACATCCTCGACATCGGCATCGACCTTGGCATGCCGACCGGTGTCCTTGCCGAGCTGGCGGGCAAGATCAGCGAACAGAACGCCGTAATCGTCACCCTGCTGCTCTCCAAATGGGGAGGATCGCGGATAAAGACCGGGGATCTTCTCGATCTGCCGACCCTGCTCCACCTCGGACTGCTTCCGGTTGTCCACGGAACGCCTCCGTATGGCCTCTTCGAACACCCGCCGGCAATGGGGCTCATCCCCCCGCACCGCACTGACACAGGTGCGCTCCTGATGGCCGATGTGCTTGGCGCAAAGAGCTGCATCCTCGTCAAGAACGTAGATGGCCTGTTTACCGAGGATCCGCGGCTCAACCCGAAGGCAGAATTGATTGAAGAGATCACTGCCGATGAGTTGATCAGGATGGACATGGAGGACATGGTGCTTGAGCGCAAGATGCTCCATCTCTTGTGTGACACGGTAAACGTGAAAGAGATACGGATAGTCAACGGTCACAAACGCGGCAACATAGAGCGTGCAATCCGGGGGGAGAAAGTCGGAACGGTGATACGGGTATGATCCCTCGAAAACCCGAAAAAGGCGTATTATGAATGTGTAGTAAATCCTCTTCTGTTCTCCGGGAGGATAAAAGGAAAGGGGGTGCATCCATGGCGGGGAAAATTTTTTTCAGGCAAAGGACAAAGATGAAGGACGGTGCGCATCAGCCACGTTATATCCTGGTGGCTGTGTCAGACCTTAGTCTCAAAGTCTACGGTAATCACCTGAGAATGTGCGAGTTGAAGATGATCGCCGAGACGGTCGGAGCTGAACTGGTCGAGCTGCCGCGCGGGCCGAAACACCAGGGAGAAGCGGCAGAGAAAGAGCACGATGAGGACTGACAGGATCTTGAAACAGGAGTATGCAATGGGGGGAGTGCAGCAAAAGCTCTCCCCATTGTTTTTGTTTAGGTGCCGATCGGCTGTCAAAAAGACGGCAGGAACTTCATGTGCAAAACGTGTCGATAATCCTGCGGGCAATGCTTCGCCGTGGCGGAAGGGCAGGGAGATTCGAGATGGGGAACCAGCGGGCATCTTCCAGCTCGGAATGGTCCACGACCAGTTCGCCCCCGGCATATGTTGCGACAAAGCCGGCCATGATTTGAGATGGAAAAGGCCAACTCTGGCTTCCCACGTAAGTAATGTCAGTAATATCTATACCGGTTTCTTCTTTTACCTCGCGGGCAGCGCAATCCTCCAATGACTCTCCCATATTGAGAAAGCCGGCTGCCAAGCTGTATCGTCCCGCCGGCCATGCCGCGTTCCTGACCAGTAACACCTCGTTATTGCGCCTGACCAGAACTATTGCGCAGGGTGATATTTTTGGAAATTGCCGGGCGTTACAGACGGAACACTTCCTTCCCCATTCACGGGTGAAGGAGAGGTTTTTGCCACCGCACTGAGAGCAGAAGCGACTCTGCAACTCCCAATGAAGAATCTGCCGGGCAAGGCCGCCGATGCCAAGAATGGCATCATCCATTGTTTGTATCGGGGCATTAAGCGCTTCCGCTATGAACGGTGGCTGGACAATGAATTCGCTATCAATGGAGAAGATCCGCAGGGGGCGTCCGTGCCACAAACCGATGGTGAGTGGCGCGTCTGGTGCTGCAAGCCAGTTTGGAAGCTCTCCCGACGGAAGTTCCGGTCCGGATTCTCCGACATGCAGAATGAGATTGTTGCCCTGAACGATGGCCCAGTATCCATGCTCATGCGGCTTCGTCGAATAGTATGGCACCGCTGGATCAAACAGATCCCGGATGAAGGCGTTGTTAAAGGGGATGTTGATGAGGTCAGGGTAGGGTGCCCTATGGTTGCTTCCTTGCATCAAGGTAGTCATTAAACAGTTTCCTCTGATTTTCGCCGCATTCCGGACAATAACCGTGCGAAAAATCAATGCCCCAGTTATTTTTGAAATAGGTTTCCAATGCAACCCAGAACTCGTCAACGCTCTGAACCTTCTTGCACTTCATGCAGATCGGCACAATTTCCTGAATGGCGAGCAGTTCGCTGATATCCTCAATGAGCAGTAACACAAGTTTTTCTCCATTATGTACAAATGGAGATGCTGTAATTACGACAAATAGTTCGGTTGATGCACCATCCGTACGGATTTCTATTTTGGTCCTTTTTCGGGAAATGTGTTCACCCTTGCAGGCCGCGGCCACCGAGTTCCGGATTACGCAGTTCTGGCATGCGGGGGCATGCCCGCACCCCTCAGGCACTTCGTGCGAGTGGATGCAATGGATGGCTTCCCCGGCCCGCGTGTTGATGATTATCCGGTTGCCATCAAGCAGCGTTGCTGCGGCGTTGTTGTACTCAATGATCCGTACATCATCATCGACTGCAAATACATATGCAGGTATTGCATCCAGAATGCTCTTCGTGTCCGATGCCGTCTTGCTGTCAGCCTGACTCATTTCCATCCTGTTCGTCTTTGATTCTCATGAAATGCGAATGGTGCTTTCTCCAATGGCTGACGTTCACCACGAAGAATGAATGCTTCCCGACTGATGATAGCACGTTAGTACTACCGGTGACTTGACTGTTCCCCACGGATCGGCAGAATTACCGTAAATTGCGACCCCTCTCCCTCGCGACTTTCCACCATGATCTCGCCGCCATGCCGCTTGATGATGTTGTACGACAAGGCAAGTCCAAGCCCGATTCCCTTGCCCACTTCCTTGGTGGTGAAAAACGGATCCCAGATGCGGTCGATTACATCAGGAGCAATGCCGCATCCCGTATCACGTACCTGAACATGGATAGCCCGCTCTTTTACGGAGTAGTGCGCGGCAATTTCAACTTGTCCGCCATTCTTGACAGCATGGCAGGCGTTTATCAACAGATTCATGAAAACCTGGCGCAACCCGGACGGGTCGCCGAGCAGAAGGGGAATGCCTTCCTCCAGATCGGCCATGACTTCCATCTCTCCGTAGTTTGGCTGGTGCCGTATGAGTTCAAGAATTTCCGTCAGCAATGCGTTGAGATTCACGGTACCGATCAACCCGTCGGATTTTCTGCCAAAATTGAGCAGACTGCCGATAATCCCCTTGCAGTGGTAGGCCTCCCTGACAATGACCTCAAGATATTTTTGAAAGACATCCAGCCTGATATCCTTACTTAGCGCGGGCTCGTCACGAAAGCGGCGCAGGAGCGCCTCAGCATACCCTGCCACCGATGTGAGCGGATTGTTGATCTCATGGGCAATCCCGGTGGCGAGGACTCCAATGCTTGACATTTTCTCGGTTTGTATCATCTGCATTTCATGAACCCGTTTGAGGGTAACATCCCGCAAGAACACCAACGCCCTGGTTTTCTCCCCCAATTCATCCTTGATCGGGTTGGCGGTGATGTCGATATAGCGGGTGTCGTGCCCATCCCGGACAGATACCATGGATGTCTCCACCCGCTCGCCGCGGAGGGCCAGTTCAACAGGGCAGTTAAGCGGCGAAGTAGCCAGTTCGGGATGGAACACATCCCGGCAGCCGCCTTTGGCAAGAACTTCCGGCGGGAAGAACTGCGGACAGATGTGATTGAGATACTGAATCGAGCCGTTATGATCAAAGACAATGATACCGTCGTTAACCGAGTCGAATATTGCCTGCAATTCGTTTTTCTTGTTGCGCAGCCTGACCTCGCCCTGCTTGCGTTCGGTTATGTCCTGGGTCGTGCCGTAGAGTCGCACAACCTGCTTGGCGAGGTTGACGGACGGTTCGACAATCGTATAGACCCATTTGACCGTGCCGTCCCGAAGCAGCAGGCGATGCTCGATCTCATAGTTGCTCCCCTGTTCGATGCCGCTTCGGAGCTGGCGCATGACGTTGTCAACGTCATCGGGATGAATCAGGGAGGAGAACATTTCCTGCGTTGCTTCAGCGCGTGTCAGGCGCATAATGCGCAACAGTTCATCCGAAACAGCCAGGTCACCCGTTATCGGATCCGAACTCCAGGAACCGACGTGTGACATGGCCTGTGCCTTGGACAGCTTGTATTCGCTTTCCCGCAGGGCTTCTTCCGCCCGCTTGCGTTCCGTGATGTCTAGCAGCGCGGCGTGGCACTCCTTGCCCGATGCAGTCGCCATCATATCAATGCGTACATACAGGGCAGGACCGCCCAGGTTCGCCAGTTTCAGCCTGCAGGTCATCTTGTCCCGGCAGGCAAATACGGCGTGCAGGAAGTCGATGAAATCGGTGCGATCTTCGGTGGCAACAAACTGCTCAAAGCGGAGTCCGGTCAGGGTGGAGCGCTCCATCCCCAACAGTGTGGCCCCGGTCAGATTAACGGTTTGAATGTCACCATTGCTGTCGAGCGTTACATACCCGACCGGGGCAACGTCGTACAGGAAGGCATACTTGTTTCGTGACTTTTCCAGCTTCTCGTTGGAATGTTGCAGTGCTTCGAGCTGCTGCTCCAGTTCGTGCTGGCGGAGCTGACATTGTTCAAGGAGTTGTGACGGGTCAACTACTGTACAGGGTGTAGAATCGTCCGCTGTGGCGGCAACAAGCAGCTTTTCAGAACAGGGATTATTCACCGTAACGCCTTTTTGTAGCGGGTGCCGAGGGCATCCGCGGTCAAGATTGCGGCTTCTACCATATCCGCGGTAACGGGAAACCATGTAGCATGAATGGTTTCTCCTGCGCTAACGGCTGCAACGGCAACCTTCCTGATCTCTTCCGCTGTCGGATTTTCAATGCCAAGCTCTTCCAGGCAGAGCGGCAGTCCGACACTGAAGCAGAAATCCTGAACCTCCCTGACAGTACCTGAAGGACGCCCTTCCAATACAAGCTGGGCAAGGAGTCCGAAGGCTACCTTTTCGCCATGCAGCGTATGACGTGCTGATTTCAAGGTCGTTAAGCCGTTATGAATGGAATGCGCGCCTGCGTGCCCTCCGTTTTCAGAGCTCAGGCCGCTTAGCAGGGTATTTGCTTCTACTATTGCATCAAGGGCAGGAGTTACGACATTCATTTCAACAGCCAACTTTGCCTGAAGGCCGGACTCCAGCAGCGTTTCATAGCAGAGTCGCGACAATGCCCCCGCAGCCAGCGTGGAACGTACCCCGCCGGTGATGTGATTAGGTTTTCCGCTTCTGGAGCAGGTGTCTGATTCCCAGAAGGTTGCAAGCGCATCCCCCATTCCAGCGACAATAAACTTTACCGGGGCCTGGGCAGCGAATGACGTATCAACCAGGACGCAATCCGGGTTTTTTCGCAGCAGCAGATAGCGCTCAAACACTCCCTCCTCGTTGTACACAACCGACAAAGCGGAACATGGCGCATCTGTTGAAATAATGGTTGGGACGACTACCACAGGGAGCTTCATCTCATGCGCCACCGCCTTGCCGGCATCGATCGAGGCGCCGCCACCCAAAGCAATGATGATATCGGCCCTGTTTGCCGCCGCAAGCCCCGAAAGCCGCCTGATTTCCTGCAGCGACGAGACCCCTTGAAAGATTTCCTGATAACAGGAGATGCCTTGTGCGGCACAACTGGTCAGAATGTCCGGCCCACACAAGGACAACGCGGTCTTGCCGCCGATAATGAAGGCGCACGTCCCAAGCCTGGACGCGTGCAGACCTATTTCCTTGATGGCGCCGGCCCCTTGTACATAGCGACCCGGCGAAAGCAGCATCAGGCTCATGATATTCCTTCCCTCACTCTCAATATCTCACCGATGCTCATCACCCCTCATGTTTTTTGCCGACTTCTTCGTAATCAATAGTCCCGTGTCCACCCTCCACATTGGGCGCCCAATCGCCCAAATGGGCGGCACAGAGATTTTCCGAGCTGTTTGCCGTGGCACCGCATTGCCTGCATGTGACCGTGGGGTGGTCTGAAAGACTTTTGATAAGGTCGGTCTCCCCCTCTCTTTTGAGTACGCACATGTGCTTCTGGTGATGTTCGCTATCGCAACTCATATCTGCTCCTTTTATCGTTTGTCTTTGCAGTATCACCAATGGCTCCGCCCGGACGGTTCAAATTCCGCCTGGCTGCCGCTGCTGCCCGCGCCACGGGTATAGTAGTCCTTGGAATCGTAGACTTCCGCTGCTTTGGCTTCCAGCAACCGTTTCCTGTCAATCGGTTCCGCATGATCCGCATAAATGTCGCGGAGAAGGTCTTCGACGACCATACTCAAATCTTCAACCGTCTTAACGACTTCCACCTTGTCGCAATAAGAACCGTAAATGTCCATCAGACAGTCACCGCGGCTCCAGGTATCGCGTTCTTCCGGGGTAAGCCAGAGCATGTAGCGGGCTTTCTCCCGAATTTCGTCCAGCACCCAGTCGTTGGCTTCGTCGTAGTTGTTTCGGGCATCCCCCAGAATGATAAAAGCCGGCCTCCCGCGCAGGTTCTCCAAATACCGTTTCTTGAAGCTCAGAAAGACCTGCCCGAAACTGCTGTTTGCATCCAGATCGACGATGTCTCCCTCGTCTATGGCTTTCATCAGGTCGTTGACCGGCATATTGGCGAGCATTTCGGTTATTTCCTCAACCTCCCGGTTGAAGATGAAACTGCGGACATCCAGATGTTGATTGTGCAGGGTATGGAGCAGCAACAGCATGAAACGGGATGCATGGCTTACCGAAAAGCTGACGTCGCAGAGCACCACCAGGCGTGGTTTCTCCCGGCGTTTGCGGCGCAGGGCCACCTGGAAGGGCACCATGTCGTGGCGATAGTTTTTCTGAATCGTTTTTATGACGTGGAGTTTGCCGCGATTCTGATTGTTCTGCATCCGCTTCATATCTTTGCGGAGGCGCATCATCATGCGGGAGACCACGTCCTGCATGGCGGCCTGCTCTTCCTGGGTAAAGGTGATGCCGCTGTCGGCACTGTTGTTCTTGTTAAGTTCGATGGTGAGGGGGTTCTGCGTATAGCGTCTTGTCGGTCGCGGGGCCTTTTTTGCCTTACCCCGGTACCCCTTCATCTGTACCACGATTTCTTTCCCGTCGGAATCCGGGTCAACCTCGGTCAGACTCTTCAGATCCTGCAAATCTTCCGGATCGATATCGCTGTCGAGCTTGATCAGCGGGCCGGGTTCGTCATGGTCGTCGCCAGGCAATTGGTCCAGATAGTTGAATTCCCCCTCCATCTCTATGATGGCGGCGTTCATGATATCGGACACGTCGATGTCAGGGATATCAGGTTGGAAACGGCTGAAGAAGCGGTTAAAGACGTCATCGAATATCGGCATGTCATTGACATTCTTCACGAGCGTCAGGCGCAGGAGCTGGCGGGACAAGGCACGCCGTTCCATTCCGGCCAGCGACAAGGCCTGGACCGCATCAAGGCTTTCACCAGGTGAGACGCGGATGCCGCTTTCACGAAGAGCGGAAACGAAGCGGGCGACTATCCGTTCCATGGTGCGCTTAACTCTTGCACAGCCAGTTCCGTTACCTTATGCAGATCTGTCTGGTGTTTGGCAATCACACCGACGGTATCGGCAACCACCGCCGGGGTAAGCCGTGTTGCCTTCAGGATTGAAAGCACCTGTGCCCAGTCAAGGGTTTCG
>Ga0172380_10007934_pt1 | contig 11783 bp, 17 predicted proteins | sample Leawe162metaG_FD_119747 | JGI IMG/M metagenome (GOLD analysis project Ga0172380, IMG submission 119747) | Leachate microbial communities from a municipal landfill in Southern Ontario, Canada - Leachate well 162 metaG | ecosystem: Engineered > Solid waste > Landfill > Unclassified | place... | reverse complement strand
TTATTAAGAACTTCTTTTAATGCTTCATCAATAATCTGGCGTGAATAACCCTGATTAATTAAAGCAATTCTTAAAGTTTCAACAGGATAACCTTTTTTTAAATTCTTTTTAAGATATTCAGTCAATTTCTGGCGATATGTATTCTGAACCATATTTAATCTATATATAAGGGGTTTAAAAAATTAGCTGTTCAGGAATGTATTGAATAAAATAATCTTATCTTGATTAGCAAAAAATTTCTGTGAAGAAGTTTATTATCTTTTAACGACACGCACCCCAAGGTCAAGATCATGACTTGAAGGGTAACTACAGCATGTTAATACAAGGCCATTTGAGCGAACAATGAATTTAGTCGCTGAAGAATGGTTGTTTTTTGGACAAAGATAAAGTAAATCTTCTTCTCCAGATTCAACATTTTTTGAGGGTAGTCCCTGAGGAGTATGGTTCTTATTTATATAATCATTAAGGGAAATTTTTTTATTTTCCATGAGGGTATTTCTATCAAGAATCTCGGATTTGGAAGTTAGCTTCCCATTTGAATCTGAAACGTAATTATAACCCATTATTTCCTCTTGCCAATTTATTGAATTGAAAGAAGCACCAATCCATTCTGCCCTCTCAGAAGTTCCTAATCTTGTTATTGAATCGTAGAGTTCAGGAAGCTTAGTTTTAGAATATTTTAATAATCTTATAAATTCTGGGAGTGTAATCATTCTCTTTCCATCCATTTGAAGGCTTTTTGAACATGCATCATAGTCCCCATTAAAACCTGTTCTTTCTCTTGATACATAACGTTTTATTTTTGGAATATAAACAAAATCTTCATCTTCAAGAGGGAAGAAAAGCCCGTCTTCCAAAGCGACAGAAGAACTTTGTACAGGAGAGCCTGTTGGCTTTATCCCGAGTATTTGATTGACACGATAATCACTAAATGGGAAGATCATATCAGAATGTATGTCCTTAAAAGTGGCTTCGATTAGTTTATCCTCAACATGATTCTCTCTAAGGTGCTTAATTAATTTCTCTTCAATAGATGTTTCTCCTTGTTTCATTATTTTCTTAGAAAAATATCCCTTTTAAATATACCTATTTAGTAGTAGTAACTTTTTAGAACTTAATAGGTTTATGTGAATAATAAAAATTAATCGCTTCTCTTAATCTTGATTTTGATTCTGCATAAATTGTAATAATTTTTTCTCCCTTATTAAGAGAATCTCCTATATGTTTGTAAAGATATAATCCTGCATTCTTGTCCATAGGGCATCCTGCAATTCTTGCAAGAAAGTTTATTTTCTTATTATCAATATCCAAAATCTTTCCTGCTTTTATCATAGTTATATCTTTGCTGTATTTTGCAGGGTGAAGCTTTTTCATGCTTCCTTTTTGGGCAATAATTATCTCCTTAAACTTATCAAATGCTTTTCTTGAATCAAGAATCTCCTTTGCAAGTAAGACTCCTTTTCCCTTCTTTGCTTTTCCAACCATTTCAAAAATTTCTCCTGCCAAAGAGAGAGATTTTTTCTCCAAATCAAGAGGGCGGTCAGAAGAACGACTTAAAATTTTTATTATATCAATCATCTCAAGCGAGGGACCGATTCCATTTCCAATAGGCTCTTCTCCTTTTGTGAGAACGACTTTCATTTTTCTTTTGAAGTGTTTTCCAATATATTCAAATTTCTTTTTTAAATCAAGAGCTTTCTCTTTAGTTACTTTAGCTGTTTTTCCATAAGGAATATCTATGAGAATATATTTTGCTCCAAGTGCAAGTTTCTTTGACATTATTGAGGCAAGCAATTGGGCTTCGGGGTCAATGTTAAGCATTTTTTCTATAGAAATTATTTTTTCATCAGCAGGAACTATCTCTAAAGAACCACCCCAAATCAAACATGCTCCTACTTTTCGTACAATTTTTCCAAGCTCTTCTATTGAAAATTCAACTTTAGCAAGAGTTTCAACAACATCTGCTGTTCCTGCTGCAGTTGTAATTGACCTTGAAGAAGATTTAGGAAAAATCAATCCTCCTGCAGCACATATTGCAACAACAAGAGGGGTTGTTCTATTTCCTGGAATTCCTCCTATAGAATGCTTGTCAACAATATACTTTCCTTTCATATTAAGTTTTTGCCCAGAATCAGAAATAGCATTTATTAGCCTTATAGTTTCAGTCATATTCATTCCCTTTTGATACATAGCAGAGATGAATAATGCAATTTCAGCTTCAGAAAGAGAGTTATCAATTATATCCTTAATTATTTCGTTAATCTCATCTTGAGAAAGCTCTTTCCCATTCATTTTATTCTTAATATAAATTAAACTTTTTGGAGTTGGAGATAAATCAACATCCACTTTCTGCCCGGCATGAAGATTCATTCTCTCTCTAACTTCTTCGGAAATCCCAAGTTCATTTTCTTTAACAAAGTTAGGCGAGATGTCCACAATAGTTGAAACATGCTGCGGACTAGAAGAAATTGTTTTTATCTGAATCCTTCCTTTTGTTTTTACTCCAATGATATTTGCTGTTCTTTCATTAAGAATTACTACCGGAATTCCGGCTGACAGTTTAAGAAGTTTTATTTTTAGCTCCATAAGATTATTCCTGTTTGATTAAAATTCCTAAAAGAGGTTTATTTTTGTAAACTCCGATTAGGGTAATCAAATAAGCAAGGATTAAAGGTCCGATTATAATTCCAAGAACTCCGAATAAAAGTAATCCGCCAATTGTTCCAAGTAGTGCAATAGCAGTGTGCAGTTTAGCCCGCTTAGCTACAAGCATTGGTCTTAAGAAATTATCAATTGTGGATGAAAGTATTGTGAAGATTAAAATCCCTATTGCTGAAAAGGCATCTCCTCCAATAATAAGAGAGATTACAACGGGAACTCCAACTATTGCTGGACCAATAATAGGAAATATTCCTGCAACAATTGAGATGAGAGCCAATACTAAAGCGTTAGGAATATTAAAAACAAAAAGACCAATTGCAAGAACAACTCCCTGAATTGCTCCTATAACTACCTGCCCAAATAATACTGAAGAGGTAATTTCTTTGGTTGAATTAAATAATTTTTTAACAACTTCGTCGGAAAAAGGAAGTATTTCTTGTATAGCTTTTGTAATTTTTTCCTTGTCTTTAAGAGCATAATAGAAAGTAAAGAACAAAACAAATATGTGCATTAATATTGAAGGAAGTTCAAGAACAAGATTTGAAAGATAATTCATAAGAGAATTTGTTGCTTTTGTAATAAAACCTTGAAGGATTGAACCTATCTGCTCTGAAGATTCTGCAGATGCAAATAAAGACGGAATAATTCCTTTTAAGATTGAAACTAAATCCATACTTTGAGAAGCTCTGTAAATTTTTATTGATTCGTCAATAAGTACAGGAGTCAAAAACCAGAGAAGGGCTACAATTATTAAAAGTAAAAAAGCACATAAGATGAATGCAGTAAATCCTCTGCTCTTTATAATCTTAAGAAGCTTATTATAAAGCGGATAAAAGATAAATGCAAGAACAAATCCTCCAATCATTGCAAGAAGAACTGGTTTTAAAAGAAAAAATGCGAGGACAAGCAGAGCTAAAAAAATTATTGCTGTGGTAAATTTCTTAAAATAATTCTCTTCCATCTTTTTATAAATAAATAGAGAGAAAGAAATTTAAAAACTCTTCTATAAGAAAAATTTATAAGCAAAACTAAACATTCCTTCTTTATGAATTTTATAAAAAAGGTGTTTGACAAAAACCCCGACAATGATGTGCATCTGCAGTTTCAGAAGTTCAGCAGAGGAGAGTTCAGAAACAGGGCAATGATTAAAGTAAAAAAGGTCAAAGAGAAGTACACAATTAACACAACTGCAGAATTTGCCAATGAACTTGTAAAAACCTTGGCAGAAAAACTTGGAAAAGAGAATGCAAAGGTAACAGGAGGAATAATCTCAACTGTAAACCTTAAAGAGCTCCCAGAATATAAGGAATTCCTAAAAAGTGCGACTGTTAAGCAGTTTCAAGGAGTAAAAAACTTCCAAATTAACAGCGAAATGGAAGGCGATGAAATAGTAAAAATAGTTAACGCGTTTCCCAAAGCATTTTTTGCGCTTTCTTTTAGTGCAGGAGATTCTATCCTAAAGATAAAGCCAAAAGCACCAAAATCTTCAAAACCAAAGAATAAAGATGAAGCACCCAATCCAGATTTCTGCAAGTTGATAACAACTGATGAAAAGCTTGCAAAAGAATTCCTTTTTGAAAATGTAACTTTTAAAGATGCAGAGGCAAGACATGATTTTTACATTGATTCTATAGTTATCCCCGATGAAATAAAAAATGAAAAAGACTTTGCTATAGTCAGAGAAAAATCTCATAGAAAGGGAAGAATTGTAAGAAGAACAATTATTGACGGCAAGGAAAACAGTGTAGAAGTTGAATTTGAGGCGTAAGAAGATTTATAAACAAACTTTTTCTTCATATTTTATCCAGGGTAGTTAAAAATGATTTCCGCTATTGATAAATATAACATAAAATGGCACCACCAAGTTCACCAGGAAAAGGAAGCATGCAATATTGGCCAAGAAAAAGGGCCAGAAAGATATTGCCTAGTCCGAACTGGAAGGCAATAAAAACTAATTCTACAAAGAAACTTAAAGGATTTATATGCTATAAAGCTGGAATGGCTTCTGCTTTTGTAAAAGATGACACTCCAGACTCAATGACTAAAGGAAAGAAGATAATTGTTCCTGTTACAATAATTGAATGTCCTTCAATGAAAATATTTTCTATAAGATTATACAAAAACGGAAAAGCAAAGAAAGATATTCTTGCTGAAAATCTGGATAAGGAATTAAAGAGAGTTGTTAAACTTCCCAAAGTTTCAAAGAAAACAGAGGATTTTGGAAATGATTTTGATGATTTAAGAATTATTTGCTATTCTATTGTAAAAAAGACAAATATAAAGAAAACTCCTGACTTAAGTGAACTTGCAATTGCAGGAAGCCTTGAAGATAAAATTCAATTTGTGAAAGAGAATAATGGAAAGGAGATTTATATTTCAAGTGTTTTTGAAAAAGGAAACCTTGTTGATTTTAGAGGATTAAGCAAAGGAAAAGGATTCCAAGGTCCAGTAAAAAGATTTGGAATTACTTTAAAATCCCATAAATCTGAAAAAGGACAGAGAAGACCTGGAGCTATTGGTTCATTCCATCCAGGAAGAGTGCTTATAACTGCACCAATGGCAGGACAACTTGGAATGTTCACAAGAATAATGCTTAACAATAAAATTCTTGATATGGGAAAAGCAGAAGAAAAATTCAAGGGAATACTTAACTTTGGAGATGTCAAGACAGATTATATTCTTGTTGCAGGAAGTGTTCAGGGACCTGCAAAAAGACAGCTTATTGCAACAACAGCATTAAGACCAACAAAAAAACAATTAAAGAAAAATTATGAATTATTGGAGATAAGATAAAATGACAAAATCAAAAATATTAGATATTAACGGAAAGGAAAAAGGAACAATGGAACTTCCAGCTTTCTTCTCAGTAAAAGTGAGAGAAGATATAGTTGCAAAAGTTCTTGAAGTTGAAAAAGTAAAACAGCCTTATTCTCCTTCTCCTGTTGCAGGAAAACAGAACTCTGCAAGCGGTAATATTCAGCACACGAGAAGCGTGTGGAAAACAATGCAAGGAAAAGGAATCTCAAGAGTTCCAAGAAAAATCATGTCAAGAAGAGGAAGCCAGTTCAACTGGGTTGGTGCTGAAATTCCAAATGCAAGAGGTGGAAGAAGAGCTCATCCTCCAAAAGTGGAATCAATGATTAATACTAAGAAAATAAACAAGAAAGAACTTAGAGCAGCATTAATCTCTGCATTAAGTGCAACAGGAAATGAAAAACTTGTAAGTTTGAAATATGAAAGACTAAACGACAAGAAACTTTCAGGATTGCCATTAATAATTGAACAAAAAATTCTTTCTTTAAAAACAAAAGAATTAATTTCAAGCCTTAAGAAAATCTTAGGAGAAGATTTATTTGAAGTTTCATTGCAGAAAAAAAAGATTAGAAGTGGAATTGGAAAATTAAGAGGAAGAAAATACAAGAAAAATGCAGGACTTCTTCTTGTTGTCGGAGAAAAAGAAAATATCAAGACAAATGTTATTGAAGTAAAAAAAGCAAAAGGACTAAATGTTACTGATTTGGCTAACGGCGGAGTTGGAAGACTTACAATGTATACAGAACAGGCAGTTAAAGAATTAGGAGAGAAAATAAAATGATCCTTAAACCAATCGTAACAGAAAAAGCAGTTATGCTTATTGAAAGCCAGAATGTTTTAGAATTTGAAACAGAAAAAGAAAGAACAAAGACAGAGATTAAACAAGAAATTGAAAGATTATTCAAAGTTAAAGTTGATAATATAAGAACACTTGTTCAGGGAAACAAGAAATATGTTTATGTTAAATTAAAAAAAGAATTTCCTGCTATTGACATAGCATCGAAATTAGGATTAATATAATATGGGAAAGCGAATAATTGTTCAGGCAAGAGGGCATGGAAGTTTTAGTTACAGAGTTAGAAGAAGCGCTTTTAGAATCAAACTAAAATATCCAAGAGCTTTAACTGGAGAAGGAGAAGTTATTGAATTAAAAGATTCAACAGGACATAGTGCTCCATTAGCAAAAATAAAATATAGTGAAGGAACTTTTTTTATGCCTGCATGCAAAGGAATGGCTGAAGGACAGAAAGTTCAATTTAATGGCGAAGAAGTTAAGGATGGAAATATTATGCAATTAAAAAATGTTCCAATAAAAACAAAAATATACAACATAGAATCAAGGCCTGGAGACGGCGGAATTTTCATAAAATCAGCAGGAGGCAATGCTGAAGTAACAAGAATTTCGGGAGATGATGTTTTAGTTTTAATGCCTTCAAAAAAAGAGAAGAAATTCAATGGAAAATGCAGAGTAGTTATCGGAGAAATTGCAGGAAGCGGAAGACAAGACAAACCAATTGTTAAAGCTGGCAAGAGTTTTTATATTAAGAAATCAAGAAATAAATTGTGGCCGAGAACATCTGCTGTAAAGATGAACGCCATAGATCATCCATTCGGTTCTGGTAGAGGAAAGAGAATCAAGAGCAAGATTGCGAAGAGAAACGCACCTGCTGGAGCAAGAGTTGGATTAATCAGACCTGCAAGAACAGGTAGGAAGAAAAGATAATGATAATTGAATCAACAAAAAAAGCATTTACATATAAGGGAAAAACAATAGATGAGCTGAAAGCTTTAGATGTTCGTGAATTTGCAAAATACCTTAAGTCAAGACAAAGAAGAGTTGCATTAAGGCAGTTCCAAGAAATTGAAAATTTTGTAAGCAGAACAAAAAAGAAAGCAGAGAAGAATAAAGCAATAAGAACACACAAAAGAGCACTTATAATCGTACCTCAAATGGTTGGGTTAAAAATTGCAATTTACAACGGACACGAATTTTTCCCTGTTGAAATATTAAAAGAAATGCTTGGACACAGATTAGGAGAATTCGCACCAACAAGATCAAAAGTTAAACACGGAGGAGCCGGAGTTGGAGGAACAAAGGGCTCTAAATCTAAGAAGAAATAAACATGGAAAAAGATTATAATCCACAACAGAGAAACAGCAAAGCAATGCAGAAACAGGAAAATGCAGAGCAGAAAGTTGAAATTGCCGAAAATAAAAAAGTTGAAGATAAGAAAACCGAAGACAAGAAAGAAGCAAAAGTAGAGAAAAAAATAATTAAGAAAGTTAAAAGAGACGAAGCAAGTGTTAATGGAGTAAGTCTTCCAATCTCAACAAAAGATTCAACAGCTATATGCAGATTTGTAAAACACAAATCAATTGATAAAGCAATTTCAGATTTGGAATTAGTTGAAAAACTAAAGAAAGCAATTCCTATGAAAGGAGAAGTTCCTCACAGAAAAGGAAAAGGAATTATGGCAGGGAGATATATGACAAAACCAGTTGGATTTTTCATAAGAATGCTCAAGAACCTGAAAGCAAATGCTAACATGAATGAAATGGAAGAACCAATAATAACAGAAGCTGTTCCAAACAGAGCATCAAGACCTTATGGAAGAGGTGGAATGAAAAGGAAAAGAACACATATTTTCATCAAAGTAGTTGAGAAGAAAAAACTTGCTGAATTAAAAAGTAAATCAAAGAAAAAATAAACTAACATGGAAGAAAGACATATCGTAAAATTCAAGAAAGATGAATTCGCAATCAAGGAATATGTGAAAGCAATACTTGGAAAGGGAAAAGTAAGCAAGGTAAAGATTGAATACACTCCTATTGGAGAAAAAGTAATAATTTCAACAAACAAACCAGGACTTATTATTGGTAAGAGGGGAGAAAAGATAGATGATTTGACAAATGTATTAAAAGCAAAGTTTAAGCTTGAAAATCCAAGAATTGAAATTGATGAGATAACAAAACCTGAATTTGATGCTCAAATTATTGCAGATGAAATAGCATTAGGGCTTGAAAGACTTGGTCCATTAAAATTCAAAGTTATTGCTTATAAGAACCTGCAGAGAATAATGAATGCAGGAGCTTTAGGTGCTGAAATTGTTCTTGGAGGAAAACTTCCAAGTTCAAGAGCTAAGACATGGAGATTTACCCAAGGATATTTAAGAAAAGTTGGAGACACAGCAAAAGTAGTTGATAAGGCAAAAGCTGTTGCACAAACAAGGCCTGGAACAGTAGGAGTTAAGGTAAGCATACTTTCACCAACAGCTATTTTAAGTGATAAAATAACATTAAATCCTGAGATAATTGAAAAACTTAAAGTGAACTCAATTTCTGTTGAAGAAGAGAACGAAGAAGAAACAAAAACAAGGAGAAAGAAGAAATGAGATTAAAATCAAAAGATATTCAGAAAATGGGAAAAGAAGAAAAAATGAAAAAAATAGAAGAATTAAAATTTGAATTAATAAAAGCAAAAACACACGCATCAAAGACCGGAACATCAAAAGCAAAAGAAATTAAAAAAACAATTGCAAGAATACTTACACTCAACAATACCGAAAATAAAAATTCGAGTAAGACGGAGAATCACAAATAAAAATGACAGAACTCATTAAAATTCGTTCAGCACAAATAAAATTTGTTGAGCAAATTTCATAATGGAAATATGTCCAAAATGCGGGCTTCCAAAACAAGCCTGCGTGTGTGAAAAAATCGCGAAGGGTTCGCAGAATATCAAAGTGACCGCCGAGAAGAAAAGATACGGCAAGTATGTCACTATTGTCAGCGGACTAAGTGGAGTAGACGTGAAAGAAACTGCAAAAGCTTTGAAAAACGAGCTTGCCTGCGGAGGAACTTTCAGAAATGACGAAGTTGAACTTCAGGGAGATCACAGGAAGAAAATAAAAGAAGCTCTTGTGAAACTCGGATTCAACCCAGAAACAATCGATTAGGGGGTTCTTTTGAAAAAAGAACCTACCGTGGTAGAAAACCTAAAGAAGCATGGTAGAAACGCGAGATAAAACTCACACAAAACACAAACAAGAAAATGAAGAAAGAAGAAAACAAAAAAATGAAAGAAGAAAAAACAATAGTCGGAGCTGACTGCCACGATATTAAATGTCCTATTCATGGAGCTTTAAAAGTTAGAGGAAGAATCTTTGAAGGAACAGTTACAAAGAAATTTCCGACAAGAGTAGTAATTGAATTTGAAAGAAGAATTTATTCAAGAAAATATGAAAGATACTTCAAATCAAAAACAAAACTTCATGCAAGACTTCCAAAATGCATTGAATCACAAATCAATTTAGGAGATTTAATAAGCATTCAAGAATGCAGACCTTTAAGCAAAATTATACATTTCGCTGTAATTAAAAAAATAAAAAACGCCGGAGAAAGATAATGAAAGCAAATAAAATATTTTTAATCATCTGCCACAGGAGTGTCAAATGAAAGCAATAAGTGCGAGAGCAACACGAGGACTGAACATCGGAGCAATTATGGTTGCTGCTGACAATAGCGGAGCAAAGGTTGTTAAATTAGTTTCAGTCAAGAGAGGAAAAAGTACAAAGGGAAGACAGCAGTACGCAAAGATTGCTGACTGGGTAAAAGTGAGTGTTCAAAAAGGACTTCCCGATATGAAAGGAAAAGTATTTGATGCTGTTTTAGTAAGGCAGAAAAAATCATATAGAAGACTTACTGGAGAAAGAGTTGCATTTGAAGATAATGCAGTTGCTTTATTAAAAGATGAAAAGGGAAATCCAAAAGGAACTCAAATTAAAGGAGTAGTTGCAAGGGAGGTATTGGAGCGATGGTCATCAGTAGCTAAAATCGCTTCATCAGTATACTAAAAATGAAAAATAAATTCAGTAAACATTGGAAGGCGAGCACACAGCCAAGAAAACAAAGGAAATACACAGCTAATGCTCCATTGCATATAAAGAAAAAAATGCTAAGCACAAATCTTTCAAAAGAATTAAGGAAGAAATTCAAGATAAGAAATATTGAAGTAAGAAAAGGAGATACTGTAAAAATTATGAGAGGAAAATTCAAAAAGAAAACAGGAAAAATAATTGAAGTAAATGTAAAAATTTCAAAAGTGAAGATTGAAGGAATTCAGGTTAAGAAGCAGGATGGAAGCAAAGCAAATGTAAGATTATGGCCTTCAAACCTTCAAATTATAGAATTAAATACCGACGACAAAAAAAGAATGAAAAGAATGAACAAAACAGAAAAATCAGAATCAAAAAAAGAAGAAAATAAAACTAAGGAGGAAAAAAAGTAAATGGCAGGACACTTAATGAGGCAGGAAGTTCCAAGAAAATGGCCAGTTGAAAGAAAAGGAACAACTTACATAGTAAGACCTAAATTTGGAATTCAAGATGGAGTTCCTGTATTGGTCATATTAAGAGAAATAACAAAACTTGTCCAGAACAGAAGAGAAGCAAAGAGAATAATCCATGCAAGACAGATACTGGTTAATGAAAAGCCAGTAAAGGATGAGAAATTAAATGTTCTATTCCTTGACACTATAAACATTCTTCCATTAAAAAAATGTTACAGACTTGAACTGTCTGACAACGGAAAATTCAAATTAGAAGGAATAAAGGAAAATGAAGCAAACAGGAAAGTTGCTAAGATTACAAACAAAAAGCTCCTTAAAGGAAAAAAACTTCAGCTTAATTTAAGTGATGGAAGAAACTTCCTTTCTGACATTAAATGCAGTACAAATGATTCAGTTTTAATCAACTTAAAAGAAGGAAAAATTGAGAAATGCCTTCCATTAAAAGAAAAAGCAAAAGTGACTGTTTATTCAGGAAAACATATTGGAAAGAAAGGAGAAATCATCGGCTTTAATACTGAAGACGGAACAGCAAAAGTAAAATCAGAAGACAAAGAAATGAATATTTTAATTAAACAATTAATTGTAACAGAATGAAAACAGAAAATAAGATGAGAGAAATAAAAGTAGAGAAGGTTGTTCTAAATGTAGGTGGAACAGCAGAACAACTTGAAAAGGGAGTTAAACTGCTTAAATTGATAACTGGAAAAGTTCCTGCAAAGATGAAGTCTCATAAAAGAATTCCTGCATTTGGAGTAAGACCAAATCTGGAAGTTGGAGCTGTTGTTACAATAAGGAAAGAAGCAATTGAAACACTTAAAAGAATGCTCACTGCAATAGAAAATAGATTAAGAACAAAACAGATAAGCACAAACAATTTTTCATTCGGAATAAAAGAATATATAGAAATTCCTGGAATGGAATATCAAAGAGATATTGGAATAATGGGAATAGATGTTACAGT
>Ga0172380_10007932_pt1 | contig 11786 bp, 12 predicted proteins | sample Leawe162metaG_FD_119747 | JGI IMG/M metagenome (GOLD analysis project Ga0172380, IMG submission 119747) | Leachate microbial communities from a municipal landfill in Southern Ontario, Canada - Leachate well 162 metaG | ecosystem: Engineered > Solid waste > Landfill > Unclassified | place... | reverse complement strand
TTCAACGCTATTTGTAGGATTTTTTCTATTTTTAGTTGTATTTCTTAAAAGTAATAATCCAAATCTGGCAGGTCAAAACGGCGGTGAGCCTGTTGTCTTATCTGATTCAGGAGAATTTAGGGTAGACAGCGATTCTTCATCTTCAGCAAAAGAAGACATTATAGGAAGACCAGTTACGCTTACAGAATTTGCAGACATCCAGTGTCCTGCGTGCAAACAATATAACCCTATTGTTAAAAGCGTTCTCGATTTATATCCCGATACTGTAGTTTTAAATTTCAAACATTTCCCAATTAGCTCTATTCACCCGAATGCTTTGCCTGCTGCCGTTGCAGTAGAGGCTGCCGGGAATCAGGAGAAATTTTTTGAGATGATGGATTTGCTTTACGAAAGACAGGAAGCGTGGTCCAGCTTGCCCGATCCTAAAGCAGCATTTGTAGGTTATGCAAAAGAACTAGAGCTCGACGTCGATAAATTTACAACAGATCTGGATGATAAAGCACTTCTCGAGAAGATCGAATCACAAAGAACAGAGGGAATTAATGCAGGTGTTAACTCGACACCTTCATTTTTCGTAAATGGCGTGAAGATCACAAATCCAGCAGATATTTCAGGATTCCAGGCTGCTATAGACGCCGAGCTTGAGAAGATAAATCCTCAAGTTTCTCCAGCAGCTCAGGAGGCAACACCATCTGCTACAAATAACGATCCTCAAATTAATTTATGAACGAATTAATTCCGTCAATTATTTCAGCATTAAGCCTCGCGACAGTGGCCGGGCAAATCCTTATAGTAGGACTAATCATATTTTTCTTTCTGCCAAAGAAAAAAAACACTAAAGCTTCTCAGATATACACTCTTTTAAAAGAAAACTCCTTAACTCTAATGTTTTTAGTAGCTTCAGCGTCGACTTTAGGGAGTCTATTTTTATCAGAAGTTGCAAATCTGGTTCCTTGCCAGCTTTGTTGGTGGCAAAGAATTTTTATGTACCCGCAGGCTATAATTCTTCTGATAGCTCTCATTAAAAATGATAACGGTGTTGCAAAATACGTACTGTCTCTTTCTGTAATAGGCGCGTTAATTGCTATATATCACTACATAATGCAGCTTTTCCCAAATGTGCTCGAGTGCAGCGAGGAAGTTGCGAAGTGCAGCGTAATTCAATTTGCAGAATTTGGCTATATTACAATTCCCGTAATGTCATTTACTGCTTTTCTTCTACTGGGGATTTTATCTCTAATTCAACTTAGGAAATAATTTAGTGGTTTTCTACCGGAGCGGGCGGAGTAGCCTTTTCAAGGACAACATTAGGGTTTGTTACTACATATTCAATTTGCTGATTATCCGGGTGACCTTCTTTAGCTTGTACAATCTCGAGTCCTCCCTCTCGAACTAGACCGTCAATGCTGCTTCTCACGGCACTGTAAGCTTCCGGATGCGTTGACTGTAAATCCGGTCCGGGTCTATAGCCTAAATCTATAAGAATTGTAGGTATAGAAATAGGGAGACTTGCTCTGTCAGGATCGTGAGGCTTACCAGATCGTCTCCATTCTATTCGTTGGTCTTTTATGGCTTGTGCGACTTCGCGGTCTGTAATTTGTTCTGCTGGGATTTCTTTTGGAGTAACGCCTCCATCGATAATTTTATAACCTTTTTTGAATAATTCTAAAGCCCTTCTTCCTAGGGTAGGAGGTTTTTGAGCTACTTTTTCAACTGGTTTTAAAGTGAAATCCGGTTCATGCGCGCCTTCGTTTGCTGACATATTTAAATCATTATGTGTCAAATTGTGTCATCGTGTCAAGTCGCTTTATCTTTATGTATAATAAAAGCATGGAGAATTTTGAAATTATAGTTCGTGGACTAGTTATAAGAGGCGGAAAAATACTTGTTTGTAAAGTTGAGGATAGAGATTACTATTTTTTACCCGGCGGACACGTGGAATTTGGAGAGAATATGCGAAAAGCGCTGTACCGTGAATTTGATGAGGAGCTGGGTGTGAAGCCAAAAAGCAGTAAATTTATAGGAACGGTCGAAAATATATTTTTGCAAAACGGCTCCGCCTCGACTCGCCGAGATGAGTCGATGCGAGACGGGAAATTAAATCACGAGATAAATTTTATATTCGAGACAGAAATAACAGATGACTTTATAGAACCGAAGGAAGATCATATAACCTTTAACTGGCTAACGCCCTTTGATATAACGGAGGAAAAATTCGTACCTCCGGCTCTTCGCGATGCGATTTTAAAATGGATATCTGATAAAAAACCATTTTTTATTCTAACAGAAGAGGAAGATAGCCTTGAATTTTAAAGTATTATGGCAAAACCACCGCCCATAAATCACCACGCGCAAAAAGCGGAGATAATTAAATTTCTTGTTATAAGAACTATTTCTAATTTTTTAATCCTTTTTACACTTTTTGGAATTATCTTTACCTTTGGTCCGGCTCTTTATTACGAAGCGCAGTATCAGGCGGGGAAATTGTTTGGTGTCGAATTTATTCTAAAAGATGATGTAAAAGAGGATGATTTAAGCGAATTTGGAAAACTACTCGAGGATTTGCAGAGCCGTCCGCAGAGTTCAGATAATGTATTTGGAGCAATAGTTGATGGAGAGAAGAAGCAAATCATGCTTCCAAAAAATGCCGAGTTTTCAGTAGTTATTCCTAAAATTGGCGCTAATTCGAATGTTATAGCAAATGTAGATCCCAGTAACGAAGACGAATATCTAAGGGCTTTAGTGCAGGGCGTAGCGCACGCAAAAGGGACATCTTTTCCTGGCCTAGGCGGTACTACTTATCTATTTGCTCATAGTGCAGATAATTTTTGGAATGTGGGTACTTATAACGCCGTTTTCTATCTTTTAAATAAATTAGAACCTGGGGATGAGATAAATATTTATTTTCAGGGAGAACGCTATAAATATATCGTAGAAAAGATAGAAATAGTTGATCCTGATCAGGTTGATTTTATAACAAGTGAGCGGGGACAGGGAGAGGAGCTGATACTTCAGACGTGCTATCCGCCAGGAACCGCATGGAAAAGGACTCTAGTGTTTGCACGACCCGCATAACTGCAAACTCATTTTTTTAAAAAGTAAAACAATATTTTTATCTTTATTCTCTTATTCTACTTTTTTGCCGCAAAAAGTAGCACCTGCCCGCCATCGCTATGCTTAGGCGTTAGCAGGCGGGAAAGCTCTTGTCTATGTGCGTCTCGAGTATTCAAGATTTGTTTGTTTCGCTAAAACTCCGGACTTCGCCTTTCAGTTTTTACGCTTACAAACTTCATCTTTTATACTGTCACCGCCCAGCGACAAAAAAAGGATTAGCCCTAACTGCCAAACAGCACAGAGAAGCTACTCCTAATTCTTAATTCACCATTCTTAATTCTCTTTAGTCCCTTAGTAATTTTGATACATTTTGGTCGTAGTGATTGCTAGTTTGTCAGAATTGACGGCATTACATTTCTTTTTTAAGATTGTCATTAAGCTTTTGTTTTTAGATCCACTTATCTTTAGTAGCTTAACTGTCTTGCCCCAGTACTAATTTAAAATATTATGATTTTTTCTGTCCGGAAATCATTAGTTAGTCTGTTAAAAAACCCCTTGGCTTTGCCATCGGGTTTTTTATTTGTGTACATAAAAATAGTCAGCAAAGTAAGTCTAGTTATAAAAAAAGGATTTATAGTAGCAGTTTTTGCTCTAGTGCCTTTTGCTCTAATTTCACTAATCTCAGCAAATACTGATCTTCTATCGGGGATGAAAAGTTTTGTTGTTATATCAGGGTCTATGGAGCCTGATATTCCTACAGGAAGCATTATTTATACGGTTGTAAAAGACTATTACGCTGTAAATGATGTCATAGCATTTAATCAAAAAAGTAGGGTAATTACTCATAGAATCGTGGGAATTGAGACTGTGGGGGATGAGATTTTTTATAGAACAAAAGGAGATGCGAATGATATCGAGGACAGCCAGTTAATTAGTAAAAATGAGATAGTAGGGGAGACTATCACTGTAGTGCCTCTTATGGGAAAAATTATAATGGCTTTTAAAACGCCAACCGGATTTGCTGCAGGTATCGTCTTGCCCGCGATAGTATATATTTTAATGGAGATAGGTAATATCCGGCGTAATGAACGCGTTCTTGCTGTAAATTAATCCCATAATATTGATTTTGTTAGGTTCATTTAGTAGAATATCTTATTGTTTTTGCCTTTAGAGATTATGCTTTCTTTTTTCGGCAAAAATGCACATTAAAATCTTGCTTGCTTTAGATTGCGATATTGAGGCGATTTATGTCGTTTGAATGTCGCAATCTAAACTCAAGGCGACAAGGAGACACCGGTGCGCACACTTAGTCAATTCATTCTTTCCTGCAACCGAAGGTATGAGAAAGCGGCAGACGCTTTCGTGAATCTTCAACCGCATGAGCGCGTTGTCGTGCGGTATGCGAAGCAGGGTACGGGCCTGCAATTCGTGCATTCGATCAGAGATGTCAACGACATCGGAAGGGACTTTGAGCACTTGGGTGACATGGCTCTCGGGTACTACGCGGTCAAAGAGGCGGTCCTTCGTCTCTACCAGCGTTCCGTTCGTGCTCGTGCGTCTCGCCCCGACATCCGCGAGTTCCTTTTGGGCCAACTCATCATCAATTCCTCCATGCGAGGGGACCCTAAAGAGCCAGGGGCGATGTGGCGGCTCAGGATCAATCCGGAGACGTTCGTCATGGAAATCCGGACTTCCTTTATCGAAGGGGAGGAGCACTCGGACCAGATCCCGTTCGTCGCCGACTCGAAGCTCATCTCGGATACGCAGACCGCGATCGAGATGATCACGCAGGTTCTGGCTTCGCTAAGGATTGCCAGTAGTCTTGAGGCGTTGAGCGGAGACGATCAGCCTGCGCCAAATGACGAAGCCATCATGGGTGTCATCCTTGAAGCCTTCGTGGGAGGGGATCCGTCGGGCACTATTCGTCCACGGGACATTACGTCTCTACTCAACTCGATCCTTGGAGGTGGTGAGGTCAGGAGGGGTCCCTTCAGCAGGTCTCGTTGAGCCAGCAAGCAAGTCACAAGCAGAGCCCCGGGATTATCCCGGGGCTCTGCCATTCACATACCTTGAGGTTTTGTAGCCTTTGGACTACAATGAACTCTATGCGAAAAAAGCAAATAATTATCCTCTTAGTATTTTTTATCTTTGGCTTAGCTAGTTATTTACTTCGTGAATCAGTCGTTATAAAAAGCGTCACTTCCTTTTTCCAAAGCACTTTTTCTGATGCTAGGTCAGCCATTTTTAATTTAAAAGTAGACGAAGAATCAAAGCTTTTACTCGAGAACAGAAAGCTTTCGGAAAAGCTTTCCGAGTTAAATATTATGAAGCGTGAAAATGATGCTTTGAAAAGTCAATTTGAAGAAAAGACAACATCAAGCTACAAGTTAGTTCCAGCAAGAATTTTAGGCTATAAAGGGCGTGGAGTTTATGAAACGTTTATAATAGACGTTGGCGAAAATAACAATGTATCAAGCGGGATGGCAGTAGTCGTAGGAAATACACTAGTTGGTAATATATATAAAACATCTCAAAGCATATCAGAAGTTAGAACCATACTGCATCCAGAGTTTTCAACTATCGTGAAATATCCGCCGACAAATGCCAGAGGAATTATTAGAGGATTTAACTCGTTCATTATTATGGATAATGTTCTAATTACTGACACTTTAGAAAAGGACGGCATCGTGGTAACTATAGGTGAGTTAAATAACGTTGGTATTGGAATACCAAGTAATTTAAACGTTGGAAAAATTGACTCAATAGATAGAGAAGAAACCGCGTCATTTCAGGCGGCTCAAGTAGAGCCTTTGATAGATTACTCTCAGATATCAAATGTTTTTGTGATAGTTGCTTTTTAAGAGTATGAAATTAAGAATTCTAATTTTATTTCTTCTCTTCCTCTCAATTTTTATAGAACTTACATATGTCTCTTTTCCTTTAGTTTTCCTATTTTCCTACATTATTTTTTCTCTAGAACACAGATTTGCCTATCTGATTCCTGCCGCAATTCTTATGCTTATCGCGGATGCAGTTTTTCTAAATCCGATCGGTTCTACTTTAATTTTTGTGACAGGGTTAATTTTTCTGATTTATCTTTACGCAAAGTATTTAGGATCAAAAGACATGCTTGTCTATATACTATTTGGTGTGCTGGGAGCCTTTTCATATGATATTATATTTGGATACTCCGTTGAGGCTTTATTTAAGTGGTTTTTACTTTTTATTATCATTTGGATAGTTTATAGATTAATTCCAAAAAAATATTTATCTTTCTAATGAGGAAAAAAAACGAAATAGGACATGCATTTTCGGAGCATGTATTTAAAACGCAAAAAGGACTCCACCAGCCTAAGAGTGATGAGGGTGAAGGTTTTGGTATTTTAAAACGACTCCCCCTTATGCTACTTGGAATAGTATTTATCGTTTTTGTTCTCCGGCTTTTAACTCTTCAGGTTGTCCGTGGTGAATATTATGACAGACTGTCAAATGAGAATCGTATAAAAACAACTTTAATTCCGGCACCTCGAGGAATTATATTTGACAGAAATGGTGAGGCGTTAGTGCGTAATACTGCAGCTTCCGGAATTATAAAGAACGGAGAGATAAAATTTCTTTCCCGCGATGAGGCTTTAAAATTAATGGATGAAAAGAAAAATCAAGTAATAAATATTCCGCAAAGAGAATATTTATATAAAGAAATGTTCTCACACGTTCTAGGGTATGTTGGGAAATTAAGTAAAGAAGAGACTTTACAGGAGAATTTTTCAGATTACGGTTATGCAGATTTTACTGGAAGAATGGGAATCGAGGAGCAGTACGAACGACTTCTGCATGGTCAAAACGGAAGACAGCTAATCGAAGTAAATGCTCTAGGTGAATATGTTAGGACTCTTGGTGAAGATTTCTCAATCCCCGGAGATAATATTACAACAACGCTCGATTTAAATATCCAAAAATCTGTTTTTAACGCGATGTCAGAAGTCGAGTCCGGTGCTGCTGTAGTGTCAGACCCTCGTGATGGTTCAATCCGCGCTATGCTTTCCAAACCAACTTTTGATACAAATCTCTTTACCCGCTCCGCTGGAACTGATGACTACGAGCCTGATGGAGGCTTTCAAAGCGTAGTGGAAATTTTAAACGAAAAAAAACAGCCGCTTTTAAATCGGGCAATTGCCGGAGTATATGCGCCGGGTTCTACATTTAAAATAGTTACTGCTACAGCGTCACTTGAGGAGAACGCCATAGAGCCAGATACGAAAATCGAGGATACTGGTATAAGAACCGTAGGAGGAACGTCATTCGGAACGTGGAATTATCTCCAGTACGGAAAAAAAGAAGAGCCATTAAATGTAGTCGGTGCGATAAGACGATCTAATGATATTTTCTTTTATGTAGCGTCTGAAGGAGTTGGTGCGAGCAAATTATCTGAATGGGCAGGGAAATTTGGATTTGGGAGAATTTTAAATATTGATCTTCCAGGGGAGGTTGCTGGAGTCGTCCCCGGTCCTTCGTGGAAGGAGCGCGTTATAGGAGAGGATTGGTATTTAGGAGATACATATAATATGAGTATCGGGCAGGGATTTTTACAAACAACTCCTATCCAGACAAATATGATGACAAATGTGATCGCAAATGGTGGGAAGCTTTATAGGCCGCATTTTGTCGATGCAAATAAAAAATTAATCAGAGATGATATAGCGGATAAAAAAACGATAGATTTAGTAAGACAGGGGATGCTTGAGGCATGCCAGACGGGCGGAACAGGATATCCGTTCTTTAATTTTACAGTGAGAAATAACAATTTAAAAATCGATGGCATAGATTTTAAAACAGGTTCTGCGAGTCAAAGTGCGAATACTTCTGAAAATAAAAATGAAAAGCCGGTGAGTGTTTCTGTAGGATGCAAGACTGGAACTTCCGAAACTTTTGATCATTCAGATCCGCACGCGTGGTTCACGGTCTTTGCGCCATATAATAATCCGGAAATATCAGTGACGATAATAGTAGAGCACGGTGGTGAAGGGTCACAAGTTGCAGCCCCCATCGCAAAAGAAATATTAACAGACTATTTTGAGAATAGATGAGCTAGTTCGTGAGTTTAAGGGTTGAAATAATTTGGTCAAAGATTGGATCATTATTCTCATAAAAAATCCCAAAATATTTTCCATTATGGTTTACCCCGAGCCTAATAGTATCATTATTTGAAGTCATAGATTGCTTTAGAAAATTTATTCCATTTAGATTAACGAAGGTATAAGGGTCTAGAGTAGCTTCTAAATTTTGACTTTCATTTTTAAAAACTTCAATATAAATTTTCTGCGAGTCGGAGCCGGAAGTTGGTGAACAGTCGGGATTAAGTTTTTGAGGAATTATCGTTAGATTTAAATAGTCATAATTATTATTTTGGTTTGGATTCAAGGCATCAACACATTCACTAAATGATTCTCCTCCATATGAATAATATATGTTCCATATATTAGGATATTTTATTTCAAACCCGTATTCTTCATTCGTATAAGTTTGCCAATTTGCAGTCGCGTCAGGAGTAGCTGTCGGGCATGCGGAGAATTCACAGTTTGGTCCCGTGCGGCCGACAGATGATCCATCTGGACAAATTTTCGCTTCCATAGTACAGGAGGTCTGTTCGGTTTCTTTGTTTGAATTTAAGTTTTTAAAAATAGTGTATCCTGCGGCACCGCTTATACAGAGTAGAAATAAAATTATCAAAAGCCTCATTAACATTTCTAACTTACCCTTTTTCTTGGATGCTAAATTATATGGAGCCGGATTAATCAGATTTGGAGTAGCAGGTGCAGATTGCTGAGGAGTATTAACAGGTTCCATAAATTTAGTATTTCATTAATGGGTTTTACTGTCAAATAAAACTCTTATAATAGATATAGTGGAAAAATATTATATCTTTTTCTCATATTCTGCGGGTATTGGTCCGAAAATGTTTTTGAGACTTCTAGAGTATTTTGCAACTGCAGAAAAAATTTATAACGCTGCTCCTGATGAATTAATTAATGCAGGATTAAAAGGAAAAAATCTCGAAAAATATCTAAAGTTTAAAAAAGAATTTAATCTACAGGATATTTTAGGCGAGATAAAGCGAAAAAATATTTGGGTTATATCACACAGTAAATTTCCGGAAGGACTTAAAAGCATTTCGAATCCGCCGATTGTTTTATACGGTCGGGGAGATAAGAGTTTGCTTAAAGATAAAAACATGATAGGAATAGTCGGGTCGCGTCGTCCTACGAGTTACGGAGTATCGGTTGCGCAGGGTTTTACCAGGGAGTTAGTAGAATCAGGTTTTACTATCGTGTCGGGTATGGCGTTAGGAATTGATGGAATAGCGCATCGTACTTGTCTGAAAAGTCATGGGAAAACTATTGCTGTTTTAGGATCTGGGGTTGATTTACCGACACCCGCAGAGCACAGTAGTCTTTATTCAGAAATTATTAAAAATGGCGGCGCAGTTGTTAGCGAATTTCCTCTGGGCATGAATCCTACTAAAGGGAGTTTTCCAGCTAGAAACAGAATCATATCTGCACTATCTCAGGCTATTTTTATACCGGAGGCGGCAGAAGTCAGTGGAGCGTTAATAACTGCAACTGAAGCTTTTTCTCAGGAAAAAAAAGTTTTTGTGGTACCCGGGCCTATCACATCAAGTCTTTCGAAAGGAACGAATTCACTGATCAGAAAAGGCGGAATTGCAGTGGGAGGCGTGGGGGAAATAATAAGAGAATTAGGAATCAAGAATTATGAGTTAAGAAAAAGCAATAATAAGCTAAATGGTTTAAATTTTTCAAAAGAAGAAAAGAAAATTTTAAAATTAATTGAGAACGAATCTTTGACGATTGATCAGATTGCAAGAATTGCAAAAATACCAGCCGGAAAGCTTATGTCCATTCTTTCAGATCTGGAACTTAAAAGTATAATAAAAAATGATGGTGGAGCCTGGAGTCTTGTTTTTTTGAAATAACAAATTACTTATTGTCAAATAGAAAGACAGAATTTTTACTATTTTTACCTCAAAAAATTACCCTTTGTCTATTTAAATAACACTATGAGTCTGTTATAATATGGCCTTCGTTTCTTATCAAGTTTGCATTTGATAAAAAGCGGTACTTTAAAAATTCAGACGATAAAAAATTCATGATGCCCGTGAGGAAATTAGATATTTCTTGACGGGCATCATGAAGACTCATGAATCAAAACGGGAGGTAGTTAGTTGGATTTTGTTCAGTGGCTCGGGCTCGCCCTTTTTCTAGGGGCGATCATCGCCATAATCTTCGAGCACCACTTGCTGGTGCCGAAGGCGGCAACATCCCTCGTCCTGGCATTCGTGCTATGGACTATGCGGACGTTGTCATCCAGCGAAGACACAGAGCACGAAGTCATGGAAGCCGGTGCAGAGGTTACGGGAATCTTTCTCTTCCTCTTCTCGGCGATGCTGCTCGTTGAAGTGCTTCGGCACTACAAGTTCTTCGACCTTATCAGGCGGTGGCTGTATTCGAAGGGCTTTCGCGATAGGAAGCAGTTCGTAGCGATCTGTTTCATCTCATTTTTCCTGTCGGCGATTCTCGACAACCTGACGACAACGCTCATCATGATCAACGTCGCCATGCGGTTCTTCGAGGGGCGCAACAGGATCATCGCCGCCGCGGGAATCGTGGTCGCAGCAAATGCCGGTGGAGCATTCAGCCCCATCGGGGACGTTACGACCATCATGCTTTGGGTAGCGGGGAAATTTACCGCCACCGAGATCATCCTGAATACGTTCCTGCCGAGCCTCGTAAGCTTCGCAGTCACGATATTCTTCCTCGCACGCCTCATCAAGGGCAACAGCGTCGATAGCACTGAGGAGATCGAGATCTATCTCAGTCGAAGCGAGAAAGTTGTCATCGCTATGTCACTCGGATGCTTCGCGCTTCCGCTTGTAGCGACGATGCTTGACCTTCCGCCTTTCCTCGGTCTCATGGGAGGCCTTGGAGTTGTTTGGCTGACAGTCGAACAGCTCAAGGGTCACACAAACCATGAGACACATCTCCAGGTGGACATCGAAGTTCTTCTGAAAGAAGTCGAGTATGCGTCACTCGCGTTTTTCGCAGGGATTCTCCTTTCGGTCGACGCGCTTAATGCACTCGGGGTTCTTCAGCAGTCAGCCGACCTTCTCCTAGGGGATGATCCTTCAAATGGCAGGATAGCTGCCACTATGGTTGGATTGGGATGGTTGAGCGCCGTTGTGGACAATGTTCCACTGACGGCTCTTGCTATCGACGCAATTCCGACGGAGAACAGCGGTCTCTGGTCGCTTTTGGCCTTTACGGTGGGAACAGGTGGAAGCCACCTCATCGTGGGCTCAGCTGCCGGAGTAGTGGCGATGAGTAAGGTCAAGGAGTTGACCTCCATCGCTTACATCAAGCACGCAACTATTCCCGTCTTTTTCGGCTACGTTGCCGGGGTTGGCGTTTGGGGAGTTCAGCAGTTGATCGTCTGAATCGCGCGCAAGCGCAAAACAATCGCTGCGGGGGACTTAGTCCCCCGCAGCTCCATACAAAACTTCTACACTTGACCTCAATATATTTATTTGCTACAATTCCCTTACTCTAAAGAAAGTAAGCCTTAACTAGCGTTTAGATCTTAGGGTTTAGCGTTTAGTTAGTTAAACAAGAAAGCTTGCCGAGGAGCCAGGTAGTTATAAAGTTACAAGTTTGTAAAGT
>Ga0172380_10007931_pt1 | contig 11788 bp, 22 predicted proteins | sample Leawe162metaG_FD_119747 | JGI IMG/M metagenome (GOLD analysis project Ga0172380, IMG submission 119747) | Leachate microbial communities from a municipal landfill in Southern Ontario, Canada - Leachate well 162 metaG | ecosystem: Engineered > Solid waste > Landfill > Unclassified | place... | reverse complement strand
GCCTTATCGGTAGTGAACCTCATGGCGACCATCATAAACGCGGCCTTGTTCATGACGTAAAACTTAAACGGCCTCCCCTTGTATTCAAAGTCTCGTTTTTCGAGCCTTGGCCAACTGTTCAAATTGAACTGTTCCGAACTGTTGATTTTTTCAAGAATACGTTCACATGTTCGCGTCACATTCGGATGGTGAACATCAAATTTTTCAGCGACCATTTTTGAATCGCAGAAAACCCAACCATCTTTAACTTCAACGAGTTGATTCATTTTAAATTCCTTTATTTAATTGATTAAAATATTGAGACTATAATAACCGATTAAATAAGAAAGTCAAGGATTATTTGATATAGAGAATTTAACATTATGCTCCGACCCAAACGCCATAATCAATTCCAGCAATTCCGAAAACTCCCGCACGGTCATTTTTGACGTACTTGCTCCTATCGATACGAAACCGCTTCCGTCTAAATCCGGCACGATCTTTGACTTTTTGAGCGCCGCTGTGAATACGATTTTCCATTCTTCAGCCGTCAACTTGTTGCCATACCAAACAACCTGGCGGGAAATTTCCGATAAGTGCGCCCATAAAGCCGCGTTTTGTTCCAAATTCCGAATACTGGTTTCCTTAAACGTGACCGAATGCGTCCCATTTGCTGGTATCCTGTCCAAAAGCGTCATGGCTTCCCGGCGCTGAAGCTCTGATTTTATGGTGATGGTTTTTTTCATTGCATCGCCCTCAGCCGTGTCACAACTTCAGCCAGTTCTTGACAAAAAGCGTCCATCTCCCTGGACAGAACGCCGATAAACTTTTCGTCTCGTTCAACCCGGAGAATAAGCGGCGGGAGCCCGACGTACATCGACGAAAACCACCAGGCATCATATCCGGTCACATACAGGCTGCCTTGCACTTGACAAATATAGTCGGTTGGAAGCTTCCCGCGCAGCAGGTAGTCAATATGGGTTGACATGATCGGATTTTTCATTTCAAGGCCCTCGCGCCGGTCTACGATAAGCCCGTCCGGACTCGCCCCCCGGTCCTTGCGCTCGTCATAAAAAACGAAACCGACTTCCTGCACCTCGACCTCGTGGAGCATTTCAAACACCATGCGAGACGTGGTTTCACGTTCAGTTCCGTTGAGCATGTTCTGATTTTGATATGTAGATTCTTTCTGTCCCGTGATGGTTTCACCGGCGAGCTGGTACAGGTATTTTTGACGTTGTTTTGACGGCTCGCCTTTGGTGGTGATGATTTTGTCAAAACTGCCTGCGCTCGGCACCCCGGCTTTGAGTTGAAACCATTCCGAAGACCCCTGGGAAATATCGTCAATGATGATCATTCGGGAACCTTTTCCTCTGCCTTCTTCTTTCCCAGTTCCACGAAATACTTGTAAATCCACGCCGCTCCTGCCTGTGTGCAATCATGGGTAATTTCATCTTTTGTGGCTGGCCAGAATGCCCGAAAATCTTCAAGGCTGCTCGTTTCGTACAGGCTGTAAATATGCTTGCGCCATGTCTCAATTGCCAAAGATCGATCAATTTTATCGGTCTCGTTCTTTCCAGACGCCGCGTTACCATCATCATCTTCCGGAGCTATGCCAACCATAGCAGACAGCGCATAGCGCCGCGCATAGGTGATACAAGATCCGATACCCTGGGGGTCTGTCTTGGTCGGTTTCATAACAATCTTGCCACTGACCCACTGACCGGACGAATGGCAAAGGCGGGTTTCAATCATAACGTGGTCCGGTTGTTCAGGGTTAATGCCGGTTGTCTGGATCACTGCAAGCCCATTTTCAGACAAAGGCTTCCGGCAGGCTTCCCAGACTGATGAAAGATCCGCGTACTTTGCCTTAAAAAAATCGTTTGCGGTGTCTTTGATTGCGCCCTTAAACGCGCCCTGGGCTTTTGCGAGTGCTGCTGACAATTCATTGATTGATTCTGACGTTTCCATTTGGTTTCCTTTTTCTTGGGTAATCGTTTATGCACCCTTTCACGATTCTGCCGTTGCGAAACACCGTAACCCACTCTCGATCCTCTGGAGGATGCTCACCCGGCACCCTGCGATACAAAACCGTCCATCGCGGGAAGTATCCGGGCCAGTGCTTCCAACCTGATTTTAAAAAGCATTCGATGGTTTCGGACTGGTTCATTTCGGGTCGTCTTTCTTTACAATCCTGGTTTTAGATATTTCATCAACAATTTTTTCTATCACTTTGCTGTAATCCTGCTGCACCAGAGACCTGACCCGTGCAGCTACTTGCTGCTCGATCTCTTTTTTGATTTCGTGCTTGCTTTCCATTTCGCGTTTGAACGTTTTTTTGAACAATTCCTCAAACGATGGGTACGATTCCCGCTTTCCCCATCCATCGTCAGTTTTCACTTCGCCGTCAAGAGCCTTCCGGACCTCTTCAGCGATCATGTGTTTTGCTACAGACGTGATGTTGGATATAATTTCCTTACCTACGCCATTCGCAATAACTTTCCGAACTTCATTTTTTATGATCTCTTCAATGTTGTATTCGGAGACCTCGGCGGCCACTTGTTTTTCGATGATACTTTCAATATTTAAGTCCATAAATCAATTCTCCTTATGGGTTGTGTGTGAAACCTCGAACTTCCTGAAAAGTATTTCGTGCAGCGTTTTCTTGCTCGACGGCTTTTTCAGCCTGATTGCCTCTACCTTGCGTTGCTCAAAAGTGCCGCGTCTTTTTGCTTGTCCCATTTTTATATCTCCTTTTTATTTTGGGTCGTCATCTTGTATTTCTATTTTAAAAACATTCGGGTACATCTCGATCAGGCTGGCGATTGCTATAGCCCGCGTGTAGCCTGATGCGAATACGGACGGCTCGCCCTTCAGTTCGACCCGCCAACCGTTTTTACGGTTTCTGAACCGATAAATTAAAATGACTTTATTCGGCTTCATCCCACGATCTCCCGTCTTCGCATTTCCACGGCATACCTCAGATCAAACATGGGGTCGTTTCGGTCATACTCGGACTGCACCATCTGAATTGACGCCTGGTCCGAAAAAATGGATTTTAAAAGGCCAAGCTGGTAATTCCGGTACGCTTTTGGGTCAATGCCTGTCTGGATCATGGTGTTTTCCTTTCGTCGGTGAAGTCTTTGTTGTCCGTAGTCCAGCATTTTTCTTGGCATAGTTCGACTTTAACGATTGAGTGAACGTCAGTCAGGTGGTATGTTTCGATTTTAAATTGAGCGCACCAGTCGCCGCATTCAGTCAGCGTGTTTATCGTAACCAACGGGCAGTATTTTTTACTACCGTCAACGAACAGAGTACCGTCAACTCCAATTTTGATTTTCATGAGCGACCCTCTCGATTTAGAAATTGTGGCTTACTTGCCTTGTCTTTGCCAGATGAATTGCGCCGCCAGCATTTGCCGCAAAGTTTTGATACGACGGTTCCGTTGCCGGCGTACCCCAAAACCGGCGCGGCCTTGCAGCATTCGCAAATGGATTCTCCGTTGATTTGTTCCGGAACGGGCGCGGATAACTGATTTCTTGACGGAAGTTTGGTGAATTGGATTGGCATAAAACCTCCTTACAAAGCTGTTACTGCCTTGAACGCATCTGCAAGACTGTCCCTGGTCATCGCACGCCATTTTTTTATGGCTTCAACCTTACGGCCGGCATTCCGCAAATTGCGGCATTCCTGATAATATGACGGTTCAGCCAGGCTGGAATTGTCGGTTTTCGGAGGAGCTACGGCTTTGACTGCCTGGATTACTGAGTGTGGCCGGTGCTTTAACAGCCATCGGTAAATTTTGTAATCATCTTCCTTGGTGAGCGCTTGCGCTAAATCAATCATTTCGGGGTAATAGTTTTTTGACACTGTGAACCTCCTTTTAAAAAGCCCTGGACCGGATGCCCAGGGCTGACTTTAGCTAACGCTGCGATGTGGCACTATTTATTTAAATTGCAACGGATTGTCCCGCGTGGATGCCCTTTGTTCATGCGATCACCTCCTTTCGATTTGCTTTCTGCCTCGCTCCGATTTCTGAGGCACCGGATTTGCCCCCACCTGGCTTTCCGGCGGCACGGTTACGATTGGAACTTGGTTTACTCGGTTCGGGCCGGGGCGACCGTTAGAGTCCCGTGCTGGTAAAAGGTTTTGCGCTTGGCCGGACGCTACCCCGGCTGATCGATTGCCGTTTTTAACGAGGTGTTCGTCATCCTCTCGCGTGTCTGCTTTCCACGCCGCAAGCGCAAACTGTTTTGTAGATTGCCCGTCTCTCCGGGCTGTCAAGCCTAAGCAAAACTGGGGCTTTCCAGACAACCGTGCGTGCTGCTTTTAAGAGCCACATCCCCGGTTTTGCGCTTTCTGGAATGACATAACGGACCCGAGCCGAGTTCTTTGATGACCGATATACGCACGGTAAAATCTTTTCGGTATAAGCAATGGCGTTAAGCATCTCACATTCCGGAACCTGAACCTTTAGAAAGCGCAAACTGTAAAAGAACTGAAACCGTGCGTATCCCGTCGCGCCCGACCCCCTTCGGCCTGCCTGTTAAGGCACCCACATCGCGGGAGCCACCCGGTTTTCCATTCAAGGATTTTGTGGGGCGGCTGGTTTTTATGCTTAAATTAAAGTCTATTAAAGACATTGACAATCACGGTCACATTTTCTGTTTTTTCAATATCTACAACTATTTCCATCAGCGGGATCTGGGGTTTTACCCAAAAATTACAGCTAAAAGCTCTGTAGCCTTCTCCTGTTTTTACCCTTCACAATATCTTGAAAAATACATAAAGTAATATTTTTTAAACATTGCATTGCCCTTTCAAAGCTGCCGGTTACTTTCCGGCTTTGTTGGGTCTGATTGTTTCAAATAATTTGGGGGATGTCAAGCAGAATTTTACAATTATTTTTAAGCTGCAATTAAAATTATTAAAATTTAATTTGACTTTTATCTGTTCCATGTTTTATCATGAATCCATGAAACTTGACGCTTATTTAAAAAAACGAAACATATCGGTATCAAACGCGGCAGAAGTGCTTGGTTATTCCAGGCAAAGGCTTTATCAAGTCTTGTCAGGAACATCTCAACCAGGCAGAGTCCTGGCTTTAAGGATCGTTGATTGGTCGAAAGGACAGGTTACGCTTAAAGACCTGATAACCGACAGTGATAGAAAGGATGATTTGTGGAAATAAGAATTGACGAAGAATTTTCTCGATGGATGGACCCGTTACAGCCTGAAGAATATGATCAACTCAAGCAGAATATCATATCTGATGGTTGTCGTGATCCTTTGGTTATTTGGGCCGAACATGGAATATTGGTTGACGGACATAACCGTTATCGAATTTGTCTTGAAAATCAAATTCCATTTACGACGTTCAAAAAAAGTTTTGAAGACCGGGAATCGGTTCTTGATTGGATTGATTGCGCCCAGGCAGGTAGGAGAAATTTGAGCCCTGATAGACTGAGTTTTATCAGGGGGAGAAGGTATAACCGCCAAAAACAGCAGGGGGTTAGGACTGATTTAACTTATGGACAAAATGTCCAGAAGTCACAAACGACAGCGGAAATCCTTGCAGCGCAACATGGGGTTAATGAAAAAACTATCCGGCGCGATGGTGCATTTGCCGATGATGTAGAAAAGCTCAGGGGAATTGTTCCAGAAATCGAATCAATTGTTTTTTCCCCCATAAAGTCGGAACAGGTATCAAAAGCTGAAATTAAAATAGCCGCTGATTTGATGGATGAACACCCGGAGGCCGCCGCCGCTATTGTAACAAAATATAATCATAGGGCGATTGGAACCGGAGAAAATGAGTGGTACACGCCTATTGAATATTCCGAAGCTGCAAGGTCGGTTATGGGTGATATCGATTTAGACCCAGCTTCAAGTGCCCAGGCTCAAGAAACAATCCGGGCGTTAAATTATTTTACTATTGAAGAAAACGGTCTAATCCAAACATGGTCGGGCAGGGTATTTCTTAACCCACCATATACTCAGCCAGACATCAAGAATTTTATTCAAAAGGCTGTTGATGAATTTGCGGCAGGGAATATCCACGAGGCGATTATTTTGACTCATAATTATACTGATACTGCTTGGTTTCATTTAGCATCAAGTGTTTGTTCCGCCATTTGCTTTACAAGGGGCAGGATAGCTTTTGTGAGTCCTGAAGGCAAAAAGGCGGCTCCAACACAAGGGCAGACTTTTTTTTATTATGGAAAAAACACAGAAGCATTCAAGCGCGAGTTTTCAACAATTGGATTAGTGTTAATGAGATACTAAATGAGCTTTTCGCATCAATTACAAATTGGCAAGGTTGGCGAAAGTCTTATAGCAAAATGGTTTCAATGCCGCGGATACAATATACTTCCGGTTTATGAAAAAGAAATATCTGAAAACAAAGGGCCTGTTTTGTTTTCAGCAGAAGGTGAAAATATTATTTGTCCCGATATGTTGGTATTCAAAAAAGATAAAATATTATGGATTGAGGCAAAACATAAAACCGCTTTTACTTGGCATCGGATATCAAGAAAGTGGGTGACCGGTATAGATTTAAATCATTATAGGCACTATCAGAGAGTCGCAACGAACCTTTCAGGTTGGCCAGTTTATTTAATGTTTTTACATAAAATGGGAACAGCAAAAGATACACCGGATGGGTTAATAAGCCCGTCCGGATTATTCGGTGAAGAATTGCTTTTTTTGTCTCAACACGAAAATCATCGTCATATGAATTGGGGGAAAAGTGGGATGGTTTATTGGAATTCTGACACATTAAAAAAATATGCTGACCTGGAAACTATAACCGAAAGGCCGCTTAAATGACAAGGCCCAGAAAATTTACCGTCGATTATTTCCCGCATGACTGCGTTCATAAAACTACGATGTATATTATCGAACAAAAATATGGAAACGATGGATATGCCTTTTGGTTCAAGGTGTTAGAGCTTTTGGGGTCAACTGACGGGCATTTTATAAATCTCAATGATGAGATGAAAAATGAGTTTCTACAGGCAAAAACCCGGTTATCATCAGTAGATTGCATAGCGATACTGGATACCTTGTGTAAGTTGGGCGCAATTGACCCCGAATTATGGTCAAAAAGGGTCATTTGGAGCCAAAATTTCGTAAATAACATCGAAACTGTGTATAAAAATCGCAAGGTCAAACCACCCTTAAAACCTACCCTAAATGAGTTATTTCCAGTAGAAACCCCCATTTCTACTGGTAGAAATACTACAGAAACCAACGTTTCTACTGATAGAAATCCGCAAAGTAGAGTAGAGGAGAGTAGAGTAAAGAATAAAACCTTTTCCTCTGAGCTTGAAAATCCAAGCTCGCCGGATGCAGAATCTCCTGTTTTTCAAATTCCCCTTGCTGACAAAACAAATTACGACGTTACCCAAAAAGATATCGATAAGTGGCAGGATGTTTTCCCGGCTGTCTGTATCCTGGCAGAGCTGAAAAGAATTGCCCTTTGGTGCGACGACAACCCGACAAAGAAGAAAACGCGCCGAGGGGTTAACAAATTCATTTCGGCATGGCTGGAACGGACTCAGAACAGGGGAGGAAATGGCAATGGCTTTTTACCAAAACAAAAAAAAGACGACCGCGACGAATTAAAGGCCCCTCTTTTCAACTCAGCCGATGAATCCTGGCTCAAAGACCCGGAGTATTGATAATGTCATTCCTTGATCAAAGACTTCCGCCGCAGAACCTTGAAGCCGAGCAAGAATTTTTATCCGGGTGCCTGAACGGATACTGCCCTGATGAGATTTTCGATATCCTTTGCCCTGATGACTTTTACAGATCGGCGCATCAGATAATTTTCAGACACATCAAAAACCTGCATAACAAGAAACAGCCGATTGACTTTGTTACCATCGTGACAGCCTGTAGTGCGTCAGGTGAGCTTGAAATGGTTGGGGGTGCCTCATATATCGCGTCAATCCTGAACGTGCCCATAGCGATCAATCAGGAGCATTACGCACGAATTATCAAAACGGCTGCAACTGCCAGGCGTCTCCTTGAAACTGCCTATCGAATTGCGGAATCGGCTTACTCGATTACCATTGATGACATTTCCGAGGTACTTGATGCGGCCCAGCAGAAAATTCTGTCCATCGAAGCGCCGAATCAGCAATGCGAAGCCGTGCATATTCGGGATATCATCACTGAAACGATTGACAGGTGCGAACTGGCATCAACACAAAACGGCGTTACCGGGATTACAACCGGGCTCAGGGAAGTTGATAACATTTTGGGAGGGTTACAGCCATCAGACTTGATTATTCTTGCAGCACGGCCAGCCATGGGCAAGACGGCCCTGTCTATGAACATTGTCGAGAGGTGCGGTGTTCCGGCGATAGTGTTCAGTTTGGAAATGGACAAGGAAAAACTTTCATTCAGGATGCTGGCCGGAAAATCAAAAATCAATCTTACCAGACTGACTACCGGTCGTTTGATTCGGGATGACTGGACTGGACTTGCGGATGCTGCTGAAAGACTGTCGGTGTTGCCGATTTACATCGATGATTCGCCATCGCTGCATTATTCGGAGATTCGGCGCCGGGCTCGGGTGGCGTCAAAGAAATTTGGGATCAAACTTGTCGTCATTGATTACTTGCAGCTTATGAGGGGGGACGGTGGACACAAAGGAAATCGGGAAACGGAAATATCGTCTATATCGAGGGCGCTCAAGGCGTTGGCGAAAGAACTGTGCATTCCGGTTGTGGCTTTGGCGCAACTTAACCGAGAACTTGAGAAACGTTCCAACAAAAGACCGGAGCTTTCAGATTTGCGTGAATCAGGTCAGATTGAACAGGATGCGGACGTGGTTATGATGCTTTACCGGGATGAGATTTACAACAAGGACCAAAACAATCCGCACAAAGGCACGGCTGAAATCATAATTTCAAAGCACCGGAACGGACCAACCGGAACGGCTGTTGTTCAGTTTGTTCCATCGACCACACGTTTCCGAGATTTAATGACCGAAAAACCATTTGCGAGAAAAGGCGGGTGAAAAATGACCACGACCAAACAAAATATCCGTGCGTTTGAGACAAGTGCCATCGGGGTCAAGTCTATCGTTTTTGCTACTTCCAGGGGTGCTGCGCGATATCAAACCTATCAAAGTGCCAACGATGCAGGATGCAATCTGAAATTGCAAGATATTGAGTATGCAAAACGCGCAAAAGAATTTGATCGGTTTATTGACGCAACACTTAATCGCCAGATTTGTTATTCCCCAGATTATTTCGAGGAGAAGCTGAAATGACCACGACTAAACCAAAACGCAGGCATCACGGAAAGCGCGGATGGATCAAGGATTGTTGTCATTATTCACCGACCGGCTGGGCGTGGCACCGGGAATTCGTGTGCCATATTGACACACATGAAATTATCACTGAATGCACGTGCTGTCCATGCACGGCTCCGAAAGGTGAAAAATGACCACAACCAAGAAGCAAGACGCACTGCTAAAGCTCCGCAGGCAGCTTGACATTGCCGAGGGGTACAAAAAAGACTCGCCGGATTGGGAAGGGATTGACGAGGTTTTGAAATGTTTGCGGGCCAGGGAAAAGGCGCTTTCGAATCAGATCCAGGTGGAGATTTTTAAGGCTGAGGCCGAAAGGATGAACAATGCCGGTTACTCCGAAAAAGAAAACCCGCAAGAAGCCGGTGACGCCGCGGTCAAAAGTTCGGGCAGCGTTGCGGCTTTTGTGGCTTCGGTCGCGTGAACGTGCAGAATGTTTGAAGCTAGACAAATACACTTGCCGTGGATGTGGCGCAAAGCAATCAAAGGCATTGGGCCGGGAAATTGCCGTTGAAGTCCACCATCAGAACGGGGTTTGCAACTGGGAGGCATTGATAGATTCAGTGTTCGAATCGCTTTTGTGCCATCCTGATAATCTGATAACGCTTTGTCACGATTGCCATGATAAAGTGCATGGCTCGGAGGAAACATGAAACGTTTTCTTGTAACTTTTTGGAATTGGTTTTGGTGGGGCATGTCGGCGTGGTCGGATGAATGGTTTCTAGCAGGGCGGCTTCGTTCCGGCCGGAAATCGAAAAAACTGGAACTTCATGAACGGCTTTGGAAATATCGGAGGTAAAAATGATTCAGTTAAAACTAGAAAATCATGAAAGTATTACGTGTGATTTCTGTGACACCTCGGTCAACGACAAATATAATATAAGCTCTGAGAAAGATATTGAAATTGATATATGCGAAAAATGCTTACTGCAATTAACGGGTTTGGCAGGGATTGTTTTAGAAAGAAGAGCCATGGAGCGCATGATAAAATTGGGGCTAATCGATCATGGAATGTAACGATATTTCATCAAAAGAAATAATTGACGCTTTGGTTGAAGATTCAAAATGGTTTGGACATTGCATTGCTGGGAGTGGACCCATATCTGGATATACTAAAGCAGCTAAACAAGCAGAATTGCATTGGTATCAAGTCACATTGCCCTTGCTCAATAAAATATCGGAGGTAAAAAATGCGTTGTTTCAAACTCGGAGATAAAATTGGAACAGCAGAATGGGGATCGGGCGTTATCGTGGCCATGTCCCGCGAATGGTGCATTATGGCAAATAAGAACGGAGAAGAATTTGCGGTGGCCTGGGAAGACGGAATCTGGCTGCAAGAAACGCTCAGCCCTCCAGAGGTTCCGGTAAGTTCGATTTGCAAAAAGGAGATGGAATGAAAAAACCTGAATTGACCAAAATGGAAGCTGGAATGCTCGAAAAATTGCAGACTCAAGGCAAAATCGATTGGACAAGCACTAAGGGTCAAGAATCTGCTGCGTTGAATCGCCTGGTCAAAAAAGGATACGCTGAGTTTGGCAAAGAGCTTTATGTGTGGCGTCCGGTTGCGCCGTTCTGAAATCTTATTGTTGGGGCATCGAAGGGGGCGTGAAATGGCTAAAATGTGTAAAATATGTCGGAAGAGAAAAGCGACTGTACCGGACAGGAATACCGGGTCAAGTAGGCGTGAGTTGTGCGGTGAATGTCATGCTGAACGGCTGAGGAATGATTTTCTTAACATTTTGGGCATTGAACGAAAAAAGCGACAGAGGGTATAAATGGAAAATCAAGCAAAATACGATGCGAGAGCAAAAACAACAGCGGTTGAACCAAAAGCCCCGGAAGAGATAGAATATTTCACGCCGGAATGGACGCCCAAACAGCCGGCAAGCGTGCTGTATGAGCAGAAATTTGCAGCCTGGGCTAAAACGTGCGGATTCCGGGATATCTGTGCGGCGTTTGACGTGATTTGCAATATAGAGATGTGCCCATTTGAGCAGCGTGAGAGACGGAGATGAAGCGGCTACTTGTTATCCTGATTCTGTTGGTAGCGGCATCCGACACGGCAGATTGGTACAGGTATCAGGCCGCGCCAATTGTTGTGGTTGAGGACGGGATGATATGGGTGAACGATTGTGGATTGATGGAGGGGCAATGACAACGAAGGTTTTAATCTCACTGATGCACGAACAAGAATCCTTTGAGAACTCGTTTAAGGCGATCCAGGAATGCGTGCATCAGAACGCCATAAATCATGGCTGGTGGGAAGGCGAAAGAGACAATGGAGGATTGATTGCGCTTATTCATTCTGAGTTGTCCGAATGTCTGGAAGCGCTCAGGGACGGAAACCCTGAAAGCGAAAAGATACCTGGGTTTTGCCATGCCGTTGAAGAACTTGCAGATGCAGTTATCAGGGCGATGGACATCGCAGAAGCAAGGGGCTGGGACCTTGCAGGAGCGATCATCGCAAAGGCAAAGCACAATATTGGC
>Ga0172380_10007930_pt1 | contig 11790 bp, 11 predicted proteins | sample Leawe162metaG_FD_119747 | JGI IMG/M metagenome (GOLD analysis project Ga0172380, IMG submission 119747) | Leachate microbial communities from a municipal landfill in Southern Ontario, Canada - Leachate well 162 metaG | ecosystem: Engineered > Solid waste > Landfill > Unclassified | place... | reverse complement strand
ATCAGCGAAGGATTGACAAGCAAATCTAGTTTAGACTCAAACAGATCTATCTCCTTCTGCAAAGCCGTCTCCTGAGCCTTCTTGGTGGTCAGAATCTTCTTATAAGACGACTCCGAGCTTTTGGTTTCCTTGAGAAGAGTGTTCTGCTCAGCCACCGTCTCGAGAACGATCGCCCTCTGGTTGTTCAGCTTGTTATTGAGGGCCAGAAGGTCTCTTTTGGCGGATTCGCTTTTCTTTTTATTATTCACAAGATCAGTCTTGGCGGCGTCTATCTCTGCGATACGATCGTAAAGAGCCTTCTGGATAAGGCTCAATTGATTAAGTGAATCCCAAGCTCCGGCCACCGACCGGCTGCCGAGGAGCATTTCCGGAACAGACTCATTGCCAAGCTCGGACATGGTGAAGAAAGTTCTCGAAATAATCCGACGGTTATCGGCCACGGTCTTTTCTTTGCCCGTAATATCGACAACCAGACGGTCAATCTCGTAATTCTTGGCCAAGATCTTCTCTTGAGTCAGCGAGATATCAGTCTCCAGTTTCTTGCGGTTGAGTTCCAAGCCTTTGATAGTCGATGACAATGACGCGGCCTGGGTGCTTAACGAGTCGATTTGTTTGCTGTAGCTTTCGATCTCTTTTTCCAGCCGGGCGATATCTTGATTGCGTGATTCGATCTGGACCTTGATCTCCTCGGCCGTTTGGGCGGAAAGATGAATCGGAAGCAGGAAGAAAGAAGCAGGAAGCAGGAAAAAAAGAAAAGCCGGGATGTGTTTTAAGGAAAGCTTCATAGTTTACAGTTTATAGTGATAGGCGTCGCAAGTTTACAGTTTACAGTTATAAATTTACAGTGAAGTGACTATTTAGAAAGTCGAATAGTTTCTTAAAGTAATATCCAGAGGCAAAATCACTATTAACTTTTAACTTCAACTGTAAACTTATCATTGTAAACTGTAAACTATTTTCCTGCTTCATTCTTCATTCTTCCTGCTTCCTATTTACCCAGCTTCTCCACCGCCATCCCAATCCTCCTCACTGCCTCTTCCCTGCCCAGAATATAAGCGGAAACAAATGGATCCGGTGACTTATCCTGTCCAGTCAAGGCGAAGCGTAACGGCCAGAGAACATCTCCCCTGCCCCTCTCTTCGGCATACTTGGAAATTATCTCTCTAATTTTTTCCGCAGTATATTCGGCATCAGAAATATCTTTGAGCAATCCGGAAACAACAGTCAAATGTTCCAAAGCCGATTCCTTGGATGGATTTTTCTTCCATAGAAGTGAGTCGGTTTTGTAATCGGACAATTCCCGGACGAAGGCCAATTCGGCTTGTCCCTCAAATAAGGGGGCGATGTCGCTGAATTTGGAGATTTTTTCTTTGATAAGAGGCGCGACTTTCCCGAGCTTGACCAGATCCTTTTTTATCCAATCGGGCAGATATGATGAAGCCCGATTTTCGAAATCAGTTTCCGAAAGCCCATTCAAGTATTGATGGTTGAACCAGTTTAGCTTCTCCATGTCAAAAACGGCTCCGCCCTTCTGGATTCTTTCCAGGGTGAATTCTTTGATAAGCTCGGACATCGACAGGACTTCCCTATCATTACTCGGATGCCAACCGAGCAAGGTCAGATAATTAAACAGAGCTTCCGGCAAATAACCCTCGTCCCGGTATTCCAGAACATCCTTGGCTCCGTCGCGCTTGCCGAGCTTTTTGATCCGATCATCGCGCAGAATGGGCGGCAGGGTGGCAAATAACGGCGGTTGAATGCCAAGCGCATCATAAAGACTGAGAAAGCGCGGCGTACTGGAAATGAATTCATCGGCCCGAAAAACATGCGTAATGCCCATCTCGTAGTCATCGATAATGTGGGCGAAATTGTAGGTCGGAAAACCGTCGGCCTTGATAAGCACAAAATCATCGAGTGCCGATTCTCCGGCTTCAAGATCCCCCCTTACAATATCGTGCCACTTGTACCGCTTGATCTCCGGGACCTTGAGACGCAGTGGTTTTGTACCGTCCCACTTTTCGAATTTCTCCGGCCGATGTTCCCGGAAAAGGAACGGTCTTTTTTCCGCTTCAGCCTGCTTGCGGAAAGCCTCAACCTCATCCTTGGTGTAGGGGTCGGGATAAGCCCAACCTTTTTCTTCTAGTTGCAGTGCGTATTTTTTGTAAATTTCCAGCCGCTCCGACTGGATACAGGAGCCGAATGGTCCGGGCTTATCGGGGCCGTAATCCCACTCCAAGCCGAACCAACCCAAGGCTTCCTTGATATGCTCAACCGAACCGGGGACCAATCGTTCTTGATCGGTATCTTCGATTCGAAGAATGAATGTCCCATTATTCTTTTTTACCCAAAGATAGGCAAAAAGCGCCGTTCTGATGCCTCCGATATGAAGAAATCCCGTCGGACTGGGCGCGAATCTGGTGATGATTTTCATTGTTTGATTTTAGCACATTCCAGACCATGTCGGACACAATCTTGATAAAGTAAGCGGTGAGATGTATGACATAGGAGCTAAGAGGTATGAGCTAGGAGCTAGGACATGGGAAAGAAAATCGCCCTCAGCTAGTGAAGGGCGATTTTCTTTTTAATCTCTAATTACTAATTTCAAACCAATTGCTTACTTCATAGCTCCTAGCTCATAGCTCTGCATCCAACTACCCCTTCAACCCAGCGCCAACCGAAGAAGAAGCCTTGAAGACCTTGATAATGTCCTTGCCGGAAGCGTCGGTGACGGGCTTGCCAACCTTGATATCGAATGCCGTGGCGCCGCTCGCATCATCGTAGATGGAAGCGTAATAAGTGCCGCCGTCGATCATCGGGCGAGTCAGAGTGATCTTACCGGGATTGATACCTTCCTCGAAATAGGCCGAGCCGATAACCATACCCGGCTTGCCGTTGTCGTCAGCCTGGATCACAACCCAGCTCGGGTCGGAAACCTGGACCGTCGAGAGATAGACTACATTGCCCGGATACTGGTCCGTCATAACCACGCGATTGACTCCGGCCTGGTTCGTAGTGTCATCGGTAGTCGTAACATCAGTCGTATCTGTGACTTCGGTATCGTCACCGCCAAAGACCATAAAACCGATAATAACGAGAACGATAATGACGATCACCGTAACAACCCACTGCCATGTTCTGATACCGCTTTGAGGTTCCATATTCTGTAAATGTTTGGTTAGTAAAATTCGACTTGTTGATTTAACAAGCCAATGCTACCACTAATCCACCTCAAAAGCAAGCAGGCTGTGCTTATTTCTCGTGTTCCAACCCAATATCGATCAGGGCGTCGGCGATGAGATCGGCGCTGTCCAGACGAGCAAAGGCCTTGGCTTTGAGACTCATTGTTTGGCTCAATTCGGGAGACGAGACGATACGGTCAATCTCCCCGATGAGAACATGAACACTCAAGTTATTGTCTTCGATGACCGACGCCGCCCCCGTCCGACCATAAGCAAAAGCATTCTCCATCTGGTCATGCGAGACGGAGTTTGGCAAAGGAATGATGATGGAAGGCCGACCCCAGGCGGCAATCTCGAATATGGTCGAACCGGCTCTTGAAACCACGATATTGGCCGCTCCGGCCGCCATTCGTAAGGCCAAAACATCGAGATAGTCGAAGGGATGATAGCGATGAGAATCTGGATTATCCTTGAGTATTACCCCCGTGGTCGCTTTTATCTCGGCCAGATTGGCCCGACCGGTCTGGTGGATGATCTGATAGCGCTTGACCAACTCCGGCAAAGCGCCGGTCAATGCATCGTTAATCCTCTCCGAGCCTTGAGAACCGCCCAGAACTAGAATGACCGGGATACCCGTTTCGAGATCGAGATATTCGTGGGCGCCATTCGATAAAGGTTGGATAATCTCACTCCTCAATGGATTACCGGTCACCGCGACTCGCTCGGGATGTTTGAAATGTCTTATCGCCTCCGGGTACGACACGGCGATCTTCCTGGCGAATCTTCCGGCCCAAAGATTGACTCGGCCGGGCTTGCTGTCCGAGTCATGAATAACGACGGGAATACGCAAAATCTTGGCCGCCAGCAAGGCCGGAAAGCTGGCATAGCCACCCTTACCAAAAACCACATCCGGATATATCGAATACATCTTGAGAAGGGCGATCAGACAACCATAGGCGGTCTTGAAAAGGTCAACGAAATTGAGTAGGGAAAAATAGCGTCGTATCTTGCCGGCCGGCACTCCGGCAAAGCGCATACCGTTGTCGAAAAGAATCCGCGGGTTGTACTCGCTTGGAGCCATATAATACAATTCCGGCGCGATAATCTTGCGCTCCTTGACTTTGCGACCGATAGCCTCGGCTACGGCCACGATCGGATAGAAATGACCGCCCGTTCCCCCGCCGGTGAGTAAGATTTTCATGAGGTAAGTTTACTATGGTAAGTTCAAATTTCAAAATCCAAATTACAAATCAAGCTCAAGGCTAAAAAATTCGGCTGACAGAACCATGTTCTTTGAATTTTGGATTTGATTTGACATTTGGATTTTGAAATTTGGATTTTGCTCTACACCTTCACCATCCTCTTCGACACATTGGCCACAATGCCCATAGTCATGAGGATGATGATGAGGGCCGTCCCACCATGGCTGACGAAAAGCAGGGGTATGCCTGAAAGTGGCACCAAGCCGAGCATGGCGGCAATATTCATGAAAGATTCCAGGATGATGAGCGAGCAGATGCCTATGACAACCAACCCACCAAAGACATCGGGCGAGCGATTGCCGATCCGAAAGGTGGAGATTGCCAAAAGAAGATACAGAAGGATCAGTGCGGAGCCGCCGATGAAGCCGAATTCCTCGGCCGCCACGGCAAAAATAGAATCATCGGTCGGCTGGGGCAAATAACCGAATTTCTGAACACTCTCGCCGAAACCTCTTCCGGTCAATTGACCAGAACCGATGGCTATCAGGGATTGGTTGATCTGGTAACCGGAGCCTTGACTATCGGAGCCGCGGTTCAAGAATGTCGTGACTCGATCGAGAGCGTAGGGGTGAAAATAGACGACACCGAGAATCGTCACGAAGATAAGCAAGAAAGCCAGGAATAGATGACGAATAGGTAAACCGGCCACGAATAACATAACGAGGCCGGTCACGGCAACAACGGCAAAAGTATCGGTATCTTTTTGGGAAAGGAGGATCAGACCGACAACGGATGTAATAACAATATAAGGAAGAAGTCCCGACCGAATTTCCTTGATTTTTTCCTTGACCAGACCGACCCAGGAGGCCAAATAAATAATGTAGGCTATTTTCAGAAGTTCCGACGGCTGCAGGGTAAATGGCCCCAAATCTAGCCAGCGAGAGGCTCCGTTGTAATGCATAGCAAGACCCGGCACGAAGAGAAGCAGGTTGACTAGGATGGCGCCGATAAGAATGATCAACGAATACTTGTTAAGCTTGGCATAATCAAACCAGGAAAATAAAAGAAAAGCCAGAATACCCAGAAATAAACTGATTGTCTGTTTGAAGGCCACCGTTTGAAAACTGGCGCCGGTTTGGGCCAACAGTCCCATTGAAGCCGATAGAAAAATTATGAAACCGGCCAGAGTCAGAATACCGGCCGACAAAAGAAAGAATTTGTCTATTTTTCTGAAGGAAGTCAACATGATATTTATCGCATTACCTACTGCGTCGCCGGCTCGCCGTCATACCCCACATTAAGCGACAGGTGATTCCTTTTCAGCCTTGACGACATTCCCGTCATCACCGCCGACTTTCCGCAGACTTTCAATCTCTTCCCTGACCTGAGCATACTGTGGCAGATCTTCGATCTTCGAGATACCAAGATGAGCGAGTAATTCCAAGGTCGGTTTGTAGAGAAAGACCCGAGCATCAGTCTCGTTGTCCACCCGCTGAACAAGGCCACGGATCAGAAGATTACGAAGAATGAATTGGGAGCTGACCCCGCGGATGTAGTCGAGATCGGCGCGAGAGATCGGTCCTTGGTAAAGGATTATGGACAAAGTTTCCAGAGCGGCCTTACTAAGATCCTGGGTAAGCTCTTCCTTGGTCAACTCCTGAATCAGCGCCGATTGCTCGCTCGAAGTCCCCAACATCACAGTCTCATTATCATAAACCAAAGACAGCCCACTGCCCCGGTCGCGCAGACATTGTTCCAGCCGCCCAATCTCTTCCCGGAGAACCGGCTCTTCGATTTTGAGCCAAGAAGCGAGCTTTTTCAAAGGAACCGGCTCGGCTTTCCAGAAAAGGATTGATTCTATTTTGGCGGTTAATTCGAGTGACGGAGAGTTCATGAGTTCATTATACAAATTAGTACCTCGGCACACCAACTTCCTTGGTTTCCATTTGGATGTCGCCGAAGCTCTTCTCCTGGCTGACGAAAAGCAAGCCGTCTTTGACGAGCTGGAGCATGGCCAGAAAACTCACGATCACATTGACTCGATTTTCCTTATGTTCCTTGGAAAACTCGCGAAAACTCATCCGCAAACTGCCCATGACGCGATTGCTCAAAGTATTGATCATTTCTTCCAGACTTATAACTTTCCTGACTGTTACCTTGGCCAGTTTTTCCTCCTTGGGCAAACGGCTGACTATCTCTCGTAATATCCGCAGGGCTTTTTCCAGGGTAAAGCGCTGATCCGGAGCAAAAACAGTCGGGGCCGGCCGAGCAGCCGACGGACTGAAAATAACTTTCCCGCCAAAAAGTTCCTTGACTGTCAAACTCGCTTCCTTGATCCGCTGGAAAATCTTAAGTCGAATTTCCAAGTCATGAATGTCGCCTTTCTCCTCCTCGGTCAAGGTAAGATCCGGCAAAAGAGATTTTGATTTTATAAGCAACAGGGTCGAGGCAACCAAAATAAAATGGGCCGATTCCCCCATGGGCAAATTTTGAAATTGACGGACATGATGAATGAAGTCATCGGTAACCTGGGCCAGGGAAAAATCGCTGATGAAAAGTTTGCGCCTTTCGATAAGCTCAAGCAGGAGATCGAGAGGTCCTTCGAAGGCTTGAGTTTTGATCGTGAAGGTCATGAGGGGGAGAGATAGAAGTAAGAAGTAGGAAGTAAGAAGTTGGATATTGGAGATTGGAGAGAAGAAGCTAGAATTCAGAAGTAAGATGTTAGAGATTGGAGATTCGAGATTCTATAACGAATAATTTGGATATTTGGCAAATCATTTGAAAGCCGAAGCAGATACATTAAAGAACGCCGATTTTTTCTTTGACTTCATTAAGTTTTCTAGTAGCGACTTCGTTGGCCCTGACCGCGCCATCCCCTAGAATCCTAATAACATTCTCCGGATCCTTGACCAGTTCAAGGCGCTTCTCTCGTAGAGGTTTGATGAAAGAGTCGATTTCTTCGATCAAGGATTCCTTGAGAATTTTATATTTGCCCGAATTTTCCGAATAGAAGGCCTTGAGCTCGACTTCGGGTTTGAAAAGCTTGTGGATGGCATAGACATTTTCCGGAATACCGGCCCCGGAATCGGTAACAATGCTCATAACGGCCTTGATTATCTCCTCACGAGTAGCAAAAAGCGGTATCGTATTACCGTAGCTTTTGGACATCTTGCGACCATCGGTCCCTGGCACGGTAGCGACACTCTCCAAAATAAGAGGCTCGGGCAATTTGAAAATCTCTCCGAAAATGTGATTGAACTTTTCGGCGATATTGCGGGCGTATTCGACATGCTGTTTCTGGTCCTGGCCGACGGGGACGACATCGGTATTGTAGAGCAAGATGTCGGCGGCCATAAGAACCGGATAATTGAAAGTGCCGACATTTATCTCCTTGTCTTTTGCTTCGGCATCCTTGAAGGCATGGGCGCGCATGAGGTAAGGCATGGTCACGATGGTGTCGAAAATCCAGCAGAGCTCGGTGCTGGCCGAGACGGCTGATTGCTTGAAAAGAGTTGACTTGGCCGGGTCGAGGCCGATAGCCAAATAATCCAAAACCAAATTATGGGAAAGTGATTTCATCTCCGCGCCATTTTGAATAAGGTTCAGGGCGTGGTAATCGGCCAGGAACAAGAAGCAGTCGTAATCACCGCCATTTTGCAAATCAACGAACTGCTTCATGGCTCCGAAATAATTTCCTATATGCGGCCGACCGGTTGGCTTGACGCCGGAGAGTAATATTTTATTTGACATGACTTAATAATAGCAGATTGGTCTATTTCCACACAGCTTGACAAATAGTGTCGAGGGTAGTATAATAATGGGCAGACAATGAAAGGAGAACCTGCCATGACTCTTATTTTGTCGATTATCGTAGTTTGGTCAATTGGTTCGTTTGTGTCCACACTTGCTCTGGCCGTCGCGGCCAAAGAAAGTTGAACTAGAAACGAACCCTATCCCGGCGCCCTTGGAGAAGGCGCCGGTTTTTAATTTCTAAATCCCTTCACCTTTCAATTGCTCAATAAGATCCTGCGCTTTTTTACTTATTTTTTTTGGCATGATGACATGGGTGACAACCAGGAGATCGCCCCTCCGGCCGCCACCAAATACTCCGCTTGTTTCGTAGGGTACGCCTTTGCCACGAACTCTAAGAATTTCTCCATGGCTGGTTCCGGCAGGAATAGTGAGCTCGATCTGACCGTCAAGAGTTTCAATATTCACAACCCCGCCACCAAGAGCGGTCGTCAATCGAACCGGCAGGTCCATAACCAGGTTGAAGGCTTCTTTGCGGAAATGCGGGTGCTCCTTGACCCAGACTCGGACGATGAGATCGCCTCGGCCGCCGGGACCATCTTGGCCCTTGCCGGGCACTTTGAGACCTTGACCGTTTTCGATACCGGGGGGAATCTTGATCTCGATTTTAGAACCGTCTAGGTTAAACTCCTTTTCCACACCGAAGACCGCTTCCTTGAAAGTCAGTTCCACATCAACACTGATGCTCTTCCCTTTTCTAGGTCGCCGTCCTCCACCGAAAAATTCCCCGAAAATATCGCCCAGGTCGAACTCAACTCCACCTTGGCTAAAATTGAAGCCACCGTTCTGTGTGAATCCGGAAAAGTCGAATCCGCCGAAGCCCTGACCGCCACCGAAACCGCCTTGACCGGCACCGCCATTAAATGGTGAGCCTGTCGAACCAAACATATCGTACTGCTTGCGCTTGTCGTCATCCGATAGAACCGAATAGGCCTCGCTGGCTTCCTTAAACTTGGCCGAAGAAGTCGGATCGTTCTTAGTCTTGTCGGGATGATGCTCATGGGCCAGCTTGCGGAAAGCCTTCTTGATGTCATCTTTGGAGGCGGATTTATCGATACCGAGGGTTTTGTAATAATCCTTCATAAATTCACAATATCAGGTTTATTTAATAATGTCTAGGCAAGCAAATTGGTTGTTAAAGCCACCATCACCTCCTTGTCCTTCGGATCACTTTCGGCAATGAGCAATGCCAAAGCCACCAAAGTATTATCATTGATCTTCCTCTCGCCATTGGACCTCTTCAAGATTCCATTCAGCTGCAAGAAATAAATAAAGAGAAATGATGCGACTCTTTTGTTGCCGTCAGAGAAAGGATGATCCTTGATAATGAAGTACAGCAAATGAGCGGACTTTTCTTCAAGGCTTTGGTAAAGTTCGGTACCGCCAAATGTCTGGTAAATTGTCTTCAAGATGCCCTTGAATGATTCATCACGCTCCGAAGCGAACAATTCACCGGCCTGGCCATTGGTCATAAGCTCAACTTTCATCGTATCAATTGTTTGACGGACGAAATCATAATCCAGATGGCGCTTTTCTTTGTTCTTGCCTCGGTAAAGCTTCAATTCGCCGTCATCATATTCTTTGAGATATAACCAGGAGTGAGCATAATCGTGTATTACTGCGAGTAAACTGTCGGTTTCGGATTTATTGAGCTCTCTTTTCTCGAGGGTACGCTGAATAAACTCAAGCTTTTCATTAAGGTCAGCTAGAATTTTATCCGGAAGTTTCTTGATTCTTTCGGTGTTAATTACTATGCCTTTTATAAGATATTCGCGTAGTGTTTTGGTGGCCCAAATACGGAATTGGGTAGCTTGTCTGGAATTGACACGATAGCCAACAGAAAGTACTGCATCGAGATTGTAATACTCAACAATATAAGTTTTTCCATCAGCGGCAGTTGTTGCATTTTTTGCAACAACTGAATTTTTATCAAGCTCTGCCTCATTAAACACATTCCTCAAGTGCCTAGAGATGACCGACTTGTCACGGCCAAAAAGCTCCGCGATCTGGTCTAAGCTAGCCCAAATCGTCTCTTTATCTGCATCAGCCCGAAGCTCCACTCCGCCTCTTTTGCCGGAGTAGATTATAAGCTCTCCCCTATTTTTTATCTCTTTTTTAATCATTTTAGTAGTTTTGTGGCAGGACTTTGGCTACGAAAGAGATTTTAATTATACGCCAAGAGGAAGTCGTGGGAACTTGACAATATCTACAAGAGCATGTTAGTTTAATTTAAGAACTTTGATGGTTTTCACTTTGAATCCGTCCAAAACGGAGGTGGAAACTTACAGTGAGACCAAAAATATGAACCTGACCAACAAGGCTGAGATACGAAATTATCTCAAGCAGATTCGGGAGCACACTCTCAGAATCGAAGCGCTTCTCGATTCTGACAAGCCGTTTTCGAGCGAGCAGATCGAAATCCTGTCGATGACTTTTAGGGAGTTTATAGCGAGGAAACTGCGAGACGATCACAGAATTAAGGGTCTTCCCCTGTTCCTCAGTGCTGTCAACTACAACATAAAACATTCAGGAATTTCTACAGAGCTTTCGAGGTATTCAACATTGGGCGATGTGCCCATGCTCGTTCTAATTCGCCAAAACAGATACGCTTTGAAGAAACTAAGGAGTGTAGGTGATACGAGTATTAACCTCCTACAAGAGATACTCCGAGGCTACGACCTTGAAACCAATTTGGAATCCTAACCCTCAAAGGCCCCCTCGTTGACTCCCCCGAGTTTCGCCCAACACAGATGGCGGTACTCAGGGAAGCGACGAGGGTCCTTTTTTGTTTGCAGAGGTTTAACCTCTGCAAAGTGCTCTATTTCTTCTCCTTAAATTCGGCATCCTTCACATTCCCATCTGTTCCTTCAGGTCCCTTCCCTTCACCGGGATTTTGCTTGCCTTGGCTCGCCGTAGCTCCATCAGGAGCGGAAGCGGCCTCATTCTTCATATACTGCCCTATCTTCTGAATCTCACTCGACAACGCCTCACTAGCCTTCTTAATAGCCTCTACAGACAGCGTAGGGGCATCCTTGGCACCCTTAAGGTCCGTAACCCTATCTTCTATTGTCTTGCGCAAATCAGCCGGCACTTTGTCTCCCGCGTCCTTAAGAGCTTTCTCCGAGGTGTAGATAAGCTGTTCGGCAATGTTCTTGGCTTCGACCGCTTCGTGCTTGGCTTTGTCTTCGGTCTCGTGCTTGGCCGCTTCCTGCTTCATCTTCTCAACTTCTTCTTTGGACAAGCCGGAAGTAGCAGTGATCTTGATGGAGTTGGCTTTGCCCGTGGCTTTGTCTTTGGCGGTAACATTGAGAATACCGTTAGCGTCAACATCGAACGAGACCTCGACCTGGGGCATGCCTCGCGGGGCCGGTGGAATGCCATCAAGGATAAATCGGCCCAAAGACTTATTGTCGGCCGACATGGCTCTTTCGCCTTGGGTGATGTGGATCTCGACCGAGGTCTGATTGTCCGAGGCCGTGGAGAAGACCTGGGAGCGCTGGGTAGGAACGGTCGTGTTCTTTTCGATAAGCTTGGTCATTACGCCACCTAGCGTTTCGATACCTAAAGATAAAGGTGTTACGTCTAATAACAAGACATCT
>Ga0172380_10007929_pt1 | contig 11790 bp, 10 predicted proteins | sample Leawe162metaG_FD_119747 | JGI IMG/M metagenome (GOLD analysis project Ga0172380, IMG submission 119747) | Leachate microbial communities from a municipal landfill in Southern Ontario, Canada - Leachate well 162 metaG | ecosystem: Engineered > Solid waste > Landfill > Unclassified | place... | reverse complement strand
TGGCGGCTCGTCGAGCGGCGGCAACGGCAACGGCGGCTCGTCGAGCGGCGGCAACGGCAACGGCGGCCCGTCGAACGGCGGCAACAGCAACGGCGGCTCGTCGAACGGCGGCAACGGCGGCCACGGGCGCGTCTAAGCCTCGCGGCGGTTCGGGTTCGCTCACCTCACCTGCTCGTGCGTGACGCTCCGCGCGCGCCCCGCGCCCGCTACCACTCGCGCCCTTACGCTGAGCGAGGCACGCGGCCGGGTGCGGCGGGCATCGGTGCGTGCGTCCACGCCTGCACCCCAGCCGTCCACGTGACGGCGGCGAGGCCCACGGCGCTCAGGTAGCCACCCCACGTCGCGGGGATGAACAGCCCCGCAGTCAGCAGCACCGTCCCTGCCACCACCGCGCGGGTCGATGCCGTCGAGAGCATCCGGCTGCGATAGAACGCCGCGCCAAAGCACAGCCAGCCGAGCGCGAACAGGACGCACGAGGCGAGGAAGAGCGGCGTGAACCACGGCTCGCCCGCCTCGAGCACGGCGCGCACGTCCACGCGCGCCTGTGCGGCCGCCGCGACGGCGATCTCGCCGCCGATCGCGCCGGCGATCATCGTGCCGCCCGCCAGCACGAGGCCGAGCGCGAGGAAGCTCCACCGTTCCTCGCCGGCATCTCGGAGCAGATGGCGGAGTGAGGTCGCCGCGAGCAGTGCGGATGCGACCGCGATCACCAGCAGCACATGCGCCGCGGCCCACCGTCCAGGGTCCGCGCCGGCGAGGCGCGCGATTTCGTCGAGGTCCGTCTCGTTCGTGACGTAGGGATGCAGCAGGAAGCCCGCGATCAGCAGCAGTGGAGCGGCGAAGAGCACGATCGCGCGGATCCTGTTGTGGGCGTTCTCGGACATCTCCCTCTCCTCCCCGGTCCGCGTGATACGGCGTGACCTTGCGCGATACGGCGCTCCGCGGATGGCGCGCGTTATAGCACGCGGCCGGCGAGGCTCGTTGCGAGGCTTCCGTAGGTTCTTGCGTTTTCTGACACATCACCGGCGCGCCGCGCGATGAGGGCCGATAGGCTCGGGGACCTCGTGGGCGCCCGGTCAGCGGCCGTGCAGCGAGGCATGGCGGCGCACAGGTTGCGCGGGAAACGATGGGAGCAGTCCATGCTGGGTGAGCAGATCGGCGAACTCACCGGGAAGACGAACACCACGCGAGTCCTCGCGGGAGATGACTTCCGGTACGTGAAGATGGAGGTCTCCTGGCAGGAGTCCGGGACGATGCTCGGCATACCGATGATGGATTTCGGGACGATCGTCACGTGGGAGCGGCTTCCCGGGCAGCTGTACGGCGAGGGCCAGGGCATCGCCGAGGGCGCGCAGGGCGGCGTGATCTGGCGCGCCCAGTCGATCGGACGGATGAGCGGCGAGGGGATGTCCATGAGCATCCGCTTCGCGCTCACGTTCCAGGCGCCGCTGGAGGGCCCGCTTTCGCGCCTCAACGGCGTCGTGGGCATCGGCGAGCAGGAGGTCGATGCCGAGGGCAACATCCACACCACGCTGTGGGAATGGAAGTAGGGGGAAGTAGGGACCCGACTGCGATCGCGGAAGGGTACGTTTTTGCGATTCTCAGACGATTCTCTTCTCAGGATCGCATCGGCCGTCCGGGATGCTCGGGGTGGCGCGGGCACGAGTTGGAGCGGCGCATGATCCCCGGGCGGTTCTTCCTGGCTCTCACCTCCGTCTTTGTCGGCTGGCTCATGGTGCGCCTCAGCGTCGGAGCGGCGCTGGTCGGCGTGCACCTGGTGCTGGACGGCAACGCGTGGGCGGTGCTGATGGCGGTGCCCGCCGCCGCCGGGATCGCCCTCGCGATCTCCGCCGTCTCCTCGGGCGCTCAGGTGCTCCTCGGACCCCGCTGAGCGCCGCACCCCGCTGAGTGCGGTCCCGTCGAGTCCGTGCGCCGCTGCGAGTTCCGTTAGACTTCCCCGGTATCATGCACGCCCCGCAACCACGTCCGGCGCTGCGCCCCGGGGCGCAGCGGTCCGCAGACAGCGGTGGGCAGCGGAGGTCTCGCTGACCCCGCGACCCGCAGCGGTCGTGATGCTGGTCGGTCGCGGCGAGCGCCGGTGGTCCGGCCGGCGAGAGCCCGAAGACGGGAGCACGAAGGGGGCACCGGGTGGTCGCAGTCCGCATCGAGAACCGCGCGCAGCTTATCTACCTCCTGACGGAGGCCGCCGAGCTGGAGCACGAGATCCTGTGCTGTTACCTCTTCGCCTCCTTCTCGATGAAGGACGACGTGGCCGAGGGCGTCACCGTGGCGCAGCTCGAGCGCATCGAGGAATGGCGTGACCTGCTGCGCGGGATCGTGGTGCAGGAGATGATCCACTTTGCGGCGGCGTGCAACCTGCTGACCGCGATCGGCGGCGCCCCTCAGCTGCGGCGCCCGAACCTGCCCACGGCATCGCGCGCGTACCCGCCGCGCTTCCAGCTGCGCCTCATGCCGTTCAGCCCCGAGGCGGTGGACCAGTTCGTCTCGCTCGAACAGCCCGAGGCGATCTGGGAAGCCGAGCAGATCGGGGAGTTCCGCGCCACCGCCGTGCCGCTGGACCGGCTGAGCGACATCTTCTCCAGCGAGCGGAACTACTCGACCGTTGGCGAGCTCTACCGCGGGATCCAGGACGGCTTCTCGTACCTCGCGCAGAAGTTGGGCGAGGCGGAGCTGTTCGTGGGGCCCGCCGGCGCCCAGACGGCGCAGGAGTACTTCCAGCTGCCCGGGCTGATCGCCGTGCACGACCTGCCCAGCGCGCTGGAGGCGATCAACGTCATCGTCGAGCAGGGCGAGGGGGCGAGCGAGGAGGCCGAGGACTCGCACTACAAGCGGTTCCTGCGCATCCAGCAGGAGTACCGCGAGGAGCGCGAGCGCGACCCCGCGTTCGAGCCCGCGCGACCGGTGGTCACCAGCCCGCACGCGATGCTGCCCGCGGATCTCGCGCCGGACGCGGAGGTGGCACTGATCGACAATCCGATCGCCATCGACCTCTGCAACCTGTTCGATGGCTGCTACGAGCTGATGATCCAGGTGCTGGGGCGTCTCTTCGCTCACGGCGACGAGCAGCCGGAGACGCTGGCGGCGTACGCAGACATCGGCGTGAGCCTGATGTTCGACGCGATCGACCCTCTGGGACGGGAGATCACACGGATCCCCGCGGGGCCGGGGCACCCGGGGATGAATGCCGGGCCGGGCTTCCGCCTGTCGCGCAGCGGGGGCGTGCCCTCGCACGCTGGATCGGCGCGCACGGTCTTCCGCGAGCGCATCGTGGAGTTGCAGCGCTACTGCCGGTTCCTGCAGATGGAGCCGGGCGCGCCGCAGGTCCTCGCGTCGCTGTCGGCCGCCCTCGAGGGCTACGCCTCCAAGCTCACCTAGCGGGCTGGCGTAGCGGGCGGGCTACCCCCGCCCGAGCCGCGCGTCCGCCTCCACCAGGCGCTCCGCGACAACCTGCAGCATGCGCACCGCCATCGCGGGCTGGCGCTGCAGGTGCGCGAGGAAGAGCCAGCGATCGATCCCGAGGCACGTCGTCTCGTCGATCGCGCGCACGGTGGCGGTGCGCTTCCATTCGCCCAGCAGGGCCAGCTCGCCGAAGGGCTCGCCCGCGCCGAGCGTCGCCAGCGTCTGCGCGCGCTCGGTGCCGTCCGACTTCACGACCTCGACGCGGCCATCGATGATCACGTAGAGCCCGTTGCCGGTGCGCCCTTCCTCCACGATCGCCTCGCCAGGCTGGAACGTCCGCTGGAAAGTGAACCCGGCGAGCGCCTCGAGCGCGGCATCGTCGAGCCCCGCGAACATCGGCACCCGGCCGAGCACATGGGCGGCGGTCTCTGGCGTGGGGATGCTCTCGTTGCTCATGACATCGCTCCGTCCGGCGTGCTCGCTAGAACTCGATGATCTGGCCTTCGAAGGCGGCCTCGGTGGCCGGGAACCGCTGGCGCGCGGCGCGCACGATCTCATCGATGCCCTCGTCGGTGCGATCGGGGTCGTGGCTCGTCAGCAGCAGGCGGTCGACGTGCGCCTCGGCCGCAACGGCGGTGGCGTGCTCCCACGTGCTGTGCCCCCACCCGCGGCGCGTCGTCGCCCACTCGCCCGGCGTGTACTGCGCATCGTGGATCAGGACGCTCGCCCCTTCCGCCAACGTGCGCAGGGCGGCGTCCGACGCGGGATCGCCGGCCTCGACATCCGTGGCGATGACCAGCGAGTGGTCGCCGCGCGCGATGCGGAACCCGCTGACGCCGCCGGGGTGGTTGAGCGGGACGCTGGTGACCTCCACGTCGCCGACGCGCACGGACTGCCCGGGCAGCGCCTCGAAGGACAGCGAGGCCGCTGCCTGTGCCAGCGGCACCGGGAACCACGGCGGCCGGATGGCATCCGCCAGCGCGGACCGCACCGTGTGCCCGGCGGGCGGCGCGCCGATCAGGCGGATCGCCGAGGTCGAGGCGTAGACCGGTGCGAAGAACGGCAGTCCCTGGATGTGGTCCCAGTGAAAGTGCGTGAAGAAGATCGTGCCCTGGAACGGCTGCGTCGTGCCCGCCTCGGCCAGTGCAGCCTGCACGCGCAGCAGTCCCGATCCCGCGTCGATCACCAGGTGATGACCGTCCTCCATCACCACCTCGAAGCAGGTCGTGTACCCGCCGTGGCGTGCGAACGCCGGACCCGAGACGGTGGAGGACCCGCGTGAGCCGTGGACGTACAGCTGCAACGGGATCCTCCTGCCCGTGCGTCCCGCGCCCGGCGGCGTGGGGGCGACCAGTATCACATTCGCCCCACCGTTCGTCATCGCGTCCGCGGCCCCGGGTCGCTCCGGTTCGGTCTAGGATGTCGCGTGTTGATTCCGGTGCCGTCGTCGAGGGAGGCACGCGTTGGACGAGGAATTCCGGCTGGTGGTGATCGGCGCGGGCCCGGCGGGGGAGAAGGCCGCCGCGCAGGCAGCGTACTTCGGGCACCGCACCGCGATCGTGGAGCGCGCGAGCCAGCCCGGCGGCACCACCGCCCTCAACGGCGGCGTTCCCACGAAGACGCTGCGCGAGACGGCGCTGTACGTCTCCGGCTTCCAGCGCCGGGCCGTGTACGGCGTGGGCATGGAGCTGGACCTCCAGACGGAGATCGGGCTGCTGCGTGCCCGCGCGGGGCAGGTCGTGGAGACCATGACCGCCGCCGTTGCGCAGAACATCGCACGCCACGGCATCGAGCTGATCCACGGCACCGCGCGCCTCGCCCCGGACCACCGCGTGATCGTGGCGGGCGCCGATGGCAAGACGCGCACGCTGCACGCCGAAACGATCCTGATCGCGACGGGATCGCGGCCGTTCCACCCGCCCGGCATCCCCTTCGAGGATCCCGATGTCCTGGACTCCGAGACGGTGCTCGACCTCGACCGGCCGTTCCAGGACATCGTGGTCGTCGGCGGCGGTCCCATCGGCGTGGAGTATGCGTCGATCTTCGCCGCCCTCGGGATGCGGGTGACGCTCCTGGACAACGCGCCGCGCCTGCTGCCGTTCATGGACGGCGAGGTCTCCGACCTGGTGGCCTCGACGTTCCGGGGCATGGGGATGGACGTGCGACTGGAGGCAGGCCGCGCCACGGTGGAGCGCGACGGCGAGGGGCTGCGCGTGCAGCTCCCAGCGGACACCCTGCGCCCGGAGAAGATCCTCTTCGCGGCGGGCCGTTCCGGCAACACGGAGGAGCTGGGCCTGCCGGAGGCCGGGGTGCACACGGACGAGCGAGGTCGCGTGATCGTGGACCCGCACTTCCAGACGACCGCGCCGGGCATCTACGCCGCGGGGGACGTGATCGGCCCGCCCGCGCTCGCGTCGGTGTCCATGGAGCAGGGGCGCGTCGCGGCGTGCCACGCGCTGGGCATCCCGTTCAAAGAGACGGTCGATCCCCTCGCGCCGTTCGGCGTCTACTCCATCCCCGAGGTCGCGATGGTCGGCATGACCGAGCAGTCCGCGGCGGCGGCCGGGATCGACTACGAGGTGGGGCGTGGCTGGTTCGCCAACAACACGCGCGCCACGATCTCGGGAGCGACCGAGGGGTTCGTGAAGCTGGTGTTCCGTCGCGACGACCGGCGCCTGCTCGGTGTGCACGTGCTCGGCACGTCGGCCGGGGAGCTCATCCATCTCGGGCAGGCGGTGCTGCATTTCGGGGGGACGATCGACTACTTCATCCACACCACGTTCAACGTCCCCACGGAGAGCGAGGCGTTCAAGTACGCTGCGTACGATGCGCTGCAGCGTCTGCAGGCCGCCGCTACGAAGTGACGCCCGCCTCCGCGCGGAGGGTGCGAGCCGCGCGGGCCGCCCGGGCATGCTCGGTCACATCGAAGAGCACCTGTGACAGCAGGATCGCGGCGAGCGTGACGAGGTAGGCGGCGGGCGTGAGCGGCGCTCCGGATGCTGCGACCGCGACGGCGAGGAGCGCGCCTGCTGCGCGCGCAGTCGCCCGGCGCGTGCGGCTGGCCACGTCCCCGCCCGCCGTGCTGACGAGGATCACCGCCATCGCGAGCAGCGCCCCGGCGAGCGCCGTGCTGCACGTGATCACCAGCGCGCGTGACTCGTGCGCCTCGCCTGCGGTGATCAGGTGGCCCATCCCGTTGCCGGCGGCGGCCAGGCACGCGGCCAGCGGGAAGTGGGCGTAGATCCACGCGGTGGGGCGCCAGTCGTGACGACGGTCCGGATCGCGCCGCACGACGGAGCCCTCGAAGTTGTCGAAGTAGATCCACCACAGCCCGGTGGCGACCACGAACGCCGCTCCGGCGCCGGCGAGCGTGGTCGCGTGGGCCTGATCGGGGTGGAGCCCGGCGACCACGGCCGCGACCGACTCGCCCAGCACGAGGATCGTGAACAGCCCGAAGCGCTCCGGCAGGTGCGAGGCGTTCAGCGGGCTGCGCGCCTGCGTGCGGCGCATCAACCACGGCGTCGCCAGCGAGATCGCCATCGCGGCGGCCCACATCGCGTAGCGCGCGGGGGACGGGACGGCGATCGACAACGCCCAGAGCGCAGCGTCCAGGCCGAAGCCTCGCAGGTAGCCCCCGACGAGCGGGCGGCTCTCCGTCACGTGCCACCAGGCGCGCGCGTACATCGCGATCAGCACCAGTCGGGTGATCGTGTAGGACGCGGCGAGCGGCGCGGCGATCGCGTCGAGGCTGGCCTCTCTCGACGCAGCCGCCGCGAACGCGGCGACGCCGAACATCTGGAACACGGCAAGCACCCGGTCGATCGCGTCGTTCGACTCGAAGCGATCGACGACGAAGGTGAGGCTCGCCCACGCCCACCACAGCATCCCGAACAGCACGACGAACTCCACCGCGCTCGCCCGGCCGGGCGCCGCGATGAAGCGGTGCCCGATGCCCGCGATCGCCACGACGAAGACGAGGTCGTAGAACAGCTCGATCCACGACACCGCCGGTGCGCCGTTCGCGTGCTCGGCGCCGCGCAGCGCCGGTGGGCGCCAGAGCTCCGCCATCAGTGCCAGCCGATCGCGACCACCTCGATGGGGTCGGAGATGCCTTTCAGCGCGACCGTGCGCGGCTCGGAGGCGCCGGGGTAGTCCCCGGCGGTCTCGCGGCTGGCGAGGATCTCGTCGCCCTCCGCCATCGCGGCGATGCGGGCGGCCTCGTGCACGCCCTTGCCGCGGAAGTTGTTCTCCACCTGCGTCGCGGGCGACGCGTGCAGGCCGATGCGCACGCGCGGCGCGAAGCCGTGCGCCCGCCGGTGCTCCGCGAGCCCCCGCTGGATGGCCACCGCGCACGCGATCGCCGCCTCCGGGCTGTCGAAGCCCACGAAGAAGCCATCGCCCGTGGAGACCACCTCCTCGCCACGGTGCGCCACGAAGAGCCCGCGCAGCATCTCGTCGTGCCAGTGCAGCAGCGTCTCCCATGCCTCGTCGCCGAGCGCCTCGACGAGGTTCGTGGACTTCACGATGTCGGTGAACATGAAGGTCTTCACCACGCGGCGCGGCTCCGTGGGGCGCGCCTCCCGGAGCTGCCATGGCAGCAGGTCCTCGACCTCCTCCAGCACGATCGCCAGCGTGGGGCAGGAGAGCGCGGCCTGGCGCAGGAGCTCGTCGTCCACGCTGGTGGGGTCGACCAGCCCGGCCTTCAGCAGCTCGCCGTTGAGCCAGTCGAATGCCGTGGGCGCGAGCGCCACGCAGTTGCCCGCGCCGATGCACCGCTGCCGGTCGATCCTCGTTCGCAACATGGCTACACCAGGCTTCCCGTGAGCGCGACGGTGGTGGCATCGGCGCGCGTGGCCACGCCGATGCGCGCGAACAGCCCCGCGAGGTCGCGTTCGACCTGCTGTGCGTCCACGCCCAGCGTCGCGGCGATCTCCGCGTTGCTGCGCGCCTCTGTGACGAGGCGGAGCAGCTGCCGGTCGGCTTCGCCGAGCAGCGCGGGGGCGTGATCCGGATGCTCGGCGCCGGGAGCGGTTGAGGAGCCGCCGAGCGCCACGAGCTCGCGCCCCGTGTGTCCCGCGAACCAGCGCACGCGGACGTCTTCATCCGCGACGCGTTGCACCACCATCGTCGCGATCGTCTGCAGTTGGTCGCGGAGCGCCGCCTGTTCCTCGGCGGTTCCTCGCGCAAGCACGGCCGAGGCCGCCGGGAGCAGCGCCTCCAGCACGAAGTCCTCGTGCGCCGCCTCGTGCAGCAGGATCAGCACGGCGCGTCCGAGCTCCAGTGCGGCGTCCGCTTCGGCGCGCGCCAGGAGCACGCGGACGCGTGCGCCCATGGCGATCGCACGCCACGGCGGGTGCCCCGGCAGCGTGCGGGCGAGCGCCTCCGCCTCCCCCGCGGCACGCTCCGCCTCCTCGAGCAGCGCCGGATCGCTGCGCGCCGCCCCCAGGCGGGCGGCATGCGCGGCGAAGCACGAGAGCGCATCGCAGCGCGCCGCGGGGCGCCCCTGCTCCCCCGCGATCGTCACCGCCTGCATCAGGTGCTCGCGCATCGCCCCCACGTCTTCTGCTTCGGCACTGACCGTGCCCCGCCACAGCTCCAGCTGCAGCGCGCGGAACGGGGTCGACGACTCGGCGGCGACGCTCGCGGCACGAGAGAGCCAGCGCTGCGCCTCGGACGCCCTGCCGAGCTCGGCGTACTGCGCTGCGACGCCGCCGGCCGTCGCGAACTCGATGGTGCGATCGCCCAGCGCCCGGGCGGCGTTGTACGCCTCCTGGCCCTTGGTGATCGCCAGGTCCGGGAACCCCCGGATGCGCGCGTAGACGTGGGACCCGTAGAGCATCTGCGCGTCCGCCAGCGCACGCTCGCTCTCGCGCGTGAACGACTTCACGCGCGCCGTCAGCCGCCGCAGCTCCTCCACGTGCTGGACGGAGCCGCTGAGGTGAATGCCGGGCGCCCAGCTGGCGTACGCCATGGAGACGACCGTGGACATGACGCCGCGACGATCCCCCAGGCGCTCGTAGATCTGGAGCGCCCGCTGGTACTTCGCGACGGAGCTCGTCACCCACGGCGCGATCGGCAGGTCCGTGAGGATATCCTCGAGCCGTGCTCCGCCGAGGAGCGACTTGATCACCCCCACGTGTTCGCCCGCGCGCACCCGCTCGACGAACCACGCGCGCACGCGGCATGTATCGATCATCCCCAGCTCGCGCGAGGCTGCCGCGATCATCGCGTCGTCCCCGCGCGCCTCGGCAATGGCGAGCGCGCGGCTGTACGCCTCCTCCGCGCCGTCGAAGTCGGCGTCGGAGGCGCCCTGCGAGCTCGCGTCGCCCAGCTCGGCGCCCATGAGGTCCTGTCCCAGCTCGATGCACGCCGTGAGCTCCGCCTCGGTGTCGCCCAGCTCAGCCGCGCGCTCGCGCACGCGGCGTGCGAGGGATGTGGCGATGTCGGACTCGCCGGAGAGGCGCAGCGCGGCGGCGCGGCGCAGCATCACGTCCAGCTCTAGGTGCGCATCCCCCAGCGCCTCGGCCAGCGCGGACAGCTCACCCAGCCCCTCGATGCGCTGGGCGGGACGGCGAAGCATCCCCAGCGCGTCATCGCGCAGCCGCAGCAGCGCGACGCGATCCTGTGCGCTGGTCGCGACCGGCCGCGCGAGGTTCACCAGTCGCAGCACTTCCTCCGGGGCGTTGGCGGTCATCGCCGCGTGGGCCGCCTCGATGGCGAAGCGCGCGCAGAGCTCGGGACGCCCCGCCGCCAGCGCATGCCCCGCGAGCAGCGACAGGCTGGCCGCCGCCGGGGCGCCGCCGGCCGTGAGCATGTCCACCACGGCGCCGTGGATGGCGCGCCGCCGCGGCGGGGCCAGCGTCCCGGCGGCGTACTCCCGCACTCCCTCATGCGTGAACGAGTAGTCGGCCGCGGAGCCGTCCGGGTGCTGCAGCAGCAGCCCGATCTCCGTGGCGGGGCGCAGCAGCGCGGCGAGATCGCCGGGGTCTCGGACGGGTTCGCCCAGGTAGCCCTTCACGTCGCGCAGGTCCCGCAGGCTGAAGTTTCGGCCCAGCACCGCGGCCTCTGCCAGGACGTCCCGTGTCTCCTCGGGGAGGTGCGCGGCCCGGCGCTGGATCAGCGTGCGCACGGCGGAGGGGAGCAGGCGCTCGGCGTTGCGGGCGAGCATCCAGATGCCATCGACACGCTGGATCAGCCCGGCCTCGCGGTAGGCACGCACCTGCTCGGAGAGCACGAAGGGTACTCCCTCGGCCTGTCCGTGCATGATCGATGCGCTCGCGGGATCGACGCGCCCCCCGAGCGTCTGCTCCAGGAACTCGCTGGATTCCACCTGCGAGAAGCGTTCCAGGCGCAGGCGCTGCAGGATCCCGAGCCGCTCCACGTCCGCCAGCAACGTGGTCGCCTCGCTCACCAGCGCCGTTTCGTTCGGGCGGATCGCGAGCACCATGAAGATCCGGCTTGCGGTGTCCGTGCGCACCACATAGCGGAGCAGGCGCAGGCTGTCCTCGTCGGACCATTGGAGGTCGTCGATCAGGAGCGCCACCGGGCGCACGGCGGCCACCGCCCGCAATCCGATCGCCGCGAGGTCGAAGACACGGACCAGGCGCTGGTCCGCGGGCATGCTCTCCAGCCCCTGCTCGCGGTTCGCGAGCGCGTCCATGGCGCGGGCGGCCGGCCCCTGAGCCGCGGTGCCGCGGATGGCCTCGGCGAGCACGGGACAGCCGAAGATGCTGCGCGCGAGGAGGAAGGGGCCGCGGATCTCCTCGTCCGCCGTGACGGCCACGGGGATGAACCCCTGCGTCGCGGCCAGCTCGTCCACGGCGAGCAGGAACCGGGTCTTCCCGATGCCCGGCTCGCCCTCGATCACCGTGCAGGTGAGCCCGGCCCGCGCCGAGGCGAGCCCCTGGCGGATCGCGGACAGCTCGCGCGGGCGGCCCACGATCGGTCCGCTGGCGCGGCCGTTGTACAGCCCCAGCGAGCACAGCGGAGCCACCGCCGCGCTGAGCGGGGATCCACCGCCGGCAGCCGCCGCTTCGGAGACCAAGAATTCCGCTCCTCGTGCAACGCGCCTCGCCGCTGATCGGCGAGGCGGCGAACTGTATACGCACTGCGTCGACTTCGCAAATCGGAGCCCGCGTGGCGCGCTCCGCGGGGGAGGCGGATGGCCTACCGGATGGCGCGACGATGCCATACAGTCCCCGGCATGCGCGCTGACGAACGACCCATCCTCGGCACCCTGTTCGATCGCGACGGTGACCGCTTCCTGCCCACGCCGTGGACGCGCAGCATCTGGGACCCGAACTCGCTGCGCGGCCCGGTGATCTCCGGGCTGCTCATGTACCAGGTTGAGCAACGCCACTTCGACCCGCT
>Ga0172380_10007928_pt1 | contig 11791 bp, 8 predicted proteins | sample Leawe162metaG_FD_119747 | JGI IMG/M metagenome (GOLD analysis project Ga0172380, IMG submission 119747) | Leachate microbial communities from a municipal landfill in Southern Ontario, Canada - Leachate well 162 metaG | ecosystem: Engineered > Solid waste > Landfill > Unclassified | place... | reverse complement strand
TCGATCATATTGGAACTTGCAATTTATTTAAAATTTATGTAAAAAGAACGCAAACGCGCTATAACGAACTTTAGCGAAGATAATCCAAAACGCCCCCCGGTTGTACCGGGATGCGGCGCGCATCGAACGAGGAGACTGCATGGCCGAGCCCTACCCCGGTGGACAGGTGAGCCGCATTGACGCTTCGAATGCGCAATCCTGCGACGTACTTGTGGTTGGCGGCGGCATCAACGGTGTCGGCATTGCGCGCGACCTGGCCGGCCGCGGCATGCGGGTGATACTGGCCGAGCAGGACGATTTGGGCGCCCATACATCGTCATCCTCGACCAAGCTGATCCACGGCGGCTTGCGCTATCTGGAGTACTACGAGTTTTCGCTGGTGCGCAAGTCGTTGCTGGAACGCGAAGTGCTGCTCAGAAGTGCGCCGCACATCATTCGGCCCCTGCGCTTCGTCATGCCGCACGACCCGTCGATGCGGCCAGCCTGGATGATCCGGCTGGGTCTTTTTCTCTATGACCACTTGGCGCGACGCGAAGTGCTGCCCGGTTCCGCCGGGGTGGACCTGCGCACCGATCCACTCGGCGCGCCGTTGCAGGAGCGATTCACGCGCGGCTTTGTGTATTCCGACGGATGGGTGGACGATGCGCGTCTGGTGGTCCTCAATGCGCTGGACGCGCAAGCCCGCGGTGCGCAGATTCTCACCCGCACCCGCTGCGCCGCCGCGCAACGCAGCGGGCAGGAGTGGATGGCCACCCTGCAGTCGCCGGGGGAGCCCGAACGCACCATCTGCGCCCGAGCGCTGGTCAATGCCGCCGGGCCGTGGGCGGAATCATTTCTGCGCGGCGCAGCCAGAGCCGCCCACGGCGAAGCGCTGGTGACCAAAACCCTGCGGCTGGTCAAAGGCAGCCACATCGTCGTACCGCGCTGCTTCGAGCACGATCACGCCTACATTTTCCAGAACCCGGACCGGCGCATTATTTTCGCCATCCCGTATGAAGAGCAATTCACGCTGATCGGAACCACCGAAGTAGAGCTTCATGGCGATCCAGGGGACACCAGCATCGGCGACGACGAAGTGGCTTATCTTTGCCAGCAGGTGAGCCGCTATTTCACCCTCCCGGTGAAGCCAAGCGACGTGGTATGGAGCTATGCCGGCGTGCGTCCGCTGCTCGACGACGCGTCGGGCGACCTCTCGGCCGTCACTCGCGACTACATGTTGGAGAGCAACACCGAAGCAGCACCGCTGTTGAGCGTGTGGGGCGGCAAGATCACCACTTTCCGCAAGCTGGCCGAGGAAGCCGCCGACGAGATAGGACGCATGCTCGGAGAGCCTGCGTCGCGCAAGGCGTGGACCGAGGGAGCCAGTCTGCCCGGCGGCGACCTCCGCGACTGGATCGGCGCGCTGCGCCGGCCCGATACCGACTTCGAGCGCTTTGTCATTGCGGTGCGGGCGCGCTATCCCTGGCTCGACGCGTCACTGGCGCGGCGTTTTGCGCGTGCCTACGGCAGCCGCATCGACCGCGTGCTGATCGACGCCGGCTGCCGCACCGATCTTGGCGAGGAAGTGGCTCCCGGTCTGTTCGAGGCGGAACTGCGCTACCTGCGGCGCGAGGAGTGGGCGTGCACGGCCGAGGACGTGCTGTGGCGCCGCACCCGGCTGGGCCTGCACTTGACCGAAGCCGAGCGTCAAAGAGTCGCGGATTGGATGAACGCGGTGGATGAACGGAGAAAGGCCGCCTGATGAAGTGCAGATTGCGGAGCAACTTGGGATTCCGGAGAAAATTCCGATGGAATTAGCGCTGGAAGGAATCAGCAAAAAAGTCGGGGCACAGTCGTGGCTGTACGACATAAGTCTTGCGCCGAGGCCCAACGCGGTGACTGTGCTGCTGGGCGCCACTCAGGCCGGGAAGACCAGCTTGATGCGCATCATGGCCGGCCTCGACACTCCCACCCGGGGTGCCGTTCGGGTCGATGGCAGGGACGTCACCGGCGTTCCGGTGCGCGAACGCAATATAGCGATGGTCTATCAGCAGTTCATCAACTACCCTTCGCTGCGGGTCGCCGACAACATCGCCTCGCCGTTGAAGCTGCGCGGCGAAAAAAACATCTCCGAGCGAGTGCGTTCGCTCGCGGCCAGGCTGCACATCGAGATGTTCCTCGACCGCTATCCGGCCGAACTTTCGGGCGGCCAGCAACAGCGCGTGGCGCTGGCGCGAGCGCTGGCCAAGGGCGCGCCGCTGATGCTGCTCGACGAACCCCTGGTCAACCTCGACTACAAGCTGCGCGAGGAACTGCGCGAGGAGCTGACGCAACTGTTCGCTGCCGGCGAATCGACCGTGATCTACGCCACCACCGAACCCGGCGAAGCTTTGCTGCTGGGCGGTTACACCGCCGTGATGGACGCCGGTGAACTGCTGCAGTACGGACCCACCGCCGAGGTGTTCCGCGAGCCGAAGTCGCTGCGCGTGGCTCGCGCCTTCAGCGATCCGCCGATGAACCTGATCGCTGCCGCTGCGATGACGCTGGGGGTGCAACTGAATGCCGGCCCGGCACTTGTCATTCCGCTGCCGGCTGCGGCTGCGACCAGTTCGGCGACGGAATTGACCGTTGGCGTGCGTGCCAGCGCCCTGCGTCTGCAAGCGCGCGACGGCGACGTGGCCCTGCCTGGCGTAGTGGAACTCGCCGAAATCTCCGGCTCCGACACCTATGTGCACCTGTCCACTGCCGTGGGCGAAGTGGTGGCGCAGCTCACCGGCGTGCATTACTTCGACCTGGGCGCATCGCTCACGCTGCATCTCAGTCCGGCGCAGGTCTATGTCTTCGACGCGCAAGGCGCGCTGCTGGTGGCGCCGCAACGACAGGGAGGAGGCTGAGATGGCGCGCATCGATCTCGATCTGGCCCATGCCTATGGGCTCAAGCCGAAGCAGGATTCCGACTACGCGCTGCTACCGCTGAAAATGAGCTTCGCCGATGGCGGCGCCTATGCCTTGCTCGGGCCGTCGGGCTGCGGCAAGACGACCATGCTCAACATCATGTCGGGCCTGCTGATGCCGTCCACCGGCAGCGTCAGGTTCGACGATCGCGACGTGACGCGCCTCAGCCCCCAGGAACGCAACATCGCGCAGGTGTTCCAGTTCCCGGTGATCTACGACACCATGAGCGTGGCCGACAACCTGGCTTTCCCCTTGCGCAATCGCAAAATGCCTGAAGGCCAGGTCAGGAAACGAGTCGGCGAAATCGCCGAGATGCTGGAGTTGAGTGGCCAGCTCGACCAGCGCGCCACGGATCTCGCGGCCGACGCCAAGCAGAAGATATCGCTCGGTCGCGGCCTGGTGCGACCCGATGTGTCGGCGGTGCTGTTCGACGAACCGTTAACCGTGATCGATCCGCACCTGAAATGGCAGTTGCGGCGCAAGCTGAAGCAGATTCATCACGAATTGAAACTGACTCTGATCTACGTCACCCACGATCAAGTGGAGGCGCTGACCTTCGCCGATCAGGTGATGGTGATGACACGCGGCCGGGCAGTGCAGGTGGGCAGCGCCGATGCCTTGTTCGAGCGGCCGCAGCACACTTTCGTCGGCCACTTCATCGGTTCGCCGGGAATGAACTTTCTGCCGGCGCGCGTGCAGGGTCGAACGCTGGAGGTCGCAGGCCGCGTGCTGCCTTTGTCGTCCGAGCTTGCCTTGTCCGAAGGCGAGTACAAGCTCGGCATTCGCCCGGAATATGTCGCGCTGGCGACGGCGGACACCCCGGGAGCACTGCCGGCGACCGCGACGCAGGTGCTCGACATCGGCACTCATGCGCTGTTGACCGCCCAATGCGGCGAGTGGGCCCTCAAGGCGCGATTGAACCCGGAAGCCACGCTGCCGCGGCTGGGCGAGACCGTCTGGCTGCAGGTGCTGGGCACCCATGCCTGTTTCTATCAGAACGAGGAGCTCGTGCCGTGAGCGCAATAAAACCCGTAAACCAGAAGGCCTGGTGGCTGGTGCTGCCGGTGGTTGTCTGCGTGGCGTTCTCCGCGGTGCTGCCGTTGATGACGGTGGTGAATTATTCGCTGCAGGACATCATCTCTCCCGAGCGGCGCGTCTTCGTCGGCACCGAATGGTTTTCGGCGGTGATGCGCGACGAGGAGTTGCACAGCGCCTTGCTCCGGCAACTGGGGTTTTCGCTGGCAGTGCTGGCGGTGGAGATTCCCCTGGGCATCATGCTGGCCCTGTCGATGCCGGCCAGAGGATGGCAAGCCTCGGCAGTCCTGGTGGTGGTGGCTTTGTCCTTGCTGATCCCGTGGAACGTGGTCGGCACCATCTGGCAGATATTCGGCCGCGCCGATATCGGTTTGCTGGGCGCCACGCTGCAGAAGATGGGCTTCGATTACAGCTACACCGGCAACGCCACGCACGCATGGATCACCGTGCTGACGATGGACGTGTGGCACTGGACGCCGCTGGTCGCTCTGCTGTGCTACGCCGGCCTGCGCTCCATTCCCGATGCCTACTACCAGGCCGCGCGCATCGACGGCGCCTCCAAGTTCGCGGTGTTCCGCTACATCCAGCTGCCCAAGATGCGCGGCGTGCTGATGATCGCGGTGCTGCTGCGTTTCATGGACAGCTTCATGATCTACACCGAGCCTTTCGTCCTCACCGGCGGCGGACCGGGCAACGCCACCACTTTCCTCAGCGAATATCTGACGCAAAAGGCGGTCGGCCAGTTCGACGTCGGCCCGGCGGCGGCGTTCTCGCTGATCTACTTCCTGATCATCCTGTTGTTCTGCTTCATCCTCTACAACTGGATGCAGCGCGTGGGTGCGGCCAAGCAGGAGGGCATCGAGCATGAATGAAGAGCGTTTCCAGAAGCGCAGGCTGCTGCTTGCGTGCTACATCGTCTTCGCCTTGCTGCCGATCTACTGGATGGTCAACATGAGTTTCAAGACCAACGAGGAGATTCTTTCCAGTTTTTCCTTCTTCCCGCAGCACTTCACCTGGAGCAACTACAAGACCATTTTCACCGATCCAGCGTGGTACTCCGGCTACATCAACAGCCTGATCATCGTCGCCATCAACATGACGATCTCGATCACCGTGGCGCTGCCTGCTGCCTATGCCTTCTCGCGCTACAGCTTCATTGGCGACAAGCACCTGTTCTTCTGGCTGCTGACCAACCGCATGACGCCGCCGGCGGTCTTTCTGCTGCCCTTCTTTCAGCTCTACTCAACCCTTGGGATGATGGACACGCACCTCGCGGTGGCCCTGGCACATCTGGTGTTCAACGTACCGCTGGCGGTATGGATACTGGAAGGCTTCATGAGCGGCATCCCGCGCGAGATCGACGAGACCGCCTATATCGACGGCTATTCGTTTCCGCGCTTCTTCCTGACCATCTTCCTGCCGCTTATCAAGGCCGGCGTCGGGGTGACGGCGTTTTTCTGCTTCATGTTCAGTTGGGTGGAACTGCTGCTGGCCCGCACGCTGACCAGCGTCGATGCCAAGCCGATCGTAGCCACGATGACGCGCACCGTCTCGGCATCGGGGATGGACTGGGCCACGCTGGCGGCCGCCGGCGTGCTGACCATCGTGCCGGGTGCGATCGTAATCTGGTTTGTCAGGCATTACATCGCCAAGGGATTTGCGATGGGACGGGTGTGATGCGCGAGGTGCCCAGATGTCTCGCAAAGTCGGCGCTGACGAAGCCCTTGCGCAGCAAGGCGGTCGAGCAAAGAACGCTCTCCTCGCCGCTGCGGATGGCGGCACGGCGCAGCGGGCCGTATATGCGATTCAAATGGTGGGAGCGGAAGCATGCTTGACTGGATGGTATGGACTACGCCGGTGGCGGTATTTTTCAGCTGCATTGCATTGATGCTGGCAGGGATGACCGTATGGGAAATCAAGTCGCCGACGACGCTGCGCAAGGGCTTCCTGCCGATCGCCACGACGCGCGGCGATCGGCTGTTCATCGGACTGCTCGGCGCCGCATACATAAACCTGGCGTTCGTCGGGCTTTCGGGAAAATTCGCGGAATGGCTGCAGCTTGAGCAGGAGCCGAGTGTCTGGATCAGTTTTGCAATTTCGATAGCGGCACTGGTGCTGGTAATGAGGAGGGGCTGAAGCGCTTCTTGGAATCCGGCCCGAAGCTTTCCCGGGGCCGTGGTGACCAACACTACACACGGGGAGGCATATGCACGAGGAGATGAACAATGAAATTGCGCTACACCACGCTGACTCTGGCCATCGCTTGCGCGGTAGCCGGTCATGCCTGGGCCGGCGAGGCCGAGGCAAAAAAATGGATCGACAGCGAGTTCCAGCCGTCAACCCTCAACAAGACCCAGCAAATGGCCGAGTTGAAGTGGTTCATCGAAGCCGCCAAAAAGTTGCAGGCCAAGGGGGTCAAGGAGATATCGGTCGTATCCGAGACCATCACGACTCACGAGTACGAATCGAAGACACTGGCCAAGGCCTTCGAGGAGATCACCGGAATCAAGGTCAAGCACGACCTGATCCAGGAGGGAGACGTGGTCGAGAAGCTGCAGACATCGATGCAGTCGGGCAAGTCGATCTACGATGGATGGATTTCCGATTCCGACCTGATCGGCACCCACTATCGTTATGGCAAGATCATGAACCTGACGGACTACATGTCCGGCAAGGGCAAGGAGTGGACCAACCCCGGCCTGGATCTGAAGGATTTCATCGGCACCAGCTTCACCACCGCGCCCGACGGCAAGCTTTACCAACTGCCGGATCAGCAGTTCGCCAACCTGTACTGGTTCCGCGCCGATCTGTTCGCGCGCAAGGACCTGAAGGACAAGTTCAAGGCCAAGTACGGCTACGACCTTGGCGTACCGCTCAACTGGAGCGCCTACGAGGACATCGCCGAATTCTTCAGCAATGACGTGAAGACCATCGACGGCAAGCCGATCTATGGCCACATGGACTACGGCAAGAAGGATCCCTCGCTGGGCTGGCGCTTCACCGACGCGTGGCTGTCGATGGCCGGGACCGCCGATATCGGCATTCCGAACGGCGTACCGGTGGACGAGTGGGGCATCCGCGTCTCGGCCGACAAGTGCAATCCGGTCGGGGCGTCGGTCTCGCGCGGCGGTGCGACCAACTCGCCGGCGGCGGTCTACGCGCTGACCAAGTACGTCGATTGGATGAAAAAGTACGCGCCCAAGGAGGCCACCGGCATGACCTTCGGCGAAGCCGGCCCGGTGCCTGCGCAAGGCCAGATCGCGCAGCAGATTTTCTGGTACACCGCCTTCACCGCCGACATGACCAAGGCGGGCCTGCCGGTGGTCAATGCCGACGGTACGCCGAAGTGGCGCATGGCGCCCGGCCCGAACGGTCCGTACTGGAAGCAGGGCATGCAGAACGGCTACCAGGACGTCGGCTCATGGACCTTCTTCGCCGCCCACGACGCCAACCGCACGGCCGCTGCCTGGCTGTATGCACAGTTCATTACCGCCAAAACCACGTCGCTCAAGAAAACCATCGTCGGCCTGACGCCGATCCGCGAATCGGACATCCAGTCCAAAGCGATGACGGATTTGGCGCCCAAGCTCGGCGGCCTGGTGGAGTTCTACCGCAGCCCGGCACGTGTGGCCTGGACGCCGACCGGCACCAACGTGCCGGACTACCCCAAGCTTGCGCAGTTGTGGTGGAAGAACGTGGCCGTCGCCGTCACCGGCGAGAAGACGCCGCAGGCGGCGATGGACAACCTCGCGGAGGAGATGGACCAGGTGATGGCTCGCCTCGAGCGCGCAGGCATGGCTCGTTGCGCACCGAAGCTGAACCCCAAGGGCGATCCGAACAAATGGCTCTCCGACAAGGGCGCGCCATGGAAGAAGCTGGCCAACGAAAAACCGAAGGGTCAAACCATCGCCTATGACACGCTGCTGAATGCGTGGAAGGCCGGCAAGGTTCGCTGATCCAGGTTTTCGGGTACCAGGTTTGGCCGCGCGTGTGCCGAGTGCCGCGCGCGGCCATTTATTTGCATATCCCCAACGAATTGGGGATACTCGAAATTTTAGGCCATGGAGCAAATGCCAGCGCCCGATCGCTCGACCCGACTGCTGTCGATCGTAGATCAACTGACCGCCGAAGTGCGGCCGGCCGGGCGTACCGGTGCCGCGCTGGACAGCAAGCTGGACAAGGATCTTGGGCTGGACAGCCTGGCGCGCGTGGAACTGCTGGCGCGCATCGAGCAGGCCTTCGGCGTGCGCCTCGGCGACGAGGTGCTGGGCGCGGCGGAAACCCCGCGCGACCTGCTTGTCGCCTTGTCCTCGGGCCTGCCCGGCGGGCCCGACGCGGGCGCCGAACACCAGCGCTGGACAGCGCCCGCAGCGGCCGAGGAGGGGCAGCCGGACAGCGCCGCGACGCTGGTGGAGGTCCTGCAGTGGCATGCGCTGCGGCATCCCGGGCGGCCGCATGTGCTGTTCCAGCACAGCGCGAGCGAAACCGAGACCATGGACTACGGCCAGTTGCTGGCCGTGGCGCGCGAAGTCGCCGCCGGCCTGCGCGGCATCGGCATCGCGCCGGGCCAGTGCGTGGCCCTGATGCTGCCGACCGGGCTGGAATTCTTCCACAGCTTCTACGGCATCCTGCTCGCGGGCGCGGTGCCGGTGCCGATCTATCCGCCGACGCGGCCCGGCCAGATCGAGGACCATCTGCGCCGCCAGGCCGGCATCCTGCAGAACTGCGAGGCCGCGGCGCTGGTCACCTTCGATGCCGCGCGCCTGGTGGCGCGCATCCTGTCCGGGCTGGTCAGCAGCCTGCGCGAGGTGACGACGCCGGGGGAACTGCGCGCAGCGGGCAGGGCGGCGGCAGCCGCGGCGGATCACCGCGCGCGTGCCGACGACATCGCGCTGCTGCAATACACCTCCGGCTCCACCGGCAGTCCCAAGGGCGTCACGCTGGATCACGGCAACCTGCTGGCCAACATCCGCGCCTGGGGCCAGGCCGTGGCGCTGACGCCGGCCGACGTGACCGTCAGCTGGTTGCCGCTGTATCACGACATGGGCCTGATCGGCGCCTGGCTGGGCAGCCTTTACCACGCCTGCCCGCTGGTGCTGATGTCGCCGCTGGATTTCCTGGCGCGCCCGGAACGCTGGCTGTGGGCGATCCATGAGCATCGCGGCACGGTGACCGCGGCGCCCAATTTCGCCTTCGAGCTTTGCCTCAGGCATTTCGATGCGGCGCGGCTGCAGGGCCTCGATCTGAGTTCCTGGCGCTATGCGGCGAACGGCGCCGAACCGGTCGCCGCCGAGACCCTGACGCGCTTCGCCGCGGCGCTGGCGCCTTACGGCCTGCGTGCCGAGGCGCTGGCTCCGGTGTATGGCCTGGCCGAATGCACGGTCGGCCTCGCCGTCTCGCCGCCGGGGCGTGGCCCGCTGATCGACCGCGTGCAGCGCGCGGCGCTGGCGGCAGGCGCGGCGTTGCCGGCGCCGGCCGACGACGCCCATGCCCTGAACATGGTGGCCTGCGGCCTGCCGCTGCCGGGCCACGAGGTGCGCATCGTCGATGCCGCCGGGCATGAACTGCCGCCGCGCCGCGTCGGCCGCCTGGAGTTCCGCGGACCGTCGGCCACGCGCGGCTATTACCGCAACGCCGAGGCCAGCGCCGGGCTGATCCGCGACGGCTGGCTCGATTCGGGCGACCTGGCCTATCTGGCCGAGGGCGACGTATTCATCACCGGGCGCATCAAGGACACCATCATCCGCGGCGGGCGCAATCTTTATCCCTATGAACTGGAGGAGGCGGTCGGCGGCATTCCCGGGGTGCGTCGCGGCTGCGTCGCGGTGTTCGGCGTGGCCGCGGCCGGGCAGGGCACCGAGAAGCTGGTAGTGGTGGCCGAAAGCCGCGAAACCGACATCGCGGCGCGGCAGGAACTGATTCGCCGCATCAACGCGCTGACCGTCGACCTGCTCGGCACGCCGCCCGACGACGTGGTGCTGGCGCCGCCCCATGCCGTGCTGAAAACCTCCAGCGGCAAGATCCGGCGCGCCGCGACGCGCGAGGTCTATTGCGGCAGCGGCTTTGCCGGCGACGGCCGCGCGCTCTGGCTGCAGGTGGCGCGCCTGGGTGCGGCGGGGTTCTGGCAGAGCCTGCGCCTTGCCCTGCGGCGCAGCGGCGAATTGCTCTACGGCGGCTATGCCTGGTGCATCTATGGCCTGCTGACCGTGCCGGCGGTCGCCGGCATCCTGCTGCTGCCCGGCATCGAGCGGCGCTGGCGCTTGGTCGGCGCGATCGCGCGGGCCTGCGTGCGCCTGTGCGGCATCCGCCTGCGCGTGGCGGGCCTGGAGCACCTGCCGGCCGGGCCGGCGATTCTCGTCGCCAACCATGCCAGCTACGTCGACGGCATCGTGCTGGCGGCGGCCCTGCCGCTGTCGCTGGGCTTCGTCGCCAAACAGGAGCTGGCCGCCCATCCCGTGGCCGGACCGCTGCTGCGTCGTCTGGGCGCCGCCTTCGTCGAACGCTTCGACGCCAGGCAGGGCGTCGATGACGTGCGGCGTTTGGCCGAGGCGGCCGGCGTCCGTCCGCTGCTGTTCTTCGCCGAAGGCACCTTCACCCGCCAGTCGGGGCTGCGGCCCTTCCGCCTCGGCGCCTTCCAGATTGCCGTGCAGAACCGGCTGTCGGTGACGCCGGTGACGCTGGCGGGAACTCGCGAAATCCTGCGCGACGAATCCTGGCTGCCGCGCCGCGCCGCGGTGCGCGTCAGCATCGGCGCGCCGATCGCGCCGGCGGGCGAGGGCTGGACGGCGGCACTGCAACTGCGCGATGCGGCGCGGGCGGCTATCCTGCAGGATTGCGGCGAGGTCGATCTGGAAGGGGGAAATCGATGAGTCGGAGCGTTCTTGCCGAAGGCGTCAAGCCGCGCGAGGTCTGGGCCTGGGCCATGTACGACTTCGCCAACTCGGCGTACACGACGACCGTGGTGACGGCGATCTTCAACGCCTATTTCGTCGCCGTGGTGGCGGGCGGCGCGGCCTGGGCGACGCTGGCCTGGACTAGCACGCAGGCCATTGCCAGCATCGCCATCATGCTCACCGCGGCCAGCGTCGGCGCCTGGGCCGATCGCCATGGCAGCAAGAAGAAATTGCTTGCCTTGACCACCGTCGGTTGCGTCGCGGCTACGGCGTTGCTGTACTGGGTCGGTCCCGGCGACGTGGTGCTGGCCATGTGCCTGGTGGCGATCGCCAGCTTCTTTTTCGGCAGCGGCGAAAACATCGTCGCCGCCTTCCTGCCCGAGCTGGCCGGCGACGAGGATCTGGGCAAGGTATCCGGCTGGGGCTGGAGCTGGGGTTATCTGGGCGGCATGAGCTGCCTCGGCCTCTGTCTGGCCTGGATCGTCGCCGCCAAGGGGCGCGGCGAGGGCGCCGAAAGCTTTGTGCCGGCGGCCATGCTGATCACCGCCGCCTTTTTCGCCGTGGCGTCAGCGCCAACTTTCCTGCTCCTGCGCGAACGCGTGGCGGTGCGGCCGGTGGCGGCAGCCGGCGCCGAATTCGCGGCGCTGGCAGAACGGCTGCGGCTCACCTTGCACGAGGCACGGCGCTTTCCCGACATGGCGCGTTTCCTGGTCTGCCTGCTGTGCTACCAGTCCGGGGTTTTCGCCGCGATCGCGCTGGCCGCCATCTACGCGCAGCAGGCGATGGGCTTCACCGCGGAAGACAACATCAAGCTGTTCTTCGTGGTGAATGGCACGGCGGCAGTCGGCGCCTTCGCTTTCGGTTACGTGCAGGACCGCCTCGGCCATGTGCGCACCATCGCCCTGACCCTGGCGGGCTGGCTGCTGATG
>Ga0172380_10007927_pt1 | contig 11792 bp, 11 predicted proteins | sample Leawe162metaG_FD_119747 | JGI IMG/M metagenome (GOLD analysis project Ga0172380, IMG submission 119747) | Leachate microbial communities from a municipal landfill in Southern Ontario, Canada - Leachate well 162 metaG | ecosystem: Engineered > Solid waste > Landfill > Unclassified | place... | reverse complement strand
CCTTGAGAACCACGGCTCCAGGTTCCTGGCTGAGCCTTTTCTCCCGATCTCCAACTTTACTTTTTTTGTTCATCCCACCACGACGCTATCGCCGCAGCGCGTTTTGTCTAGCCTTTTTTACTTCTGCCACGCTCAGTCCTGCCCGAGTCAGGTAAATGGAAATGCCTTGAGGCGCGAACAGAGAGGGCGATAGAAAAGATTGACCGAGATCAATAAACCCGGATCCGGCGATCGAAGAATTTTTGGCAGAATTATTAGCCGTCTCATAATAGTATTGACATTCTTTTGGCCAAGCTTATTCGTTGTTGCGCCCATGTGTCGGCGGTCATCCAGTGCGGTCGCGTCGAAGGGATCTTCAGCGACAAATCACTGCGCCCATTTTCCCATTTAGGATAAATGGTTGGCGAGATGGACGCCTCTCTAGGATTTATTACGGAATAAGGATCTGCTCAGATCCCGTCCACACGAAAACCGGCCGCTTGAAAAACTTTCCGGACGGCGGCGGGGTTGTCTCCCTGGAACTCCATTTCCCGGTCCCGCACGGTCCCCCCGCAACCGAGTTGTTTGCGGGCCTCGCTGGCTAGGCGTTCGATTTCCCGCACGGGAAATCCGGCGGAAAATCCGGAGACGACAATCACCGGTTTCCCACCGCGGTGGGATTTCTCTTTCCGGAGGACGACCCTCCCCGGAGAATGCCGGGCCGGCTTTTCCACCTGCAAAACCCCCTCGGGAAGATCGGGAATGGACAATCCCGCGAACGGAGATTGCAGGTCTTCCCGCGGACCGGAAACCGGGATGCGCCCCCTGGCGCTCATGGGGTTTTGGTCAACATCGCGGCCCCGAAGACCCCCGCGCTATCCCCGAGCCGCAGGCGCAGGATGTGCGCGGAGAGCGCACCGCTGAACAGAAAACGTTCGATGGCGCGCCTCGTCTCCTCCGAATAAAGCAGATCGATATTTCCCACGCCGCCGCCGATGACGATCGCATCGGGGTCGAGGACATTGATGGCCGCCGCGATCGCTTCTCCAAATTTGTCCCGGAGGCGTTCCAGCGTGGCGACGGCGGTCTTCTCCCCGCTGGAAGCGGCCCGGACAATGTCCGGCAGCCGGAGAGGCTCTCCGCCGGATTCCCTGTGGAACCTTTCCAGCGAGGGGCCCGCGAGGACGGTTTCGATGCAGCCTTTCCTGCCGCAGTAGCACGGACGGCTCTCGCCCATCAGCGGATTGTGCCCCCATTCTCCGGCAATGCCGTGAAGGCCGTTGAGCGCCCGCCCTTTGACCACGATTCCTCCCCCCACGCCCGTCCCGAGGATCAATCCCATGACAACAGGCTCGCCGACCGCCGCGCCGAGCGCGTGGCCTCCGCAAGCGCGAAACAATTCGCGTCATTCGCCATGCGGATCTCTCGCGAGAGCAGGCGCGTGAGATCCTCCCGCAGCGGCCGGTGATTGAGGCACGTGGTGTTCGAGTTTTTGAGCGTTCCAGTCGAAGGCTCGACAGCGCCGGGTGTTCCTGTTCCGATCACCTGCGGACAGGGCATCCCGGATGCCTCTTCCAGTTCCCGGACCACGCCCGCAATTTGCGGGAGGATAAAATCATACCCGCGCGAGGCGCCGGTTTCCCTCCGCGGGCGATGAACCGCCGTGTGCGGACGTCCCCCGTCGAGAACGGCCCCTTCGATCTTGGGGCCGCCGAGGCCGATTCCCCAGAGCAATCCGCTCACACCGAAACCCGCATCGGCATGATGACATAGAGGAACGGCGACTGGATTTTCAGAACGCCGGGACTCATCTCGTCGATCAGTTCCAAGAAGACCTCGTCATTGGGAAGGCTGCGGAGCGGAGCCATCAGAAACTCCGGATTGAAGGCAATCGAGATGTCCTTGCCTCGGTAGTTGATCGCAAGTGATTCTTTCGCCTCGCCGACCTCCGGAGTATTCGCGGTGATGTCGAGGTTGTTCTTGGTGAAGTTCAGGCGGACGGAACTGGTCTTGTCGCTGCTGAGAAGGGAGACGCGGCGCACGCAATTCAGGAAGGCCTCGCGTTCGAGAGTGATCCGTTCCTTGGCCTCGGCGGGAATCACCTGCCGGTAGTTCGGGTAGTTGCCCTCCACAAGCTTCGAGGCAAGAAACGCCCCGTTCAACTCGAAGGAAGCCAGGTTGTCGGATGTCGAAATCGTCACCTCGCCCTCCTCGCCGAGCAGGCGCTGCAACTCGGTGACCGCTTTGGTGGGAAGGATGAAATCGCGTTCGTGGCTCTTCGGAAACTCGATATCGCTGTCGAACAAAGCCAGGCGGCGCCCGTCGGTTGCCACCAGCGTCAGCTTGTTGTCGGCCAGCGAAAAGAGAATCCCGTTGAGCACGTAGCGCGTCTCATCGGAAGAGATGGCATACGAGGTCTTTCGGAGACCGTCTCTCAGCTCGCTTTGCTTGAGGGTGAAGGACTTCGGCTCCCCGACTGTCGGGAATGTCGGGAATTCCTCCTGGGGAAGCCCGTAAATTTTGAAGAAGCTCGCCCCACAGCGGATGGTCGCGGCATTTTTTGCGTCGATCTCGATGACGACTTCCGAGCTGGGAAGCTCGCGCACGATGGCGGCGAGACGCCGGGCCGGCAGCGTGGTCGAGCCGGGCTTTTCGACTTTCGCCTCGATCGAACAGCGGATCCCGACCTCGAGATCCGTGGTCGTGAGCCTGAGCCCCGCCTCCGTGGCTTCGAGGAGCGCGTTGGAGAGAACGGGGAGAGTCGCGCGATTGCTGACCACGTTTTGAATTCGCTGCAAACCTTCGAGGAGGGCTTCTTTGGTGACCGCTAGCTTCATGGTAAAAACCTAGTGTCTATGGACACTCTCGACAGTTGTCAACCGCATGTTGCGTTCCTGTTGAGAATATCGTTGCGCAAAGGAAATCCCGCCGCGGCTCTCCGCGTCGGAAAAAACCACGCCAATTCCGCTACCGCCAGGCGGAGTCACAAAAAAACCATTCCCCTGTCTTGATTGGACGGAAAGAAAAACGAGGATGGGCGGGAATGAAAGCGCGTTGGTTTGTGAGGGGGGATTGGGATGGGTTTGTCGGATTGTTCATCGACAACCTTCTCCACTGTTGCTGATCGCCACCCTGTGCCCGTTGGTGTGCGGGATTCCGCTCGCGATGGTGGCCGGGGTGATTTTGCCGGGGGCTGCGGTCTCGATCGTCGCGGGGAATCTTTTTTATTCCTGGCAGGCCTGGCGATTGGCGCGCCGGACGGGCCGCGACGATGTGACCGCGCTTCCTTGCGGGATCAATACCGTGAGCCTGATCGCGTTCCTGTCTTCATCATGGCCCCGGTCTGGCAGGCCACGCACGACCCGGAAAAAGTTTGGGAAGCGGGCGTCGTGATCGCCTGGGCATTGAGGTGGGCGGGATTCCCCTCGTTCTCCCCGCCGCAGGGCCCTGTTCCGTTCGGCCTGCACCTTCCGCATCAGGATGTGACCGCCTGGCAGGCCCTGATTTCCGGCGGGGGGCTCTGGAGCTACCTCACCGTCATCATCCCCATGGCCCTCTTCAACATCCTCGGCTCGCTGCAGACATTGGAAAGCGCGGAAGCCGCCGGCGACCGCTACGAGACCATGCCCTCGCTCGCGGCAAACGGCGCCGGCAGCATCGTCGCCGCATTTTTCGGGAGCGCGTTTCCTACCACCCTCTATATCGGGCACCCCGGCTGGAAAGCCATGGGAGCGCGCATCGGATATTCCACGCTGAACGGCGGCGCGATCAGCCTGCTCTGTTGCTTCGGCGCGGTGACAGCCGTCCTGCATGTCGTTCCCCTGGAAACGACACTGGGGATTCTCATTTGGATCGGGCTCGCCATGACGGCACAGGCTTTCCAGGAGCCCCCCCCGAGCCCATGCGCTTGCCGTGGCGGCGGGGCTTGTTCCCTCGCTGGCAGCCTGGGCATGGCTCCTGATCGAGACCACCTGCGCGCCGCGAGGAGCCCGCTGGAAAAGGCCCTGCCGAATTTCGGAAACGACTTGTTCATCCGCGGCGTTCTCGCCCTGAACCAGGGATTCCTCATCACCAGCATGGGCTTTGCCGCCATCGTGGCCTTTGCGATCGACAGGAAATTCCTGGCCTCCGCAACGACGTGTTTCGTGTGGCGGTCTTGTCCGCCGTCGGCTTGATCCACGCCTTCTCGGTAACCCCCCGCGGGAGTCGTTCCCGTCTTCGGCTGGATGGCGGCTCCAGACTTCGCGGCGGCCTATGCGGCCACCGGAACCTGCCTTCTGTTCCTGCACTGGACCAAACGGTTTGACGCTATCGCCAAAACCTAACAGATTCGGCCGGTGAAACCTTCCCAAATCGCCGTCCAACTCTACACCGTCCGGAATTTCTGCACTTCTGCCGCGTCCCTCGCCGCCACCGCCAAAAAACTTCGCGCGACCGGATATGAGGCAGCGCAGGTCAGCGGGGTCAGCGGAGATATTCCTCCCAGGGAAATTCGCAGGATTCTGACCGATGAGGGGATCAGGATTTGCGCCACTCATGAAACCGCGGATCTGATCCGGACGAACCCGCTGGCTGTGGTCGAACGCTTGAAAGACATGGGCGTTGCGCATACCGCCTACCCCTATCCATCAGGTGTGGATTTCGCCGATCCCGCAGCGATCAAAGCCATGGTTTCCGATCTCGATGCCGCCGGGGCCGTGCTCCGTGAAAACGGCTGCGTATTGAGCTATCACAATCACGCGATCGAATTCCTCCGCATCGGCAACGAAGTTCTCATGGACTACATCGCCCGGGCGACTTCGCCGGAAAACTTGAAGTTCGAGTTGGATACCTACTGGGTCCAATACGGTGGGGCAAATCCGGTCGAGTGGTGCAACAAAGCCGCCGGCAGGCTTCCGGTTCTCCATTGCAAGGACTACGGATTCGGAACCGACAACAAGCCGTTCTTCTCGGAAATCGGATATGGCAACCTCGACTTCCCCGCCATTGTGGCCGCTGCCGATGCCGCCGGTTGCCAGTGGTTCGTCGTCGAACAGGACACCTGTCCCGGCGATCCCTTCGCCTCGCTCGAGAAGAGCTACCGCACGATGAGGGAGTGCCTCGCGGCTTGACTTTTCCGACGTTTGCGGGAAGCCCGTTGCACCCGGTTCATTCTGTCCAAAACCCGTTTCCCAAACCAAACTCCCTGCCTGATGCCGATTCGATTCTTCAACACCTTTTCCCGCCGGATCGAGGAATTCGTTCCGCTGGAACCCGGCGTCGTCCGCCTCTACACCTGCGGGCCGACGGTTTATAATTTTGCCCATATCGGAAACTTCCGCGCCTATCTCTTCGAGGACCTGCTTCAAAGGCATCTGGAATTCCGGGGATTCCGCGTCGTCCGCGTCATGAACCTCACCGATGTCGACGACAAAACCATCCGCGGGTGCCGGGCGGCGGGGGTTCCCCTGGCGGAATTCACCCGGCCGTTCAAGAAGGCCTTCTTCGAGGATCTCGATGCCCTCCGCATCAAACGCGCGCAGCATTTTCCGGAAGCCACCGCCGCCGACCACATCGCCCGGATGATTTCGATGATCTCCACGCTCGTGGAGAAAGGCCATGCCTACCGGGCGGACGATGGCTCGGTGTATTTCCGGATCCGTTCGTTCCCGGCCTATGGTCGGCTCGCCCATATCGTGCTGGACGAACTCCAAGCCGGGGTCCGGGTCCGGAGCGATGAATACGAGAAAGAAAATGTCGGGGATTTTGCGCTTTGGAAGGCCAGGGACGAAGCCGATGGGGATGTCTGGTGGGAGAGTCCCTGGGGCCGCGGACGCCCGGGATGGCATATCGAGTGCAGCGCCATGGCCACCGGAATCCTCGGACCCCAAATCGATATCCATTGCGGGGGCGAGGACAACATTTTTCCCCATCACGAAGCGGAAATTGCCCAGAGCGAATGCGTCACGGGACTCCCCTTCTCCCGCTATTGGCTGCACTGCAAGCACCTTCAGGTCGAAGGAACCAAAATGGCCAAAAGCGCCGGCAACTTTTTCACACTCCGCGACCTCACCATGGAGAAAGGTTGGACCGGACGCGAGGTCCGATATGCCCTCCTCTCCGTCAAATACCGGGAACCTCTCAATTTCACCATCGAAGGACTTTTCGCTGCTCGCAGTGCGCTTGCGCGATTGGACGAATGGACTCGCAGAATACGCGAACTTTCGGAGCCCGCAAACCATGCAGATACAATAAACATTCCTGAACTGGAAGCATTTGGATCAGCCTTGGATGACGATCTGAATATCTCTGCCGCATTGGCTGCCGTCTTTGATGTGATTCGGGAAACCAACCGCCGGATCGATCTCGGCGAAGTCACCCCCGGCGCAGCCAAAGGACTTGTTGAGTGGTTGCAGGGGGTCCAATCGGTCCTTGCCATCGATCCCGAGGTCGAAGAAATTCCCCCAGAGGTTCATTCCCTCGCCGAACTCCGCGCCCAAGCCCGCGCCACCAAAGACTGGAAATCCAGCGACTCCCTGCGGGACCAGATCCAAGCCCTCGGATGGACGGTCAAGGACGGCAAGGACGGCCAAAAACTCACCAAAACATAATTCATGCACGCCCCAACCGACTTCTTCGATCTCCAGCACACCGAGCATCAGATCATCTTCGAAAATGTCGAATACGTCTGGCAGGCTCTCTCGAAAATTGCCTCCTACCTACAGTTCCGACTAAAACCCGCAATATTAGGAAATATAATAGGCAAACCATTTATAAGCAACGCAGTATTTATTGGATCAGGAACGGTTGTCGAGCAGGGCGCGATGATCAAGGGACCGGCGTGGATTGGAGAAAACTGCGAAATTCGCAACGGCTGCTATATTCGCGAAAATGCCCTCATCGGGAATGGGGTGATTGCGGGAAATTCCTGCGAGTTCAAGAATTGCCTGGTTTTCGATGGGGCGCAGGTTCCTCATTACAATTACGTGGGGGATTCGATTCTGGGCTACAAGTCGCATTTGGGGGCCGGGGTGATTCTCTCGAATGTGAAGCTGGACAGATCGGACATCACCGTGGCGGGAGAGGGAGGGCTTCTCCCGACAGGATTGAGGAAGTTCGGGGCGATCGTGGGCGATCATGCCGAGATCGGCTGCAACAGCGTCCTGAGTCCGGGGTCGTTGATCGGGAAAAATGCGATTTTGTATCCCGGGAGCCAATGGAGAGGGAGCCTGCCGTCCGGGCATATTGCCAAGATCCGGCAGGAGTTTTCCCTCATCGAGCGCCGCCAATGAACAAGCCGGTGAGCATTCCGGGGGAGTTGCTCGCCTTTCTTTTCTCGACGTGGCCGGAGACGAAGAAATCCAAGATCCGCAGTTGGCTGAAACACCAGGCTGTGGTGGTGAACGGGGAACCGGTGACACAGTTCAACCACCTCCTGAAACCCGGGGATGTGGTCGGAATCCGCCCCGTTCGTTACGCGGCTCCGAAGACCTCCATTTCCTCGGGGATCAAGGTGTGGTTCGAGGACTCGCACCTGATTGTCATCGACAAGCCATCGGGGCTCCTGAGCATCGCCAGCAATGCCGAGGAGGAAAAAACCGCCTATTTCCTGCTCACGAACTACCTTCGGGGGAACCGTGCGAGAGGGCGCGAACGGGTTTGGATCGTCCACCGGTTGGACAAGGAGACCTCCGGGCTCATGGTCTTTGCGAAAACCCCGGAGGCAAAAGAGTTTCTCCAGGGTCATTGGGATGCGGTTGAAAAGCACTACGAGGCGGTGATCGGGGGACGGCTCCGGAACAAAGAAGGGGTCATGGAGTGCGACCTCGACGAGAGCAACAAGTTCAAAGTCCGCATCGCCAAAGCGTCCCCCCTGACCCGCCACGCGATCACCCATTACAAAGTTCTCTCGGAAGGTTCCGGAACCTCCCTGATCCATCTCCGTCTGGAGACCGGCAGGCGCCACCAAATCCGCGTCCAGCTCGCCGCCGAAGGATGTCCGATCATCGGGGACGAAAAATACGGCGCGACCTCGGATCCCGCCGGGCGACTGGGCCTTCACGCCACGTTCCTGAAATTCCCCCACCCCGCCACACGGGAGGAGATGCGGTTCTCATCGCCGCTTCCGAAAGCGCTGCGCGTCCATGCGCCCTCGAGAAAACCGGTCGCCTCCTGAACTCGAAAACAAGCGGGCTTCTCAGGGAACTGTGGGCCCGGCCCCGTTGACGGCCGCCCTGAGGATTTCGGAGGGATGCAGGGCCTTTCGTCCGGTGCCGTCGTGGATTTGGTGCCGGCAGCTTGTTCCCGGGGCCGCGATGAGGGAATTTTCGGACGCCTTGCGGACCGCGGGAAAAAGAACCAGCTCCCCCACTTTCATCGAGACATCATAGTGTTCGGCCTCGTAGCCGAACGAGCCGGCCATGCCGCAGCACCCGGACGGAATGATTTTCACGCTGTAATTTTTCGGGAGCGTCAGCATCCGGATCGTGGGATCGAGGGAAACGAGGGCCTTCTGGTGACAATGTCCGTGAAGGTGGATCGTCTGCGCCCGGTCGGTGAAGACGTCACCGGTGATGCGCCCCGCCTCGGTTTCCCGCGCGATGAATTCATCGAGCAAAAGGCAGTTCGGCGCGAGGGAACGGGCGGAATCCCGAAGCGAAGGTTTCACGAGAACAGGGTATTCATCGCGGAATCCGAGAATCGCGGACGGCTCGATCCCGACGAGCGGTTCCCCCTCCGAGACGACCGGCGAGAGAAGACGCACATTTTCTTCGGCAAACGATCCCGCCCGTCTGATCAGGCCTTTTGAAAGCGAGGCGCGCCCGCTCTCGGCATGCTCCGGAAGCACGACTTCATAGCCGAGAAGCTCCAGCAGCTCGACAGTGGCGATCCCCGCATCGAGATCGTTGTAGTTGGTGAACTCGTCGCAGAACAGATGCACGCGGCCGTTCCGCTTCCCGACCGGCTGCAAGGGAGCGCGGCCCTTGAGCCAGTTCCGCAATGTCACCCGGTTGACTTTCGGAAGCGTGCGGCGCGGGTGAAACCCGACAACCGCGTTGAAGGCTTTCCGGATCCACGGGGTCTGGAAAATGGCGTTGTAGACCCCGGGAACAATCGCGGCGAGCCGCGCGCTGTCGGAAAACCGCGCGACGAGCAGCGAGCGAAGGGGCACTCCGTGCGCATCGTGATAGTGCTGCAAAAACTCCGCCTTCAACTTCGCGATATCCACGCTCGACGGGCACTCGCTTTTGCAGGCCTTGCAGGAGAGGCAGAGATCCATCACCTCCTTGATCTCGTCGCTGTCGAAAGGGTTTGCCGCATCGGCCGGATGGTTGAGAATGTGGCGCAGGATGTTTGCGCGGGCCCTCGTCGTGTGCTTTTCCTCGCGGGTGGCCATGTAGCTCGGGCACATCGCCCCGCCTGCCATGTGCGACTTCCGGCAGTCGCCGGAGCCGTTGCATTTTTCGGCGGCGCGGACGACGCCCGCCACATCGCTGAAATCAAAAACCGTTTCGTATTCCGGCGTGGGCTGGCCTGGCTTGTGGCGCAGGTGCGTGTCCATCGGCGGCGTGTCCACGATCTTTCCGGGGTTGAAAAGATTTCCCGGATCGAAGGCGGCCTTGACCGCCTTCATCAGGGCATAGCATTCCTGCCCCACCATGAACGGAATGAACTCGCCGCGCAGCCGTCCGTCGCCGTGCTCGCCGCTGAGCGAGCCGCGGTATTTCTTCACCAGGTGGGCGATGTCGGTGGCCACCCCCCGGAAGGTTTTCAGCCCCTGCCCGGACTTGAGGTCGAAGAGCGGGCGCGTGTGCAACTCGCCGGAGCCCGCGTGGGCGTAATAAACGCATCCGATGCCGTATTTGCCCTGAAGAATGGCCTGGAACTCCGCGATATACGCGGGCAGGTCGCGGACATCCACCGCCGTGTCCTCGACCACTTCGCGGGGCTTGGCATCGCCGACCACGTTGCTCATGAGGCCCTGCCCGGCCCGGCGCAATTCCCACACTTTGTTGCTCTCCTCCCCCCGAAGAACGGGCGCCGCATAGCCGAGTTCCGCCGCCCGCCAGGCGGATTGCAGGCCGACCACGGCCGACTCGACCTCCGCCTCGTCATCCCGCCGGATCTCGACAACCAGGACCGCCCCGGGATCACCCACCACGAACGACCGGTTCCGCGCCTGCGAATGGTTGGCGCGGGTGCATTCGAGAATATGACGGTCGATCAACTCGCAGGCCGACGGCCCATAATCCAATGCCAGAAGATTCGCGCGCAGGGACTCATCCACCGAGTGGAAGTGGCCGCAGACCAGGGCGGCATGCGGCGGGGGAAGCGGATCGCAGTCGAGCTCGAACTCCAGGCCGAAGAAAAGCGTCCCCTCCGAACCCGCGATCAGTTTGCAAAAATTGAAGTCCCGGCGGGACCCGGAATCGAACACCTCCGCATCCATCAACAGGTCGAGCGCATAGCCCGTGTTGCGGCGGGGGATGGATTGGAGCGGGAAATTTTCCGCGATCAGGCTCCGGTTCCGCCGGTCGCCAAGCAGGTTTTTGATGGATCGGTAGATGTGCCCCTCCAGGTTTTCGTGATCCCGGCATTTGCCCTCAAACTCACTGGCGGTGAGGTTGCCGAGAACCCCTTCGCTTCCGTCGCCGAAGAGTCCCCTCACCGAAAGGAGATGCTCCCTCGCGCTGCCATAGACGATGGAGTTGGATCCGCACGAATTGTTTCCAACCATCCCGCCGATCATGGCGCGATTCGCGGTCGAGGTTTCCGGACCAAAAAAGAGGCCCTGCTTCGCGAGCTCGATGTTCAGCTCGTTGCGGACAACCCCCGGCTGGACCCGGGCCCGCCGCGACTCCCTGTCGATTTCAAGAATCCGGTTGAAGTGCCGGGACAGGTCCACGACAAGCCCGTTTCCCACCACCTGTCCGGCCAGCGAGGTGCCCGCCGTGCGCGGAATGATTCCCATGCGGGCTTCGTTGGCGAAAAGGATGATTTCCCGCACGTCGGACTCGTCCCTTGGAAACGCGACCGCCACCGGCATCTCCTGATACTCCGAAGCGTCTGTCGAGTAGAGCTTCCGCATCATCCCTCCCGTCACGAGTTCACCGGAAATCCGGGCGGCCAATCGCTGGAGAGAAGGAGCAATCATGTTATCTGGATATGTTGGAAAAACCGGACGCCCATTGCCACAGAAATTCCGCCAATTCGCTCTGGTTGGCGGTGGAGACCTCGCCGATGATGCATTCGGCAGTCACCGGGTGGAACGCATGGTAAACGCGCGGCACGAGCGTGATGCGCTCCCCGGAAGTGAGGTCGATTTCCGCGCCGGCCGCTACCACGCGTTTCTCATTGTTCACCAACAGCTCGAATTGCGCGGGAAGCGGATCGCCCGGCCGGCCCGGCCAGACCTGCACGCGGAGCGTGCCCCACCTGCTGATGATGTCCTCCATCTTTTTCTGGTGACAGTGCGGCGGGGTGAGCATGCCTTCGCGGGCATACATCAGTTTTTCACAATACTCCGCATGCTCGGCAAGGTTCACCAGAACAAGGCAGCATTTTTTCCAGTCACCGAGACCGAAGTCCGTGACATCCCAGCGGGGGCGGGGCGGAAGCGCCCAGCCGTGCTGCTCGAACGCCTTGCGGGCGGAGAGGACGAGCCGGTTGATTTCGCTGCGTTTCATCAAAAGTTTTCAGGATTCCGTGGCGGATCGGGGTAGGAGCGGAGATGCAACTCCCCGCCCCTCCCTCCAAACCGGACAGGCGGATTTCCCGCATCCGGCTTTCCAGTCAGCATTTTGCTCCTTGTTGGAGACTGGTCAGTTCCCTGG
>Ga0172380_10007926_pt1 | contig 11792 bp, 8 predicted proteins | sample Leawe162metaG_FD_119747 | JGI IMG/M metagenome (GOLD analysis project Ga0172380, IMG submission 119747) | Leachate microbial communities from a municipal landfill in Southern Ontario, Canada - Leachate well 162 metaG | ecosystem: Engineered > Solid waste > Landfill > Unclassified | place... | reverse complement strand
TACCGCAGACATCATGAGCCAGTTGGCCGACCGCTGTTACCTGGAAAAGTGCCGCGATTTTCTGTTTGTCGAATTCAGTGCCATCGGCCTTGCCGGTGCGCCTGGCTTGCCCTACCCCGATCCAGAGACACTGTTGAAGAATACGCCGGGCTTTTATAGCGGGTTGCTGAGGGATCGCATCCACAATGAATATACCGACGCCGACCGCTACATGAAAATACATTTCGGCGGCGAGTGTCCTTACGAAGCATCGATCAAGCGCAACCTGAGTTTTCTCGAGGAACTGCTTGCCACCCAACAGCTGCCGCGCCTGCAGCGCGTGCCGCAAAGGGTGATCGACCCGTGAGCGACTGTCGCCCCGGTTGCGCTGCCTGCTGTATTGCTCCTTCGATCAGTTCTCTGGCCAAGCCTGCCGGCGTGGCCTGCCCGCATCTCGATCGGGATTTGCGCTGCAAACTGTATGGCCGGCCGGAGCGACCAGCCTGCTGCGCGGGTCTGCAAGCTTCACTGGAAATGTGCGGCGAAACGCGTGAACAGGCACTGGCCTGGCTTGCCGGACTGGAGACAGCAACCGCTGCTCCGGCTTAAGAAGGTGCGGCCCAGTACTTGGATACGTTTTTGATGCCCCACTTGAGGGCATCTTCAGCGCCGATGATTTTTTCCAGACAGCCGTGGCGCGAAAGGTCTACCACTTCCGTCTTGACCAGGTATGTCTTGGTCCTTGTGTTGAAAAACACTTTGACCTGAGGCGTCAGCAGCGAGTTTGGCGATTGATCGAGGACCACGCCGATTCGTCCGGAAGTCAGGCTGACCAGGGAACCCGTCGGATAGATGCCGATGCATTTGACGAAGGCCTGAAAGATGTCGTGGTCAAAGTGCGTCCCGGTCCACTCGCCCATTTTCTTGATGGATTCGGTCGGATCCCAGCCTTGCTTGTAGGGGCGATTGGAGGTGATCGCATCATACACATCGCACACTGCGCCCATCTTGGCCAGACGGCTGATCGCGCCGTCATGCAGGCCGTGTGGATAACCGCTGCCATCGACCTTTTCGTGGTGGTGAATCACCACATCGAGTGCGACCTGGTCAGTGCTACCACCTTCGAGCAGAATGCGATGGCCTTCTTCCGGGTGTACCTTGACGAGGCTGAACTCTTCGTCTGTCAGTTTTCCGGGCTTGTTCAGCACCTTCATCGGCACATTGGCCTTGCCCAGGTCGTGGAGCAGTCCGGCCCGTCCGGCGCCATGGATTTCCCTGTCGCTCATTTCCATCTGCTTTGCCAGTGACACCATCAGGGCGCTGACCGCGACCGAGTGCATATAGGTATAGTCGTCCGCCGTCTTGAGCCGCGCCAGGCTGATCAATGCGCCCGGGTTGCGGTCCAGGGAATTGGTGATTTCTTCCACCAGGCCGTCCACTGCCCCGGCGCTGAGCGCCTTGCCCATGCGCAATTCGCCGAACATGGTCTTCACCGCATCGGTAGCCTTGGCGCAGGTTTTGGCCGCTTCCTTGAGTTCTTCTGTGACCGTAACCTTCTTGCGCCGCTCTTCTGGAGCATTCGCCTCTTCAAGAATCTTCCCGACCTTCTCATCGACTTCTTCCCGGGTCTCGCCGGGTTCGACGTCGAGCCCCAGGTTGGAATCGATCCAGACCTCCTTGATGCTGCTTTCCCTGAGGCGGCGGATATCTTCGGGATCCTTGAGGACAAACTTGGTGCGCCAGAATGGATGGCTCATCCACGGTCCGCAAAGCTCGTGGATATGCATTCCCAGCCGGACCTGATCAACAGGGATCTTTTTTCTCATGCCGATAGATCCGTCAGGTTGCTCCGGCCCACATTTCGTGGAGGTTCTTGATGCCCCATTTGGCGGCATCTTCCCGGCCCACGATCTTTTCCGGACAGTTGGCACGAGACAAATCGACGACTTCCGGTTGGACGTAGGATTGTGACTTGGTGGAGAAGAAGACTTTGACCTGAGGTGTCAGCAGAGACTTCGCCGATTGGTCGAGTACCACGCCCAGCCTGCCGGAAGACAGGCGCACCAGCGCGCCCGTCGGATAAATGCCGATGCACTTGACGAAAGCCTGGAAAACTTTCTGATCGAAGTGACCGTTGCTCCATTCAGTCATTTTCTTGATGGACTCGGCCGGATCCCAGCCCTGCTTGTACGGCCGGTTCGAAGTGATTGCGTCATACACGTCGCAGACCGCGCCCATCTTGGCGAACAGGGTAATCTCGGAATCCTTGAGGCGATGCGGATAGCCGCTACCATCGACTTTTTCGTGATGATGCAGGCAGACATCGAGGGCAATTTCTCGTGTGGTCTTGCCTTCGACCAGCAAGCGGTGGCCTTCCACGGGATGCGTCTTGATGATGGCGAATTCCTCGTCGGTCAGCTTGCCCGGCTTGTTCAGGACTTCCATCGGCATCAGTGCCTTGCCCAGGTCGTGCAGCAGGCCGGCCATGCCTGCCTCGCGCGTTTCATTTTCTGAGATACCCAGTTGCCGGGCCAATGCGACCATCAGTGCGCACACTGCGACGGAGTGCATGTAAGTGTAGTCGTCTATGGTCTTGAGGCGCGCCAGGCTGATCAGGGCACCGGGATTCCTGACCACGGAAGAAGAAATTTCCTCGACCAGCTCGTTGGCGGATTCCGAATTGACCGCATTGCCCATGCGAATTTCCTCGAACATGGACTTGACCGCCTTGGTGGCCTTGGCGCAGGTTTTTGCTGCCTGCTTGACCTCATCGGAGAAAGAAACCTGCTTGGGAACTTCCTCGCGGACACTGGCCGTGACCAGTACCTGTTCGACGGCTTTTTCAACCTTTTCCCGGCTTTCGCCGGCTTCGACATCCAGTCCCTTGACCGAGTCGATCCACAACTCGGTAATGCCGCTTTCCTGCAGACGGCGCAAATCCGCCGGGTCGGTCAGAATGAACTTGGTACGCCAGAAGGGATGATTCATCCAGGGGCCGCATAATTCATGAATATGCATGCCCAGGCGGACTTGTTTGACGTCGATTTTTTTTAGCATGATGAAATTTATAGCGTGCTAAACTCGCTCGCCTTTCCAGGTTGCCCCTTCTTCAAACACATCCCTTTTCGACCCGTCTTATGGATATCACTCTGCTGCTGCACGCGTTGATCCTGGGCATCGTCGAAGGCCTCACCGAGTTCCTTCCAGTTTCGAGCACGGGCCACCTGATCCTGGTCGGGGATTTGCTCCATTTTAACGATGAAAAAGGCAAAGTGTTCGAGATTGTGATCCAGTTCGGGGCCATCCTCGCCGTCGTTTGGGAATATCGTTCAAAAATCGCCGAAGTTGCCTGCGGTCTTGGCAGCAATCCGGCGGCACAGCGCTTTGCCATCAACCTCTTCATTGCCTTTATACCGCTTGCGCTGCTGGGTTTGCTATTCCATAAAACCATCAAGGCAATCCTGTTTCAGCCGGTTCCGGTCGCGCTGGCTTTCATCATCGGCGGCTTCTTCATCCTCTGGGCAGAGCGGCGCCGGCACGTGATCCGCATCGAAACTGTCGAGCAACTGGGAATGCTCGATGCCCTCAAGCTCGGCCTGGCGCAGGCGCTGGCGCTGATACCCGGAACCTCGCGCTCCGGAGCTACCATCATCGGCGGATTGTTCTTCGGCTTGTCGCGCAAGGCGGCAACGGAGTTTTCCTTCTTTCTCGCCATACCGACCTTGACTGTGGCGACCTTCTACCAACTATACAAAGAGCGTGCGTTGTTTTCATTTGATGACATGGGCATGTTTGCGGTCGGTTTCGGCGCCGCGTTTGTTTCGGCTTTTTTCTGCGTGCGCTGGTTGTTGCGTTATATCAGCCATCACGACTTCGTGCCCTTCGCCTGGTATCGCATCGCTTTTGGCGCGGTGGTGCTTGTCACCTGGAAGCTCGGCTGGGTAGATTGGAGCAACCCCTGATCCTTTATCTGCACGGTTTTCGCAGCGGTCCGGCTTCGCACAAGGCACAGCAACTCAAGGTGGGGATGGCGGAGCGTGGTCTGGTACAGCGCTTCATCTGCCCGCAACTGCCGGTCGAGCCACGTGCCGCTATGCTGTTGTGCGAACAGCTGATTGCTGCCAGTACCGACCCGGTCACTCTGGTGGGTTCTTCGCTGGGCGGGTATTACTCAACCTATCTGGCAGAACGGCACGATTTGCAGGCGGTGCTGGTGAATCCTGCGGTCGTCGCGCATCTTTCACTGCTGCAGTATGTCGGCCAGCAGACCAATCTGTATAGCGGAGAGGTGTTCGATTTCACCCTTGCGCATATCGAGCAATTGTGTGCTTTGGAGGTTGCGCAATTGAGCAAGCCGCAACGTTTCTGGTTGCTCGCCGAGAAAGGCGATGAGCTGCTCGACTATCGCCAGGCGGTCGCCAAATACGCCGGCGCCCGCCAGAGCGTTCTTGAGGGCGGAGACCACAGCTTTACCCGCTGGAGCGACTACCTCGATGACATCATCGAATTCGCCGGCTATTAGCCCGCTCATTAACTTTTTCCCATGAATGTCCTTTTCGAAGAAGAAGGTGCTTTCAAAGCCGGCATCATCCTCGCCGACAACAATACGTCGCTGCAGGTGGAACTGGCTTCTGGCAAGCGCAGCAAGGTGAAGGTGGCGAGTGTGTTGTTGCGGTTCGATGCACTTGCGCCGGCCGAATTGCTCGACCGCGCCGAGGCAGAGGCAGAGCATATCGAAGTCGACTTTCTCTGGGAAGTCTGTCCGGATGGCGAATTTGGGTTTGCCGATCTGGCGCGTGAGTACTACGGCCATGCACCCCAGCCCGCCGAAGCCGTGGGCGTGCTGCTGCGCCTGCATTCAGCGCCGATGTATTTTCATCGCAAGGGCAAGGGACATTTCCGCAAGGCACCACCGGAAATCCTGCAAGCCGCGCTGTCCGGCCTGGAGAAGAAACGCGCCCAGGCGCTGGCTATCGAACACATGGCCGGCGAACTTCAAGCCGGACGATTGCCCGCGGAGATTCCGCCGCTGCTCAATCAACTGCTCTACAAGCCGGATCGCAACCGGCTCGAAACCAAGGCCTGCGAAGCGGCCTGCGCCGAAACCGGTTTGTCGCTGGTGCGCCTGCTGGAAAAATGCGGCGCCATTGCATCCACTCACCATTACCATCTTGGGCGCTTTCTCTTCGAATATTTTCCCGAAGGCACGGACTTTGGCGATTTCATTGCGCCCGTCGCCCCAGCCGGGCTGCCGCGTGCGGCAGTATCCGCATTCAGCATTGACGATGCGCATACCACCGAGATCGACGACGCTTTTTCGGTCACCCCGCTACCGGCAGGAGGCTGGCGCATCGGCATACACATCGCTGCACCGGGACTGGCGATCGACCCCTTTGACGAACTCGGCAAGATTGCGCGCCACAGGTTGTCGACCGTCTATATGCCGGGCAGGAAAATCACCATGCTGCCGGAGCCTGTGGTCGAAGGCTTCACGCTTGCTGCCGGACGCGATTGCCCGGCGATTTCGCTTTATTTCGAGGTGGCCAGCGATCTGCGCGTAATCAGTCATGAGACCTTGATCGAGAGCGTGCCTGTGGTGGCCAATCTGCGCCATCACGACATTGAGCCGCTCTTCAATGAGGAGACGCTCAGCGGCGAACTTGCCGAGTTCGCCTTCCGCGACGAACTCAAACTGCTCTGGGAACTGGCCTGCGTGCTCGAGGCGGGACGCGGCAAGACGGGGGTCAATCAGACCGATTACAACTTTGTCGTTGACTGGGGAAGGACCACGGCTCTGGGGTCCGGTCAGATCGAGATAAGCGAACGCCGCCGCGGCTCGCCGCTCGACAAACTGGTTGCCGAACTGATGATTGCGGCGAATTCGACCTGGGGCCGCGAACTTGCCGATGCAGGCATCGCCGCACTGTATCGGGCGCAGACCTCGGGCAAGGTGCGCATGACTACCGCCGCCCTTGCCCATGAGGGATTGGGCGTCGATTGCTATGCCTGGTCCTCCTCGCCGTTGCGGCGCTATGTCGATTTGCTTAATCAATGGCAACTCATTGCCTGGCTGCGTCACGAGACGCCGAGATTTACGGCAAAGTCGGAAGAGATGCTGTCGGCGTTGCGCGATTTTGAACTGACCTATGCCGCTTACGCTGAATTCCAGCGCGGCATGGAACGTTATTGGTGCCTGCGCTGGCTGTTGCAGGAAAACCAGAAACAGCTGGGCGCGCAGGTGCTGCGCGAAAGCCTGGTGCGAATCGAAGGTCTGCCGCTGATACTGCGTGTTCCTTCCATGCCTGCATTGGATCGTGGCGTTCGGGTCCGCATCGAAATCGAAAAAGTCGATTTGCTCGATGCCGAAGCGCGTGCACGCTTTGTCGAGATCGTGGCCGAGGTAGCTGAAATAGACCCGGTTAACCTCTCTGATGAGGCTTTCGAAGAGCCTGTTTGAACTTGCCTGCGGAGTAAAATTTCGCGCATGCTGACGACTCTTGCCTGGCCGGGTTCGCTCGCGCGCATGGACCCACCCTCGCGTCACCTGACCCTGGCGCTGATGGTTTCGTTGTTGCTACATGCGGTGGTGCTGTCGATCCATTTCCGGCTTCCTGAAAAATTGATGCAGGCCAAGGAGCGCGCCCTGGATGTGATCCTGGTGAACAGCAAGAGTGCGCGCGCACCCAACGCAGCCCAGGCGCGCGCTCAGGCCAATCTTGACGGTGGCGGCAATACCGACGAGAACTTGCGCATCGCGACCCCCTTGCCTGCTTCGCAAAATGTCCGCGAGGGCGACGACTTGCTGGAAGCGAAACGGCGAATCGCGGAACTCGAGGTCCACCAGAGGCAGCTATTGACCCAGGCGCGCAGCAAGCGTGCGATTCGCCCCGAAGAACGCAGGGAAGATCCGCAACCGCAACCGCAAGTTGCCCCCGGCATCGATCTTGCCGGCAATGCACTGGCCATTGCCAGGTTGCAAGGGCAGATCGATCGCCAAACCCAAGCCTACAACCAGCGACCGAAAAAACACTTCTATGCGCCGCGCACATCGGAGTACCGCTTTGCTCAATATGTTGAAGACTGGCGCCAGAAAATCGAGCAGGTTGGCAACCTGAATTATCCCGAAGCAGCCCGGGGCAAGCTCTATGGAACGCTGGTAATCACGGTGGAAATCAATGCCGACGGCGGTGTGACCTCGGTCGAGATCGATCGGTCTTCAGGCAAGAAGATACTCGACGAGGCTGCGCTGCGGATCATTCGCCTGGCTGCGCCGTTTGCCTCGTTTCCGCCCAGCATACGACGCGATACCGATACCATCGTGATTCCCCGTACCTGGTCGTTCACCCACGCCGACTTGCTGCAAGCCAATTAGACTCTCTGCCATGACAGACAAATACGCGGTGATAGGCAACCCGATCGCCCACAGCCAGTCGCCGCGAATTCACGCCATGTTTGCCCGACAGACCGGGCAGGACATGAGCTACGCGGCGATGCTCGCCCCGCTGGATGGCTTCGAGACGACGGTGCGAGCCTTTATCGCGGCCGGTGGTTGTGGCGTCAATGTGACTGTGCCGTTCAAGGAAGAAGCTTGCCGCCTCGGCACACGTTTGACCGATCGGGCGCGGATTGCAGGTGCGTCCAACACCCTGCTTTTCGATGCGGAGGGAATTGCTGGGGACAACACCGATGGTGTCGGACTGTTGCGCGACATACGCCAGAACCTTGGCCGCAAGATTTCCGGTATGCGCGTCCTGCTGCTTGGTGCTGGCGGTGCGGCACGGGGCGTGATTCTGCCTTTGTTGCTCGAACATTCTGCGCAATTGGTGATTGCCAACCGGTCGGCGCAAAAGGCGCAGGTGCTGACAAGCCAAATTATCGATGCCCTGGCGGATTTGCCGACGGAGATCAATTCCGGTATCCCCCTGCCTGCGCCAACAAGTTGCGGATTGAACCAGCTTGCCGAGGACTGCTTCGACATCGTCATCAATGCCACTTCGGCAGGCCTCGGCGACAACCCCATCGACATTCCCGGCAGCGTATTCGCGCCGGGTTGCCTGGCCTACGAGATGATGTACGGCAGGTACACGCCGTTCATGGCGCAGGCGCAGAATGCGCAGGCGCAGGTCAGTGATGGCCTGGGCATGCTGGTCGAGCAGGCGGCCGAGGCATTTTTCCTCTGGCGCGGAGTGCAACCGGATACCCTGCCGGTGCTCAAGGCGTTGCGCGGCATATGAAGAAACTGGTCGAGTTGCTTAAGCGGGGGCTGTTCGCCCTGGTCATCCTGTTACTGCTCTGGCAGGGCTGGTATTTGGCTTGGGTGGTCTGGTGGAAATACGCCGATCCCGGCATGACCCACTTCATGGAAATCCGTCTCGACGAAGCGCGTGCGAAGAATCCCAAAGCCGAATTCAGGCATCAGTGGCTCGATTACGAAAAGATCTCCCGGTCCTTGAAGCGTGCGGTGATCGCCGCGGAAGACGACAAATTCGTCGACCACGAAGGCTTCGACTGGGAAGGCATGCAGAAGGCGCTCGAGAAAAACCGCAAGAAGGGCAAAGTCGTTGCCGGCGGATCGACCATATCCCAGCAGCTCGCCAAGAATCTGTTTCTTTCAGCGGCCAAGACGCCCTGGCGCAAGGCCCAGGAAGCTGTGATCACCCTGATGCTCGAAGCCCTGTGGGACAAGCGCCGCATTCTCGAGGTGTATCTGAACTCCGTCGAATGGGGCGAGGGTATCTTCGGCGCCGAAGCCGCAGCACGACGCTATTACAATATTTCCGCGGCACAACTGAGCGCAGAACAGGCAGCCAGATTGGCAGTCATGCTGCCGGCGCCGCGACGCTATGAAAAAAACCCTTATTCGTCCTTCGTCAACGAACGAACTTCGATCATCTTGGGGCGGATGCAGTTTGCCGAGGTGCCCTGATTTCAAAAGACATCCAGGGCTAAAGTTCTTTCCAAATTCTTCGAAATCCAGACCATTTCGATCTCGGGGATTTATGTTGTAAATAAACAACACACAAGCGGGATGCAGGCCGGAATTAGTTTCATTCGATACAACTAAAGCATATATTCGCGCCACTTGTTCTATTGCGTTTGGTGGGTGACTCTGCCGGGCACATCAAGAACTAAGCGGGCTTGTTGCGATTTGAATGTCATCGTTACAAGGCCATTTATTCACATTGAATGAAAGGGCGCTGCGATGATTTATAAGCAGAAACGGGTTCATGTTTTGATTGGCTATGCACTGGCAACCGGCGCGTTTGCTCTCACCGCTTCATCTGTACAGGCGCAGCAGGTCGAGCGGGTCACCGTAACGGGTTCGAGTATCAAGCGCGTATTGGAGGAGCAAGCCCTCCCGGTTCAGATCATTTCGCGCGACGACATCCAGAATAGCGGTTCCGTCAATATCGAGCAGTTGGTCCAATCACTGCCGTCTGTGAACACTGCAGGCAGCACCACCAAGTCCATGGGTGCCGGTCTTTCAACTTATGGCCTGTCCACAGTATCTTTAAGAGGTCTTGGTGCAAGCCGCTCCCTGATCCTGGTAAATGGCCGTCGCATGGCGCCTTTTGGATACGATTCGGGTTCGGTAGATATTAACGCCATCCCGATGGACGCCATCGAGCGTGTCGAAGTCCTGACCGATGGCGCTTCTTCGATTTATGGTTCGGATGCCATGGGCGGCGTCATGAACTTCATTCTCCGCCGCGACTTCCAGGGCATAGAACTAAATGCCGAAGCCGGCGATTCGGACCGCGGCGGCGGCGGCCGGACCAGCAAGGTCGGTGTCGTGCTCGGTAAAGGTTCGCTGTCGAAAGACAAGTACAACTTCATGCTGACTGCCTCGGTCGAGAACCAGGACATGTTGTTTGCCAAGGACCGCAAGTTCTCTGCATCCGGCAATGTACCGCCGTATTACACAAACGGTGCGACAGGTGGTGGCAATATTGAGGGGGTTTGGGTTCCGGGCCAGACGCGTACCCAGAACCTGCGTAATGCAACGACCAATCCCTATGGCCTCTCCTCCGCCTACTATGGCAACCCTTGGGCCGATGCAGCCAGCGGGTGTATTGACGGCCACTTTCTTGTCCCGGGACCGCAATCACCCAGCACCAGTGCCGGGCGTTGCTTCTTTGATTCAGCTGGCTACGTAGCCCTGATACCAAAGACGGACAAGAAGAGCTTGCTTGGTTCGTTTACCATCAAACTCAACCCTGACACGGAGTTCTATGGCCAGGGATCCTGGGTTGAGAACAAGACCTTGATGCAGTTCCAGCCGTCGCCGGTTCGCGCCAGCTTCCTCGCCACGGACACCGCATTTACAGGCTCAGGCGTTGACGCCGCGTTGTTGATTCGCCCGACGAACCCCAACTATCCGAGCGCCTGGTTGAGGTCTCATGGCCTGGCGGCCATGGACGGTCAGGTTCTGGCAGTAACGTCGCGGGCTTTCATCGCCGGCAACCGCACGCAAAACGACGAGAGCACTCAAACCCGGTTTACCCTCGGCTTCAAGGGTAACTTCATGGGCTTTGATTACGACACGGCCATTACCCGTGACGAGAGCGATGTCAAGGGCGCCGTGGTCGATGGCTATTTCTCCCAGCTTGGACTGGCACGTGTCTTGAACGATCCTGCCAGCACCTGGAATCCCTGGTCTTCAATGGGAACACAACCGGCTGATGTCGCCGCGGGAGTCGCTGCCGCCAAGTATATCGGCGCAACGGCCGGCGGCAAATTTACCCGCACCGGCTGGGATGGCAAGCTTTCCAAGGCGGTCGGCCAGCTTCAGGGTGGCGAAATCGGCGCTTCCCTCGGCGTGGATTTCCGCAAGGAACAGTTTGAAATTACGGCTCCGGCCATCCTTGAGAGCGGCGACATTGCCGGTCTGGGCGGAGGCACGATTCCGATGAAGGCCGGTCGCAATGTGACCAGTGTCTACAGCGAAGTTAACATGCCTTTCCTCAAGAACCTCGAGGTGAATGTCTCCGGGCGCTGGGACCACTACGACGACCTGAAGAAAGATTCCGACCCGATCACCGGCAAGATTTCCGCGCGCTGGACTCCGGTGAGTTCCCTGGTGGTGCGTTCGAGTGCCGGCACAGGCTTCCGTGCGCCCTCGCTGTCCGAGTTGAAGACCCCGGTGTCCCTTGGTTCGACTGCCCAGTTCAACGATCTGATTGCTGGTCAGGACTACCAAGCCAATGGACTGTTTGGCGGCAATCCCAACCTGGTTCCCGAGACGTCCAAGCAGTGGTCCCTGGGTGCAGTGTTTACGCCGATCAAGAATGTCTCGATGCATGCCGATTATTTCTTCATCCAGATCAAGAAATACGTCACCACGGCAAGCCCGGGAGCACTGGTCACTGCAGCACGTGCCGGCCAAACCGGTTTCGTGACCTTCCTGCCTGACGGCACGCCGGATGTGATCGATCAGCGCCAGTTGAATGCGGGTCTGGCCAAGTTTGGCGGTTTTGACTTGGGTGCCAGCTGGAACGACAAATTCAGCTTCGGCCGCCTTGGTGTCGACTACAACGCAACGTACATGGACAAGGCGACTCTCAAGACGCCGGACGGCACCGAAGATGCCCGTGGCAAGATGGTCGATGCTGCCGGCAATTCGCTCAAATTGATCGGCAACGGCGGCGTCATTTTGAAGTACAAGCACAAGATCAACGTCAACTGGTCGCTGGCGGACTGGGGCCTGACCCTGACCCAGAACTACACCGACAAGTATTTCAACGGCTTTGGCCTGATTGGCAGAAAGCCCTACGGCAAAGGCTATTCAATCTTCGATGCCCAGGCACGCTATT
>Ga0172380_10007924_pt1 | contig 11794 bp, 15 predicted proteins | sample Leawe162metaG_FD_119747 | JGI IMG/M metagenome (GOLD analysis project Ga0172380, IMG submission 119747) | Leachate microbial communities from a municipal landfill in Southern Ontario, Canada - Leachate well 162 metaG | ecosystem: Engineered > Solid waste > Landfill > Unclassified | place... | reverse complement strand
CACAACCTCCCGCGCCCGGGCCGCCGAGTCCTCGTATTCCGACCCCACCTGGTCATGCGGCGTAATCGTCTCCGCCTCCGTCCGCTGGTTCCCCGCCTCCGTCTCCTGGTTCCGCACCCGTTTAACAACCCCATCCACCTGCACCGGCGCCGGCAGCGCCTCCGCCGCCTCCGTATGTCCGGCCAGGGCCACCGACCGCGCCGCGCTCTCCTCCAGGCTTTCAAAAGTCTGATCCTTCGGCGCCAGCTCCTGGTCCGTGATATCCTGCGTGCAATCCTCATTGCGCGACCTATCCCGGCGTAAAATCTTCCCCTGCACCGCCGCCGCCAGACTGGGCAAGGCCAGGCCCGCCTCCGCCGCGTCGCTCACGCCAGTATGCTTCTCCTCCTTGATCTCCACCGCCGCCGACTGCTGCGAAACATACTCACCGGTCGTCTGGTAAAGCCGCGTCCGCTTATCCACATTCAGAGTGTAAAGCCCCGTCTCCGGATTCAGGCTCACCCCGCCCATGCGATAAGTAATCCCGTTATCCGCATCCGCCTCCGGCAACTCCGGCAGCGCGGCGGCCGCGAAATACCAGGTAGTCTCCACCTGATAGCGGCAACTGTTTTCAGTCACCACATCCTCCAGCGCCGTCCCCTCCTTATGCAGCACCTGGCAAAGCATCAAGTTCTGCTTCTCATCAAACCGGAAGAACACCCGGCCGCCGTACCACGTCCCCGCCTTCGCCCATTGCGTCCCCGTCATCGGGCTAGTAACAGTCTGGCCCACCTCCTCATTATCCGCCGATGTGTAATCAATCAGCAGCCGCGCGCACAAGTCCAGATTATCCCGCGTAATCCCATCCCAGCACCGGACGATCGAATCATCCCCGAAGCCCCGGTTCTCATCCGTCTCCAGGATTCGCGCCTTCGCCTCCGCCAGCACCGACCGCGCCGCATTCAAATCAAACGCCATATCCGCCTCCGTTCCGATACATCATCCACGGCCCGAACGCCCCCAGGCGCACCCCCATAAAAATCACCCACGCCTTCCAGCGAGGCACCTCCGGATTATACCGCATCAGCGCCAGCATAATCCGATCCGCATCCTCCCGCCGCAGCACCCAATCCCCCAGCCGGCCGGTCCGGTACAAGTAATCATGCACGATTGCCGCCGCATTCCACGGCCCGAACCTTGGCAGCACTCGCTGGAACAGCCAGGGCACACTTGCTAGGTCCGAAACGAACCCCGCCGGCACCACCAAGCGCAGCCCGTTAATCCACACCACAAAATCCTCAATCAACTCCACCCGGCGGCCGTCCCCCAGGTCCTCATACCGCGGATTCCGCAAATATCTCACCTTATACAACACCGTCCACCTCCGTCCCCGGTCCGGTTCCAGGCGCAGCCCCCTGCGCCTGGTCCTCCGTCAACCGCATCCGCTTCCCGACCAACTCCTCCACCCGCCGCCGTTGTGCCGCCAGGTCCGCCGGATCCGACACCAGCCGCGCCAGCAGCGCCGCCTGGGCGATCTGCCGGTCAATGCACCGATGGCACCACTCAGTATCCGGCAACAACATCTCCGCCCCCTCCCTGGTTAGGTTCCAGGCGCAGCCCGGTTCGGTTCCAGCCGCAGCCCGGTTCGGTTCCAGGCGCAGCCCGGTTCGGTTCCAGGCGCAGCCCCCTGCGCCTGGTCTCAACCCTTAAACCACGCCGCCACCGCAGCCGCGGCCGCCACAATCGCCGCCACCGCCGACACCCGCGCCACCTCCCGATCCGGCCCCTTCCGGATTTCCGCAATATCCGCCGAGTTCTTCTCCCCCCGGGCGCACCCGTCCTTTTGGATCTTCCGCAGAATCCCGAACACCTCCTTAAAATTCTCCTGCGACTCCACCCGGTTCAGCTCCGCCTGCTTCTCCAGATTGCGGACCGCATTCTCCAGGCCGCCGATCACCCTATGCTCCTCTGCGGTCATGTTTCATGCCTCCAGTCCGCCCCGCCATCCTCCCGCCGCCGCCAGTTAATCACACTATGCGCCACACACCCCAGCACCACCACCAGCGCCAGTCCGCAAGGCAATACCCACAGATATCCGCCTGTCATCTCGACCATGACGCCCTCCAATCCATCGCGGTCGCCGCGCATACCATAACGACCAGCAGCGCCACGGCCACGGGGCACATCGCAATATTTCGGACCACGCGCCACGCGCCACGGCTCATCCACGCCGCGAGATAAAACAGCTCCTCGCCCACCAATAGCGCGGCATACAGCGCCAGGATAATCGTGCAGGACGCTTTGAGCCTCCAGTTCACCGCCGCAAATCGCCATGTTTTGTGTTTGGTGGTCATTGCATCAACCCCGCGCAGCAGCCGCAGTCCGGGTTCCAGTTTTGCAGGATGGTAAAAAACCATGCCACGCTTAACGCCGTCGCCGTCGCAAGGCATAGAATTTCAAGGGCGGTTCTCATTCGACTCCTTTGCACTTGGCCCGCACGTTCTATGTCCCGCCGGACACATGCCGCATGTTCCACAAAAAATCACATCAGCATACTCACCCGTCACCGGACACCGCATCATCGCATTACACGCCCGACTCAGACCGCAATAACATGAGGCGATCTCCCACATCACTACTGCCGGTAGCTTCACCCAAAAGAATATTAAATCAATTATTGTCATGCCGTCCACGCTGCCACACATCCACCAGAATCATTACCAAAGCAATCCCCACCCAGATCTTTTTGCATAGCTTTTTCATTCCACACCCTCAATAAAACTATCGTCATGGATTCTATGACTTTCCCATATCTGCACATGCTTTTTCAAAAAGCGGAGTTTATACGCCTCATCCACCGCATAAGTATGAACGAAATGCCCACAGCAATGAATCACCGGATATATGTCCCTATCTAGTGTTTTTACATTCAATCCAAACCGGGCAATGTTCCTGGATAGCAGATAATCATCAACTATATGCTCCGGACCATAACCAAACTTGCGCTCGAACTCTGCCGGGTGAATGCATGAAAGCGCGTGTTTAAAGGTTATGTCTTGCTGTTCCGGTGGTGTCCAGACATCCCGCGTCCAGTCGCTGCACATCACCATCCATGAACATGCGCCTATCTTCTCTTTCCGGCGCCGGAATACAGGATCATCCAAGTTAAATCTAACACCCGCAAAATCAATACCGTTAAACAACACACAATCCTTATCAATCAGCTCCGTGGGATCAAAGGCATCTTCATGCACCAGCGTATCCGCATCAAGGTACATCGTCCAGTCATAATCCTTTGACAAATCATATATCTGGAACTTCTCGCAATTCGCCGGCAACTCCGGGCGCGTCCGCTTATTTATTACACAAAAATCAGCACCGATCTTTTCTGACCACTTCCGGATCCTCGGAAAAGTCAACTCAGTGATCCGTGGAGCATACCCATTCACCGCCAGCGTCACGACGAGCTTTCTCATTTTTACCTCTTACCTCAACACTTGATAATCATCAGCATTTTAACATTTTGCGGGGCTGTCACACTATCACCGCTCAATCCATGATTATGCTCCGCGTTTCCGTTATTAACCGTAATAGCATGACTATGGTTAGCTGCTGCATCGGAATAATCCGTGTAACAATTATTGTGGTAGTGGCTGACATTGTTGTTTCCAACATCGTGAGTATGGTTCCATCCTGCATTTACTGTTTTTCCAACGATTGCGGTTCCATAAGGACTTCCCGCCTGACAGAACGCACCCGCATTATGGTTGTGGCAATTACTTGTCGTGTAATACACACCGTTTATTTCGTGGTTGTGTGTGCCAGAATTACCCCCAGTTGCATGGTTATGCGAACGATTATTCACCGTCGAATTAAACGGCCCATGCCGGTGGTTCGCCGTGTTGTTTCCCGAGGATGCCGTGTGATTATGGGTCGTATCGTTGTTATTAACCGTCAACCCCTTAACCGCCGTCGAGTCCGCATTCAGCACCCCGTCCGGAGTCCCGCTGCAAAGGAAATACCCCGCCGGCACATTCGGCACATTAAACGTCGTACTCCCGTCTCCCACCCCGAACGTCGTACCGAGGACAGTAAACAGGTCCGCATACGTCTCCCGCGAAACCGCCGACCCATCACAAAGCAGCCAGCCCGAGGGCGCCGCCGCCCCCGCATAAGGCGCCACCACACCCGGAGGCACCCCCACCCCCGCCCAGTTTGTAATCGCCGCGGCCGCGCCAAGCGTGATTTTGCCAGTCTCAAGATGGTCTGTTAAAATACCCATAAGTCACTCCGGGCGCATAAACAGCGCCGCATTCGTCCACACATCATCAATGTAATACTGCACCGCCAACTGGTTCCCGATGATTGCCATCCGGATATCATTCGTCCCCATCATCACCACATTCGTCCCCGTAGTAACCGCCCCCTCCACCGGCTTTAGGTAGTCATTCGTGCCGTGATTCCCCCAGGAATAAGCCTCCTCCCACACCGAAGTCCGCCCCTTCATCCCGTCCACATCCGCCGCCGCCTGGTTCCAGGTAGAAGTCCGCCCTTTGAGCGTATCCAGCTCCGCCAGTGGCGCCCGCGGCGTCCCATTCGTCTCAATCACAAACCCGCCCGCCGCCGTCAGACCGAATCGGTTTGTGTAATACGTCGCATCCTCAGTCCACACCTCCACAAACACATAATCCACCCCCAGCGATCCCTGGTCATTCGTATGCGCCGGGTTTTGCGTAGTAATGATCGTGTAATCCAGCGTCACCACCAGGTTACTCAACGCCCCCACATCCAGCGTATTCGTCACCCCCCACAAATCATTTGACCCGCCCAGGTAACTCGTCCGAGTCAGCGTCATTGTTCCATTCGTCTGTAAATATCCCGCCGACCCCAGCGCCACCCCCGCCAGCGTCAAGCTCACCGCATTCGTATACGCAAAGTCCCCCAGGTCCATCCCTATATAACCATTGCATTTTTCCTCCATGGAAACCCGGATCCCAACCACTTCCCCCGTCACCGCGCCAAAGTTAAAATTACTCACCACCAGGGCAGTCCGATTTATCGCCACCGAGTTCGATAGGCAGGTAAAGGACGTCCAGGCATAATTATCATCATCCGCCAGCAGCGCCCGATTATTTGTGTAAGGCGTCGAATTGGCATCATCCCACCAGCTACCCCCGCCCGTATCAGTAATCTCCGTCACCTGCACCGCCGCATTCGTAATGACGTTATTACTCGCCCCCACCGCTCGGATCACCCGATAAATTAAATTCGTCTGCGGATAAGTAGACCAGGCGAAGGCATTCCCCGCCCCCGCATCCACATCAATGATGATATTCGTCCCATCCGTCCGGACGGTAGTGTTGGATCCCCCCACCAACTCAACCCGGCCCGTGACAGTGTTAAGGCTTTGCACATGGTCATCCACAAACCCAGGCGGCCCCTCCGGTCCCTGCGGACCGGCCGGCCCCTGCGGCCCCGTCAAACCCGTCGGACCAGTTGGCCCCGTTGGCCCCGTCGCCCCGGCCGGCCCCGTCTCACCGGCCGGCCCCTGCGGCCCCTGCTGGCCTGGATCACCCTGCGGCCCCTGCGCCCCCGTGGCACCCGTGGCCCCCGTGGCGCCCGTCGCCCCCGTGGCGCCCGTATCACCCTTCTCGCCCTGGGGACCAGCCGGCCCCACCGCGCCATCCACCCCGTTCGTACCAGGCGGCCCCTGCGGCCCAGCCGGCCCTACCGCGCCATCCACCCCGTTTGTACCAGGCGGCCCCTGCGGCCCGGCCGGCCCCACCGCACCATCCAGCCCGTTCGTACCAGGCGGCCCCTGCGGCCCGGCCGGCCCCACCGCGCCATCGGCGCCATCCACCCCGTTCGTGCCCGCTGGCCCGGCCGGCCCCTGTTCGCCCTGGGGACCAGCCGGCCCGGCCGGCCCCACCGCGCCATCGGCGCCATCCACCCCGTTCGTGCCCGCCGGCCCGGCCGGCCCCTGCGGTCCTTCTGGCCCCGCTGGCCCAACAGCCGCCACCCATTCATTAGATTGCCGACCGTAAGGCCCGCCGGTAGCTGGCGCATCATCCAGCTTCGTAGCCAGCAACTCCTCCAGCACCTCCTGAGCATTCGTACCCAGGCCGCCGCGCACCCACCGGCCGGTAGCGCCATGCCAAACCACCAGGTCCCCATCCGCCACCCGGCCCACGGCCCGCACGATCGGGTAAAAGCGCGGCTGCGGCGCAATGGGCTCATCCGGAAAAGCCGGCTCAGGATCCTCGCCGGGCTCCGGGTATTCCGAACCTGGCGCCCCCGGCTCATCCGGATACACCGGCGCCGGGTACGGATCATCCGCCGGGTAACTTTGCGGCACATAATCAGCAGTAGCCGTCAACGCCACCAGCGCCAGCGATATCCAGCAAGAGCGCATTTCAGGTCCTGGTTCGGTTCCGCGCGCAGCCCCTTGCGCGCGGGTTAAGGTTCGGTTTCAGGCGCAGCCCTGGTTCGGTTCCAGGCGCAGCCCCCTGCGCCTGGTTCAAGGTTCTACCACTCCACCAACGGCTCAACCCTTACCACCCCGGCCGACCCGCCGGCCAGGTTGATAAACTTCGCCGCCGCCAGGCGCCGCTTCGGCCACACCTCCAGGTAGCCCTTCTCCAGCAGGCACCCGGCCCCGGCCGCCACCGGATCCGTCCCGTCGAACGTCACCAGCACATCATTCGTTTTCACGCTCACCAGCGCGTAACTCGCCGGCTCCGAAAGCGCCGCGGCCTGCACCACAACACCCGCCACCGCCAGCTCCTCCCCCGCGGCCCCGCTCGGCCCCAGCGACTGCTCCAGATTTACAATCCTCGCGTTCATCTCCACCCTCCGGTTATTATTTCACCTTCCGAACCTTGCCCGCCGATCCACCCGCTGATCCATCATCCGCTCCGCCAGCTCCTCCAGCGACTTCTCGGCCAGGTCCTCCTCCTTGTAACGCTCCTCCCGCTCCAGCAGCCGGTCCGCGTAGGCACCATGGACGACATACCGCTTCAGGAACTTCGGCACCGCCACCTCCACCCACACATCCGTATAAGTCGCCGGGCTCTGGCCCGTAGTCGCAGCATTTGCCCGGTAGCACTTCCCCGTACTCTCCAGGTAGCACAAATCCCCGATCGCATACGTCGTCCCCGCCGCCCAATCCGTCCAGCTCACCTCTGGCGCCGGCCGCCGCCAATACACCCACGGCTCCGCCGGCGCCCAGGAAGGCGCGATAATCCCGTCATAATGCAGCTTCACCCCCTGCACCGGCGCCGCGTATGGATTCGTCCGCGGATCCACCTCGAACAAGCAGTAATTCACATCCACCGCCCCGATCTCCCGCTGCCCGCTCATCCGGTACTGGAGGAGGCGCACCCAATCATCACCCGGCGCCGCCCAGTAGGCACTATCATCCGCCGGCGTATTCCCCAGGTTCGCATCCTCCTGGCTCTCCCAATACTGGTCGTCATACCAGACCACATCCCCATCCGCGTAAGTCGTATCGGCCGCGTAATCCGCCTCATAGCGCCGCTGCTCCGTCCACATCAGCTCCGGCCACCAATCGAACTCATACCCCAGCCGCAGCCGTTCCGAAACAAGCTCCGCCACCAGGGCGCGCTCCCCGGCCGCCACCGTAGACGTTTCCGGATCCCACCCCCGCAACCGGATCACCCCCTTAAAAATTTCCTTCACCCGGCAAGTTTCCATCTACGCCTCCGTTCCGCTACGCATACACCTTCCGCCAGCTCACCCGGCCATGCCGATTCCGCATCACCCGCACCCCGCCGGCAGGCGTTTCGATCACCCCGAAATAGCGCCGGTCCTGGTCCTTCCAGTACCCCTCCGCGGCCGCCGAGAGGACATCCCGCCCCTCAGTATTAACCGCGTTCATCACCGCCACCGTCGAAATTTGCCGCTTCATCCGGCCCGACCCGCCCCCCAGCCGCGCCACCCCGCCGCGCCGCTGGAACAGCTCCCGATCCCGCCGCTCCGCCGCCACCAATTCAGCCGCCGATATCATCATCCCCTCCTGGTTCGCTTCGCTCCCTGGTTCGGTTCCAGGCGCAGCCCTGGTTCAGTTCCAGGCGCAGCCTTGGTTCGGTTCCAGGCGCAGCCCCCTGCGCCTGGTCCTACCCCGCCGGCAGCGCCCGTTTCCCGCCCTCGCGCCCGATCTGCACATTCGCCCCGTACTGCTGCGTCAGCACCTCCAGCCGCTGCAACCGGCTCTGCAAAATCGCCATCTTATCCGGCGCCATATCCGCAAAGATCTCCGGATTCATCCCCTGCATGTTCTGGTAAAGCTCCAGGCGCAGCTGGTAATTGATACTGCCATCATCCGGCAGCTCCGGCTCCGTCCCGGCCCGGATCTCCTGGTAAGCCTTGATTTCGGCGGCCGTCTCCTCCTGGTTCGCCCTTGCCACATCCACCAGCGACTCCTCCGCCAGATCCGGCGCCAGGCGCCACAAAAGCGCCGAAACGATAGGCGCCGTCCGGATCGTCTTGTCACGATCCATCGCCAGCAGCATATCCTTCACGATCCCGCCGATCTTCTCCAGGTACTCCGGATCCAAGTCCCGCGGATCAAAGCGGAGGTCCAAGTCAAATTGACCCTGGATTTCCTCCCGGCTACGGAAAATCGGCTCCCCGTCCCGATTCGTAATCCGCCGGATCATCTCATCCGGCATATACTGCTGCACCAGCTGCCACACCTGCACCAGCGCCTCCCGTAGATTCATCAAGAACCAAAGCACCTTGAACTCCCGGCGCAGCGACACCATATCCTCCGGCACATCCGGATTCGTGCGGCCGAAATACTCATCCACCTGGCGCCGCAGCTCCTTCACCATATCCACCACCGTCCGCGGATACTGCGGCGGATTCATCCAGGCATAATCCCCATCCCGCTTCGCCGGCAGCTCCATCAACGGCTTGATATGCAGCGCGCCCTGGCGCTGCCTGTTGCGCGTGATAATCGGCGGCACCCCGGCAATCTGCGCGTGGTCCCCAAACGAATCACAGTAGACCTTCATCAGCCCCTGGAACGGCCCGCCCAGCTCCGCCAGGCCCCGGCTATCGCACAGCCGGCCCGTCAACACCTCCCGCTGGAACACATGCCCCGGATACCCCCCATGGGCATAATCCACCAGGCGCCGCGGCCCAGCCGCCACCGGCACATCCCGATGGAACGTCACGATATACTTACCCGGCACCCCGTCCGCATTCGTCGCCGTGTAATAAGCCGTGATGATCTGATACAGCCCCCGGTAATACTTCGCCGGCCGCACCGTCAACTCCCCATCCACCGACCGCACATAATCCGGAAAAGCCGCCGCCGCCTCCTGGCCGCCCTCGCGCGACCCATCCGCCTTGCGCTTGCCGATCACCCCCTCCACAAAATCATCACTCCACCCCTCCGCCACCGCCCGCTCGATGATTTGTGTTTTGGACAGCCAGGACGCGACAAAATAGATTTTGGCCGACTGAAACTCCGTCGTATTCAGTGGAATGAACCAATCCTCGTAAAGCCGCAGCGCCTGGATCTCCGGCCCATCCCGCCGGATATACGGCACCGGAAACTCCGCCTCCCCCGACTTCCGCAGCTCCACCACCACCTTCCGCGCCCTGGCCGGCCGGATCTCCGGAAAGAACTCCATCATCAACCCTGCCAGGATCTCCTCCCCCACCTCCTCCGCAGCCAGCGCCCCCAGGAAGTCCTCCGCCGCCTGCGCCGCTTGGCTTCGGATCATTTCCTCATCCGCACCCGCCTCCTCTAAAACCTCCGCCACCTTCCCCAGGTAAAGCTCCATCAACCCCTGCGCCGACAGCTTCTCCATCTTCAGCGCCGTCTCCCTGCGCCAATAGATCCCCAGCAGCGCCACCGCCGGCGAGTCCCCCAAGAAATAATTCGCCAGCTTCAAAAGCTCCCGCACCCACTGCACCCCGAAATGATTTCGGATCACCCAGCGCAACACGATCGCCATATTCCCCGCCTGGCGCGCATCCGTCCCTTCAACACCGTGAAAATTGATTTGTGCACGCATAGCGGCCAGGACAAGCAGCATCACATCCTCATTAATCAGCAAGTCAGCAGTCCGCACCCGGATATCCGCCGCCCCCTCGAACGGTTCCGGCTCCTCATCATTATTCGCCGCCGCGTGCTTCAGCCCGTCCCCCGACTGACCATCCCACCGGCAAAACCGCGTCGCATCCGAATCCACCCGCAGCCCCCAAACCTCCTTCGCCTCCGCCGCAATCGCGTCCACCTCATCCTTCAGCTCCCCCAGCGTCGGCTCCGTCACCAGGGCCTCCCCGCCATCCCCTTTAACCTCGTCCAACGCATCCATATCTTTCCCCCTCCGTCAATCCGGTCAACCAGGTCAATCCGGTCAAAAATCCGCCTCCGCCTTCCGCCCCCGTTGACCGGGCCGGCTACCCGGGAGGGTATTGCCGCCTGGGGAGGCGGCTGCCGGCCGGTCGTTGGGTTTTGGCACTTATAGGCCGAAGGCCTTGAACAAAAAGCGCAGGCGGCCCGCCGTCGCTTCACTCGTCGAATCTTCCGCATTCGGCGTAAACGTGAACTGCAACCCCGTATCCGACTGCGCCGTATAGACCAAGGGAGTTGTTTCCGCCCCCCAGGCCCGCCAGGCATTCGTCGCCACACTGGAGAGCTGCGTCGCAGCCAAAAGCGCCGTCGGGCTCGAAGCATCACCAGCGGACACCGTAAGCGTGAAATGATTATTTGTCGGCCCGACAAACGCCTCATCCACGATCAACAGCACCCCCTGGATCATCGCCATATCCGCCACCGCGAACGACACCACATCCGCCGTATTCGTGTCCTCCGTATCCAGGTCCGCATAAGTGATCTCCACCTCATGCGTTGCCCCGTAATACGCCCGCTCACTCTGCAGCAGCGGCCGCAAAGTTGCGGCCGAAACGATACCCGCCATCACCAGCACACCAAACAACCAGACCATTTTCTTCATACCATCATCTCCTCGTTTAGAGTTATTCCGCATTCCGCATCCGCATTCGTTTTCAAGGTAGGGCGGTCAGTCCCTTGACCGCCGCCCCATTCCTCCCCTTATCAGGCCGCCGTATTAACGTAGCATTGCCCGGTGGGATTCAGGCACTTCAGGATATACACCGCATCGTGATACCCGCGCGGCCCGCCCGACTTCTGCGGTTCGAGCCAGGCCGCCGGATTATCAAGGAAGCACAGCTCCCACATCGAGAGGTCCAGGAAGGCGCCCGACCTGGAGCTGTTCGCCGTCGCCACACCCGTCGCCGGCGTATGCAGCAGATGCCAGCTCGGGAATACCTTCACCTCGCCCGCATCGAACTCGAAGAAGTCCACCACCCGCAGCAGCTTCTTGTCCTCCGCGTCCAGGTTGAACCGCTGCGTTGCCTGCGCCGTGTTCACGTCCTCCACATGCCGCTGAGCCCAGGTGGACATTTGCGTTTTCAACTTAATGCCCACAAACCCCGTCAGGTCCACCTTCCCCTTCTTCTGTGTGGCCGCTGCCTCCAGCTGGGCCTCCATGGAAGAAGGAAGGTACGTCGCCAGCGCCGCCGTAAAAGCGCACAACGCGGCCGGCCGGAAATTCGCCGGCACCGGCTTGAAGGCCTGGGCGATAACCGAAAGCCAGGAAAACACGCCGCGGCTGCAAAACGGCGTGGCGCCCGACTCAATCGCCGTATCGGAATTGGACAAGAGCTGCTTTTCGATCATCTGCGCCAGGATCAGGCTGTCATCCTTCGCCTGCTTGGCCTCCTCCTTGCCCTTCACGCCATGCGTCTGCGTCAGATT
>Ga0172380_10007923_pt1 | contig 11795 bp, 12 predicted proteins | sample Leawe162metaG_FD_119747 | JGI IMG/M metagenome (GOLD analysis project Ga0172380, IMG submission 119747) | Leachate microbial communities from a municipal landfill in Southern Ontario, Canada - Leachate well 162 metaG | ecosystem: Engineered > Solid waste > Landfill > Unclassified | place... | reverse complement strand
GGCTGGAGGAAGGGCTGAAGGGGATAAGGAAAAAGGGTCAGAGCTTGGAAGGGGCGGAGGAACTGGCTGGAGGATTTGGACCAGGGGCAATAGGGATACTGAAGAATGAAGCCAAGAAGCAACTTAGGCAGATTATTGGAGGAGAATGGGAAAAGTATTCTAAACAAGCTGAGGTGTGGAAAGATAAGCTTAACCCGGAGCAGTTGATAAGATTGAATGAATTAGCCGAAGCAGTTAGTAGAAGACAGGCTATTGCTGATCTTGGGTTTGAGGTTACTCCTCAGATTATGCTTGATCCAGTGCGTTCTATCAAGCGCTCTTATAATCCTATAGAGAGAGGACATTACAATATAGGTACAAATGAAATGGCTATCAACACAATCAATTTCAATGCTGGAACAGTCCCTCACGAAGCTACCCACGCTTGGCAGTTTGATCCGGAGAGGTTTCTGGATAGGGATAGATATATAGAAGAGGCGATGAAAATTGATACTTTTATCTCTCGTTTAGGAATGAATCCTTCATGGGCTAAAAATATGGGAGAAAGAGGTATCACTTCTCCTCGTCACTATTTTTCTCCTCTAGAGCTTCATGCTTATGGAACATCGGAAAAACTGCTAGATCTATCTGGTGTGAAGGAAAAAGAGGCAACGGAGTTGTTGCGATCGGGGCTGGTTGATGCACTTGGGGAGAGCAGGGTGAGGATGGATGAGTTTGAACTGGGCTACGAAGAGTGGAAGAAGCTTGTTAACTTGAGCGAATGAGCTCTGAAGAAGGAGAACAAAAATGGCTGAGGATAGTGGAAATACTGAACAGTTGAAAGAGGGTGGAGAATCCCTCGGGTTCAAAACAGCGAGGGAGTTCGAAAAAGAAAGAGGGGTAAAACTTCCTGAGAGAGGAGAGAGAGAGAAGGGGGATAGAGAGATCCTTCCCAGAGAAATGGGAGAAGAGGAAGAGGGAGGGGAAAGACTAGAAGTCGAAGATGTGATGAAGATGAGCGGATCTGCTCTGAAGAAGTATGCAAAAGAGAGGGGGCTGGACTTTGACGGGTTGAATAAGGAAGATATGCGATACGCTGTCGCAGAAGCCGAGGGTCTGGATTTGGAGGATGAAGAGGAAGAAGGGGAGGATGACGAGGACGAGGAAGAGGGGGAAGATGAAGGGAAGGGCAAGAACGTTTACAAAAAGAGGTTAAGAGAACTGGAAGAGAAATACTCTCAAAAGTTCCTCGAGCTCGAAGAGATAAAGCAAAAGGCTGTGGTGATCGACCTTTTGGAAAAGGATCCTGAGCGCTACTTCCCAAAGCTGGCAAAGAAACTGGGGTTTGACCTTTCCTTGCTCGATGACGACAGGGAGAGGGGAAGAGGGAAGGGGAAGGAAAGGAAGAGTTTTGAAGCTCCCAAAGCGGAGAAAAACGAGAGCTTGGACGACTATATTGCTCGTACAATGAAGCAAATGTCCGAGTATCTGGAGGATATGGTGGAAAGCGCTTTCTCGCGCTCTCGCTCGAAGGGAAGAGGGAGGGAAGAGGAAGAAGACGAGTTCGAAGAGAGAGGGAAGAAGAGAGGAAAAGAGGAGGATGAAGGGGAACGACAGGTTCAAAATGTTATAAACTACCTTCGTGCCAATTATAAAGATTGGGGCCTGTACGTAGACGATATCGTTGACTACGCGAAAAGGCACCCGGAGTTTGTGAACAATCCCGCTCGTCTCTATCGCGGAGGTAAGGCGCTGGCTCAAGCCAGAAGGCTGGGGAGCAAAGAAAAGCGCCTGGAGCAGAGGGATGGAAAAACGGCAAGAACAGGAGAAAGGCCGACCAAGTTTGGTAAGCTCTCTCCAAGAGTTCCCGGGAAGAGAATGAATTTTGACCAAGCCTGGGAGAATGCAAAGAGGGGGAAATAGAAGGAAGGAAAGGAGGAATAGGAAATGCCACCGAGCTCAAGAACCATAAACTACGATGCCGTTATGTCCCTTTGTATGGAGTACATTCGTGATGAGATGTTCTACCAAATCTTCACGAGTACCCCGTTGCTCTCCGCCCTCTATGGAGGGTTTGGTAAGAAGAGGAGACAGGGCAAGGGAATCAGAATGATTAACGGTGGGGAAAGGATCAGGGTTCCCCTGATGTATGGAAAGAACAGCACGGTCATGAGTTACAGTGGTTATGACCAGCTGGATGTAACTCCCCAAGATGGGATCACCACTGCCTTCTTCGATTGGAGGCAATTGGCAGGTTCGGTTGCAATCTCTCGGCTGGAAGAGCGGAAGAACAGCGGAGAGAACGCGATTAAGAATTTGCTGGAATCGAAGGTGACCCAGCTCAAAATGACCATGGCTGATGAAGTGAACTTTCAGCTCTGGGGAAAGACGCTGAATAGTGCTGGAACGGCTTTTGTGGCTGGGAAGGGACCGACCACGAGCAGCACAACCGGTACTGATATCGACCCTATCTCTATGCTCATCCCCAAAGACCCGACGGTTTCTATGAGCATTGGGAACATCAATCAGTCCACATATGATTGGTGGAGGCCTGTTATTGTGGACGGCGCTCATGCAAATGGAGCGAAGGATAGCGGAGCGACGAGAGGGTTTGCCATCACCAACTGGGCTACCCTCGGCAGCGCGATGAGGTGGATCTATAACAGCTTGTCAAAAGGGGCAATGAGAGGCTCGCCCGATACGATCGCTTGTGACCAGCTGGCCTATGAATCCTATGAAGCGGCACTCGATAGTCGGAGCAGGATTGTGAATGAGACGAGCGGTCCTGTCACGATGGGCTTTGAGAGCGTCCGGTTCAAAGGGGCGGACATGATTTGGGATGAAATGATCCCAGATATGTCCGGGCTGTACAACTACGAAAGCTCGAGCTGGACCTACGGTTCAATGTTCTTTCTGAACCTGGACTATCTTGAACTGGTTGTTGATAGCGGCACCGACTTCATCACTACTCCCTTTGTGCGCCCGGAAAACCAGGACGCGAAGGTCAGCCAGATCCTGGCGATGATGAATCTGGTGTGCTACAATCGGAAAAAATGCGGTATGATCTACGGCCTCGCTGTTCCTTACAGCTCTTAGAGAGGAGGGGTAAAGCTATGATGTGGGGAAGGATTAATCAGAGCAGTCCGGAAAAAGCTTTTCTTTCGGTCTACAACAGCTACTCAACCGCTGCGCTTTCGGATGGTCAGCCGGTTATCTGGGACTATGCCACCGATGCTGATGGGGTGAGTGTGACAAAGCCCACCGATGCGAGCAAAGCAGGAGGGAAGCACTTTGGTAGTGCCTTTGCAGGGATTGCCGCACAAGCCATCGCGGCCGGAGCCTACGGATTGATTCAGATCTATGGCTACCACAGCGCGGTGAGGGTGAGGACGGCGACGGGCGGAGCGCCCGCAATTGCAGCGGGTGTGGCGCTGAGCTCCATTTCCGCTGTCTTCGCCTTGGAGAGCTTCGTTGGCTCTGTTGCCGCTACGAGCACTGCGACCCAGCATCTTTTCTTCCCCGCTGGGTTTGCGCTCGCGGCACAGGCAAGCTGGACGACGAAGGCAATTGCTTGCTTCATCAAGGCACTCTAGTGGGGAAGGAATGGGGAGAGCCGGTTCGGTAACCGAACCCACACTCCCCATTTTCCCCCTTTTTAATCTCAGGAGAAAAGAGATGTTTACAAAAGCTGCAAAAGCAGACCCGTATAGCGATGACGGACCCTTTATGGACCCGGTTGTGAGATGTGATCGCTGCAGAAAGCTGGTTCTCCGATTAACGCTGGCAGAGAAAGGGAAGTGCCCACACTGTGGGGCTATCAAGGTTTGGAAGGTTCAAAATTTCACCGCGAAGGAGAAAGCATGGATGGAAGAGGTTGGAGTTGATCCAGCTTTTCTCGCTCTCTTTGAGTGTAAAGAGATAGGAGGAGCATATGCCTCTTACCCTTGCTGATGTGAACAGGAAAGAGAAGATTGCTATTGGGATTCCCTGTTACGGGGATGTAGACCCTATGGTGTTCCAAGACTACCTCCGCATGATGTTTCACTTTGGGAGGCGTTATAGCGAGTTTGATTTTGAACTCGCGTTCAAAACAAAAAGTGAGCAGTTCAGAGCTCGAAATGCTATGGCCGAGGCTGCTCTTGTTACAGGGTGCGATTATCTGTTGATGCTCGATGATGATAATGTTTTTGACATTCTCAACTCTCCCGGATCGGAACCCTATGAGTTTCTCCGAAAACTGTTAAGGTTGATGAAGGAAAAGGAGAGATGTGGGATTTGTGGAGCTCTCTATTTCCAGAGGGGAGGGCATTGTTCGCCTGTGTTGATGAAAGAACTGAGTGGGGGAGGCCATAGGTTTTTGAACGACTCGGAGATAACCGGCCAGCCCCAATTGGTTGATGTCCAGGGAGGGGGAGTCATCCTGATAAGAAGGGCTGTGCTGGAACAGGTTCCGCAACCTTGGTTTGTTCCAGAGGTGGAGAAAGGTACGGATATCCAGATCTGTGTGGAAGCTGCAAAGCTAGGTTGGGAGATCTGGAGTGACACAGGGATTGAAGTTGGACATGTGGTGAAGGAGCGGCAGGTAGTGTCGAGGACCACGCGCCATCGGTTTATCTCCAATGCTATCGAACAACAGGGTATGCTTCCAGAGTGGGAGAACCAGAGTCGGTTGAGGCTGATGCTGGACGATGCGATGGAGTATACAGGGCTAGGGAAGAATGAGCTGTTTGATATGGCAGAGAATTACAATTATCACATGGCAACCTTTCCTACTGTTCAAGATGAAGAGAAGCTGAGAGAATACTACGCAAAGACTGGGGTCAAGCAGCTTGCGCGACAGCTCCTATTCCACTCCCTTCCGAGGGTCATGGATTTTGACAACTCTATCCTCAAGCTGTTTGATACCGCTAATGGGCAACAGAAGATAGTGGATTTTGGCTGCGGAAGCGCCCCGGTCACATTTGAACTTCTGCTGCGCGGGCATAAAGTCCACTTTGTAGATGTGGATGGAGCAGGAGGATACGAGTTTGTAAAGTGGCGGATCAAGAGGAGAGGAAAAGAGAGGGATGGAACTTGGGGTTGGATTCCTTGGGGAAAAGTGGATGTTGTCACGTTTTTCGATTCTCTCGAACACCTCTTGAACTGGGAAGGGGTGTTGGAAGATGTTGCGACTGCGCTAAGAGTGGGTGGTGCGATCCTGACCAACTTTTTCGAAAACCGAGATGTTGACAATGTCGAGCATGTTAACATGAACAAAGGTGGAGTATCCAAGAAGTTGATAGAATTGGGATTCTACCCTATCTGTTCTAACATCTGGATAAAGAAAGGAGGGGAAGATGGCGTTAGCGTATCCAATTCATAAGAGGACAATCTTCATTGACCCGAGTGGAGGGCTCTTTAAAATATGCCCGTTCTGCTTGGTCCAAACACCCTTAGGACCGATGGTGGAAAACTTTTTCACCCCTCTATTCCCTCTCCCTGGGAATGGAGTGGGAGGGAGTGCAATTGATTGGAGCGATCCAGTCCATCGGATAGATGAAATAAACTTTGACTGGAACATCAAAGACCCAACAGCTGTCTTCAACCACCTGCATGGGGGAACGTCTCTTCCCACGCTGGTTAAAGGAAAGACAAGCTTGGTTAACTAAGCCGGTTCAATGACCGAACCCATCCTCATCTAGCCCTCCCTGAAAATGGGAGGGTTTGGAGGGAGAGATTGAGATGATTACAGAGCTGGAAAGAGAGGTGTTGGAGAGGATTGGAGAAGACGAAACCCTTCCGGATAACTTCACTGGGGAGGATGAGGTGAGAGACGCGGTTGTGGATGCTCTCGACGAATACTGCATGTTGACCCGTTCACTGAGAAAGACCCTTTTGATTCCTCTCAGAGGAGAGGTGAATGTGTATGTAATGGGAGCGGAAGACACAGTTATTGGGGTGCTTGGGGCAAGGTTGAAGGGGCAAAAGAGAAGGTTGGAGCACGTTGGGCTTGAGACGCTCAAGAGGGACGATCCCCTTTGGCTTCGCACGAGGGGCTCTCCTTGGAGGTATAGTGTGCTGGACTTTACAAAACTGCTCATCTACCCCTGTTATGGGGAGGATGTGGAGATTTTGGAGGTTGACGTTATCTATGTTCCTGATGCGTACACAGAGGGAGAGTTTGTACCAGAGGTGAGAGGGGCGTTTCAAGGGTTGATTGTAGAAGGCGCGCTGGCTTTTCTCTACCTCTTAGTGCCGAATAAGCTGAAATATGCTGTTGAACTTTACTCGAACTTCCTAAAAAGGGTTGGTGGAAAGAGCGAGTTCAACGGAAGCTGGGTTAGCTACATGAATAGGATTTTTAGGGAGACTACAGGAAAATGATCTCAACCTCACTCACCCGGATTAGGAAGCTAATCAGAGATGTGGATAAGAGTGCCATCTCTGATGTTGTGCTGTTTAAGCTCTATAAACGAGCACGGTTGGAGTTCTTTGGAGATACCCTTCCAAGGGTGAGAGGGGCTGTTCTGCCAAATCCTCCAAGTTGGAGGTTTTCGAGGATGTTTGAGTTTGAAAGGTGGCAGGAAGAGAAAGCTGTTTGTCCTTTCTTCCGAGATCCAATCAACCATTACAGCTGTACACAGCCCTGGGAAGTTCAACAGTTACAGGGAATTGTTCCAACGGAAGAAGGAGGAACCTTTTCTTCCTCCCCAGTCGATGCGGCTTTTGTATCTTGCAACGTTCTCTTTCCTCACCTCTTCCCAAGCGACCTACACCAGCTGCTGTATGCAGCTTGGCAGGGAAGGTCGCTGGATTTGATTGGGAAGAAGAAGTTGGAAGAGGAAGATGAAAGGTGGATGGAACGAGAGGGGGATAATGTTCGGTATCTTTGTCTGGATTGGCCGGCTAAGCAAATGTTCCTTCCCTATCCTCAACCAACCGGGCAGAGTTATTCTGGCGGGGGAGGATTTGGAGTGCCGGTTTACTATTCTCTTCCACTCTTACAGGGAACGGGGTTGATTGTCTCGGTTAGTTCCATCGATCCAGAAGAGAGTGGAGGAGGGATGGTGTTTGAGATTTGTAACCCCCTGGATGGGTTTGCCCTGTTTTTTCTCTCCATCCCTCCTTCTCCCGAAACGGTTGGGGAAGAGGATGTTTGGCTGTTGAGGCCGTTTAGGAAGTATGTGGAGTTTAGGACAGCTGCTCTCGCTCTGTCTATCCACTCTGAGGTTAAGAATGAGGAGCTAGAGAAGGTTTACAAAGCTCGATATGATCTCGGGGTCTCGATTGTGAAGGACTTGAAAAGGGTTTTGAAAACTGACATTGTTGTGAAGAAAAGAGGAATCCACGAGATGGGTTCCTACAGCGGGGGAAAGTTGGGCAGACCAAGGTTGCCTGATCACTATCCCAACCCTTGGAGGTAGACATGCCCTATATAGAGTTTACAGATTTTAAGGGTGGGATAAACACGCTGGAACCGGCTTGGGATATTAAGCCCAACCAGATCTCCGAGGGCAGCAATGTAGACTTTACCTTCGGGTATGCGAGGGGAAGGTTTGGGTTTAGGAAGGTTTTTCCGGTTGATTTTGCTGAAGCTATTGACGATTGCTATTTCCAAAACACCTTTTCCCCTGCGTCTTTCATTGTGAGATGTGCCTCGATGGTTTATGAAGGGCAAGTTCCCATTATCACAGTGGAAGATAAAGAGACGAGGTTTCTTGAGTATCGGGACTTTCTCCTCTTTGTAAATGGTGAGGTTAACTACAAATGGAAGAAAACAGGGTTAAAGGGAAGCTGGAATTTCCAGTACACCTTCCCTTTTGAATCTGTATATCTAGACGATTTTTCTTGGGCTTGTGCAACATCCAACACTTTCACAGCTGAAGATGGGACAGAGTGTTCTTTCGAGTGGGAAAAGCAGTGGTTGGATGGAGATGTGCAGGTTGATGGAGTTTGGTTTGCCACAAACTCCATCGACGCAGCCTACTCCCCCAATGTTGAAACTAACTACATTCGGGTTCCAGTTGAGTTGGGTGTTCCAGTTTTTCCCACAACCATCTATGGTGGGTATACCTATGAATGGGAAGAAGCTTGGACGAAGGTCGCTCCGCTTGATGAGATAGAGTGGGCGAGGATTGGGATGAAGAGTGGGCCATTCCAGATGTGTTTTCATTTTGAGAGAAGAAGGAGAAAACAAGGAATCCACGCCACCTTTATCTCCACAGCCCCGCAGGATTTTCTTCTCTGGCGCACTGGGTATCTTTACTCGGTGGCTTTTGAAAATGGAGAAGGACATTGGGGGAATGGGAATGTTTTCTCATACACACCAAAGAAGGCTGTTAATACCAATGTTGCTCCTGTTCCTGTCTCTACTGACCCACAGGTTGTGGCGAGAAGAATCTACCGAACGAAGATAGATGGTGCAACCTTTTACTACGACACTAGGATTGAGAACAACTGGGATCAGCTGTTCTTGGACAAAAGGGTAGATAATAGGCTGGGAGAAGAGATTGAAACTAACCACGCCAAACCCCCAGCAGCCATTGATCTAACCGACCATCTCTCCTATCTCTACCTCCTTGTCTCTCCAAATCTGGTTTATTGGGCAGATGAATATGGACAATGGGAAAGCTTTCCAGCGTCCAACTACGAACCCTTTGGAGCGGGTTCAAGACCTGGGAAGAAAATCCAAACACTCGGAGAGGAGCTGGCAGTTTTCCTTGATACGAGCATCTGGAGATGGGTCAATTCTACAGAGGATACCTTTCAAAAGAAGAAGTCTCTCTCCAACAGGGGGACGATCTCTGCCAAAACCGTTATCGACCAAGGGGAGCTCCTCTTCTTTTTAGACAAACCTGGAGTGTTTGGGTTTGATACAGTTAGAGATATCCTGATAACAGCGCCCGTTCAGAGGCTGTTCACCTCTGGGATAGATGACCCTTTCGCGGTGGATATGGACAGAATCGGACAGGTTGTGATAGGGTGTTTGGACGGAGAGCTTTTCGTCGCTTACCCAAAGGTAGGAGAAACTGAAAACACAACCCTTTTAGTTTTCAACACCCTGGTGAAGACCTTCTCGCTGACAGAGATGAGCTTTGGGGTTACAGGGATTGTTACAGATCCGGTTACGCGAGCTTTGTATTTCACCACTTCCAACAACATCTACCAAGTTCTTCAAGCCCAGGACAGCGAGGTGGATACAGAGCTGGGATGGTTCTTTAAAACTAAAGACTATGCGGTTGAGTTTGAGAACGCGGGCTTGACGGTGAAGAAGCACTTTGGTTTGTTCAAGCCGTTCTACAACACCAAAAGTGGAACTCTCCAAGTGGACATTTATCTCGACGATGCCATCATAAAGACCATCACCTACAGCGCAGCAGAAAGTAACGAGGTTGGGAGAAGAACGATAGATTTGGATAAGAAAGGTTACAGGTTAGCGGTGAAGGTTACAGGAACAGGGGATGCAAGGTTCTTTGGTTTCGGGTTGGAATGGGAGGGATTGGTTCCCTGAGTGGGTTCGGTTAATGAACCCGTCCTCATACAAATCTCTGGGTAGGAGAAGAAGAGATGATGTTCAAAGGGTTGATTGGCGAAGGGAGATTTACGTTGGGTCCGTTCTATTGGAGTGACCTGAAGAAGATGCTGCGGTTAATAGAGCAATACAACTTCGTCCTTCAAGATGATACGGATTCTTATGGGTATTTCAAGCAAAAGATCCTCTCTCCTAACTCGATATGGTTCACTGGGAGGGATGATAAGAGAGTGGTTGGGTATGGAGGGTTTTCGAACATTGAAAGAGGGAGAGACGCGCTTTGTTTTATCTATTCCCAACGAGCGAACCCGGGCACTCTCTACTTTGCCCGATTAGCGATTGCTTTCGCTTTTAAAGAATTCAACCTCCAGAGAGTTACGACAACTTGTCCAGCCATCAACCGTGCTGCTTCTATCTTCAATAGAAAGATTGGCTTCAAACTGGAAGGGGAGCACAGAGCGAGTTGGTTGCATGAAGGTTTTCTTTATTCCACCTATCTCTTTGGCCTGTTGAGAGAGGAGGCAGAGAAATGGGACTTGAAACTATAGCCATTGCAGGATTGGGGTTAAGTGCACTTGGGACAGGGTACTCGATGTACAGCAGCTCGAAACAAGAAGCAGCCTACAAAGATGCCCAGGCTCAGGCAAAAGCAAGAGCGGATGCTGATTACAACAACGCCATGGAGCAATATAACGAGGCGAGATCCTATTACAAGGGTGTGATGGACAACCCTCGAAGCTACCCAACCTGGGGAAAGTGGGAGAAGGATATTGGTGGGCAGTATAAGAGTGCCGAGCGCCAACTGAAGGAAAAGTTCCGAGCGCAAGGGCTGGTTGGTGGGACGGTTGGAGAAGGGTTGACAGAGCTGGAGAGTGAGAGAGTTTCAAAGCTCGCGGATACCTTAACCTCGATAAAGCAGCAGGCGGCGGAAAAGTACAACACCATGCCTGTTCCCAAGTACAATGAAAGCTACGTCAAACCAGAGTATGCTCCCTTTGAGTCTCCTAATCTCGGCTCTGCTGGGTATGGTTTAGGGTACTTAATGGGAGGGAAATATGGTTCTTCCAAAGCTGATCCATATGCTGGTACAATGGGTTCAACTGGAACCCTCACAAGCCCGGGGAGCTATGGAGATTTGACGGACTATTTCAGCAGGCAAGCGGGAGTTCCACTTTTCTAGAGGGAGGAGGAGAAAATGGACGCAACAACTATCCGACTCCTTCGAGGGAAGGAGAAGGAAACGAACTTTGGAGACTCTTTCCAGCTCGGCTTCTCCCAAGCGTTGAAGGAGAAGAGTGAGAGGGAATATAAAGATCTACAGATGGAGAACCTTCGGCAGGAATTTGCGTTGAGAGCAGAAGCTGCGAAGAGAGATGAGGAAAGGTTGGAGTTGTCGAGGGAAGGGGTGAAGAGGGATATTATAAAAGATGAGTTTAACATGTCCCATACCCTTCGACAAGAGCAGCATCAACAAGAGGTGTTTCAAGAACAAAAGTGGCATACCAGGCAAAGCTTAGGGTTGCAAGCTGCGCAGGTTAATGTGGCTAGAGGCCATCTCGCCATCGCTCAACACAAAGCTGAGATGGAAAAGAACAGTGCCATGCGCTTGATGGCGGGGGAGAAAGCTTTGGTGGACTATATCCAGGGCGGGATTGGTGGGGATACTGTCCCGGTTATGGGAGCGCAGATCAGGATAAACGACCAGCAGCGCCGAGCAGGAGTGACGGATGAAGTGCTGAGGATTGCACAGGAAACTGGAGCCAACCCTGGAGAGCTGTTGAAGATAGCTAAGAGCTACCTGGAAGTGAAACAGCCAACTGGGAATGTGAAAATGGAAAAGGTCATCTCCGCCGGAGCTCCCCAAATCAAGATCACCAATATGGATTCTGGAGATGTAGCCAACATTCCCTACGGTGGAGGGGTGGAGGAAAAGCACTACGACCAAATCTACCAACAGGGAACCCAGCTACAAAAGAGTTTTTCAGAAGCTGTGGATAAGCAGTTCAACCTCATCAAGGGACAACCTCCCGGGATGCCCATTTCTGTAGAGAAACCTGTAGAGGATCTGGTTGCGAGGTATTTTCAGATTAAGAAAACAGCAGAGAGGGCGGCGTTGGAAGAGTTTGGAGTTGGAAGTTATAACGAGTTGGTAGACAAACGGATTAACTCCAAGCTCTTCCCAGCTGTAGGGGAAGAAGAGTTGGGGAAGATTCGGTCCCTCTTCTATGGGCATGGAATAACCCTTCCAATCGACCAAGAAGCTTCCCAACGAAAAGAGTTTCTCTCTTCCATTCACCAATCTTTT
>Ga0172380_10007922_pt1 | contig 11795 bp, 11 predicted proteins | sample Leawe162metaG_FD_119747 | JGI IMG/M metagenome (GOLD analysis project Ga0172380, IMG submission 119747) | Leachate microbial communities from a municipal landfill in Southern Ontario, Canada - Leachate well 162 metaG | ecosystem: Engineered > Solid waste > Landfill > Unclassified | place... | reverse complement strand
TGTCGACACGCCCTCGGGCGCGGAGATCAGCGCCCTGTCGGACTCGCTGGCCGAACTGCAGCGCGCCGGGGCGAGCAAGGACGCCGTGGAGGCGGTCGGCGCCTGCGTGCAGGCACTCGCCGATCGCGTCGACGATCTCCCGCAGGCCGCGGAGATCGCCGCCCTCCGCGGGGACGTCGAAAGCCTTTCGGCACGACTTCCGGGACTACAGGGTGAAGTCGCCCAAGCGTCTGCCGCCATTGTGGCACTTCGGGCGGAACCAGCCGAGGCCGACCCGACACCGGAGCTGGTGCAGGAACTGCAGGGCCGCATTGCGGCCCTGGAGCGGCACATCGGTCAGGCGCCGACCGCCAGCGGCGAAGCCGCTGCGAGCGGGCCCGGAGCACGTCCGGCCGCCGCGCCTGTGGCGCCGCTGCTGGCCCGGCTCGACGCCGTGGAGCAGCGCCTCGGCGCGCTGCCGGACGCCGCGGGTGTGGCGCGCCTGCAGAGCGACGTCGCCGCGGTATCGGGCCTGGCTGCCGGCCTGACGCGGGAGCGGCCCCAATCGGCAGCACTCGACGCGCTAACGGCCAAGGTCGCGAGCATCGAGCAGCAGGTGGGGGAAGGGCCGCAGCCCGCCACCGTCACCGGCCTGCTCGGCGATATGGCCACACTTTCGCGTCAGCTCGAGGAACTGCGGCGCCAGCAGCCCGATCCGGCGGCAATCGAGCGGCTCACCGCCCTGGTCGAGGACCTTCGCCAGCGGCCGGCCGCCACTGCAGAGCGGCGGGCGCCGAAACTCCTCGGGCAGCTCTATTTCGAGCCGGCCAGCACTGCCGTGTCGGATGCCGATCTGTCGGCCGTACTGGCGACGATGGACGGCTTGCAGGACCAGATCGGCCAGATCACCATCGTCGGTTTCGCCGACAGCATCGGCTCACCTGCGGCCAATCAGGCGCTGTCGCAGCGCCGCTCCGCCGCCGTTCGGCAGGCCCTGCTGCGCCACGGCATCCGGCCTGAAATGATCGTGTCGATCGATGGCCTCGGCGAAGACGGTCCCCCCGTCGATACGGACGACGGCGTCCAGCTCAGGGAGAACCGCACGGTGCTGATCTACGGCTATTAGGTGCCGCCGTCCGTCGGCGCAGCCACTACTGCACCATCAGTTCGGCCAGCTTGTCGAGATCGGCAGGAAGTTCGGCCGTGCCGGGCTGCAGGCCATTGACGCTGAGGATGTAGGCGGCCAAGTCCGCATAGGCCTGCGCACTGAGGCGGCCCGGGCGATCCGGCGGCATCGCCGTCGACAGATAGCCGAAAAGCGCGTCCGCGGTGGTGTCGAACCATTTCTCCCGGAAACTGTTGCCCTTGAGCGGCGCCCCGCCGAATTCGCCGTCGTCGAGGCTGGCGCCGTGGCAGTCGACGCATGACCTCCTGTACTCGGCGCGACCACGCTCCACCTGTGCTGCGGTGACGGACACCGTTGGCAGGGCGGCCTGTTCCTGCGCGATGGCGACGATCGGAGCGGGCGGAAGGGCGAGCGCCGCGGCGAGCAGCAGCGGGCGGAAATGTCGAGGGGACATTGGCAGTTCCTTCTGAGGGGAAGCAGTTGGTGAATAAAAAGCTTCCGGTATTCCTGCTGCCGCGTCAACCACGGGCAGGGGAAGTCGCCAGATAACGCGTGATGCGGTGGAATGTTGCCGGTCACGTGCCGGCCGATCAGTGGGTACGCCTTTAGTCGGATAGTTGGGGCATCAGTGACCGCCAGTTTCCCGCGGGCAAGTGCCGGAACAAATTCTCAGCGCGTACACGCACGGCCTAGAAGTCGTGCGTACGTATGAGGTTGCGGTAGCGTCAGGACGCGCGACGACTGACGAAAAAGTGAACGATCGTGGCCGGACGTCACGTCGAAGTGGCTAATTGACGCAGGCAGTTATAGGCGCCATGATTACGAGGACACTACGAAAACCCGCTGAACCACACCAGCCACTACTGAAGGAACTGATGCTGCGCTCGGCGCGGCTTGGGCTTGTTTGTCTCAACGATAATGTTCCGAGGAGGACTACGACCATGAGACGATTGATGTATCTGACCACGGCTTTGACCGGGGTTCTCGTGCTGGCGGGCGGACCGGCCCTTGCGCAGGATGCAAGCCCTCTCGATGCCCTGCAGCCGGTAACGGATGAGACGCTGGCGAGCCCGGGGGACGGTGAGTGGCTGATGTGGCGCCGCACCTGGAATGGCTGGGGTTACAGCCCGCTCGAGCAGATCAACAAGGAGAACGTCAAGGACCTGCGCGTCGCCTGGACGTGGTCGCTGACGCCTGGCGCCACCGAGACCACGCCGCTGGTCCATGATGGCGTGCTTTTCATCCACAACAACGGTGACAAGGTGCAGGCGCTGGACGCCGCCACCGGCAACCTGCTGTGGGAGTACGTGCGCGAGCTTCCCGAAACGGTGAAGACTGCGCTCGGTACCGGCAACGCCATGAGCAAGCGCAATATCGCGCTGTACCAGGACAAGGTGATCGTCGCGACGTCGGACACCCACCTGATCGCCCTCGACGCCAAGACCGGCCAGGTAGCCTGGGACGTGATGGTTGCCGACTTCAGCAAGGGCTGGCGCTACTCCGGCGGGCCCATGGTTGCCGGCGGGGTCATCGTCCAGGGCATGACCGGATGCGGCGGCGCCCAGGGGGGCGGCTGCTTCATCACCGGCCACGACCCGGCGACGGGGGCCGAACTGTGGCGCGTGCATTCCGTTGCCCAGGAAGGCGAGGAGGGGAACAGCTGGAACGGCATCCCCGTCTCCAGCCGCTTCGGTGGCTCCGTCTGGAACTCGGGCAGCTATGATCCCGACCAGAACCTGCTGTTCTACGGCGTGGGGCAGCCTTATCCGTGGGTCGCGGAGATGAACGGCCTGCTGCCCGAGTCGCCCGATGAAAGCGACAGCAACGCCGCGCTCTATACCGACTCAACCCTCGCCATCGATCCCAAGACCGGCGAGATGAAGTGGTACCACCAGTACCTGCCGACCGATACCTGGGACCTCGACTACGCCTATGAGCGCATCCTTGTCGATCTGCCCTATGACGGGACCGACACAAAGCAGCTGATCACCACCGGCAAGCTCGGGATCGTCGAGTCCATCGACCGCACCACCGGCAAGTGGCTGTGGGCAGTGGAGACGACTCCCCAGAATGTCGTGGCCTCGTGGGACCCGGAGACCGGGGAGAAGACGATCAACGAGGAGGCCATCCCGCGTATCGGGCAAACCACCGTCAACTGCCCGGCAGACCCGGGTGGCCGCGGCTGGCCGGCGACCGCCTACAGCCCGCGGACTGAAATGCTCTACCTGCCGATGGTGGAGTTCTGCTCCAACACCACGCCGCAGCCCATCGACCCGGGCCAGATCTACACCGGCGGCGGACGCGCCACCTTCGCCCGGATTCCGGTCGAGGGCAGCGACGGCAATTTCGGCAAGGTGCACGCGGTCAAGCTGACGGACCAGACCGAGGCCTGGAGCGCCCGCCAGTATGCCCCGGTGACCAGCGCCGTTCTGCCGACCGGCGGTGGCCTCGTGTTCGCCGGCGACTGGAACCGTTACTTCCGTGCCTACGACGACGAGACCGGCGACATCCTGTGGGAGACCCGCACCAATAACGCGGTGAACTCGTTCCCGATCAGCTATGAAGTCGACGGCAAGCAGTATGTCGCCGTGGCGGTGGGCAACGGCTCGAGCCAGGCACGTTCCGTCGGATCGCTGACGCCCGACATCGTGCTGCCGACGGCCGGCTCGACCCTGTGGGTGTTCGCGCTGCCTGAGGAATAGGACTTATCGAACGGTGCCGCGGGGCGACGCACGCCCCGCGGCACCGGCAATCCGAAAGACCCGGCAATGACACGGCACGCCCGATCGAGCCGCCTCGTGCATATTGGCATCGCCGCCCTCACTTGGGTGTGCGCCGTCGCCCCGATCTTGCCGGCTCTGGCCCAGGAGCCGGCGCCCTTCGTCACCGAGGCCGAGCGCCCCGGCCGCTTCGCCGACGATTTCACGCTGCGCTACTGTGTTGATCGGCGGGACCCGGCCTGGGAAGTCGACCAGGCGATCGCCACCGCGATCGCCGGCGCCTTGCTGATCGAGCCGGTCGCCCACGTCGTCGAGGATCCCTCGGTGCGCGAGGACCTCGACCGGCTCTACCGCCACCTGCTGCAGGACTGTTCGCTGTACTTCGGTTTCAAGCTGCTGCCCGGCGTCTACCCCGAGTGGCTCACCGTGACCCGGCCGTACTACGAAGTCGGCTACGTGCTGGCCGTGAGCAACCCGGACTGGGAACGCCTCGCCGATATCCCGGCGAGCGAAGCTCTTGGTCCCACCATCGGCACGGCGGCCGATTTCCGGCTGATCCAATACCTCAATAGCCTGCCCGCGACGCAACGGTGGCGGCGCTTCCCGCAATCGTCCGACGAGATCGGGCTCGCTGCCGTGGTAGACGGCAGTATCGCGGCGGCGCTGGTGTGGGGTCCCTCCTTCAGCGCACTGGCCGGCGTCCGGCCCGAGTTCACGGCCCTTCACACCATTGCGCTCGACCCGCTGCCGGCTTCGAACGTCGCGGTCGGGGCCGTGCTGCTCAGCACCGAAACATTCCTGCGCAGCAGCGTCGATCAGGCGATCGACAGCCTGGTTGCCGACGGCACGATCGCCGGCATACTGGCCGAGCGGGGCTTCCAGGCGACGACGCCCCGGTGAACGGGCGGGACATGGTGGCGGTGGCGGAAGACAAGGCGGTCGAGCTTTCGGGTGTCGGCAAGCACTACGGTCGCACCAGGGCGCTCGAGGACGTGAGCTTCGACATCGCCAGGGGCCAGTTCTTCGCCCTGCTGGGACCTAATGGGGCCGGCAAGACCACCCTGCTGCATATCCTGTGTTCGATTTTGCAGCCCGATACCGGATCGGTGCGGATCGATGGCTTCGACCTGCGCGAGAATCCGCGGCGGGCGCGCTCGCGACTCGGCATGGTGTTCCAGGAGCCCAGCCTCGACGACCGGCTCACGGTTCACGAGAACCTCGACTTTCACGGGTTGGTCTACGGTGTCCCTCGCCGGCTGCGGCGCAGCCGCATCGCGCACCTGCTGGAGGTCGTGGAGCTTGCCGATCGCCGCGACACGCCCGTCCGCGCGCTGTCCTCGGGGATGAAGCGGCGGCTCGAGATCGCCCGGGCCCTGATCCACGATTCGACCATCCTGCTGCTCGACGAACCCACCGTGGGGCTGGACGTGCAGGCGCGGGAAGGCATCTGGCGGCATGTCGAGGCGATGCGCGCCGAGCGCGATCTCACCGTCATCGTCACCACTCACTATGTGGAGGAGGTGGAAAGTTGCGACCGCGTCTGCATCATCGACCAGGGCAGGGTGGTGGCGCTTGACAGCCCGGGGGCGCTGAAAGCCGCTCACGGCAAGGAAATCATCCGCTTCCTACCGCGCGATGAGGCGAGCGGTCGCGCCGTGCTCGAGCATTACCCCGAAGTTGCCTCGCGCCGGGGCCAGTTCATCGTCGTCGAGGTCGCGGGCGCCGGTTTCGTGGATGACTTCCTTGCGCGCTTCGGCAACCGGGCGCGCGAACTGGCCTTCGAGAGCATGAGCCTCGAAGAGGTGTTTCTCGCCGTTACCGGCCGGGAGCTTCGCGACCGGCTTGCCGATCCGCGCGAACAGACGCGCAGCTTCGGCAAGCGCGGCGGGGAGCACACGCGATGACGCGCCGCGGCGACCGTGAAGCCACCGGACGGCTGGCCCTGGCCTGGGCCGGCGGCGTCTACGCCATCTGGCTGCGCGAGGTGAAGCGCGCCACGCGCGATCGCGGCCAGTTGATCGGCGGTATCTCGCGCCCGCTCCTCTGGGTCTTGATCCTCGGCATCGGCTTGAATCCGTACTTCCGCGGCGAGGTCTATGGCGAAGTGCGTTTTGTGATGCCTTACACCTATCTGCAGTTCATCTTCCCGGCCGTCGTCGCCCTCAACATCATGTACACGTCGATCCAGTCGGCGGTGTCGCTGATCTGGGACCGGGAGTTCGGCTTCCTGCGCGAGGTGCTGGTATCGCCCATGCCGCGCGGCCTGGTGTTGCTGGGCAAGGTGCTGGGCGGCGCCACGGTGGCCATGTTCCACGGCTGCCTGGTGCTCGTCCTCGCCCGCTTCGCCGACGTCTCGATCGCCCCAGCGGATATCGGCAGGGGGCTGCTGCTGATGGCGCTGCTGGCCCTGTCGTTGACCTCCCTCGGGATTGTCATTGCCAACCGCGTCCGCAGCTTCGAAGGGTTCGGCGTGTTCTCCAACGCGGTCATCCTGCCGCTCTACTTCCTGTCCAGCTCGATCTTCCCGATCGATCCCGCGCTCACGCGTGCGCAGGCGCAGGTGATTTATCCGGAATGGCTGGTCTTCCTGGTGCAGGCCAACCCGATCACCTATGCCGTCGACGCCCTGCGCGGCACCTTCATCGGTTTCAACCAGTTCGACCCTGGCCTCGGTCCTCTGATCCTGGCCGCGATGGGCGCCCTGTTCTTCACCATAGCCCTCCATGACTTCAGACGCGCCTGACGTTGCCGGTGGGGCGCGCCGCCTGATCCAGCGCTACGGCTGGATCGCGATCGGGATCTCCCTGCTTCTGGCAGTCTACCTGCTGCCGCCCGACACCTCCCTGGCGCAGGTGCAGCGCCGCGGCCAACTGGCGGCCTGCGTGCCGGAGGCGCGCCCGCCCTGGGTCACCGGCGAAGCCGCCACGCCCGGCATCGAGGTCGAACTGCTGGAGGCCCTGGCGCATGAGCTGGGTGTGCGCCTCACGCTCAACACCGTGCCGGCCATGACGGGCGGGTTCAATCCGCGCAGCTGGCGCATCACGCGGGCGCAATGCGACGTGGTTGGCGGCGGCCTCGTCGATACCCCTGAGACGCGGGCGTTTCTCGCGGCCGGGCCGGCATACGCCGAGACCGGCTGGATGGCAGTCGCGCCTGGCGACCCGACCTCCATGAGCGGCCGGACGGTCGGCGTCCTGGTGACGCTGCAGGGCGCCGATCGCATCGCGCTGTCGGCCTACCTGCGCAGCGCCGGCGCCCGCGCGGCGGTGGTCCGCGACCGCGACGCGCTGGCTGCCGGGCTCGCAGACGGCAGCTACGACGTGGGCATCGCCGTAGCGCCGGTGGCCCGCGCCATCGCCCAGGCACACGGCTGGGCCAGCGAGGAGTTGCCGCCACCGCTCACGCGTCAGGTCTTGATCCTCGGACTGTGGAAGGGCGACCTGACGCTCAAGCGCGCGCTGGAAAGCGCCTTCGAGCGGGTGGCCGGCGATGGGCGGCTGGCCGGAATCCTGGCGCGCTACTGAGCGGAGAATTGAGGCGCTGCGCTAGCGGCCGGCCATGAGCCACCGCGCCAGGTTGCGCGCCGCCGGTTCCAGCCAGTCCTGGGGATAGTCGGTGACGAGCAGGACGATGAGCGCCAGCCCGACGACGAGGCTTGCGCGCCGTAGCGCCGCCCCCGCGACAGGCCAGATGGCATCGACCAGCATACCGGCCGCGAGGGGCGGGATTGGAATGAGGTTGACCACGGCGAAGCCCGCAGCCGTCCCGACGAAGCCGTTCACCACGGCCCGAGCCAGCGGCGCGGAGCTGTCGGACAGCATGGTGGCGGCCAGAGGCAGCAACAGCGCGGCGCTGGCCGCGACCGCAAGCAGGGCAAGGGTCGCGGCGGCGACCACGGCGATGATCCCGAAGCCGCCACCCCGCAGCCTGGCCGGAGTGAGGTGCAGCGGCTGGATCCAGCCGAACCCGAACAATACGAGGGCGGCGGCGCCCAAAGCGTCGAGTTGCCCCATCGGATTGGCCGACAGGCGGCCGTCCTGGACGGGGCCGGGATCGCCGAGCAACCTCGCCATCACCGCCGCGACTCCGCCATAGACGACGGCGATGACGAGCAGCGAGGCGACGCGGATGAGCAGGGTCTGGATGGTCAGGTCAGTCATCTGCCGCCCCTCCCGGTCTCGCGGCCAGCATATCGGTCAGCCGCACGACGGTCGCCGCGTCCCGCGCCCGGCGCGGCACCTGCAAGGCGATATCGCCGGTAACGCGGGCGGGCCGCCCGGTCATGACCACGGCGCGGTCGGCAAGCATGGCGGCATCCTCGAACATGTGCGTGACCATCACGACGGTGGCCCCGGTTGACTCGATGATATCGGCGATGACCTTCTCCATTTCGCGCACCAGATCGCGGTCGAGCGACACGAAGGGTTCGTCGAGCAGCAGCAGGCCGGTGTTCACCGAGAGCGCGCGCGCCAGCGCCACGCGGCGTTGCATGCCGCCGGAAAGCTGGTGTGGATAGGCGTCGGCGAAGCCGGCGAGCCCCACCATGCGCAGGAACTCCAGCCCCTCGTCGCGGCTGGTCTTGGGCCGGACTGCCCGGATGTTGCCCAGGGCCGTGAGCCAAGGGAGCAGCCGGGCATCCTGGAACACGAAACCCGCCGGTGGTGCCGCCGCGGCATCGACGCCCCCGATCGTGATCCGGCCGGTATAGTTCCGGTCGATCGCGGCAACGAGGCGCAGGAGCGAAGACTTGCCCACCCCGGACGGGCCCACCAGGGCAACGACGGACCCCGCCGCCACCGTGAGGTGGAAATCCGAGAGCAACGGTTCGCCCCCGAAGCTCTTCATCGTGATGTCGATCCTCAGCTCTGGGCCCATCGCCATCTCAGCACGTGTTTCTCGGCGAGGCGCAGGAAGCCGTACTCGAAGATCAGAACGACAAGGATGAAGGCCGACGTATAGGCCAGGATGCCCTTGACGTCGAAGAACTGGAAGAAGACGCCGATACGGAAGCCGACGCCGCCGTCGCTGCCCAGGACTTCGAACACGAGGACGATCTTCCAGATCAGCGAAAGGCCGGTGCGGGCGGCGGCGAGCACGAAAGGCATCAACTGCGGCACGAAGATCCGGCGGAATCGGCGCCAGAATGGCATCCGGAAGGCGACGCCCAGCTCCTCATACTCGGGCAGGAAACTGCGCACCCCCTCACGGATGGTGGCGATGACCAGCGGCACCTTGTTGATGATCACGGCCAGGACCAGGGCGAACTCGGTAAGCCCGAGCCAGATATAAAGGACGATGGCGATGACGATGGCCGGCAGGTTCAGGGTGACCACCAGCCAGGTGGCGGCCAGCCGGTCGAGCCAGTTGATGCGGCCCAGCGCGATACCCACCGCCGTGCCCAGGGCCATGGCCAGGGTAAAGCCGAGGCTGGCCCGGGCGAGGGTCTTGCCCATGTCCGGCAGCAGCTTGCCGTGGAAGGTCAGCCGCCACATTTCGAGCAGCACGTCGACGGGCGAAGGGAAGAGCCGACCGGGGAAGAGCACGGCCGCAAGCTGCCAGAGCACCAGCAGCAGCGGCAGCCCCAGCAGCTCGATGGACGCGCCGCCGCTTGTGCTCTTGAACAGCCTCGGCATCGTGCTGGCTACTTGCTGTAGCCCCCCCAGAACGTGCCTTCGGAAAGCTCGGTCGACTCACCCACGACATCAGGTCCGCCGAACTCCGCCATGACGGCGAAAGACTGCTCGGCCGCCTGCATGTTCGCCGGATCGTAGTGCTGGACTATGCCGGCCCGGTAATCGTCCCGCAACTGGGCAAACAGCGCCTCGTCGTCGGCCACGCCCATCACGTCCTTGATCTGCACCCAGACGTCGTCGTTCGTCAGGAGTTGCGCCTTGGTCGCGAACGACGCGTCGAGGAAGGCTTTGAGTGCGTCGCCTTTCGCCTCGGCGGTGGCATCGAAGAAGGTCCAGCCGAGCAGGGGAGGGGTGGTGGCGACGCCGAGGTCGGCGAGCATGGCGGCAACGGATATGAACTCGGTCTTGCCGGCCAGCTTGGCTCGCGCGTTCCAGTTCCACAGGTTCAGCGCCGCCCGCGCCTGTCCTCCCGTGAACAATTCGTTGACGAGGGGCGGCGCGCCGAACTTGCTGTCGGTGTCGTCCACCAGTGAACCGCCGGTGTGCTTGTTGTAGTAGGCGGACAGGATGACGTAGCTCTTGTCGACAGGGCTGCCCGACACCGCAAGCGTCTTGCCCTTGAGATCGGCAATGGCGGCGATGCCGGCCGCGGGATCGACCATCAGGCCTCCTACCGTCAGCGAATGCGGCACCATGGAGACCATGTTGCCCTGGTACCGCTGGATGGACACCCAGACGAAATCGGACAGGATGACGTCGACCTCCCCCGCCTGCAAGGCCAGTTGGCCGGCCTTGCTGTCGACGACGTCGCGGATCTCGAGGTCGAGATTGTGCTGCTTGTCGAGCCCGAGGGCCTGCATGGCCGCAAGCTCCCACTTTACGGTGCCGGTTGCCTGCACGCCGAGGCTCAGCTTGAGGGCTTCCTGGGCGACGGCTGTTGAAGCGACGCCCGCCAACGAGAGCACGGCGCAGGCAGCGGTCAGGACGATCGCCCGTTTCAAGGAACCTGATTTCATCATGCAGTCCTCCAAATAGCAGTCACTCGGCGCGGTAGCGCCGGCCCGGGGCCGCAGAAGAATACCGATCAGCGCTTTCCGATCGAAGAACAGGCAGGCCGTGATGTTTCCCGGTGCTGCGATGAGCATGGGACTTTCGCAGCAGCATCGTCAATTCAATGAGGGGTGTACAAGGCACGAGTCTTGTCTGGCGGAGGCAGGATGGTGCCGGTCCGCCGCATTTAGCCGCCGGCGGCATCAAGCCGTTCGCCGCTTGCGGTGAAGAGCGTAAGCTCCCCGTCCTCGGTAATGCGCGCCGCGGTCAGCCGTCCGTTTTGAAAGCAACCGGTGTCGAGGCCGACGCGGTAGGGCGTGACCACCGGCTCGAACCGTGGGGTGTGCCCATGGACGATGCGTGGCGCGCCCCGCAGGGTGGAACTCAGGAAAGGTTCCCGGATCCACGCCAGGTCCTCCTCGGTTTGGTCCGCCAGCGCGATCCCCGGGCGGATGCCGGCATGGACGAAGGCCCATCCGGGCAGGCTGAGGCTGATCGGCAGGCTGCGCAGGAATCGGGTATGCGTCTCAGGGACTTCCGGCCGCGACGGCTCCAACTCAGGCTCGCCAGCGCCGCCGCGCGCCCGGTATGACCGTAGCGTCTCGCGACCTCCCTGATTGAGCCAGTAAGCGGGATCGGCGAGTCCATCGAGAAATTCGAGCATCATCATCTCGTGGTTTCCCGCGAGGCAGAAGCGCCGAAGTCCGTCCGGGGGCGGCCGCAGCAGGTGAGCGATGACCTGGGCGGATTGCGGGCCGCGGTCCACATAGTCACCCAGCATCACGATCCAATTGTCGCCCCGGAGTGCGGCAGCGTCCGCTGCGATCCGGCGTTCCATAGCGAGCAACTGGGACAGGCAGCCGTGCACGTCGCCGACGGCATAGACTGCCGTTGGCCAATGCTCGAAGGTCAGCCGGGGTCGGGCCATCCGTCGCCGTCTCCGTACCACGCGGTAGCGTTCCGCAACGTTACGCCTGCCGGGAAGAAAGTGAAAACCGGATCGACCCGGTTAACGACTCGGTGGCCACGCCACAGGGCGGCTGTATGTCGCCTCGGCGAGGCATTGTCTTCGCCCGGTAGCGCCCCTAGTTTGGCCACCGGCGGGGGTTGCGATCGCTGGCGGCGCCCACAGGGCGGCGGCGAAGCCCGATTGAGCGTGCTCCCGGCGTTGCCGCGTAGGACTGTGTGATGGCCGACCCGATGATCTATGTCGACGCCGATGCATGCCCGGTGAAGGATGAGGCGTTGCGTGTGGCCATGCGTCACCGCTTGACCATCACCTTCGTT
>Ga0172380_10007920_pt1 | contig 11798 bp, 12 predicted proteins | sample Leawe162metaG_FD_119747 | JGI IMG/M metagenome (GOLD analysis project Ga0172380, IMG submission 119747) | Leachate microbial communities from a municipal landfill in Southern Ontario, Canada - Leachate well 162 metaG | ecosystem: Engineered > Solid waste > Landfill > Unclassified | place... | reverse complement strand
CACTTCCGCATCCCACCCGCGCATTGCCAGCAGGCTCCTCGCGCCAAGTGCCGTTTTCAGTTGTGGCCCCGTGGCAACCAGGGTGAGGTTACGGCCATCGGCAACCTTTATGCCTTTGCCCAACCGAACGTCTCCCGCCTTGAAGACCACGCCATGCTGACTTCCCGGTACCCGATAAACCGTCACAGCGCTATTTCGATAGGCTTGCCGGAAAAGTACGTCGAACTCGACGGGGGTCGCCGGGTGGTTATTTGCACCCCCTGCAGGGTCTTCAAGAGCGCAAAGTCGCCATAGCAATGGTGGGTGCAGCCCAGGTAGGCGTAGTCGAATGCACTCCCGACGGTGACAATATTCCCGTGCAGCCCGTGGTAGCAGAAGTCGATCTTGATCTGCTCAAACGAACGCTCGATCAGAAATGGCGCAATAGTGTGGATCACCGGGTACAGCCCGACCCGCGCCAAGCCTGCGCCCATGCTCATCATCGTCGGCTCCAGAATGCCGACATTGTAAAATCTGCCGGGACACGCCCGCGCAAAAGGCTGCAGCACTCCGTGGCTGATGTCCCCGACCATCACCACCAGGGCGGGATCTTCCTGGCCAACTGCCAGCATGGTGTCGGCGAACTGCTGACGCACCTGTTTTTCGCTCACGCCAGCGCCTCCATTATCGCTGCATATTCTTCCGGATTGGGAATGCGGTGGTGCCACATGCCATGACCTTCCAGCATGGGGACGCCTTTTCCCTTGATGGTTCTCGCCACGATTACCGTCGGGATACCCTTGCTGGCGAAACGCACGCTAGCGAAAGCCATCTCGATCTCGCGCTCGTTGTGGCCGTCTATCACCAGGGTATTCCAGCCGAAGGCCTGCCACTTGGCGGGCAGATCGTCGTGCGGCAGAAGCTGCATGCCGGACTGATTCCAGTCGACCACCACGCACAGATTTCCCAGCTCGTAGTTGCGCGCCACGTGCGCTGCTTCCCAGACCGTCCCCTCGTGACTTTCACCATCGCCTATGAGCACGATAATCCGGTTGTTGCAGCCCTTGATTCGATGCCCAAGAGCAATCCCAACCGCATAGCTGAAGCCGTGTCCGAGAGAACCGCTGGAAGCCTCGGCGCCCCGGACTTTGTTGGAATCCGGGTGTTCGCCGAGATTGCCGCCCTTGCGGCAAAACTGCGCCACGTCTTCATCGCTGATGAACCCGTGGCGATGTAGATTGACATACAAGGCAAGACAGCCATGTCCCTTGCTGAGCACAAAATAATCGCGTTCATCCCACTCCGTGTTTTGAGGATCGACTTTCAGCACCTTGGCGTAGAGATGCGTCAGGATGTCGAGAATCGAGAACGCGCTGGGGATATGGCCGTTGTTTCCGCTAACGGCCATATCGACGATTTTGCGGCGCAGTTCAACGTTGAGCACAGCGCTCGTGCCGGAACCTGTATTTGCCGTGGTGACTTGCTGATTCATTGTCCGAAATACCCCCGTCCCTGCCCGCCATCGATTGGAATGATGCTGCCGGTATTGAATGAGGCCAGTTCGGAACACAAGAAAGCTACGTAATTTCCGATTTCCTCAGGGCGACCGAAGCGGCCGATGCGTTGGCGCTCGCTCAGGAACTTGCGGACATGCTCGGGGCGCTCTCGTGACGCATCGTCCCAGTAGCCCTCTGCTGTGAATACCGCCCCGGGAAGAATGGCTGAGACAACAACGCCATCGGGCGCCACGACGCCGCCAAAGCTGCGCGTGTAGGCCGTCAGAGCGGCCTTGATGGCGCAGTAGGTCACCGGTCCATGGTTCTCCATGGCGGAGATCGAGGAAACGTGCACCACTCGTCCCCATTGTCTCTCTTGCATATTGGGCACCAGCATACGATTCAGGTCCACCGCCACTTCAAAATTGAATCGATAGACCCGTCGCCAGTCCTCGATGGAACAGTATGGATCAGACACATTCAGGGTGCCGCCCATGTTGTGCACGACGATATCGATGGGGCCGAAGCCACGCTGAGCGAGACATTCCACCAGTTGCCCCGGCGCGCCTTCGGGCACCAGGTCCATGGGCACGCCCAGATGCCCGGCGGCGGCTCCGCCCATGTTTTCAACAAGTGATTCGACATCGGAACGGGTGCGAGACACCGCCGCGACCTTTACCCCTTCGCGCGCCAGACACTCGGAAATCGCCCGGCCAAGTCCACGACCCGCCCCGGTAACCAGAGCTCTGCGGCCGGCCATCATCAATTCCATATTGTTTATCCTAATTGCAGGGTTGGTATGAAGTCTAAGGCTGGCCCCTACGCATCCTTCAAGCCGACGCCGACGGCGAAGAGGTAGTGCGCCATCGGTGCATAGCCCGTGTGTACCACCTCGTCGTTCATGCCGAAATTGAATACATTGTGGAAGCGCCGTGCCAAGACCGTTTGCAAGGATTCCGCACTTTTCAGGTTGATGTGTCCTGCCTTGCTGGCCGGACTCGCATACTCATTGGCGGTAATGTTCGGGGTGCCCACGATGAGCACCGCTTGAGCACCGAGCGCCGCGCAAATATTATCGATGAATATATGCTCCAGCTGTGCCGGGATATGCTCGATCACATCCAGGGAAAATGCAGCATCGAATGTTCCCGGTGGCGGAGCGCGGGTGACATCGTGTACCGAAAAGCTGGCGCGCTCGACACCATCCCTGCAGTAACGCTCCATCGCTTCATTGAGAACCAGCGGTTCAAAGTCAATTCCATGAATCCTGCCGACGGTCTGAAGAACAATTGGCGTGCCAACCGCATCACCGCAGCCGACTTCAAGCACGCTAGCTTTGCCTGCCAACAGCTTGGCGACAAATTTGTAGCGTGACAAGAGAAAGCACATATGACGTGGGTCCTGCCGCCAGATGTGGCTGGTCCAAGGACCCAGCGTGGCGGGACCCAGTCGTTTGAAGTCCTCGATCTGCGACTGATTTTGCGGTTCCTTGGTCTGGGCTTCCGACATTCTGCTCCTCCGGAAAACGGGCAATTCTCAAATCATGTGCAGCGGGCAGATGATGTGCCGCGGCCGCTGCGGATGGGTCAGCAATCGGGTCATGATCGGCTGGACATTATCTAGGGCCGTAATCAGCACGGCCGCTCGGCTCAGGTCAGGTGCCCGGCTGGAAGGGATGACCTTGACGGGGAGATTCCAGTAGCCGATCCCATCCTTTTCCGGATCGTCATCGAGCACTGCCGCCAGTTGGCTCAGGTCGTTACCCATGTGATAGGCAAGCACCGGCAGCATCTGGGCTGCGCCGTAACCATACACCACAGTACCATTCAATTCCGTCAATATCGTGTTCGTGATCGCCATTTGCTGGCGAAATAGAGCATAACGCCTAGCGATGTCAACGAGGGTGGGGCGTTCCACGGCCGTTGTGATGGTCTTGGCTGATCGTGTAGATCGCGTAAACGCTACTGCCATGGCCCCCCAGTCATGAAAGTTTTCACGATGCAACAGGAACTCAGCTCCGACCTCTTTAAGCAGGCGCGAAAACGATGCCAGCGAGAAATACTGGAGGTGCTGATGAAATACCTGGTCGAAGCGGAGTCGACTTATCAGCCCGTCAAAACCGGGCACCTCGAAGATGAACAAGGCATCCGGTGTAGCCGCCTGCATCAGCAATTCCAGCACGGTACGCGGTTCTTGAATGTGTTCGAGCGTGTGGCGGCAGATCACCAGATCCGGTTTGGCAGGCAGCTCTGCCAACGGGATATCCTCGATGTTGTTGCCATAGACGAAAATAGTCGCATCCTCGCGTTCCGCTTCCCGGCCGCGCCAGACGGGATCTATCCCGATCCGCACGGCGGCCCTGTCCTTGAGCTGCGACAACAGGTGCAGATCATTGCAGCCAAGATCCAGAACGCATTTGAACTTGCGCCTGGGTGCGGCCTCGTCAAGTACAGACAGGAAAAATTGCGTTCCTTTCCGCGCCGTTGCGCTGGCCGAGGTGCGAAAACAATAGTTTGCCCCGTAAAGCACTTTGGGCGATATTTGCGCTTCAAGCTGACCATGGCCGCAGGCCGGGCAAAACAAGAGTTTCTGGTCGATACCTGGCAATGGGTCAGCGACCGGTTGGCGACAGTAGGTCTCGGTCAGAGGTAAGGCGGGCAGATCGATCGCCTCGACCAGCGCACCATCGCAGATGGAACAGCGGTCCCGCAGCACATACTCAACGCGGTGGGGTGACAGATCGGGTTGGCGCGGGGCTGACGTAGGTATGTTCACTGAACTCTTCGGCAAACCGGCAGATTAGATGTATCGACTAACATCAGACTAGGATTAGGAGTAGTGTTCCAGCACGAAGAGTCAAAAAGGCCCCTTGAAGCTTGGGTCGGGAACGTCAAGTCTATGGCCCGGACTCGCATCCAGGCTTTCTGCAACGGTTTTATGCCCCAGCATTTTCTTGACTTCTAGCGCAATGCGCCCAGCGCGCGGATAGTAATGGTCCGAGAGCGCCGGACTAGTCGGGCAGGGGTGATCGGGAAGTGCAATCCTCACCGGCGCTGATTTGATTGACGCAAACTCGCGTTCAAGAACGGTAGCGGCAATTTCTGCGGATACGCCAAATGCAGCACCTGCGGTGTCCGTCACCACGAGGCGGCCGGTTTTTCGAATCGAGGTCAGTACCGTTTCGACATCCCACGGACGGATGGTGCGTAGATCAATGACCTCCGCCGAAATACCCTCCTCGCGGAGGTGTTCGGCAGCTTGCAAGGACTCCAGCGCCATGTAAGACGTGCCAACGATCGTAACGTCGCTACCCTCGCACATCACCCGCGCCTTGCCCAATGGCACCGTGTAGTATTCCTCCGGCACCTCATCCGCTATGTTGTGCAACCAGCGGTGCTCAATGAAGATAACCGGGTTATTGTCCTCGATCGCTGCCGCCAGCAGCCCTTTGGCATCATGGGCGGTGGTCGGCATCACCACCTTGAGGCCGGGAATATGGGCGAACCAGGCTTGCAGGCTCTGGCTGTGTTGCGGCCCCTGGCCCCAGCCCCGACCGATGATCATGCGCACCACCATGGGCACCTTGGCTTTGCCGCCAAACATGTAATGCCACTTGGCCGCCTGATTGACCATCTGCTCCATCGCCACCAATGCAAAGTCCATACGCTGATGGGTGATGATGGGACGCATACCAACCAGTGCCGAGCCAAGGGCCACGCCCGTCATGGCGTTTTCCGACAGCGGCATGTCCTGGACGCGTTCAGCCCCGTACTTCTCCAGCAAACCCAAGGTGGTTCCAAAGATACCTTTCGGATCGGGAACCCCTAATCCAATGATATAGACCGACTGATCACGCTCCATGGCTTGGTCGGTCGCTTCGCGAATGGCTTCAGAAAACTTGAGCTGACGATTCATCGCAGGTCACTCAATCAGTTCGCGTAGACTTGTGAGGACAAAGTATCCAGGTTAGGCCAGGGACTTTGTTTTGCATAGGCAATGGCCGCATCCACTTCCTGCTTCAGGTCGCTGCCAATGAGGTCCATTTCGTGTTGCGCAGCGACGCCATCGTCGATGAGCTTTCTCTCGTAGGCGGCTACAGGGTCGCGTTCCTTCCAAGAAAGAAACTCGGCCTCGGTTCGATAGCCGATGTCGTTGTCGTAAGCGGGGCCGCAATGCTCTCGCCAGCGGTAGGTAATAAGCTCCAGCACACTTGGCCCGCCGCCAGTACGCGCCCTGGTCACGGCTTGACTGCAGAGACGATAGACGCCGTCCAAATCGTTACCGTCTGCCTGGTGTGCTTCCATACCGTGAGCACGTGCGATATCGACAATTCGATTGTCGCCCTTCTGCCTCACGTTCATGGGTGAATAGACAGAGTAGAAGTTATTTTCGACAAGAAAAACGATCGGCAGATTTTTCAAGGAGGCAAAGTTGACGCTTTCGTAAAATGCCCCTGTTTCGGTAGCGCCATCGCCGAGAAAAACCATGACGACCCGGTCCTCGTTGCGCATTTGTGCTGCGAAAGCAACCCCCGCTGCAATCGGGATGGTGCTGCCGACGATCGGTGCTGCGCCGAGAAAGCCTGCCTCAATATCCACCAAGTGCATCGATCCGCCTTTGCCGCCAGCGCACCCCGTAGCCTTGCCATAAATCTCAGCCATCATCGCCTTGAGGTTGCCGCCCTTTGCCAGGTAGTGCCCGTGAGATCTATGTCCGGAGAGAACATAGTCCCACTTTTCCAGCGCTGCACATGCCCCCGCTTCTGCGGCTTCCTGGCCAATACTGAGATGGACGGGACAGCGCATTTCCTGCTCGCCATAGTATTCGGCAATCGCATTTTCAACGATCCTGATTCGCAGCATCTCTTTGTACAACTTGAAACGCAGCTGGCTATCCAATTGCTGAGGCATTGTTCTTCTTCTCTATCTTGGCTGAACGCTGGGCTTAGGGGATAAACCAATAGTAATCGCCTGTATAGCCGACTTCCCTGAAGAAACTCACCCACTCGGCAACGGACATGATGGTCCTTCCCGTCAGGTTCCAGGCATACATACGCTCCCTCTCTTCGTCGCTGCGGTAGGCATCCACGGTAACGAACGAATTGCCGCGGCTGACACGCTCAATTTCCTGCAATGCCTGAGCGCATTCCCTTCTTTCCAGATTGTGAATTGTGTTTATTGAGATCACGGCATCGAACGACTTGTCTGCGAATGGCAGCTGCGTAGCATTGGCCACCTGAACATGAGGCTTCATGTCCTCAATTGCATGCTCTATTGCATACTGAGATATATCAATGCCCTTTACAGCGATCCCAGGTATGAGCTCGGTGAGGTCGTGCAGCATGAATCCCTTGCCGCAACCTACATCAAGTACCGAACTGCCTGCACCTAAGCGCCAGTATTCCTTGAAGGTTGGAATAACCGGCTGCCAGAATCTAGGAAAGTACTTGAACCCGCCATAACCGTGACGTCTGTCACCATCGAAAAACTCCTTCCCAAACTGCCTGGCGATCGCACGATCAGCCTCGGTCTTTGAGGCGGCTCGTTCATCGAGATTGCGCTTTGTCTTTGGATAGTTTGCAAGCAGGTCTATTTCTTTTCCCATTTATCGCTCCGATCGTAGCAAGCCACCGCGTCAGGGCTTGTGAAGGTAGTCATAAGGTTGCGCTTTGAGTTCGTCAAAATACTTGCGCACCCAGGCAATGCAGTCATCGAGTCCTTGATCTAGGCTGATGAAATCCTGCCAGCCGAGTTCGCTACGCAACTTGGTGCTGTCGAGATGGTAGGCGGAATCCTTTCCCATCCGCTCGCCGACAACTTCGGCGTGATCTTCAAAGCGTACATTCAGCTTGGTGCATATCCGCTCGACAAGTTCGCGGATGGAAATCACTGGGCTGGTCGAGATGTGATAGGTATCGCCATCCCGGCCGTGCGTCATGATCTTCCAGGTGGCGTCGGAAACGTCGCGCATGTGAATGAAGGAGCGGGTCGAGACACCGCCCCCATGCAGCTGAAGCTTGCGCCCGAGCAGGATGAACAGGATGGTGCGCGGAATGATCCGGTAGAGTTGCTGACCGGGGCCATAGACGTTGGCGGCGCGCGTGGTCACCACCGGGAAATTGTAGGCCGCACGGAAGGTGCGCAGACTCATGTCTGCCGCCGCACGGGACACAGCATATGGCGTGCTCGGATTGAACGGGAAATCTTCCTTGACGAAGCCGGAACAGCTGCCATATACCTCCGGCGTCGAGACGTGAACATAGCGCTTGAGGAAGTCACACTTGCGCAGTTCGTCATGAAACTTGATCGTGGATACGGTATTGGTCATGAACCAGTCGCCGGGGTTCTGCCAGCTTTCACCGACCATGCTCTGGGCAGCGAAATTGACCACGTATGCGGGTTTGGTATCGCGAATCAGATTGGCGATCTCGCCCAAATCTTTGTTGAGGTCGAGATTATGGAAACTGAAGTTGGCGTGGTCGTGCCACTTGTAAGGCAGAAAGGCGCTGATAGGCTCCGCCGAGCGACTGGTGCCGATCACGCAAGCAGCCTGCTGTAGCGCAAAATCAACAAAGCTCGCTCCGGAAAAGGAGTTGCTGCCTACGACGACGAGGGTATCCATAGCTATTGAAGGGTCAGGTGGCTTGTTGCCGGTTCAAGTACAACCATTGCATCAACATGTGACCGATGATCAGTTGCAGGTCTTCCGCGATCTGCATGTCGTCTACCGCAAAGTGAATGGCGACATCGGCAATATCCTTGCACTTTCCACCGCTATAACCGAGCACCGCATACGATTTGACGCCCATGACCTTGGCCCGCTCAATGGCCTGGATGATGTTGGGTGAGTTGCCACTGCCCGAAAGGGCAATCAGCAAATCCCCAGGCTGCGCCTGAACGGCAAGCTGCTCGGAGAATATATGTTCATAGCCGAGATCATTCGCCAAGCAGGTCATTACTGAGGTGTTTGCAGATAATGCATGCACATTCAGGCCGCCGCCGCTAAGCTTGGCGATGCCATAGAGGAAATCGTTGGCCAGGTGAACGGCGTTCCCCGCGCTGCCGCCGTTCCCGCACAAGAACACCCGGCTCCTGGTCTGCCAGCACGTCATCATGTCTTCTGCCAGCAGAGCGACGCCCGACCAGTCTGCGGTGGCGAGAATATTTTGCAGCCGGGCTGAATAACCGGCGAAGGATTTGACGGGCATTCCAGATTTCCTATCTTGCTGCTAACTTGCCAGGACTGTTTTCTGCATCCACTTCAGATTGGAGAAGCGCTCTTCGTCCTTCAGCACGCCGGCACGGTACTTCTCAATGATTTCCAGCACGGCGTGCTCGACCGTCTTCTTCGGTTTGAAACCGGTCGCCAGCAGCTTGTCGGAGTTGACGCGATAGGAGCGCGGATCGTTGGAGGCGGTTACAACGATTTCCACCGGCACATGCTTGGCCACCAGCTTGGCGATATCCATGATCGAGATGTTCTCGAACCCCGCGTTATAGACGCCGGTGACTTCAGGATGGTCGATCAGATGCAGATAGACATCGGTGATGTCATCGATATGGATGTTGGGCCGGGTCTGGTCGCCGCCGAAGACGGTGATCTTGCCTTTGGACAGCGCCTGCATCGTGAGCATGTTGACCGAGACGTCGAGACGCATGCGCGGAGAGTAGCCGCAGACCGTGGCTGGGCGAACGACTTGCACGACCATGTCATCCTGATAGCTGAGCAGAACACGCTCGGCTACCATCTTGGTCTTGTTGTATTCGGAAATCGGCTTTAGCACGAGATCCTCTGTCACTTGTGCCTCATCCTTGACGCCGTAGACACTGCCCGATGACGCATAGATGAACTGCCTGATGCCGAATCGTTGCGCTTTGTCCGCCAGTTGCATGGTCGCGAGGGCGCTGACTTCCCAAGTCAGTTTGGGATCCAGATCTCCGCAGGGATCATTGGCGATGGAAGAAAGGTGGATGATGCAGTCGACACCCTCCAGTGGAACGGACTCGATATCTCGAACATCGCCCTTGATGACTTTCAGCTTCGGATGAAGCCCAAGAAAATTGCCGAACCACTGGATATCAAACGCAATGACCTCGTAGCCCCGGGACAGTAGTTTAGGGATCAGTACATGGCCTTTGTAGCCGCAGCCGCCAGTGACGAGAACTTTCATAATGCTGGCACTTCCGAATGGTGCATAGGTTGCAAGGTTCCAAGCTTGCATGGTACCTTTAAATGGAGCGGAATAGACAGCCGAATGGCGGGGAAAAGGGGTAAGCAGCGGGGCAAGCAAGTATTCAGACATCGGTCAATGCCACCGGCTTGCTGCATTGACCAATCGGCATAGGCTAGCGGAGTCAGTTGGCTGGAACAAGACAACGCGACTCAATCGTCCCACCCAATCCATTGAAAAGAGTTGCACTTCAAATTTGAGCTCCTGGGATGTCCAAGTATGGTCGATAGCAGGGAAATAAAGGAATTCAAGCTAGGCGTTCCAGGCGAAAGCCCGGAGAGACCTTTTGTCATATTTGCCTTGTTCCTTGACCGGACGGTTGGCGATTTTGCCGGTCAGAACGTGTTTGCGGCTTCCGTGAAACGTCTCTTTAGATACGCCAAACTGTTCTGTTACTACCGGAATGATCGTCCGTACAAAACAGACATCATCTTTATGAACCCGTATATAGATCGGGCTATCGTCGGTTCCGATCCCAATGTCGGCTTGTTGAGCGACTATTTTGATCAATCGTGGCAACCGCCTTTCAGCTTGAGCATGCCTATCTGGGTAGAGAACGGCATGAGCAGGCCAGACTTGCTACTCACGCCGTCCATGATGGATCTAAGTTGCATTCAAACCTTCCCCAACATAGGGTACCTTTCCATTACTGGAGATCGTGCCGCGCGTGACCAGCAGCGACTGGTTGATCTTGGGCTTGATCCAAATCGATGGTTCTGTTGTATTCATTACCGAGAAATTACTTACGAATTCCGTGCCTACCACAGTGCACGGAATGTTAGCCATGTCCCCTTCCAGGACGTTACAAACTTCATCATCGACAAGTTGGGCGGGCAGGTTGTGCGCTTGGGCCACGTGGGAATGCAAGCATTTCAGCAAAGACCGGGCCTCATAGACCTGACTCTTGTTGCAGACAGCTTCAGCGTCCAAGCGTTCGCGTTCAGTCGCGCCAAGTTCAACCTTGCCAGCTGTTCCGGAATGAACGCACTTAGCGCCATGCTCGGGACACCGATTGCGCGCGTCGATGTAGTCGACCTGGGCGACGTAAACAATGACCATGACATTGTCTTGTTACAGCACTTGTTTGACGCAAATGGTCGCCGAGTACCCTTGGATGAGGCGCTTGAACTTGGGCTCTACCACACCAACTCCGAAGGCCATCTCCGCCCAGGCTACCGTTTCATGGAAAACACCAGCGCCGAATTGATGCGCTGCGCCAAGATCATGTATGACTCCACTCAGGACTGCCCCGCGTGGAGAGAGCATGTGGTCAGCCATGTTGAAAACCCGGTTGGTAGCTTTAGCATCCCCCGTGAGCGAAAGAGCCTCTATCGCATAGTCGACTTTCCCGATCTGGCACCCACCTGAGCTCAGGCCGCGAGAGACGCTCGGCGATCGACTCACCGTTGGCACCTCAAGCACTATCTGGTCTTGAATCGGGCAAGACGGCCACTACCCGTCCAACCTTGATGCCAATTTTGCCTGTCCACCCCCGTCCCGTTACAATAGTCAGCATGGCCGCGATTTGAGGCTGTGGCAGGCGCGAGCGATTTCAAGAATCCAGTCTCTAGCTGCCGAATTCGGGAGCGACATTGAACAACATTTCCAGGATATTTTCCGGCTTGGGCAACAGCACCTTGCCCGCCAAACTCTCGGCGGACTGTGTCGAATTCGCTCAGGAAGACGCCTTCTTTCATTTGGCAGCGGCGAAGAGCGCTCGTATCGACCGTCTCCGGGAACATTTCGGCGGCAAGGCCGTCCGGAAGATATTCCTGAGCGGCAACCTGGCGTCCTTCGAGTTCAAACAGCCGCCGTTTGGCGTGGAGTTTCTAGAAAAGGGCTTTTTCAGCAAGGCGAACGATGAAGCCTTGCCGCAACAGAAGGCTCAGTTGGATGGGGCGATCGTTATCGTCAACAACAACGATGTTGGCAAACGAGAATCCATGCCGTTCTACGCAAGACTTTACGAGTTGTGCGATGAGACCATTTTTGTCGGCTGGGATTGGGACAATCATCACTGGCTCGAGGCGAGCACTTTCCTTGCCGCGCATTCGGATATATATTCGCCGGCCCATCACGAAAATCTCTACTTG
>Ga0172380_10007919_pt1 | contig 11798 bp, 20 predicted proteins | sample Leawe162metaG_FD_119747 | JGI IMG/M metagenome (GOLD analysis project Ga0172380, IMG submission 119747) | Leachate microbial communities from a municipal landfill in Southern Ontario, Canada - Leachate well 162 metaG | ecosystem: Engineered > Solid waste > Landfill > Unclassified | place... | reverse complement strand
GCGCTTAAAGAACGCCTGAATGTGATTGTCTGAATAGTACAGGATACCGGCGGCCGCGCACATCGCCTGAAACTCAGTAGCTTTAGCCGGTAAGAGTTCTGTTGTGTGATCCATGCGCCACATCCAGAAGATAGGATTGGACCTACCTAATTTATAATCTTTTGAACCATTGCCCACATTGCGCTTGAATCCGATTAAACCTTTTTCGTTATCAACATCAGGAACGATAGTTGATGGAACGATATACCGCAAGTTGCGGCCAATAGCCTTTGTCTTTTCCATGAACCCATAGGCAGAATTGGTTACACTTAAAGACAACCGCCACAACCGGATAAGCTCTTTTGGTTTCGGCATGAAACCAACTACATTAGTCCATTCGTCTGAAATGTCAACATCCTTACCATCCTGGCTGACAATAGCAAATGGGATTGATGCTGTAACATTCGCGGTCAGATTCAATGCCCGGAATACGCTGGCAACAGAAGCATAAAGGTCTGGCTTTTCAGTATCTTCGTCTTCCCCATAAAATGTCCATGCCTCATTAGGAAATTGCGGGAGGTCTATGCTCTTGACCCCGTCTGTCATAATATATCTGTTGAATGTTTTACCCATAAGAACCTCCCATTAACTTATCAGCCATAGACCACCACCATTAGCCGCATACCAAGTTAGAGCAAGCGACATTACGCAATCATCATGCAATCCTTCTGGCGCGGAATATTGGAACGATCCTGAAATAGACCTCTTGCTCTCAAACGATAATAGTTCGCCAATAAGAACGGGATTATCCAATATCTTAATGCTGTCATGTTCAAATGCTGATTGCAACCCCTGAATTATATTCTGTTTTGTCGTATTCGTCGTGGTAAAAGGCGTAACACCGATGCCCCGCTGCACCAGATGATCGATAACCGGCCTTCCGATTGAATTTGCCTCCACAACCATTCCAGATAAATGCCATTTATTATAAAGTGCTAAGAGCCTATCTTCCAACACAGGATAGTCAACCCGGTTAAACCGATCCATAAATACTTGCTCTTTGCTTTCGAGGTCAATAACACATATAACTGTATAGTCAACCTCGGAGGCAACATCAACGCCAGCACAATAATTATGTCCATCAAGCGGTGTTTCAAGCGGGATTGCAACCGCCGCTTCTTGTATCCTACGAAAGACAGCGCCTTCGAGGGAAATAAACTGTGCTAGTATTTCTTGATTGAATACAAGTTCTGGTGTAGTGCGTTTTATCTCTTCAATCTCAGAAACGGGTATATATGGATTATCATAAGTAGAATACTGGAAGGATGACCACTCGGGTTCTAATGGATCGCGCCCACGATCAAACAATGCCTTGAAGTAATTTAGTCCCTTTGGAGTAGAGCCAATGAACGCCCCGCCTTGCAGATCAGCCAGTGTTATACGGATCACCGCGTTCCAAGAATATTCAAGATGTGGCACTTTAGCGGCTTCATTTATGACAACCCTCTTATAATGACGACCGCGCGATGCGTCCTTATCTTGGAGCGACCACATTTCGATATACCCGCCGTTTTTCAAGTCAAGCCGTTTTTCCATTTCAGACTTGCGCCGGGTTATTGGTTGTAATATATGACAGAACCAGTTCCAGTTTTCCATGAGTGATTTATATTCTGGCTCATACCACGCTGTAGCTTCACTGGCTAAAATACCGTCACAAATATAATTGCGCTCCAGAATATCTTTCCCGAAACGCCGCCCGCAATCTGCCACATTGAACCTATTTAGGTTGCGATGTATCGCCGCTTGATTCGGGTGGTACATCGGTAGTTGGATACGGGCTATTGACATACTCTACCTTGATTGATCCATTGAGCTCGGTTGACAAGTCTATTGCTTGCGGCACTTTTCCGAATGCACCCTCAATGAAGTCCTGCTGATGCTTGGGGTCACTCATCCACTGCCGGGCCACCATCTCCGCATTTGTGGCATAGTGATCGATCATAACCGGATTGCCATCATCATCCAGCACCGGCTTTCCATCTTTCACCAGTGGTATTTGAATGAGCACCAACTTCTTGACGTGGTTGTCCTTATCACGCTGTACGGCAGGCTCGTTCGACAGATCGACAAGCAGTTTACGCCAGGCATCAAATGCCTTTGGCCTGCCCTTTCTGTTTATGCGGGGATCACCTTTTATAAATGGCATAGTAATCTCATTGTATAGCTATGCGTTCAATGGTCAGTTCGGGAAACGCCGTCGCCATGCGCTCTAATATCACGGCGCAATAATTTTGACTAATTTCAATGCCGCGGCATTTACGGGATAAGTTTTCACAGGCGACCATTGTCGTGCCCGATCCAAGAAATGGGTCGTAGATGATATCCTCTTTGCATAAATTTATCAAATCAATAATAAGAGATACTGGCTTCGTTGTTGGATGTATAAAATCTCTTTCTTCTCCATCTGTAAAAAACCCAGCCCATTTATGGCGCAATATATCTCGCTTGTGTTTTTGTTTTGACCATATAAGCTCAAAACACGAACCATACATCAAATCAGCGCTTTCGGTTATTCTTTTATCCCAAACCAACCAAGCTCCCGTGTTTTCAGTATCCCCAAGTGTTTTTGCGTAATAATCTGCCCCAAACCAAAATTGCTCTTTGCCATCACAACCAAATACCGCCGAAGCATCAAATGGTTTGTCGTCGCCAATAACAGATTCATGGCACTTGCCTTTGCCAAATGATTTACTCGAAGTTAAACTTGAATAATCTGCATTCAATTTCATGCCATAGGGCGGGTCTGTAACTATATCTGCCGTCTCGTCCCCCATCAACTTATCAACATCCGCCTTTATCATGCTATCCCCGCATAACAGCCGGTGCTCGCCAATCTTCCACAGGTCACCGGTTTTTACCTGCCATTTCTCGTTGAGTTCAGCGGCGCGGTCAATCTGTGGTTCGGCATCTGCTCCACCGGATGGATTAGGATCATCAAACCCCCACTCACCCAATTCCAACGGCTTAAAGTCTACCTGTATCTGCTCCGGCTTCCACGCCAGATCAACCTCCGCAATCTTATTGTCGGCATAAGCCAACTGCCTGGCACGTTTGTCAGTCTCAGAATATAGGTCAAGGTCTGTCCGCTTGACTACCACCAACTCATGTCCATCGGTCTCGACGATTCGAACAGGCAGGTCAATATCCGCGGCGGATTCGAGTGTTTTATTACCGGCGATAACGTTCCCGTCTTTGTCGGCGAGGATGGAGCGGCCAGCGCCAAGCTGACGCAGGGATTTCTCGAGTAATCCGCGCCCGCGTTGAGTACCCTCATTAGCATTATTAATATCAGGCTTGAGTCCCGATTCGAATATACTAGTCATACTTCGGTCTCACCTTTAGCGGCAACCCGTACCACCAGTCAAGGAACGGCTGGCCGTATCGTTCGGCCTGCTGGCCAAAAAACTCCTTACGGTGTTGATACCCATTGACGAACCCCCGACTGTGGCATTGATGACATAACATTTCCAAATTGTACTCGTTGTTGAGTTCTGGTTTACTTCGCATCCTATGGATAAGGCAATGATGCTTTTCTGTTGCTGGCCTGCCACAGATGTTACACGGTATATATTCATTCATCATTCCTAATAGTTTCAAAGTAGGGGGAGGTCGTTACCAGTAAGCGACATCGGGTCGTCCGTAGACCGTCCCCCCTATTATTTTAGCACAAACTGTCAAGATATGTGATTAATGTCATATAAAATACATGACATTTGACTATTGCAAAAACCCATCGAGATAGGTATTATATATACATAACAGACAAGGAGAAAGGATAGCAAATGAAAATCACATTTTACACCAGAACCGGAGATACCATCACCACAACCTGCGCCGGAACATCCCAACACAAATGGGACGAGATATCGGTGCACTCACCAGCAAAACGAGGTACAGAGTTTCTTGCAAAGCACGCCGGCGAAATCATTGTTGCCCGCACAAAATACGGTCAGTCTCGCGTAACCGAAGTCACCACCGCTCCACTGCCATAAGTTTATACCCTCCCGGCCGGGTAAAAGACCGGGAGAAAGACAACAATGATACTCTCATACCAGGATATTATCGGAGACCAGACCCGCCACAACGTCAGCGCCACCATCACCACCGAGCACCCCCTCTCCAGCTATAACCAGCCCATCATCCTGCTCGATGACGGCGATCCACTCAACGTCGAGTCATGGGTACTGCTTAATTATTGCGTCGAAAAAGCAACCACAGAAGAGTTAAAATTGCTCAGACAATGGATCAGTTGGATAGCACTGCTCATAGTGCCGGGCGAACAACAGCGCCGGGCCGGATTGTCAAAGTCAGACAAGAAGGCCAGAGCCAGCCGCGAGAATGGTAAATTAGGCGGCAGACCAAAGAAGCAATAATCAACAACACAAAACCCCCGAATTTCTCCGGGGGTCTTTAGAGTCAAACAGGGAATATTATGTTTCTATTTTTTGCCGTCCAGCTTCGCCTGCAATTCCTTTTTCTGCGCGGCCAAGGCATCAACCTTAATCCCGAACGCCAGTAATACCGCGGCGATGCCCGCCATGATCAGAGTGGCAAGAACGCTATCCTCAACCGGAATACCGGGCATATAGTACCGTACCGCAATCACCAATACGGCGACAACAGCAGCCCAAAACGAACCTTTCGTAAATAAACCCATGATTTTCTCCTTCTGAAATTGAATGTGAATGACTGATATTATTATACAACTAATTTCTTATTTTGTCTCCTTTCACGGCAACGAATTTATATATGCCACACCAATGATAGCCAACGCAACAGCTAGATAACATAATGCAAGGAATATCATTTTGCCTCCTTTGTCGGGCGATAACCGGCATTCCAAAGGTTGTTCATTACGGCCTTGGAACTCTCTTGGTCATAGTGGATAGTAACTCCGTTTAGGCCTTTAATATCATAACCTGGAAGTTTTGGCTCATCTTTCTTGTATCCTTCGAGCAAGTACGCCACGGCTTCTTTCTCAGTGTATTTTTTAGCCTCAAACCCATCACACCGAAACCACCCATCATTCACGGACGGCCCAATTACTTTTTCGCCGAGGGAGTAAATATTACCACGTTTCTTTATCGGGTATTCCCGCATAGCCCGTTCCATCGGGGACAGCTTCTTTGCGCCTTCGACGAGCCAGGCCACGGCGAGCGATTCGGGATATTGAAGGGGGTCGTCTGAGTTTTTCCACCATGCCCCAGAACCAGACATAAATATTGTCTTTTTCCCAAGTCTATAATGCGATCCGCCTATCTTTTCAATCGGGTACAACTTCATTGCTTTTTTTAATTTCATTTTCAGTCCTTTCAATTCTGATTAAGTACCGTTCCAACAACCAACAGCAGATCGATTCTGTACTCCAATGACGGAATACCCTTGAAATTGCGCTGTAGATAATTCGCCATGAGCGCATCAAGACATTTGTCAAGGCCTGCCCGTTCTTCCGGCGGCAAAGCATTATATTTGTCTACGGCATACTTGCGCCGGGCGGTAAGGAATTCATCTGTTACCTCGGGTTTCTTTTTCTTGAAATAAGGCGTCATTTCGCACCTACGCGGGCACGATATTCCAGCCACGGGTGCGAATAAACAAAGCTGCGATAATGTGCAAGTTCCTCATTCGCCGCTTGCAGGGCGGCTTTTGCCTTGTCCCTCTCCTGCTCCACGGCGGAGATGGCAGAACGCAGGGCGGCGCGGGCGGCGACTCGACTTTCATCACTGCCTACGCGTCCAGAATACACCAAGTCATCAAATAGTTCGTCCCAGTTATCGCTCATTTCCCCTCGCTTTCAGGGGGAAGGGGCAGGGGCATCCAGTGGGTAATAGTGACTATTCTCCATCCGCCAATGTTCGCCCACCATTCACCTTGTTTTGTTCGATAGGTGATCTGCCAACATTCATCTGGATCGATACCTAAAACAACGTCCATAATTCCCGGCAGTCTCTCGCTGACCGCTATCCACGGGTTCAGCACCGCCGCCACCTTCTGCGACCACATGCCGGAAAATCCGGCCTTCTCCAACTGGTCAAAGAGCGGCATAAGCACGTCGCGCTGGAATTCCTGCGAGATACGGGCATCGGCTTCAAGTTTATAGTAGGCGTTGAGTAGTTCAGCAATCCTTTTGCGAGAATAGATAATTTCACCGATCATCGAAAGCACATCGGCAGCGGCAAAAGTTCCACCAGCTTCACCGTCATTTCGTATTGAAATCAAACGTTCATCACTCAGTTTTTCCATCACTCGTCTCCTTAAGGAATATTGAGTTTGGCTAAATTCAAGGCAACTCTTTGAGCGCTTTCGTCATATACCCAAACTCTATTTCTAACTTTATAAATCTCCCCATGAAATCTCACTTCATCCCCGATACATGGGACAAAAGAAAATGTATGCCGAATGGCATAGTGTGTTTTTCCTACCCAGAAATCAATCTGTACTTCTTCCATTATTTTTCTCCTTTCGGCGGCTCTGGCTTAGGATAATTAGTTGAGCAAATGTTCCCAAATGCAGCGATCTTTGCAGAATCATAAGCTCTGGCAGCATCCTCTGGTTTATTAAAGGTACCAAGCCAAATCTTTTTCCCATTGATTCTCAATGTTGCACCATAAATAGAGTATCTTTTGTCAAAATGAACTCCCAAAAAGCCAGAGGTGTTTGCCTTAGTAATGCCCCTATTTAATATATTCTCTGATTGCGTGCATATTCGTAAATTGGATTTACAATTATTCAATTTATCGTTATCGACCTGACGATGGCGTTCCTCGTCAGTCATAACACCGGACGGGACAGGGCGGGACTGTTCAAGAGCAGTCAGTCGCCGCTCTATCTCGTCGCAGACGGCGTGCATAGCGAACAAATAGTTGTCAGAACCTAAATTGAGCTCTTCGTTGAACATACTCCATAGACTTGGCATTTCAGCTTGCCTTCCCGTAATTAGGGTGTTTTGTTTCCATGTGATCGTGCAAATTCTCGAATTGACGATTACAGCAAGGACAGATACCCTTTGCGACTCGGTTTTTTATTTTGGTGATCTGACCACGAGTTGCAGACAAGCTGCGTCCCTTTTCTTCTGCTTGTTCGCGCCAGAATTGCATACTTTCTTGGGTGCGTTGCAAGTCTTTTTTTAAATCATTCAATTTCTTTTTTTCATTATTGGTATAGTATTGACAATGACCATTAGGGCAATAAAAACTATTGCCGTCTCTCTGGCGAAGATTATAAAAACCTTCAGTAACCCCAAATGTAACGCCGCAAGTACAGCATGTTTCAACAACAATTGTCTCATATATGGTTTCGCTCATTTTCAGCCTCCAATCAGTTACTTACAGTATATATCTTTGTGTATAACATTTCAAGTAGCAATATTTAGGTACTCACAGATCACGGCTATTGCTTCATCTGCTGAATAACAAACAGCCGTTTTCCAGCCGTAGAATGCAAAATTATGCAGCCACTTATCCTGATTCGCCGTGGTCTTGTTCTTGCCGTCTTTCATTTCGATAACCAATCCGTGATAACCATTCTTTGCGCAGGGCAGTATTATATCCGGCACACCAGACCGCAGGCCCTCTTCAAGATAGTACCGCGCCGCACCTATCGACCGCTTGCCAGCATTCGGCACAGCGAATAGCATTTCAAGTTTGGGTATGCGGGTCTCGTAAGCCCTTGCCCATGCAAAGACGGCGGACTGCTCAAAATGCTCACTCATAGCTTCCCTTCAAGAAATACCCTCGCATAGTTTTGCGCCCGCTCCAGACTCGGCGCGTTTTGGATCTTCTTCATCAAATCCTCTGCCTGCCTCAGGCGCATTTCAAATGTCTTGATCCGGTTGCGCTCATAGTCGAGTTGCAACAACAGGGGCAGTTTCGCGTGATTGAGTTCGGAGGTTCTCACAGCATCATCCATGCGATATACGCCGTTATGCCACACAGTATCACAAAAAGACTTCCGGTTACTACGAGAGCGGTTGATTTCATATTATCTCCTCCAAAAACTTCACCTTCAACTCTTCCAATTTTGTCACAAGAAACCGAGCCGACGATTCCTCCGCGATCCTGATGCAGTCGTTAACGGCTTCAACATACCGCGCTTGACCGGCGGATACCTGGGCGTCCTGGATGATTTCAGCGGGAACAAGTTTTTCTTCAGTAGGAATATAACCGGTTCCAAAACAATCAAAACACGTCGATCCGTTTAATAATACTCCGTTGCCATTGCATTCGTGACAAGTTTCGCTCATTTTTCCAACCTTTCGGATAATTGCTTCATGGTATCCTCGCATGATCGACATAAGCAGGAAATCCATTAACCTTAACCAAGTCCACAATTCCGGGCATAATATCATTTCTCATTTTAGCCCACTTCAAATGATAAAGATTGGCTATGGTTTCATCCTGTGACATGAATATAATCTGATCAGCATCCGAAATAAGACCGGCTGCTCCGCCAAGTGAGGTCATGTCACCATTATTTTCTTTCATTCCAGTTTTATTCATAGATTGAATAACTAATCCCGCGAGTTTCAAGTCTTTGCATATATCATGAACCTGTGATGATAAATAGGTTGTGCGTTCCGTTTCATTTTTCCCATATTGATCCTTTAATAAACCAAGATAATCTAGGACAAACCATTTTATTCCAGCAATCTCTTTCAATCTTGCTAAATCTGACCGCAATTTCAATATAGTCCATTGCGTGTCATCCGATAGATAAATAGGCTTCAAGCTCATAGCTTCAACAGCAGATACGATGTTAGGCCAATCAATATCTTGGATATACCCCCTCCTCATAGCTCTTGTTGTAACTTTAGCCATGCCTGATATCTGGCGACTAATTAGATTAGATACGCTCATTTCAAGCTCATACACAGCGCCTGGTTCATGGTTTGCGGCGTTTGAAGCAACCTGGAAGGCAAATAAGCTTTTGCCAAGTCCCGGGACAGCAGATAACAACATTTCCTCACCAACCTGTAGTCCGTCCGTTGCCTCATCAAAATCTATAAAACCAGTGGAGATTCCCGACACCTGACCATGAGGTATTGGGTTTTTGTATCGACTATCCACCCGGTCGTAAAATTCAGATACAGCCTGTTTAATGTGTACCGCGCCGGATTTCACATTTGATCGCATAACAAGATTGCTAATAACCTCCGAAATAGCTTTATTCAGGTCTGATTTTTTATCGTAGGCGGCGGTGGCTAGTTTACTAGTTTCAAATATAACATCCCGCCTTATTGACATTTCAAGAATAATATCTGCATATCCTTGATATTGCAAAGCAGATGGACAAGCCTGGGTAGCATCAATAATGTAAAGCAACCCACCGGCCTCCTCTAACAATCCGCGCCTTTCTAATTCTTCTGTTACTGTAATGCTATTCACTTCTTTTTTCGAGTTAGCGACTGTTTGAATTGCATCCCATATAATTTTATTCCTTGATAAGTAGAAATTACCAGAAGTCAAACCAACTGTCCTGATACACTCAGGATTTACAAAAGCCGCTCCAATCATCGCCTCTTCTGCTTTCACGCTATGAGGCATAATCATCAATTCTGTGTAATCTTCATCCGGCATCATTTATTAGCCTCCATAATATCTACTTCAATCTGTGATCCATCTGGAAGAATTTTTATTTCTCTCTTGGGTGTTAATTTTTTACCAGACTCATAAATCCTTTTTTGCTTTGCGGTATATGCGGCGTTCATAACCGATTGCGGCCTAACTAAAGTATACGTTCTATCCGAGTGTAATAATTCTTGAGTACCCTGGTGCATATCTTGGGGCGTTACTCCATCCGCTTGCATCTTAGACCAAACTTCAACGGCTTGATCTATCCGATAAGACGTTATTCCAGTATCTTTTTCAAAAGTATTCTGGTATTCAACCAGATTCTTTTCAACAAAAATAGCGGGGGGCGGTTCGCCCTTATCTTCCTCTCTCTCTATATCTTCTCTACTCTCCTCTAGGGCGTGACTCACTTGTGAGTCACGCGTGACTCTTTCGCGTCTCTTTTGTTGGCGCTCATTCCATGTAGCTCTTTTTTCCTTTTGTGCCGGGCCTTGACGTTCTTCAAATTTAGGAATTTCGAATACTTTGCCAGATTTGGTAACTATTCCAGCAGAAAGTAATATTTTCATATCCGAGTTGAGTGCATCTTTGTTTATTCTCAATCTCCATGCAATATCATCAAGCGTCATTGCTTCGTCACCAACAACAAATGCGCCTCCAGCATCACATTCAGCAGCAACTAAAATCAATTGAATAAAACGCCACATCGCCGCGTCTGGAAGTTTTGCAACTTTCGGATCGTCTAGTGTTTCAGTATAAATCTTCACCCACGGCATTCCCCCGGGCATTATATTTTTTCCTTATCATGAAATTTTGCATGGCAATTTTGGCATAGAACTATAATATCTCCTTGTTTTTCATTGCCAATGTTTTCGTATGTCCTATGATGCGAATGAAGTGTTGTATCATCACCGGGCTTATTGCATAACTGGCATCTCCAACCAGCTTTTTGTTTTGCTAATTTTGATTTATCTTTCCATTCCTGAGATTGTAAATAAACCGAATAATCAAATTCGTCTTTTCCTTCTGTATATTGAAAAACACCCATAACTATTCTAGCTGCAACGGTAATAAAAAACAATGAGCTATGCTCGTTTTTACACTTGCAAGAATATATCGTCCTTTCAACGTTGCTTGAAATGAATTTAAAATATTCAAATCTTTGTTCGCCACAAATTGGACATTTTAAAATATAAGGATCAGAATAAGTCAAGCCAGCCATAATACTCCTATAATTGATAAACCCCTCGGTCAACCTGCCCGGCAAGGCAAGAAAGCGTTATCCGAAGGGTTATATCTAAAGTCAGATGTTCATATTTCCACTTTCCTTTACCGTGCCGGGTTAACTCATTATAACCTTTTCCCGGCCTTTGTCAACTCCGATCCATTCCGCCACGATCTGACAGGCGTCATAATACTGTATGCTGTCAAGGTCCAACTCCTCCAGGTGGTACTTGGCGTTCTCGTAATCGCGCCAACTGTGCGAGTTCTGGCGGATATTGTGCTTTTCCAACAGGGCAATGACGGTGAGTTTCAGGTCATCCATAATTCCTCTTGTCTCACATCTGAAAATGTGCTAAACTATACTCATTCATTTGAAGTAATAGGAATTCAGCCTCCTATACTTGGTGCGCCTCCTCTCGGGGCGCACCTCATTTAATCGTAAATATCTCATTGATCTTGACCGCCGCCAGCGTCTCAGGTGTGTACCCGAGGGATTCGAGGTAGATAGCCAGGTTACGAAATGTCTGTGGGGCGAACGTGCCCTTGGTCAGCTTCATCACGGTCTGGTAATTCAGGTGCGTTTCTTTGGCAACTTGCGCCATGTTGGTTTCGCGGGGGGTTAGGGATATTTTCATGCGGACTCCGTTTTGGGCGAAATGATTTCTTTCAACTGTGTGGCTTTTTCTGAATCCACGTAGGCGACATAAACCGTACCATGATTTTCAATTTGTGCGATTACCATTCCGCGTTCCTCGATGGGAACGCTTTTGTCAACCTTGTTAAATACTGGTTCCATAATTTTCAACTGTTTAAGGTTTAGTTCAAATTGCAAATCTGGTCTCATATTTTCTCCATTTCGGGTCGCCCTTCCAGTCTCGGGCATTGAACCAGACTCGCCATGTGCCGTCAGGGTTTTGGTATTGTAACGTGCCAGCGCTGCCGTCAGGGAGTCGGACTCGGTCGTGG
>Ga0172380_10007918_pt1 | contig 11800 bp, 14 predicted proteins | sample Leawe162metaG_FD_119747 | JGI IMG/M metagenome (GOLD analysis project Ga0172380, IMG submission 119747) | Leachate microbial communities from a municipal landfill in Southern Ontario, Canada - Leachate well 162 metaG | ecosystem: Engineered > Solid waste > Landfill > Unclassified | place... | reverse complement strand
GTTGCGGCTTTGGCGTGTTTCTCTGCGGTACTTCAGGGGGTGTTCCCCTTTATCGGAGCAACCACGGCAGGCATTGGATTCCTTGTTGCGTTACAGGTAGCAATCTACTACATGTATGTCCTTTGGTTCGTGAACTTCATCAGGCCGACATATAATTCTCTGGATGTGTAACTATGGATCGTGAAGATGCTTCCGCAGGCGGATTAATAGGAACCTTCCTTTTGTTCCTGTTCGGAGGATTGTTATTTGCATTTGAAGGATACGTAGCAGACTGGCTGGTGAACCTTGCAAATGCACAGTTGCCCGGCCCGGTATCGCAGGACTCATTTAACTGCATGTGGTTTATTGTAACCGCACTGATGGCCACTCCCACGCTGTTTGCCCTCTATATCGGGTTAGATCATATTATCAATGCATTCAAGGATCAACCGGGTGATACCTGATGGCAACGGCGGCAGAAAAGTTTGATGCATTGGGGTACTTAGTGATAGGAACCATATTCATTCTTGCACTGGCATACCTTGGATCTTCACTATGGGGATCCATATTACCTATGGCAAATATCGGGATCTCTCCCGGGACGGAAGGAGCCATAATGAGCCACGCAACCCAGCCCATTGTTTTGTGGTATTATGGATTCCTGACTATCTGTGAGATTGTCCTGCTTGCAAGAACCGGATTCATAATATTCAGCCGGGTTGATTACCAGACAGGAGATTACGATTTATGAGACTATCCCTGCTTTACATCCTTTTAGCGATGTTCCTGTTAATTGGAATAGGTTCAACCGCTCCCACCACGCTTGCAGCAACCAGCGTAGGGACAAACAATATTACGTTCAATGCCGGTGGTTCGATTTCTTACCCCTTGTGGTTTGTCTGGGGGTACCATGTGGGCAACGAAGCGTGGATAACCCCGAACCTGACTTCAGGAACAAGTTACATCCAACACGGATCCCCGTTATATTCCTTAACGCAATATTATTACCGTGCCTGCGATACAACCGGATGCGGCGCGGATGTAGGGGTTATTACCACAAGCGTAACGCCGCTTCCGACAATAACTCTTGGACTTGCAATTACCAACATGTCAGTAAACGGGTTTGATATTATCATGATATCCACGAACGCTATGCTCCCGTACCAGTGGCTTGGTGCTCCTATTGGGGTAATCTTCGGATGGATATTTATCGCGGTGTTCTTTGCGATATGGATACGCACGCGCTCCGTGTCTGTTGTCTCGATACTCGGATTAATTAGTTCCGGGTGCCTTATCGTTTCATCGGTCGGATTAAAACTCCCGCTTCCGGGAGAATTAATTGCAGTTTCCCAGATGATCTTGTATGTGACGTTATCCGCATGTATACTGGTGTTGATAAAAAAATGATGCACAAGAAATCACATTACAGCAATCTTCCCTATACCCCGCAGAATGCAACGGTAATCTGTAGGTTTGTTGGGAGGAAAGGGTACTACCACCTTTCCGATATTATCAGGTCTCCCTTTAATGGTGAAGTTGAAGTGTTTGATACACGCATTGGCCGCGAGAAGATCGGTGTGTTCAGATATCCCGAACTACGCAAAAAGTATATATGAGTTACAGCTCATCACTTAGCTAAGGCAGGTGATAGCCATGATGCGTGAACGCGTAAAAGGGTATATGAGGGTAACTCCCCATCACCCTACAAAGACGCAAAGGGTAGCATCGTATACCCGAGAAGAGCCCGGCAGGCGGAAGCGGCGCTAATTTTTTCATCCGTTTTTTGGAGTTGATAAACAAGTATGGAACATCATACCGGTTTAAACGAAACATCTGAAATGTTCGGAGGCAAACGGTATAAACGCGTAGCACATGCACGAAGTGCCGTAACCGCTGAACGTAAGGTAGAGTCGCTTCGCAACCAAGGATTTAACGCGAGGCGTGAACAAGAACAGCGCGGGCACTGGAATATTTATGCCCGTAAGAGGTAAACAGTATGTCTGAAAAGAAAGAAAGAATGTATCATCACGATGCGTTTGATGTAAGTCATGCGCATGTAGTTAAGATCCCAGATGGCCACCCGTACAAGGGAGTTATGAAAGAAGGAGTTACGGGAAGATTTGCACGACGGATCTGGGGGAAAGAAGAATGAAAAATGCGTATTACAGGAATGCAATACACGCCCTTGAAACCGGTGACGGCACTCCTGCGAGGAACTTCCGGTCGTCCGACAAGATGCAACGCGACTGGTCGAACCGTGCAAAACGCATTATCAAAGATGAACCATTTGACAGGTGAATGGTGATGGTCAGGAAGTGGATACAAACAGCAGAACCAAAGAAAGGTGCTTTGCACCGGCAGTTGGGTTATTCAATATCAGAAAGTATCCCACAAGGTCTTGTAAACGAGATCGATCAGGCAAACATTGGAACGCATGTACGCGGACACAAAGTTACATCCCTATTGTGGCACCGCGCACATTTTGATGTTAATGCACAGAAACGCAGGGGGTGATCCTATGGGTATTCGCGACTGGGTAGAGGAAAAAGTTGATCGCACCAGATCAAAGTTGCAGTCAAAGACCGAACGGAGACAAACCGATTACCGTGCCAAAGCTGATATAAACCGTGGTGCCCGCGATGTCGAGAACCTGAAAAAGTACAATCGCGGCGATATCTCAGAGAGCCTTTACAACAAGCGTACGGATCGATCTGAAAAGAGATACGAACGCGAACGGCTTACTCCGGAAGAACGTGCCACGCGGGTTACTGAACGCATTGTAACCGGATCGGCCGATGCGGTTGCTGCATTCAATAGGGACTTAGAGTACTCTGCAACGGGTAGATCTCCAAAAAAGAAAAAAGGAAGAAGTAAAACCTCATCCAGAGGGCGGTCTTCCAGTGGCGGAGGATTTGGATCGGTAGACTTCTCTCAGCTCGGCGGGTTTGGAGGCGGTGGTGGGGGATCGTTGGATTTCTCATCTCTTAATGGTGCATTTAGGAGACGGTAACGAAACCTTTAATACACCAGACAACCCCCTCTTTTTAAGATATGGCTGTAACGATTAACGGAACAACATTTGACAGCACAAGCGGTACACCTTTCGCTATACCGTCTAACGTGGCAATGTTTATTGTTCCCGGTACAAATACGCTGGATTATGCAGCAACACGGTCGCGCATAATGTCAGAGTATGGATATGATCCATTGGGTCAGATCTCTCCAAGTGCAACTCTACAACCGGGATCTGAAGGATATGAGATGAGCCGGACCTATTATCTTGCGAACCCGTCTCCATTGTTTCAATCGCTGACTGAGCAATACGCACAGCAACACATACAACAGCATACCCCGGGATTTGCGAATGTCCTTACTGAGTATCAGGCTCAAGTGTTGGCGTCTGGGGTACCTACGAGTCAGGTACGTGGGCTTGAAGGGTATTCTGGTTCACAAATTAGTTCGGCTGCAAATCGGTATGTTACAGAGTATAACCAAGATATAGTAACGCGAGCATCACAACCCCAAGGGGGTACCGTTACATTAACCGGTCCCTTTGGTTCAATATCATCTATTGAGAATGCAAAGATTATAGTAGATCCGCTTACTGGAGAAATCGGAGCATATACCCAGAATTATCATGGATCGTGGGGGTTGATTGGAGGTGTAGGTAGATATGGTGCGCAGAGCGGAGAATATACGGTAACACTCCCCACGAACCAGACCCTCAATCTTGAGACAATATCTCCCTTCTGGACAGAGAACCTATCCAAACTACAAGCCCCCGGTGCAGATATCCCGTGGCGCGTTTCTGCATCAACACCGGCATTATCTTACGTAACTGAGAAAGGATTAGGTAGCGCGATTACCATACCCAGTGGCACCGGTTCAATCACAATACCCACTACAATGCAGGTTGCGGCATCAGAACCGATGACACTGCCGACCCCCTTTATATCGAAATCTCCGGGATCAATAATAGATTTATCAGGTATTGGGTCTACAGTGGGTTCGTTCTTATCTGGGGCGGTTTCTTTCTGGACACCAGAAGGCATAGCCAATACAAAGAACGTTGTAACTTCAGATGTTGTACCAGCATCGATATCCGCATTTGGCAATACACTTGATTTGTCCGCTGTATCAACTCCCGTTAATGCGGCTGCAAACTGGATATCCCCGCAGGGATTTGCACAGGTACAATCTCCCGCAGCAATAGAATTCCAGCAGCAGAGCAAACTTGCATTATCCGATATAACATCAGCAAAGATCCAATATGATACGGATTTTGCAACTGCAAAGAGCGGGGGATATCTAACATCAGAAGGTAAGATCGATACATCGTTGCCAACAGGATTGTCAATTTACAATAAACTGACGACAGATGTAGATACGCTAAAGGCCGCAAATGCAAAATATAACAGTTTGTATGAGTCGGCAGTTACGCAAGGATTATACACAAAAGATACAAGCGGTAACTATCTGGCGACATCAAAAGCGCAGTCAAGTGCCTTTGATCAGATCGACGTTCAGTTATCACAGGCATTAAAGGGGGCAGGGTTTTCAGTAAGTACCGACTATTCAAAGATCGAGCGGAAACCATTAATCCAGACTCCATTATATGATATCTATCAGAGTTTCGAGAAGAATTTTGCACAGCCATTTACACTTGGGGCCGCAACCGAATTCCAAGAAAAACCCGGTACCGTCGCATTGAATGTTGGGATTGGAGTCGGGTTTGCTATTGCAACAGAGGGGCTGGGCAGTCTCGCAGAATCTGTTCCTTGGATTGGTCGTGCAGGGAGCATTATAAATCCTGTAATCTATACCACAAAATCAGGATCTGAAATTGGGCTTATACCCGCAGCACTTACTGGGGTATATGCAGCAAGTGTCCCCTATAGAGCAACAAGCGAACTGACAGATTTTACCCCATCAAAAGTATCCTATAACTTAGGGGGGATATTATCTACGGAAACCATTCCAATGACTGCCGGAGCACTTGGTGCAACATATGGAATACGGGCAGCGGGTAATATCGATATTAAACAATCTGTTGGAGGTATTACCGATACAATAAGATCCACAGATGTTCTTTCGTATGTGGATAAAGCAAGAACGTTTGGGATAGATACATTGCCCGGATATACCGGTTCAAAAGTTGTTGCAGCCGGGGATGTTCTGGCGAGTTCTGGTAGTAGGATGTCCAGTACATTAACAGATTATGGTGATGTTCTCGCAGGGAGAGGTACTGGGTATACGTATGAGACCGTATCATCCCCGCGTTTAGATGTTTTATCAAACATCGAATCCATAGATTCTGCGCGAGGGTTTATATTAAGCACGGCCCCAGAAGCAATGGGATATTCATTATCTAAATATAACTTGTTTGACACCCTCTCATATGGATTTGAATCCGTTAAAACCTATGACCCACTGAAGAGCGTTGATATAGCAAGATCTTTCCTTCTTGAGGCGGCTCCTACTAAAATATTCTCACTTACTGATAAGTACTCGTTAAAAACCGAGTATACGACTCCAGCAAAAATAGTTGATGTGTATGAGATCACTCCTCGTTCTGGAGAGACTCCCTTATCCCCCACAGGAACAACCGTATCAATTGACATACAAAAAGTATCTGCATTCTATGAAACCCCACTTCGGCTAAACATGGGGAAACTTCGACTTGTTGGAGAGCCCATCGTAGAATCGGTTGGTGTGGAAACTCTCGGAAGTTCATACGCTATGGAGAAGTACGGATATAACTCAATAACAGGAGAATTTTCTGGAAGAGAGTATATTGTTCGTGAAAGTACCTATACTCCAGATAAATATATCCGTGGACAGGAAAGGATTTTCGGGTCTGAAGTCAGAGTGCCTGAAAGTGGAACAAAAGCGCAACTCGATATATGGGATCTGGCAAATAGCAGGGCCATAAAAAACAAAACAAATCCGTTAGAAGAGTATACCAAAATTGTATCAGAGCCAATTGGATATAATACCGGTTCACTTGCATTTGGAAAACCAGAAGCCGGTGTTTCTCTTGGGAACGTATGGACAAAAGGCCAAGTGATTAAAGAATATTCCCCCCTTGTAGAGACCCCTGCAAACAAAATCGTAGATATAAGTCCTTTTGTACTTACTGCAAGTAAAACTTCGATAGATGCTTTTGGGGGAAGGGCATTTGAAGTAAGGAAATTAACAATAGAACGAGAGATGGGGCTTGGCAAATCCGGAGACCTGACCTATGAGGCCGATATTGGGGTTGTAAGCAAGACTGCAATTGAGAAGGATATCGGAGAAAGCGTTATTGCAAGTGGCAGAACCTTAAAGGCATCTTCATACATAAATGAAGTTCTCGGTTCAAGTTTCCCGGCAAAAGGTAAACCAACTATTGGAGAATACCAACAAATAACTCAGGGCTTATTGGATCGATTAGCAACACGTGGAACTATTATTGGAGGAGATGCAGGACTTCCGATTAAATCCAGTATGACCTCTCTATCAGAGTATGGTGTTGGGAGTGGTGAGATAGTGCCTGCAAAAGGGGGTATGAAAAATATCTGGAAGTCCCTTGGGGAGACCCCTCAAAAGAAACCCGGATCAACCTCAATACCGGATTATATGAAATCCGGACGTGAATCTGGGGGGGTTGTTGCGTTGGAGCGGGAAATGCCATCAACAGAATTTGTACGCACTCAACCCTATAAAAGGTTCTTTGAAGAAGCAGAACTACTTCCCTCTGAAGAATCTCTAAAAGCAACGGGTTTGATGGATAGGGGAGTTAAAACCGTATCAGAACGGAGATTGGAACTTATGGGGTTTGCCGGTATATCCGGGATTACTTCTGATGTATTACAGCGACAGATAAATATTGTAAAACCGTCGGTTTCTTCGGTGTCCTCATCGCGATCAATAAGTGGTGTCGCAAGCGATATCATTGGTAAGCGGGCATCTGGCCAGATGGAGGGGCAGATACTAGCAAATGCTGTCTTATCTGATATACTAGGGAAGCAGGCATCGGTATCGGCATCCACACAGGATATCCTTGGCAAACAGACAACTATCCCATTAACTACACAAGATATTCTCGGCAAACAGATAAGTATTACATCTACCATTCAAAGAACCATCCCGGCATTTACACCAAAGCCAGACTATACCCCCCGCCCTATTATAAATCCAATCAAAGAAATTATCCCCCCCTCATTTAAATTTGGCATCCCCTCAATACCGGGCGGAATCTCGTTCTCTGGAGGCGGGGGAAGAAGAAGAACAAGAGTGTTCACCGAAAGGTATAATGTCGGTAGTTTTGAAGTGGTCGCCGGAGGGATATTTGGTGGCGGAAGAACCAGTAAACGCCGATCAAGTGGGGGGAAACTAAAGATCGGGAGAATCAAAATCTAATCCCCCTCATACAATTTTGCGCACGAAAATATTTTAAAGACAGACGATAACATATCTTGTGTATGTTATCGAATGATGCGGGGGGTAATTATCGTAATTGAAGCATCTGTCTATTCTCTGATTCTGGCAATGCATGGGAGTGGCGTGAGTAATACCGAAAGACGGAATACTATATCTCGGCTTATACGCAGCGGGGATTTCAAACCGTATATTGGTTTTTATAAAGAGATGCGGGAGTTAGGGATTAACCTGCATCCAACTTACTGCCCGGAGGATCATTAAAATGCATTACGACACTTTAGAGCCGATGGAAACACCACTCGCACGCATACTTCGTGTGCTAAATGAAACGGCAGGTTTGTGGGTAAATCGGGTTGGGGTTTGCTGGACCCTTCTTACGGTAATCGCAGTAAAACTTTCAGGTTCAACCATAACAACATTAAAAGACTTAGAAGAGGCTTATCACACAAACGGGATTACGTTTGGAGATTATACATTGGCAACCTATGGATGCGCAACCCTAATTTTACTTTGTTTGATTATAGTGGCAATCTTTGCTGACAGGGTACTATCTACTAAGGAGCCGTGATTTAAACGAGATTCCAAAATGTATTCCTTGTTTTTGCGATCCTTAGTTTCGTACTCATAGCAGGATGCAGTAACCAGAACCCATCCCCTAATACTGCACAAACACTTATAACAAGCACTCCAACTCCGGAATCAACATTCATCTCACCTACACATTCTAACAAAGTCAATACTATCGTCCCTACAGAAGGATCAACTCCAACCGCCACACAAAGAACAACAGACCCGATTATAGGAACGTGGACACTGAAGAATGCTCCCTATTCAGGCAATGTGATCTTCTTTGAAGGCGGGCACGGCAAAGTCACTGTAGGGATTGCCATAGCATCGACTTCAAAACAGTTTGCATGGAGCAACACCAACGATACTGTTACTGTAACAGGGGATAATTACTATCATATTGTAATGAGCGATCAGGCAATGAGTGCTGATGGGGTTTTGTATTCGAATGGGACTGTCTTAAGTGGGATTCTTCCTGAGGGAAGTTACTTAGAGAGGTATAGATGATGAACCTTGGTTGGGTTACTGAGGTAGTTCCAGTTACAGTTGGATATTGAGGACATCATGATCGACAACACAGAAGAAAAAACATCTTCCTTTAATTGGGAACTGGTAACGTGGCTTATGGTTTTGGCGGTTGCCCTTGTTGGGTTACAGGAACTTATTATTTTCCTTATTAGGCATAAGGTGGTTTGAATTGAAGTTATTACTTACTTGTTTGATGATATCCCTTTTTGTTTTTGGCGTAGTAGCGGCGGATAATACCACAGATAGTACAATCACAAATGTCTCTGTTGTATCAGTGAATGGAACTGCATTACCCTATTATCCTGAGGTTATGCATATTGAAAACGGGCAGTGCATCCCCCTCAATAGTACGGTAGATATTTCGTCGCTTGGGTGGGGGGTGCCGCATCTCGCATATTATGGCAGGTGGTACGATAGTTACTCCGGATATAATACCACGCCCAAATGGCAGATCGATATGCCGAACACGGTATCTGCACTCAGTAAATTCTATATCGATCCATTTATCTTTGGGAATGCAACCGGGTACTGGTACCAGAAGTATGACGATATTTATGAGCCAGCGGGAAATCTCAGGATGTTCTACGTCAATCTCACCTGCCCTGCACCAAAACCGTTAAAGAACATTACGGTGAATGTTACCGTCGTAAACAAAACAATACCGGATACATTGCCGTATTTGCCCGAGAAGAAAGATACCGATATCCTTATTGCACGCGGGGATTCTGTCGCTATATCGGCAACAACGCCGCTCAACTGGTGGCTGTTCGGATACACTCCTGCAAACCATGTATATGACCGGCCGGCCTCACAAAACACGCTGACCCTGAATGCTTCGGATTTCAATGGTTTGGCAGTCGGGAACTATCAACTGCTTGAGGTGCATCAAGGGGATAATGGAGTGTTAGAAGAATACTACAATCCCGCATATAAACCATACCGGTTTGCGAATTATACCTATCCGGTAATTGAATCTCCGTTCCGTGCGACAACCCCGATCAATATCGAGGATTTGGATCCGCAGGGAGTTGAACAGCAGTTGCGTAGTGCCGTACAGCATTCTATTGACGATACTATTACGGCATTCTCGTTATCGTATCAGGAACCTGAAATCCAGATTATGCGTATCGACGCTATCAAGAACCCGAATAACGATACGTGGTATAATATCAGGGGATATACTAACCTCCAGAACGGTACTGCATTAAGAATCAATATCGACGGCAATCTTACGCGGGAACGGGAATGGAATACTACGGCTATAGGTTCAAGCGATGCGGGGATATGGAGGCAGTTTAACGCGCTTATCCCGGCAGACTACAAGCAGATATTCCCCGGCCAGCACTGGGTTACGGTTACCGCTGATGGAAAGACTTCCACTACAGTAGGGGTCTATATCTACAAGGAACTCCCGCCACACTATGTCCCACCGGAGTATATCGAATATGTGGGAGTATCGCCATTTATCACTCCGCAGGTAATCACAAAGACGGTAACAGTCGAAGTACCTAAAAATATCGTGATAAAAGAAACGGTTACTCCATCGGAATCTGATTGGGATAACTATGTTGCAGCTCAGCACCGGGTTATTATTGGAGAGGCGGTAATTGCAATAGCGCTCATAGCAGCCGTTCTAGTCCTGATCTATATAGGGTATGTGGTAATCAGGTCGAGGAGGAAAGACTGATGGGGTTTAAAGACGATTTCCAGTATGGACGGGATACTCAGCAGGAACTTATTAAAAAGCAAACTGAGAAACAAAAAACACGGCAGCGGAAATACCAACCCAATCGTCTTTTTGTAGGGCTCGGGGTTGCGTATGAACTGTTACAGGTAGACAGGGTACGCGCTATACTGAAAGAAGTACTGACTCCTATCCTCTTGGTTATTGTTGACGATATTAAATCTGTGAAAAACCGGATTCTCCACAAGAAAATACCGGATGAAGAAAGTTCTATCAGGAGATGGAGAGCTAAAGAGAGGTTTGCGGATATCGGGAAGAGGTTTAAAAGATGACGAATCCCGCCTTCGACAAGTGGGAGCCTACCAGTCAGGACAAAGAACTTATCGGCAAGTTACAGGTAGCGTGTTCTATTTCGACCGACCCGGCAAATAAACTCTCGCTTGTATCTTCACTGATAACAAAAGTAAATGCTGTCATGGAATATAAATGCAAATTTATTGTTCCTCCGAATCTTGACCAGATAATAGGAGAACTGCTCATCGCTATGATTCAATCTGAGAAAGACAAGATCCCCTATGAGGTCCTTGATACCACATCAAAGAAACTGGACGGGCTCTTTGAGCCAACGAACGACTGGCAGCAACGCCGCGTTCTTGAATGCCTGAGGGATCTCTATCTGGTAGAGGATTGTTCGGTTAACTGGAAGGCAGCAAACCGCGTGTATATGGCAGATAAGGATTCTTGGGGGTCGTCGAATGCACAGATCCATGATATCCTCATGGTACTCGATAGTATTATCCGGAGAAACGATCTGTCAAGTATCCCGAAGAATGCCATGTTCTCGACAGACAATCTTAATCTCTTTGGCAAAAGAATAGGCGCTCAGCCGAATCCTGAAGGGAGTAACTGATGTCCTACTCTTTAAAGGGGTATAAGACGCGCGGGATTGAAGGAGTAAGCGCCGTTATCGGTGCGGAAGAGTACCTTAACCTTCAACTGCACGACGATGGCGTAAAAGGGTATGGCGGAGAACGCAGCGTGTGTATCGGCCCGATGCGGGGAGGAAAAACAACGCTGGCCTTGATTACCCTTCCTCGCATTTATTATATCAGCAACGGAACAAAAGAGGAATGGTTTGCCAGTAAAGATCCCAACAAACTGGATCTGGTTAAACCCGAGACCATTATCTACCGTGGGCGCAAACTTGATTACTGGAACTGCTATACCAAAGAGAATTTCAGTAAGTGTTTTCCTAAAGACAAGGAACGTGAACTAAAGGTATTTATTTATTATCAGGATGACACCCGGTTCCTTGCCTATAACCAAAAAACGGGTATGGACGAACCTATCCCCAACCTTAATATCTATAGGTACAGGGAACAATCTGACCTCTACGACAATCTCATTGAGGGAGGCATAAATGTCATATACGTGCCAAATGCCTATACCCTGTCGCCGTTCCTGAAAAATGCGATTAACGAGATGATGATGCTTAACGACGGGGATACGAATTTCCTTGCAGAGCAGGACGACATCTCAGTTATCCGGGAAACGTTCTGGTATGATTTCTTCTATTACCTTATGGACATAGAGAAAAACCGTGATGATCCGGATGACCAT
>Ga0172380_10007917_pt1 | contig 11800 bp, 7 predicted proteins | sample Leawe162metaG_FD_119747 | JGI IMG/M metagenome (GOLD analysis project Ga0172380, IMG submission 119747) | Leachate microbial communities from a municipal landfill in Southern Ontario, Canada - Leachate well 162 metaG | ecosystem: Engineered > Solid waste > Landfill > Unclassified | place... | reverse complement strand
GGGTACGAAGTTGTGTACACGTTATATGCAACAATAGCCTTGAAGACCGAGCGAGCAGCTTCAATCTGTTTCTTGTTGAATACATCGTTAATTATCTGACGACCGTCCTGAGCATTACCCCAGAAAGTTGCGAAGGATGCAGTAGAACCCTCAACTTCATTACCAATCGAAGGGTATTTCTTGAAATACTTGACCAGTTCATTCACATTGGAACGCTTTGGAAGGTCAATGATGCAAGGGGCATCCATTCTGCCACTAGAAACCTTCAACATTGCAGTAACAACTGCCATATCTCCATTTTCTAATCCATCATTTTCGCGATCCGTTCCAAAAGCACTAATGGAAGATCCACCGTCTACAAGCAAAGAAACTTCTAAGTTAGTGGAGTCTGCAAACATACCCCACGCATACACAAGTGCCTGAGAGTTTCTTACTGGGTTAGTATCAGATGTTCCACCCTTTAATTCAGTGCGAGAAACACAACCATCAATGACTGAGTCAGTTGACAATCCAGTCTTAAAGACTAGTAGATTGGAAGATATAGTAGTAATATCCAACTGATCTCCAGAGTCAGTCACATATTCCTTGGTTGTTGCGTAAATGGTTTCTAGTGGATTCTGGCTAGTTAGTGACTCATAGAGTCTAACAATCACAAAGAGATCCAAGAATTCATTCAACGCCTCATTCTCGACAACAGTTAAAGGTAGAGGGTCAGATAGAGCACCGTCAAAGTCACTGAGACTTATGCCATTTAGTTTATAGAACTTATCCCCGTTACGGGCATCGCCGTATAGAAGAACTGCAGTATCATCAACATACTCTTCAGTAGTTCCCGTTCCATATACGGCAAATCGACCCGTATCGCTGAGACTTGCGGAAATTTTGAATCTGTCTCCAGTAGTAACGACTGTTTTGGAGTAATATCCAGTTGTATTTCCTGTGTAAAGTCCAGTATCAGTCTGTGCGTAATATTCTCCAGCTACATCTGCAACTAAGAATATCTGATTATCTGTATCGGTTGAAGGAACAGAATAAGAGTCTTCATAAAGACCTAGACCCTGAACATATGATTTGAATGCAGCCCTTTCAGAACTATAGTAGCTTAATGATGGAGATATATTGAGACTGTGTGCAGTTTCATATATCGGCATGTCAGTTACTGCATTGCCATTAATGTCGGTTGTAATGTCAGATTCGAAAGTCTGAATAGATGTGAAATACTTATCGAAACCGGGATACTTCAAGAACATTGTGAAAGGAGAAGCTGCAATAGTTGAAGCAGCTAGATCAAGATTCTTTTTATTTTCAACCACGGTATACATGTTATTTGAAATAGCAGTTGGTTTGGTGCTATCCGTTGGAGAAGTAATGGTTGAAGCGCCACCTGAGGCCCATGTATATACGCCATAATTAAGTATTTCAGTTCCACTTGAGAGTTGAACAGTCCTAACAATGACAACCTCTGCACCAGCATTTAAGAGGATCTTTGCATTATGAAGAAGATAGACCTGATTAACCGAATACTTCTTTGGAGTCCCAAAAATGGAATATAGTTCACTTTCAGTTGTAACGAGTACAGGAATATTAGAAGGTCCTTTTGGAGTCCAACCCACTAAACCGATCCTATATGGTGCTGCCTTAGTATTAGGGCGACCAGACAAATCTTTGATGTTAATCTGTACTCCAGCCGCTCCCTTTAGATTAGTTTTGATCATGTAAAACTCCTACTTTGATAATATTTAGTTCAGGTCTAAGAAAACAGGATTTTTTGGGATTTCCTAAATATTCTAGATGAACTCTAACATGGCATTATATTTTAAGGGTAATTGGTCTGCCGAGCAGTTGGCCGAAATGGGTATTAATACCAGAGATGCATTTAATCCTTACAATCAAATGCAAAATAGATTTGCTGATCAAGTTACCCATGACAATCTGGCTGGAGAATATACCGATGTGAATGGTGTACAAAGTATCTATTACGTTGCTTCAATGGACACCACCCGAGATCCCATATACCATGAAGATCCAACTCAGACTATGGAACGGGTGTTCCACATAAAGATGGTAGGCGATGAAACCATTGCCGCAGACAAAATCAAATTTGGTAGATTTGTATTTGAGGGAATGGACGAAATTAATGTATTTATTCACAGAGCTACATTCTTTGAAATGAATTATGTGAGTTTACAGAATTATGGAATAGCCCCTTTACTAAATCCATTAAATCATAATCCAATTATTTCTGAAAGAGGCGGCACTCAATTCAATTATAAAGGTTACTCAAAGGCTCAGATATTTCCAAAAGCAACTGATTTGATAAAGCCTGATTGGAATAATCTTCTTTATGAAATCACAGATGTTCGAATAGAAATCCCTGATCAGAGTTTTCTTCAAAGAAAATACTTCTTTGGTATTACTCTCAGACAATATCGAGACGACCATCGCGACATTGCTGATACAGTTGAGAACAATGGATTTAATACGGAGGGAATTATCAATAATAAGTTTGATAGATATACCGATTTAGATGTTGCAGGTAACATTCAAAATGAGGCTATGCCTGAAGATAATGGAATTGATAGTGACGATAATACTAGAAGATACTGGGGTAATCCAGAACATCCTTATGGAGTTCATGAAGGAAGTATTTCCAAAAAAGATACTGTCACATATAGACCTGAATCAATCCCCGAAGAAACCAAGAATATTAGCGACAATAAGAGATTTAGACCATCTCCGTTTGGTCGCGCTTAATAAATAGAATATTCGATTAGCCTAAATATTAGGTGAGGTAAAAATGTATCACGACCTAGATAAATTCAATGAGCTAATGGATCAAGTTGAATCTAAGTCAGAGTTTGTTCCTAAAAAACCGAACACTGAAAGCGTACTTGACCTAGCCGATTATAATATGAATCCAGTGACTGAAGGTGTTCTTCAGAATGGAATTAACCGTATGTCCAATATACTATCTGCGAATATTAAGAGTAAAATTAGTGGCGAATGGAAGCATTTAGACGACGATGAGAGAAAATTACTATTGAGAATAGTCTCAGGAAACTCTACAGTTTTCAATGATGAAACCAAAGGAATTGATGTTGCGTTAGCTCAGGCATTCAAGGATAAGGTTCTAACTCCCACAAAATCAGAAGATGGATCGGCTGCAATAGTTGTCAATAAGGATGTTGACATTTCTAATACTGGCGCAGAGTCTTTCCCACAAGTGTCAATCGAACAAATTACAGGCAACTTGAAGTGTAACTATGCTTCATTTAAGACCTTCAGTGGATTTCCTTTTTCTGTTAAATCAATTGAATTCGCAAAAGGAAAGACACAAATAGAAAACTTAAAGGGATTACCTGAGATTACAGGAAGAAATGACGCAAATTATGCAATTGACCTAAAACACACAAAGATTAATTCTCTTAGAGGATGGAGATCTTCAAAAGCTATTAAAGGACATGTTAGTTTCCGTGGTTGCGGGTTGAAGGATGTAGCCGTAGATTCACCCATTTATATTTCAGGTAGTCTAGATATTAGAGATAATCCAGACATCTCCATTGAATCATTGAAAGCTATTGTGTTGAAAGACTATTCTAAGAATCAAATAATAGTTAAAGGTCAGATTTATCATACCCTTGAGGAAGATGGATTCTATTCAGCTAAAAAGATAAAGCCTTCGGAAGAGTACGTACCTGAAGATTTAGGCGTTCTTTCGGAAGCAGCTTCAAATAAACAAGGAGTTGCAGTAACTCAGGAAGAACTATGGAAGATGGGGCCTGAAATCGTAAAGCAGGCTGAAGAGAGAAAACAGAAAAAGATCAAAGGCTCCGCAAAGGATACTCTTGCCCAGAAGATTAAACCAGAAGTTCAGAATCTTGTTAGCAATATGGCTTCAAGTCAGTTAGATAAGAATTCAGTTGCTCAGGCTAATCAAAAACTTACTAGTGGAATGACATCTGAAGACTTCAGACAGCTAATGAAGGGACTGTTCGATAATCTATTGAAGCAATTAACCGAGATGATGCGAAATACAAATGGAGGAGATTCTACTCAAGTAGAAAAGTCCATCGAAACGATTACAAAAGTGACAGCAGAGAATCTCGCAGATAAAATGGAAGTATTTGCTAAGACCGTTGAAGATATGGTAAAGTCTGGAAAATGTTTAGACACAAATAAACTAAATGCGGATATTTCAGAAATACTAAAAACTGTATCTCCAGTTGGATCTGAGGACGTTAAAATTCTACAACAGCGTTTGGAGAGTCTATCTTCAATTAAAGACAGAACAGAATTTTCCACTACTTTGAAGGATTTCCTTGATTTATTGTATGTTGGAATACTAGGAAAACCTGCGGCATCTGACAAGATAATTGAAGAAATCACAAATGCATGTCTAGGTGACGCATCAGGAGAGGAATTACCTGAGATTAAGGTTGCTCCTGAAGATGTTCCTGAGACTTCAGTATCTACGGAAACCCCCGTAGAGGCCCCTGTAGCAAGTCAAGCTCCAGCACCAGCCGTCGCTACCAGTAAGCCAACAACTCAGCATAAAAAGCCACTTGCAACCGCTAAGAAGCCACCTATTAGCTCGATGAAGCCTCCTACAACTGAACCAAAGAAAGCAAACATCCCATCAAAAACTCCAACATCCGCATATAGCGATAAAGAGAATAGTGGATTGGCTCGATTCAGTAGATTAATATCTACAAAAGCAGGAAATAATGAAAATTCGGAGGCGAAATGAAGTTCCATAATGTAACAGGTTTTTTGGAGGCAGTGGCAACTAAACCATTAGACACTGAATCAACAACATTCAATCAAGACTTAAAAATAGTCAGATTGATTGACTATCTAGCCACTGGAATAGATGAGACGTTTTCTGAGGAATCCTCAAATGTAGGTGGAAAAGCAAGAGCCAAAAGCCGTAAAGGTGGACGTGGATCATTGAGTCCTCATAAGGATTTTTGCATTAGCTGCGTCAATATGATAGTTACGAATAAGGGACTAAATTCATTCTCTCCATTATCGGCAGAAGATGTTCTAGTTCCTAGAATTCCTGCTGAATTCATGGGAGATACTGACAATGTAGAAAGCGAATGGGCTTTCATTGAAAGTTGTCGAGAATTTATGTCTAGAATGTCCGATTCCGCAATTATTTCATTAACCACTGGTGGAGAAGATCCAAAGAATATTTCTTCTGTATTTGGAATGCAGAATAAAAATAAAATTACACAAAACACTAAATTCTATAAAGCATCTTTGTTATTTGGATACATGATTGACGAAAACAAACTAGCATACATCGACGGAAACCAATCTGGTGTAGTTGGTATTGCTCCGGGCTATCTGAATCTAGATGCTGATATGAAGTACATAGATGATGAAATTGAAGCTCAGCGCCCATTAGCCGTAAAACTAATGAAAGAAATTTTCGCAGCAAAACCAGAAGAAATTGTTGTTACCAATGAAAATAGTGGTGAAGTTAAGAATGATATTAAGGATCTACTCACCAAATTCAAAGCAACTGTTCCAGAAGACGGAAATATATTCATGTCTCCTAATGAGATCAAGGAATATCTACCTCTATTTGAATACTATCGACTCCCTGCAGATGAAAGAGTCAAACAGGATGACTTCTTCAGCATCCTAACTAAGGGAATGACCGATCTTGAAGAGAAGGGTGTTCATTTTGGAGATAATTTACTAACCGCTAAGAAGGCTCAGCTTACAATAACGGCTGGAAATTACGATCTTGTGGTTGGATATAGTCAAGCTGGTGATACAACTCATACAGAAACTTTCAAGAATAAAGGTGAGCAAATATTCGTTGGATACATTACTAATTACGAAGGACAACAGAACGATGAAGTAATCCCAGTATACTTTGCTTCTCAAAGCCCTTCAACCATTTCATACATGGATTCCAATAAGAATAAGCATCTACATGTTGGAAAGTTAAAGTCTACTAAGACCGAGATACCATTCAAGAACCTGAATACTGAGGGAATGGCAAAGAGGACAGGTGGAAACGAAATAATCTTCCAATTACCAATAGAAATCTACTCTAAGGCAGGGATTGAGGCTGAGCCACCAGATCAACCTATTCAGAATAAGACGGAAACCCCAGCAGAGCCTAAACCAACAATTGCTGAGAAGCCTGCAAAAGCAAAACCAACAAAGCCTGCAAAAGAAGCAAAAAAGAATGAAGTGACTCCAGAAGTAAAACCTATAGAGCCATCTATTCCTGCACCAGCTACTCCAGCGCCTGTTACAAAAGGACCCGAAACACCTGCAAGCATTCTAAATCGATATGGAAAAGAATTCAGGGCAGGGAATATTGGCAGGAAAGCTGCAATTGAAGAAATACAAAACGAAATTGAAACAAAACTAGGTAAGAAATTCAGCACTGCTGACATTCAGAAGAGTTTCGATAAGAAATTCCCTCAAAATGCCGAAAGATCTGATGCGGAGATTCGCAGAGATGATGAGTATAACGCGCTATTCACTGGAGACGCCAAGAATACGAAACTAGCAAAATCAGCACTACCTAGAATCAAATCACTAGCAGATCTCGGACACAAATTCACTCCTGAAGAAATTTCAAATTTAGTGAATCGAGGGTTGAACAAGGCTGATATAGATAAGATCTTGGGTAAATCAACTGTAATGGAAGTAAGATTCTCCCCTAATAGTTTCAGCGTAAAAGCACTAATGGAAAATCTATCATCCAAAAGTATTAAATAATATCGGAGATAATTAAACCATGTATATGAATAATGCCGCTCTTAGGGGCGAATATGATGAGGTTGAATATACCGATGAAATGACAGATGAACTCATCAAGTGCATGAATGATCCTATATATTTCATTGAGAATTACATACAGATAATTGATAAGAAAAAGAAGGTCTTCTTTACGCTAAGACCTTATCAGATTAAATATATCAACCTAATTCATAATAATTCAAACGTAATGGGTATGTGGGGTCGTCAGAGTGGTAAATCTGTTTCCACGGCGGCATACATTACATGGAATATAATATTCAACCAAAACGTCAAAGCTCTACTTCTCGCAGATCAACAAGACAAGGCACTGGAACAGCTTAAGCGAATAAAAGAAATGATCGAGAATCTACCCATTTGGATGCAAATGGGTGTGAAGAAATGGGCTGAAAAGAGAATCATTCTATCCAACGGTTCCGAAGTTCGTGCGGCGGCAACTCACGCAAAAGCAGCGGCAGGTTATACTGTTAACTTCCTATACCTTGACGAATTTGCACTTGTAGACGATAATATAGCAATGGCATTTATTTCGTCAGTCATACCTACTGTATCATCCGACCCAAACGCTAAGATTGTAATTACTTCTACCCCTAGAGGTAAAAATCAATTCTATAAGATGTGGGATAAGAATGAAAGAAAAGCTAAACAGGGAAAACTAGAACACGACGATTTCATCACATTTGGAATTAGATGGAATGATGTGCCCGGAAGAGACGACGAATGGCGTAAAGGAGAAATTGAGAAAATAGGCGAGATTGCATTTAAGCAAGAATATGATTGCGCATTTGAAGGATCATTGGCTACATTAGTCCATGCTGATTATGTAAAAGCACTCAAGGAGAAGTATCAGAAAGATCCTCTTAATGTTCTAGACGAAAAGAAGTTGAGAATATTCTCGTGGCCTCTTGCAGAAAAAACAATTAAGGAAAATAATTACGAATATCTTATTACGGTTGACCCTGCAATGGGTACTCATCAGGACTTTACAGTTGCTCAAGTGTGGTTAGTTCGTTCAAATACTGATATTGAACAGGTAGCAATTTATCAGTCAAATGATGTACCTCCTGAGAATTTTGTATCTAAAATATTAGCAATGTGTAAAATGTATCACGATCCATACGTAATAATTGAAACCATGGAGCCTGCAGGTGGAATAATACTTGGATTATTAGTCCACAATAGCAATTACTATAACGTAATTAATATGCAAAAAGAAGGAATTGGCTTTAGGATGAGTCATGAACGTAAAATTAAGGCGTGTACGTTATTGCAAGTATATTGTGAGAAACAGGCTATTAAGCTAAGAGATGAAAATACATACTCCGAAATAGAAATGTTTGGTAAGAAAGATAATTCATATAAAGCAATAGGAGATAATCACGACGACTGCGTATTGTCAGTGTTATCAATGCTATACTACATCAATAGTCCATATTTCTATGGAAACATCGACCCAATATCTATTCATAAAAAGCCATCTACGGTAAAAATAGACGGTCTTGAAGATACTGATGATGTACTAATCAAAGAAGCTCTAGCTAGAATGCTAGAAGAAGATGATGTTAAGGGTGAAGGAGAATATAATACAGGCTCGCTTATATTTGCACCGTCATCTAAAGTAACCTTTGAAGATGCAACTAGATGGCGAAATGAAACCATGGCCAATCCAGCGTTGAATCCGATGTTCAATCCAAATGCTAATGGAAATGTATTCTGGCATAATCAGACGGGTTATTAAGCCCACTTAATAGTGACTTCAAAACTACCAACGGTAGCTTCTCGTCTATCATAGAATACATATAATGTGGTGTCCTGAATCAACTTAACAGGATCAAATTCAATTTCATATTTGGTGGCAAGTGATAGATTAGAGTCTCTTGAAGCCATAATCGAACTTCTATTTTCCAATGTACCTATTGAGACATTTGACGAAGACTTATTATATGGATCAATAACAGCAACAGACGCACTTATTATTTTCTTGCCAGCGGGAATAGTAATCAATTCTGTTTGGGAATTAGCATTTATGTCGAAATATTTTACAAACTCATCTTGATTTTCGACTTTAATTCCACTTGCAACTACAGTATTGATTTGATTTCCAGTTGAAGCCTGTACTCCATTTGGATTAAACGACTCATCACCTAACGAGATATTCAGGTCAGCAGCAATTAGTTCCTGTAGAAGTGTATTGTATTCGTCTATTGTAATGTCTTCAGCCTCAAAACTCCTAATTAATTCAATAGGCTTTCCGCTTAATGCTATCTTATTGTTTATTTCCTTAATCAAAGTTCCTAGATAGAATGGAGAATACATGTCAAATTTTACTTTGAATGTATATTCACAGACATATGACCTAGCCTTCTCCCTATCAACTTCATCGTTATATTGAGGTGCGACTCCAACTAGCTCCACTATAATGTCGCGTTTCAAATTAGAAAATTCGAATTCCTTAATAGTAGTGTTAAATGTTGGGTTAAAATAAGGAATGATTTGTTCCATCATCTGAAAATGATCTTGAATTTGTTCTGTATATGATGTTAGTGTATATGTTTGAACCCAAGGACTTGGTCTTGCGTCTTGGATCATTTGCTTACTAGCCCTATCGTATATTTCTCTTATTTGTGTACGTGCAGGCGTAGCCCCTGCATTTCTCTCCAATCCCCCCATTCGTAAACCGAGTATTGGATAAGTATGCTTAGATTCCGGAACATCTTGGGTATTCAATACGAAATCTGCAAAGTTCTTAGAGAAGTGAAATGTTAGAGGTACTCTAATTCTTTTCCTAACAGTTCCATCCCTATTGTACCTATTCACCTTAACGCGATCAAACAGATCTAGTAGAGCTATGTTGACTCGTTCGAATATTCTAGGGTGATAGAAAGGAACCATTTACACTCCAGCAGACTGCTTGAACCTATTAAAAGACTTCTCTCTTTCATCTTCAGGGGTAGCTGAAGGGGCATTTGCTATTTGATCATTTCTGATACTAGCATTGGCGGTATCAACGATCTTTGGATCTGCGCTAGGAACATCCAACGGATTCACCTCATCGGAAGGTTCATCAAATGATCCTGAAGTCAATCCATCTTCAGGGGGTAGAGTATTTGCATCGAAATCCAATTCTTCATTGTTAGTAGGAATCGCAGAAGTATCGAGTCCCAATTCCTTCTCTTCCTCATTAACCGCCTTGGTAATAGCCTTGTGATTGGCATTTAGAATTCCCAATAGTTCTCTATAGAATCCAAGTGCCTTCTTCTCCAAAACCCTACCAGTAATTGCAATGTTCGGATTATCTGCATTACCTTCAGATACTAATTTAATGATTTCGATATTATCAGAATCATTAAATGCAGCGACTCTCATCTTACTATCGTTATTATACTCTTCATCATACTTGAAGACTAGATAAAAGAAGAATTCAGGTGTCTTACCCCTAGTTACATCCTTACCAAATACGTCATTTTCATCGACCGTCGCCAAATCGCCTTCGTCTTCAGTTACATCAGTGAATGCATCATCCATTGAAGCCATGTCATTCTGCAGAGCCTGTTTCTCTGCATCAATTTCATCTTTTTTGTTTGGCTTACGGGCTTCTGTCAATATAGAAGCATCCTCACCATCTTCAAATTCACCAGCACCTAGAACTTCGTTGAATGTCTGAGAATAAACTGGATCGTTTATGAAAGGCATGAAATCAATCGCAGTATTACTAGCAACTCCAGCCTTTTTACCGTCATTAGTCTGAGGTGCAGCTTCAAAATAATTGTAATATCTAAGGAATAAGTCTGGATTCGAGGCAAGAACATCAACATTCCATTTGAACTTAATAGCAAACTTCAAATCTTGAACTTCAACCTTTTTCTTATCAATGGTCTTACGAGTCACAGTGTCTACTGGAGCAATTCCAACTGCTGTGATAGGCTCATAGTCTGAATAGTGCTTGGAGTTAATGGAACCTTGTTTGAACGGGGTATATTGCAGACGACCTAGATTTTCCTCTAGCATCAAATAACTCTTACCTTCTAGGATTATTCTTTGTGGTATCATGTGAATATTTATGACCTATCGAAAATAAATACCCATTGTGAAATATAGAGTATTTGCTTTATTGCCTAGAACAGAAGAAAGCCTATTAGTATATGAGGATACTGAGGTAGAATCTGCAGTAAAATACTGTGAAAAAAATATTAAGTACTTTCCAAAACTAACACTGTTACACGGAGCTAAAGGCTTTCCGGGATTTCAAGAAAATATCTATGAAAATGAGGAATTTAGAGATCGTTCCCGAGATTCAATACACGACGCTAAAATTGGTAAGATAAAGAGAAAATCAAAATTTACTCACAAAGTGATATACGAAGATGAAAATAAAGTATGTTTCTTGGTGAGATATAAAAAGAATGAAGCTAGGGTATGTATAATTGACCGAGAAGATAAAGATTTAGTATTTTCCCTCATCAAAACTAAACAGGATTGTTATCGAATTAAAGTGCATAGAGGTGCATTACCTTTAGTATATTTTAGACATAATGCGAAAAGACACACTACAGTAGTTGAATTAGTATTCAATAAAAAGAAGTTCGGATTCATGAATTTCAAAGATGGAAATCCATACAACTACATGAAATCAAACATTATATTTACAAAAGTGGCATTGACAAGGGACAGAAAAAAGCCAGCTACTGGATATTACGGAGTTTTACATTTACCTAATGAAAAAGGAAACAAGAAATACGTAGCTAATGTATATGTAAACGGCAAATGCACAAAGGTCGGAAGATATTCCGACCCTTTATTAGCTGCGAAGTATTACGATAAAGCACGAATGGAACTATATGGTAGAAGTGCGGCGAAGAATTTTCCTTATGAATATTACGCCGCATTCGAACCTCATTATGTAACTAATGTCACATAACTGGAATAGTCACACTCGTATACTTTTTACTATAAGGTAGTTTAATAGTCAATAATCCATTGATAGTTTCCGCAGATACTTCAGCTATATTAAATC
>Ga0172380_10007916_pt1 | contig 11804 bp, 10 predicted proteins | sample Leawe162metaG_FD_119747 | JGI IMG/M metagenome (GOLD analysis project Ga0172380, IMG submission 119747) | Leachate microbial communities from a municipal landfill in Southern Ontario, Canada - Leachate well 162 metaG | ecosystem: Engineered > Solid waste > Landfill > Unclassified | place... | reverse complement strand
TGATCATGGCCTGCGTTGGCCGTAATGACTATCTTTCTTATAACACCGAGTTTCCCCTAAAAAGTCCAGTATTTTTTTGCCGCACCCAGGGCCGCATCCAGTGGCGGCAGTGGTCTTTTCGCCAGGGCCAGGGCGGTGAAGGCACCGGGTGTAAGCCCCCCCTCCCCGGCCATTTCATGGAGGCTGGCCAGCACGCCATCGGCGAGGCCTTGCAGGTTGTAGCCCCCTTCCAGCACCAACACCAGCCGTCCATCGCAGAGCTCCGTTGCCAGATCGACCAGAATCCTGGTCATCCCGGCAAAGCCGGTGGTGGTGACGGCCATCCCGCCAAGGGGATCGGAGACATGGGTATCGTAGCCGGCCGAGACCATGATGCAGTCCGGCCTGTATTGGCGGGCAACCGGGGCAACCAGTTCGGTGATGATCCGGGCGAAGTCCTGGTCGCCCTGGCCGCCGGGCAGCGGCACGTTGAGGGTATAGCCTTCCCCCTTGCCCGCGCCCATTTCCTTGAGGGAGCCGGTTCCGGGATAATGCGGGTACTGGTGGGTGGAGCAGTAGAGCACCTGGTCGGTGTCGTAAAAGGAGTGCTGGGTGCCGTTGCCGTGGTGCAGATCCCAGTCGAGGATCAGGATCCGCTCCATGCCGAGATGTTTCAGGCCATAGCGGGCGCCGATGGCGATATTGTTGAACAGGCAGAATCCCTTGGCCTGGTCCGCTTCGGCATGGTGTCCGGGCGGGCGCACCAGGGCCGCGGCATTGTCGGCCTGGCCGGAAGCCACCAGCTTGAGGCCGGTGATCACCGCGCCCGCGGCAAGTACTGCCGCCTCGTAGGAGAGGGGCGAGGTGTGGGTATCCGGATCAAGCACGTCGAACTGCTTGCCCGCTGTTTCCGCCACCCGCTCGATGTGCTCGGCGGTGTGGTTTGCGGCCAGATCCGCGTAGCTCGCAGGCTTGCATTCCGGATAGAAAAAGGCGTCACCGTCTTCCCGGGCCAGAGCCTGGTAGATGGCGGTGAGACGCTCCGGGCTTTCCACATGGTCGTAGCCCGGGTCGTGTTCAAGAAAAAGCGGATCTTTCAGGACCGCTGTTTTTCGGCGCATGACGTTGTTCTCCCAAATTTGAGGGTGCGGGTTTCGGTGATGAGCCAGTCGAGCGGCTGGTCGTGGCTTTCAAGGGGCACCGTGTCGACAACCTGGAGGTCAAAGGCCAGGCCGATCCGCAGGGCTTGCGGCGCGGCGGTCTGTAAAAAGCGGTCATAATAGCCGCCCCCGTATCCCAGCCGCCCTCCCCGGGCGTCGAAAACGCTGCCCGGCACCACCACCACCTCGATGGAGGCTGGGTCCACTTGGGGCAGGGTTGGGCGCGGCTCGGGAATGGAGCAGTAGCCCGGGACAAGATCCCGGTCCGGCTCGGTGATGGCATAGGACAGCAGCCGGGACTCCCGGACCAGGGTCAGGGGTACGCTCACGGTCACCCCCCTTTTGAGGCAATCCGCGATGAGTTCCAGGGTTTCCACCTCGCTTCTGAAGCTGACATAGGCAAAAATGTTGCGGGCACGGGCGAACTCCGGCAGGGCCAGGAGGCGGTCGGTGATGATTCGGCTTTTTTGCCGCCGTTCTTCCCGGGGCACGGTATCGCGAGTCGCCAGGATTTGGGTGCGCAGGGCGGTTCTCTCGTCAGCCATTGCATCTCCTTTTTCAATGCCTCTAGCAGGATGTTGAAAAAAGCCGTCCTGGCTTTTTTCAACCACGATCGGCCAGAAGTGAATTCTGGCCGATCTCACAATTTAGGACTCGTCGAAATTGGCGATCCATCCCTGGATCGCACGTAGGGCATCGAAAAACGAGTTTTTCAACACCCTGCTAGTTATACCCAAAGGGCATACGTTTCATTTGAGCAGACACGCTGCTCAACTCAGCTTTATAACGCAACCGCGCCAAGACGCTAAGATTTTTGTTTTGTTCTTTGCGTCCATTGCGGCTTTACGTTATATTGAAGGAAATCATTAAATTCCAGACAGGGATCGCGGGAGATTATTGCATGTTTGAAGAATGGCAACGGATGGAGCAGGACGGAACCCCGGTGTATGTGCAGCCGGAAAAGCCGGACTGGTTCGTGCCGGATAACGAAGCTGACTGCCTGTTGCAGGAGTTGCAACAGGGGAAATGCCATGCTCTTGGCAACGTACTTTCCGGACAAAAACCCGGCGGCCGGATGCTCACCGCCCAGCGGATTGTCTCCCAGCTTGAAGGTGGGGTGGTCTTGCCGTACAACGGCCGGTACCCGTTGCTGACCCTGAACAGCCTGAAGGAATGCTGGTTTCACCTCACCGACCGCTGCAACCTGGCCTGCCGCCACTGCCTGTTTTCCGCCTCCCCGGCCCAGGGAGCCACCCTTTCTCCGGCAGCCCTGGCCCAGGGCATCTCCGAGGCCAAGGGGCTGGGCTGCACCCTTTTCTAATTCACCGGGGGCGAGCCCTTTATCTATCCCGGCTTTGTCACCATGGTGGCCGAACTGCTCGATGATCCGCAGGTCCATGTGGTGGTGCTCAGCAACGGTCTCTTGATCAAGGAGCACCTTGGCGCGCTGGCATCCCTGCCCAGGGATCGCTTCCACCTGCAGCTCAGCCTGGATGGTCTGGCCGAGCAGCATGAGGCGTTGCGGGGAAAAACCACCTTTGCCCAGCTGCTGGAAAGCCTGGGCTTGCTCAAGGAGGCGGGCTTCCCCCTGACCCTGTCCGTGGCGGTGAACCGGGCCAATGTTGGCGAGCTGGCCGAGATTGTCGCCTTTGGAGCCGGCCAGGGGATCAGCAATATCCATCTGCTCTGGCATTTTGTCCGGGGCAATGGCAGTCAGGAGCAATTTGTTGCCCCGGCCTTGATCCTTCCCGAGCTGATCCGGGCCCAGGAGACGGCGGAGAAAATGGGGGTGCGCATCGACAATGTGGAGTCCCTGCGCAGCCAGGTATTCAGCACCCCAGGCACCCGGCACGATCTGTCCAACACGGGATGGGAGTCGCTGGCCGTGGGGCCGGACGGGGTGATCTACCCCTCCCCCGCCCTGGTCGGCATCGCGGACTTGGCCTGCGGCCCTCTGACCGACGGGCTGGAAACGGTCTGGCGGGAGAGCCCGGTGCTGGAAAGGATCCGCCAGGCGACCTTGGCTGCCGGCGAGGGGTATCGGGCCAACTCCTTGCGCTTTCTGGTGGGGGGCGGCGATCTGGACCATAGCTATCTGGCCGGAGGCGATTTCGTTGGACACGACCCCTATGTGGAGCTGTACAACGGGCTGGCCCTCTGGCTGATCAGCAGGCAGGCCCGGCAATACCCTGTCCGGGCACAGGGTGAATTCCTGCTGCGCATGGGCGAGGTGCGGTACGATTGCCCGGATGGCGGCCAGGAGGTGGCGCTCACCCATTGCAACTGCGTGGTTTCCCTGGCCGATGACCAAGGGCACGCCACGGTGCGGGAATTTTACGGCCGCGCCGCTGTTGTCGCCAACGAGGAGATCGTCAACCCCTTTGCCCCGGACCAGGCGTTGGCCAATTTCATCCCGGCGGATTCCCGGAAAAAATCCTACGGCTGCGGCAGTCCGGTAAAGGATGCCGAGCCGCACCCCGGCGAGGTGCTGGTGGATCTGGGTAGCGGCAGCGGGGTCGAGTGCTTCATGGCCGCGGCCAAGGTGGGGGCAACCGGCAGGGTGATCGGCATCGACATGACCGAGGAGATGCTCCATCTGGCCCGGGTTGCCAAGGCAACGGTGGCGAGCCGCTTGGGCTACGACAATGTGGAGTTTAAAAAGGGGTTTCTCGAAGACATCCCCCTCCCGGACGCCACGGCCGACGTGGTGATCTCCAACTGCGTGATCAACCTGAGCCCGGACAAGCGGCAAACCCTGCATGAGATCTTCCGGATTCTCAAACCCGGCGGCAGGCTGGTGGTCTCCGATATCGTCACCGACGCGCCCATTCCGGTGGCGATCAAGAACAACGCGCAGTTCCGGGGCGAATGCCTGGGCGGTGCGCTGCGGCAGGAGGATCTGCTGGGGATGCTCCGGGCGGCGGGTTTCGCCGGGGCTGGCTTGGTCAAGCGGTTCCCCTACCGGCTCGAAGGGGAAACCCAATTTTATTCCCTCACCTTCCAGGCCCATAAGCCGGAAGCGTCGCGGCAGGTCGAGGTCATCTACCGGGGGCCGTTTGGCGCGGTATGGACGGAAAGCGGCGCCATGCTCCTCAAGGGTCGGCGCGCGACCGTGACCTTGAGCGAGGCGGAGAGCCTGGCTGATTCCCTGTTCATCCTCGACGCGCAAGGGGCGGTGGCCAATCTGACCTTGGAAAACAGCTGTTGCGCCTCGCCTGCCGGGGCGGAACCCCTCCCTGCCGGCGGCTGCTGCCCTGGGCCGGAGGAGGGGGCGGGCAAGATCGTCGCCCTTCCCACCCTGCCCAAGCCGCCCATGCCGATCGACGCCCGGCATCCCTCGGGCTGCATGGTCTGCGGCAAGGAGGTCGGCTATCTCGCCCGCGAACGGGAGGTTGCCTGCCATTATTGCGGCGGGGTCAAGAAAACCAATGCCCTTTGCGTCGAGGGGCATTACATCTGCGACAGTTGCCACCAGCGGGACGGCCTCTCCGCCATCCGGCTGCTCTGTACCGAAACAAAGGAGCAGGACATGCTGCTCCTTCTGGACACCATCCGCCGCCATCCCGCCATTCCCCTGCACGGGCCGGAGCACCATGCCATGGTGCCCGGCATCATCCTGGCCACCTACCGGAACCTGGGCGGCGCGATCAGCCGGGAAGCGATCCTTACCGGCATCGAGCGGGGCAGCAAGGTGCCGGGCGGGGTCTGCGGCTTCTGGGGCAATTGCGGGGCCGCGGCCGGGGTGGGCATCGCTTTCAGCGTGTTGCTTGAGGCCACGCCTCTTACCCCCAAGGCCCGGCAGCAGGTGCAGGAAGTCACCTCTCGGGTGCTGGGCGAGATTGCCCATACCCAAGGGGCGCGCTGCTGTCAGCGGGAAACGGTCACGGCCTTGCGGGAAGCGGCGTTTCTCTCCCATCAACTTCTGCCCATATCCCTTCTGGCCGAGGCGGATTTTTTCTGCAAACAGTTTTCCGTCAACCGGGAATGTATCGGGGGCCAGTGCCCTTTGTGGGGCAAGGCGGAGCTGCGGGCGGGCGGCGCACAATGAAACCGGCGGGGAATGAAAAAAAAGGGGTTGGCAAGGCCATTGTTTTTGCGCTGTTTCTTGCGGCAATGATCGGTCTGTTCCGCTTTCCCCCGGCGCGGGAATACATCTCGCCCGATTACCTCCAGCGGTTGGTGCATTCCTTTGGCCCCTGGGGGCCGTTGGCCTTCGTGCTCCTCTATGCCGGAGGCATCTGCCTTTTTCTGCCCGCCACCCTGTTCACCGGCATCGGCGCCCTGCTATTCGGCACCCTGTACGGGTTTCTTTACAACGAGCTGGGCGCCATGCTCGGCGCTTCCCTGGCTTTTTACATCGGCCGCTACCTGGGGCGGGATTTTGCCGCGGGCCTGATCGGCGACCGGTTGAAGAAATACGATGACCGGATCGCGGCCAACGGCTTTGCCACGGTGCTCTATCTGCGGCTGATCTTTTTCCCCTTCACTCCGCTCAATTTCGGCATGGGTCTGACCAGGGTGACCTTCAGGGAGTATTTCCTCGGCACCCTGTTCGGCATCATCGCCGGAGGGTTTGTTCTTACCTTTTTCTTCGCCACCCTGGCCGAGGTCTGGAGATCCGGTGATTGGCACCAGCTGATGAGCTGGAAGGCTGCTTTTTCCCTGGCGCTCTTTGTCGGCTCTTTTTTCATCCCCAAGGTGATCCGGAAAATCAAGCCCGAGAGTGCAGTCTGAGAAAGGAGTCGTGCCATGCCGGAACTGCCGGAAGTGGAAGTGGTCTGTCAGGGGCTTGGTCCCCTGGTGCGCAAGCGGAAAATCCTCTCGGTTTCCTTCAGTAACAAGCGGTTGCGCAAGCCTTTCCCCAGGGCCAAGATGTACACCCGGGTCGAGGGCGCCTTTATCCTCGGGGTGGAGCGCCGCGCCAAATACATCCTCCTGCGCTTGACCGGCAAGAGTGTCCTGCTGTTTCATCTCGGCATGACCGGCAAGATCGGGATCTTTGACCGCGACACCCCCCGCCGCAAGCATGATCACCTCCGCTTTCTGCTGGATAACGGCAAGGAGATGCGCTTTAACGATGCGCGCAGGTTCGGTTGTGTCGAGGTCTATTCCGAAAAAGAGCTGCAAGAGAACGACCCCTTTGCCGGGCTTGGGCCGGAGCCTTTTTCCGAGGATTTTTCCGCCGGGTATCTGCTGGAAAAGGCGCGGGGCAAGCGGCTGCCGGTGAAAAGTTTTCTCATGGACAACCGGGTGGTGGTGGGACTGGGCAATATCTACGCCAACGAGACCCTCTTTGCCGCCTGCACCCACCCGCACACCCCGGTCAATCGTTTGTCACGGCTCGATTGGCAGCTCATCGTCAAGAAGAGCCGGCTCATTTTGGAAAAAGCCATTGCCATGGGCGGCTCCACCATCTCCGACTACGAGAACGTCAGCGGCGAGGCGGGGTATTTCCAGCTGGAACTGGCGGTGTACGGGCGGCAGGGGCTGCCCTGCCCGCGTTGCGGCCAGCCGGTGGCGCGCAGTGTCCTGGGCGGGCGGGCCACTTTCTGCTGTCCTGCGTGTCAGAAATAACTCGGGAAAATCGCTTTTTTCTTGGCTGGGTGTATATTTTTTCTTTACTCTGCCGAGGAGCGGATGTATAAAACGGATATTTGTCGCCCCTGACCAAGGGAAGAGTTGTCTGGGTGATCCAGGCGTGATCACTACCAAAGTGTAATGCGCATTGTCGCAATTATTAAAACACCAAGAGAGGAAGAGAACCATGAAATCAGTAAAAACCACCGTTGCCCTTGCCCTGATGCTGCTTCTTTCCACCGGCATGATCGCTTGCAAGAAGAGCGAAGAAGCTGTAACCCCGCCGGTTGAGCAGGCTGCTCCCGCTGTTGAGCCTGCTGCTCCCGCCGCTCCTGCTCCCGAGGCTGCTGCTCCTGCCGCTCCCGAGGCTGCTGCTCCCGAGGCTGCTGCTCCTGCTGCTCCCGAGGCTCCTGCTGCAAAGTAAGCTGCTGTTTCATTGCCGGGGCTGGGTTCTTCCAGCTCCGGCAATTTTTTTCCCGCCTGTTGTTCGCCTTCTTCCCCACCCCGAGAAATAAACGCTACTCCATAATCTCCAGCAGCGCCGTGGCTGCCAGGGAGAGATCCGTTGCGCTGTGATGGCGGGTAATGGAGAACCTGAGCCGCGCTGTGCCTTCCGGCACGGTGGGTGGCCGGACCGCCGTGGCAAAGATCCCCTGCGTTTTGAGCAGGCCGGCCTTATTCAACGCCTCCCCGCTTTCCCCGACGAGAATGGGGATGATCTGCGAGGGGCCAAGGTCCGGACCGTATCCCCCCTTGCGCAGCAGTCCTTTGAAATAAGCGATTTTTTCATGCAGCTCGCGGCGCAGATTCGGCTCCTGGCGGACGAGGCGCACCGCGGCCAGGGAGGCCGCGGCAACCGCAGGCGGCAAGGCCGTGGAAAAGATAAAGCTCCTGGCCCGGTTGAGCAAAGAGTCGATCATCTCCCGGTTCGCCGCCACATAGGCGCCATAGCTGCCAAGTCCCTTGCCGAAGGTGCCCATGGCAAGATCCACCCCGCCGCCCACCCCGTCCTCTTCGATCACCCCGCCGCCATGTTCGCCGAAAACCCCGGTGGCATGGGCCTCGTCCACCATGAGCAGGCAGCCGAACCGCTCCTTGAGTTGCACCAGTTCGCGCAGCGGACAGCGGTCGCCGTCCATGCTGTAAATGGATTCCACCACGATCAAGGCCGTGGTTGTCCCCCGTTTTTCCTTGAGCAGCTCTTCGAGGTGGTTGAGGTCGTTGTGCCGGAAGCGTATCACGCGGGCGCCGGAAAGGCGGCAGCCGTCGTGGATGCTGGCATGGTTCAGCCGGTCGCTGAAGATGAGGTCGTGACGATCCACCAGGGCGGGAATGATGCCGGTGTTGGCCATGTAGCCGGAGCCGAAGGTGAGCGCCGCCTCCTTGCCCTTGAGCAGGGCAACCGCTTCCTCCAGCTCGTGGTGCACTGCAAGATCGCCGCTCATCAACCGGGCCGCGCCCGAGCCTGCGCCAAATCGGCTCAGCGCCTCGTGGGCCGCCGCGATCAGGGCCGGATGTTCGGCAAGACCCAGGTAATCGTTGGAGGAAAAATCGATCAGTTCCCGGTCATTGTCTCCGGCCAGGGTAAGCCTTCCCTTGCCCCGGCGGAGTACCGGGCGCAGGCTGCGGAGCCCCCCTTTTTCCCGTTGCTGGCTCAGCCACGCCTTCAGATCGACCATAATTCCTTGATATCTTCGGCAAATTGGAGGTCTGCCTCAGGGGAACGGCCCCGCTGGGTGAGATAGCCGCCGATCATCATGCCGTCGGCGCCCGCCATGAAGGCGGAGCTTAAAAAATCACCTAGGGCGGATTCGCGGCCGGCGGCCAAGCGGATCGCCGCCTGGGGCAGGATCAACCGGTAGAGGGCGATGGAACGGAGGATTTCCGTGATCGGCAGGGGGGCAAGGCTGCCGCAGGGCGTGCCTGGCAGGGGAATGAGGATATTGATGGGCACCGAGTCAATGCCGTATTCGGCAAGGCTCATGGCCATGGACAATCGATCCGCCTCGGATTCTCCCAGCCCGAAGATGCCGCCGCTGCACACCGAAAGCCCGACATTCTGGGCGGCCTTGATGGTGGCGACCCGGTCAGCGAAGCTGTGGGTGGCGCAGACCAGCGGGAAGAATTCCTTGGAAGCCTCCAGGTTGTGGTGGTAGCGGGAAACCCCGGCATCTTTCAGCTGCTGGAGTTCGGACTCCCCCAAGATGCCGAGGGAGGCGCAGACCTTGATCCCCACCTCCGCGCGGATGGCGCGGATGATCTCCAGCACCTGGGGCAGATCGGCACTTGCCAATCCCCTGCCGCTGGTCACCAGGGAAAAACGGCTGGCCCCGTTTTCTTGGGCCTCCCTGGCGGCGGCAAGGATCTGGGCTTTGTCCAGCAGGGGGTAGACAGGGGCCTCTGTCTGGTAATGGGCGGATTGCGCGCAAAAATGGCAATCCTCGCTGCACTGGCCGGATTTGGCATTGATGATGCTGCACAGGGAAAAGGATGTCCCCCGGAGGGCAAGCTTGGTCGCCAGGGCCTGGTGCATGAGTTCGGCCAGGGGCAGTGCCTGGAGTTTGACGATGTCGGGCGGCTGGTTCATGGTCGTAGTCTCTGAAATCAGCCACGTGTCAATTATCGGCAGTAGTGCCGATAAACCCACGAAAGAACACGAAAGTTGTTGAAGTTTTTCGTGCCGTTTCGTGGGTTTCGTGGCAAAAAAACAATCTATTTGAGGCCGAAGATCCCGCCCTTCTTGCCGGTAAATGCTGGCGTACGGCTTTCCGAACGGTGCGGCCGGGTTTTGCCGCTCCTGGGCTTGCCGCTTCGGGGGGAGGCTGGAGGCTCGGCCCGCGCCGCCAGCTCGGCGGGTGAACCGCCCAGGGCCTCCTGGTACAGCTGAAAAAGGAGCAGCCCGTCCGGGAAATAACTTTTGCGTTTCAGCCAGCCGGGCCAGGCCTGCTCCGCGCCGTGCCGGATAAAAACCGGGAGATTGACCAGGAGCGAGGTGATCTCCTCCCTGGAGGCACGTTTGACATTGAGGTGCTCCAGCTGGGAATCAACCTCTGCCCGGAGGGCGCGGGAAAAGGCAAAGGTCTCGCGGCCTTCGGCCGGCGGGTGCAACAGGTCGAAGCGAGCCTGGGCCCAGGGCAGCAAGAGGAGCGCGAGCAGGAGGTGCTCCGGCAGGGGTTTGCCTTCGGAATGCAGACGGTCAATGACCTGGCACAGGTCGAAGAGAAGGCGGGTTTGCGCCGAGGCTTCCTCCGTCTCCTGGCTGATGATCCCATCATAGCAAGGCAGCAGGAGAAAGAACAAGCCGCTGGCCACGGCAAGCCGGCACCAGGGGGCGCAGGCGCCGCTGTTCAGATCCTTGAAGAATTCATCCCGGACCCGGGAATCCGGGCAGAGGCGCAGGGTTTCCCGGTGGGCGACAATGGCCTGCCAGGTGCGTTCTTCAATGGTGAACCCGCTTCGGGCCGCATGGCGGATGGCCCGCATCATGCGGACGGGATCGCGGATAATCCTCCGGTCCGGTTCGCCGACAATGCGGACAATCCGGTTGTTGAGGTCCGCCACCCCGCCCGTGTAATCGATGATGGTGAAGTTTTCTATTTCGTAGAACAGGGCGTTGATGGTGAGATCCCGCCGGAAGGCGTCTTCCGCCTCGGAGCCGAAGGTGTTGTTGTGGGCCAGCACCTCGTCCTCTTCCCGGTCGCCCTCTTCAAACTCGCTGCGGCAGCGGAGGGTGGAGACCTCAACGATCTTGCCCCCCATGAAAAAGACCTGCACCAGCCGGAACCGGCGGCCGATGATGCGGCTGTTTCGAAACAGGGTGCGCAGCTGCCCGGGACGGGCGTTGGTGCTGATGTCGAAATCCTTGGGTTTTTTGCCGAGGTAGAGATCGCGCACAGCGCCGCCCACCAGGTAGGCGGAAAAGCCCGCGTCGCGGAGGCGGTGCATCACCTTGAGGGCCTCGCGGTCGATGTCCTTGCGGGAGATGGGGTGCTCGGCCCTTGGGATGATGAGGGGCTCCGGCAGGTCGGCCAGGTCGGCGGATGGGTCCATGGGATCTTCCGGGCAGGAGAGCAAGGTAGTTGGGCTCCTGCTCAATACGTCGCCGCAGGTTCCTTGTACATGGACTCGGCCTGCGAAACAAACTGGTCGAAAACCTCGCGAACGGTGAGGATTTCCTTGATCTTAAAGACGTTTTCGCCGGAAAAAACCAGACCGTCTTCCATGTTGCCCTCGCAGGCCGCGGTGAGGCGGTCGCTGATGCAATACACATGGTCGCATTTCTTCAGACACTTGTATTTGCATTCCTTGGCCTTGAGATCGGCCTTGCTCAGCAGCTTTTCCACAAAGGGGGTCTTGATGGCCCGGCCCGGCAAGCCGACCGGCGACTTGATCAGGGCGATGTCTTCCTTGTTGGCATGGAGCATGGCCTGCTTGAAGCTTTCCGCCACCGAACATTCCTTGGTGAGGACAAAGCGGGTGGCGATCTGCACCCCGTCCGCGCCGTACTTGTCCATCATCTCCGCCATCTCAAAGCCGTTGGTGATGCCGCCGGCCGCGATCAGGGGCACTTTTTTGACCACCTTGCGGATCTCGGGAAACAGTTCGCGCAGGGCCACGTTGGTGCCCAGATGGCCGCCCGCCTCCTTGGCCTCGACCACGATGGCCGCAGCGCCCAGTTTCTCGGCCAGCATGGCAAAGGAGGGCGAGGAAACGATGGAGACGATGGGGGTGTTGGTCTCCTTGCCGATCTTGAAGATATCCCGGGAAAAACCGGCGCCGGTGACGATCATGTCGACCCCGGCTTCGATGGAGCCCTGCACCAGATTGTAGAAGTTCTTCATGGCGAACATGATGTTCACCGCGATGATCCCCTTGGTCGCGGCCTTGGCCTTGCGGATGTCAGCCTGGAGCTCCTCCACCGGAATGGCGGAGCCGCCGATGGTGCCGATGCCGCCGCACTCGGCAACGGGAATGGCCAGGGCCGAAGTGGAAACGCGGATGGACATGCCACCCTGAACAAGGGGTACCTGGGCGGTGAACTTGCCGATGGTAAGGGGGGGTAGCTTCATGAATATCTGGTGCTCCGTT